>Ga0210395_10004443_pt1 | contig 10804 bp, 8 predicted proteins | sample IncBWH4OmetaG_FD_150861 | JGI IMG/M metagenome (GOLD analysis project Ga0210395, IMG submission 150861) | Forest soil microbial communities from Barre Woods Harvard Forest LTER site, Petersham, Massachusetts, United States - Inc-BW-H-4-O ...
GGCGCGGCCGGCGCGGACGATGCGGTTCATTTGGCCGCCAGAGATTGAGGGGACGTTGGCGCTGCTGAACGGCAAGCCGGAGTTTGCCGCGAGGATTAAGGCGGCGATTCACATGGACATGGTGGGAGGCGGGCCGGCGACGAAGGCGGTGTTTCACGTGACGCGGGGGCCGATGAGTTTGCCGTCGTTTGTGCATGACGTAGCGTGGGCGTTTGCGGAGTTTGTGAACGAGGAGTCGTACAAATTTGCAGCGACGGGGAACGCGGAATATCCGTTTGTCGCGCCGGAGGGTGGTAAAGAGCCGCTGCGGGCGGAGTATTCGGCGTACACGATGGGGAGCGATCACGATGTGTATCAGGATTCTTCATTCGGGATACCAGCGATTTATATGAATGACTGGCCGGACCGGTACATTCATACGAATTTTGATACGGCGGCGAATATTGATACGACGAAGTTGAAGAGGGCGGCGTTTATTGGGGCGGCTAGCGGGTATTTTCTTGCGAGAGAGATCGCATATGATGTTAAAGAAGTTGCCAATGCCCAGGCCATTGCGGGCTCGCTACGCCACGCTGAAACTCAACGTCGTGCTGATCAAACGGCGGACGAAGAAGCAGCGAAGTTTTTTCGAGCCGAAGGAAAATACAATCGACGGGTGGAAGATTCCTATATCGATTTTGTCCACGGGGCAGTGGCCGTTCAAGTGGAGAGGAACAATGACGGGCCTCGGTTTCTGCCGATGCAGAAGAACCTGCCACCAGAACCGATTGCGAGCGGAGATGGTCGTCTGATATTCAAACGCCGTTCTGAGCCGAAAGGACCTCTCGCAGTGTTTGGGTATGACTATTTTGCGGATCATGCTAAGGCGACGGGAGTGGCGGCGCTGAAGCTGATGAGTTATGAGGGGTTGTGGGGAAGCGGCGAGGAGTATGCGTATGAGGTTTTGAATTTTGCGGATGGGAAGAGGAATGCGCAGGAGATTCGGGATGCGGTGTCGGCGGAGTATGGGCCGGTGCCGTTGGAGATGGTGGTGGAGTATTTGAGGGGGTTGGAGAAGATTGGGCTCGTCGCTGAGGTGAAGTGAGTGGCAGAAGGGCGCAATGAATTGCGCCCCTACAATAGCGGGTGAGTCTGGCCGCTGTTAAACGCAGCGATTTCTACCGGGGACCAACCAAGCCATGATCCTTCGCTTCGCTCAGCGTGACAGTCAAAGAGCTACGCTTGGAATGACACCTCGGAACACATAACAATTCAAAAACGAATAAAGGCGGCTCGGTGAACAACGGAGGCACAACGATAGCGGAGAGGATTGAGCGGTTGCCGCTGGGGAGGTTTCACCGGCGGTTTATTGCGTTGGTGTCGCTGGGCAACTTCTTCGATCTTTACGACATTTTTATTGTGGCGTATATCGGGGCGGCTTTGCAGCAGTCTGGATTTCTTTCGCTGCGGCAGTTTACGTTTTTTGTGGCGGCGGGATTCTTGGGGATGTTTGTGGGGACGGTCGTTTTTGGGATGGGGAGCGACCGGCTGGGGCGGCGCAGCGCGTTTATTTTGCTGCTGCTGATTTATTCGGTGTTTACGTTTGCGGATGCGTTTGCGCCGACGGCATCGTGGCTGATTGCTTTGCGGTTTTTTGCGGGTGTGGGGATCGGCGCGGAAATTGTGGTGATTGATACGTATGTGACGGAGGTGGTGCCGGGGCGCGCGCGGGGGAGGTATGTGGCGATAACGCAGGTGGCGGGATTTTGCGCGGTGCCGGTGGCGGCGGTGCTTTCGCGCTTGCTTGTGCCGACGCATTTTTTGATGAGTGGGTGGCGATGGGTGATGGTGATTGGAGCGTCGGGGGCGCTTTTGACGTGGTGGTTCCGGCGGAGGTTGCCAGAGTCGCCGCGGTGGTTGGAGAGCCGGGGCCGGGTGGCTGAGGCGGATGCGATTATGTCGGGGCTAGAGAAGGAATCGTTTTCTGCTACAGGAAGAAGTGGCGAGGGGCTAGTGACGAGTGGCGAGCAGAAAATTACGAACGGGAAAGCTGAAACGCAGGCGGAGCGCGCGTCGTTTTGGGAGCTTTGGAAGCGGCCTTATCTTTCGCGGACGGTGATGCTGGTCATATTTCAGGCTTTGCAAACGATTGGGTTTTATGGATTTGCGAATTGGGCGCCGACGTTTTTGTGGAAGCGGGGAGTTTCGCTTTTACATTCACTCGAGTACACGTTGTTGATTGCGCTGGTTTCGCCGCTGGGGCCGCTCTTGGCGGCGTTTAGTTCGGACCGGATGGAACGGAAGTGGACGATTGTGGTTTTGGCTTTGCTTGTGGCTGGGCTGGGGTTGGGATTTGGGAACTCGATTGCGCCTGCGGCGGTGGTGGGATTTGGCGCGTTGCTCACGCTAGCGAATTATTGGTTTTCGGCGGCGTTTCATGCGTATCAGGCAGAGTTGTTTCCTACGCGGTTGCGGGCGACTGGTGTGGGATTTACTTATAGTTGGAGCCGGTTGAGCGCGGCATTTACCTCGATTTTGATTGGGGCGGTTTTGGTGCATGGCGTGCCCGCGGTGTTTGCGGTTTTGGCGGTGGCGATGATTTTAGTGGCTGTGGTAGTGGGAGTGATGGGGCCGCGGACAAATGGGTTGGTTTTGGAGGAGATTGCTCGGTGAGGCCGAAACCAGGACGAAATGCGAAACGCGAAATACGAAATTGGAGACATGGTTGCCCGGTGGAGAGGGCGGGGAGCAACGCGTGGCCGGTGGTGCGGGCTGTGCTAGCATCGAAGATTGTGCGTGAGCGAGGATTCGAGTAGATGGCTGCGACTATGAAGGCTTTGCGGAAGATGAGCGCGGGGCGCGGGTTGTCGTTCGAAACCGCCCCGGTGCCGGCGATTGGGCCGGCGGATGTTTTGGTGCGGGTGAAGACGGCCTCGATTTGCGGGACGGATTTGCATATTTATGGGTGGGACCGGTGGTCGCAGGGACGGATCAAGCCGCCGGTGACTTTGGGGCACGAGTTTTGTGGCGTTGTCGAGCGCGTGGGAGAAGAAGTTACGGCGGTGAAAGCGGGAGATTTTGTCAGCGCGGAGATGCATGTGAATTGCGGGCACTGCCACCAGTGCCGGCTGGGCGAAGCGCATATTTGCCAGAATTTACGGATCATCGGGATCGATCAGGACGGGGCGTTTGCGGAGTTTGTGAAAATTCCAGCGTCGAATATTTGGAAGCTAGATCCGGCGATTCCGGAGCATTACGGGGCGATACTCGACCCGCTGGGGAATGCGGTGCATACCGTGCTGGCCGGGCCGATCGCTGGGCAGACCGTTCTGGTGACGGGATGCGGGCCGATTGGGTTGATGTCGATTGCGGTGGCGAAGGCTTGCGGAAGCTCGACGGTGTTTGCGACCGAGACGAACGAGAACCGGCGCGCGATGGCGAAAAAGATGGGCGCGGACGTCGTTTTGAATCCGGCGGCGGAGGATGCAGTTGCGCGGATTTTGGCGGAGACTGGCGGGACGGGTGTGGACGCGTTGCTGGAGATGAGCGGAAACCCGACCGCGATTCAGCAGGGATTTAAGGCGTTGCGCGCGGGGGGACGCGCGTCACTTTTGGGAATACCGACGGAGAATGTGCCGCTGGATTTGGTGAATGATGTGATTTTCAAAGGCGCGACGGTGCAGGGGATTTATGGGCGGCGGATGTATGGGACTTGGGTGCAGATGACGGCGCTTTTGAAGGCGGGGCGGCTGAATTTGGAGCCTTTGTTTGGGGAGCGGGAGCCGCTGGAGAAGTTTGAGAATGCGTTTGCGAAATTGAACGGTGGCTTGGCCGGGAAGATTCTTTTGTATCCGAACGGAATGCCGCGTTAAGAGAGTTGCCTTTCCCACCTTGACTTTGCGTCCGAATTGTTTGCCCTGAGCCGCCAGCTGACGCAGAATGGTAGTTCCACCAGCCGAGTCCACCTCAGGAGTCTAAGCATGTCTGATACCGCAGCAATGGCAACGAAACAGAATCCGACGCAATACATTTCCGACCAGCTGAATGAATTGCGGGCGAAGGGAGTGGCGCCGAAGTTTCGGGTGCTCGAAGGCGAGCAGAAGCCGGTTTGTATTTTTGATGGGCGGGAAGTGATCAACCTGGCTTCGAACAATTATCTGGGATTGACGACGCACAAAGCTTTGCGGAAGGCGGCTTTGGACGCAGTGAAGCGTTACGGAGCTGGAGCCGGAGCGGTTCGAACCATCGCCGGGACGATGAATATTCACATGGAGTTGGAGGAACAGATCGCCAAGTTCAAGAATGTGGAAGCGTGCGTGGTGTTTCAGTCGGGGTTTACGGCAAACGCGGGGACCGTGTCCGCGGTGCTCGGCAAGGAAGACCTGATCATTTCGGATGAATTGAACCACGCTTCGATCATCGATGGAGCACGGCTTTCGAAGGCGACGATCAAGGTGTTCAAGCACAAAGATGTGAAAGATTGCGAGCGCATCCTGCAGGAGCACGCGGAGTTTCCGGGGAAAAAGCTGATCATCACCGACGGCGTTTTTTCGATGGACGGCGACATTGCGCCGCTACCCGAGCTTTGCGACCTGGCGGAGAGGTACAACTGCATCATGATGGTGGACGACGCGCATTCGAGCGGCGTGCTGGGACGCGCCGGGCGGGGAACCGTGGATCATTTCGGATGTCACGGGCGCGTGCATATTCAGGTGGGTACTTTGAGCAAGGCCATCGGTGCGATGGGCGGGTACGTCGCTGGGTCGCGCGACTTGATCGATTTCTTGTATCTGAGGGCGCGGCCGTTTCTTTTTTCCACTTCGCATCCGCCGGCCACCGTCGCGGCGTGCCAGGCGGCGTTTACGCTGCTGGATTCGCCCGAAGGCGAGAAGCTCGTGAAGAAGCTGTGGGCGAATACGAAGATGTTTAAACGTGAACTGAAGAAGCGCGGATTTCAGTTCAAGGTGAGCGAGACGCCGATTATTCCGATTCACGTAGGAGATGCAGCCAAGGCGTTCGAATTTTCCAAGAAGTTGTTTGAAGCGGGCGTGTTTGCGCCGGCGGTCGGGTTCCCGACGGTGGCGGAAGGCAAAGCGCGGCTGCGCGCGATCGTCAGCGCAACGCACAAGAGAGAACAATTGCTGCGGGCCGCAGATATTTTGGCGGAAGTGGCCAAGCCGCTGGGCATCATTTCCTAGTCAGACCAGCAGGCGGACCATGACTGGCGCGCACATTCGCTCGCTTTAGAGGTATTGCGAATGCAACTATTCTTCGCGTGTGAGCGTCTCCATATATAGGGAAGATTCCCGATAGAAGTTGCCCCGCCCATTTGTATTTGGAGGCAGAAATGATACGAGCTGGAATGGCCGTACTGGCCGGTGCCATGTTTGCGGTGGGTGCTGCGGCGCAGACGCAAACGGGCGGACAGACACCTGCGACATCGAATACCGCGGCGCAGGCAGAGGCAGGAACAGCTGCGTTGCCGAGCGGAACGGCGGTGAACGCGGAACTGAATTCGTCGGTGGATTCAAAGAAAGCGAAGGTGGGCGACAAAGTCGAGGCGCACACAACCGACGATATCAAGTACGCCGGCAAAATTATTGTTCCGAAAGGAGCAAAGCTGGAAGGGCACGTGACGGAAGCGACGGCGCGCTCGAAGGGCGATAACGGATCCACGCTGGCGATTCAGTTTGACAAGGCGATTCCGAAGAAGGGAGAAGAGATTCCGCTAAATGTTGCGATTGCTGCGATTGCAGCGCCGCAGCGTGATTTCTCCGGCGGTTCACCGGGCTCTGGAAGCGACCCCATAACTGGTGGAGGTGCCCCGACTGCGAACGGATCGCCGATGGCTACCAGTCACGCACCGACGCCAACACCCGGAGCACTGAACTATCCGAGCGCCGATGATGGGGCGATGGGATCGAACGGTACGGGCCAACTCTCTGCAAAGAGCCGTGGCGTGTATGGATTGGGCGATTTGAAACTGATGGCGACCTCGTCGGAGGCCAGCGCGGCAACGATCATAACTTCCAGCGGGAAAAACGTGCGTTTAGACGGCGGAACTAGACTGTTGCTCGTCACGCCAGAGCAAGTAACCGCGACGCCGAGCAAATAGATCAAACAAAGTCAGGAGCAAAAGAGGGCGCAACGACTAGCGCCTTCTTTTTGTTTTGCCGAACCAATTCCGCTTCCACAAGCGTTTGCTATACTCGCCGGCATGCCTGCTGCACCAAAAAAACTGTTCCTCGTGGATGCGATGGCGCACATCTACCGCGCCTTTTTTGCTCCGATGCCGCAGCGGCTGACAGGGCCGGGAGGCACGCCTACCAACGTGCCGTTCCTTTTCGGCAATATTCTGCGCAGGCTCATCAAGGATTACGAGCCGGACTACATCGGCATCGTGTTCGATCCTCCCGGCGCGACGTTTCGCGACAAATTGTTTGAAAAATACAAAGCGCAGCGGCAACCGATGCCGGACGAAATGCGCGTGCAATTGCCTCTTGTGAGGCGCTTATGCGAGGCAATGCGGCTGCCGATTCTGGAAGTGCAGGGATACGAAGCGGACGACGTGATCGGCGCGATGGCCGTGCAAGCGGCGAAGAAGAATTTGGATGTGCTGGTGATATCGAACGACAAGGACATGATGCAGCTGGTCGGAAAAAATGTGCGAACACTTCGCACGGCATCGGGGGGAGCGAAGGCGGACATCATAGTTGATGAAAGGAAAGTGGAAGAAATTTTAGGCGTTCCTCCGGAACGGGTTATCGATTACATGGCGCTGCTGGGCGACACCGTCGACAACATTCCTGGAGCAAAGGGTATCGGCGAAAAAGGCGCGGCAGAGCTGATCAAAAAATATGGAAGCGTGGAGAATGCGCTGGACCATGCCGATGAAGTGCCGAACAAACGATATCGCGAGGCGCTGCAACAGCAACGAGACCAGGTGATGATGTCGAAGCAGTTGGCGACGATTGCGACGGATTTGCCCCTGCAGCTGGATTTGCATGCGCTGGAACGGCGCGACCCAGATATCGCTGCGCTCGGTGCGCTCTATCACGAGCTGGGCTTCAATTCGCTCTTGAAGGAGTTGAGCGCGGAGGCCCTGGCTTCGTCCGCGCCGGCGAGCGCCGAACCCAGCGTGAAAGCGGACTATGTTGCCTTTGCTGACGCAGCCGAGTTTCGCGCGTATCTCGGTAAGATTCCGGCAAAGCAGCCGCTGGCGGTTTGGCTGAATCTGGAGCTAGGCGAGCGGGAATCGGAAGGTTTTGGAACGCGCATAGCGTCGATTGAGGTTTCTTCGAAGGCTGGCGAGGGGAGATCTGTCTGGCTCGATGAAAAAGGTGAAGCGCTGAAAGCGCTCGCGCCTCTTCTCGCGGATGCGAAGCGAGCGAAAATTGTCCACGATCCGAAACTTTTTCAGTTGCTGACAGGGCGCGCCGCGAATGTAAAGCATGCCACGCAGCTTTATTCATATCTGGTGCGGCCTACGACAGCGAATCACAATTTCGCCGATGTGGTGATGCGGCAGTTCAACGCGATGCTCGGCGGCGGACCGGGAGAGCGCGCGGATTATTTGCAACGGCTCGCTCCCGTTTTGCGCGCGCAGATTGACGAACAGGAGCTTGCCGGGGTCTACGAAAAAATCGATTTGCCGCTCGCGCCGGTGCTGGCCGACATGGAACGCATCGGCATCCGCGTGGACCCTAAAGAGCTCGACAAGATGTCCAAGTCGATGGAGAAAGAAGTCCGTCGACTGGAGCAAGAGATTTGGAAACTTGCCGGGGATGAATTCAACATCAATTCGCCCGCACAGCTTGCGGAGATTTTGTTCGACAAGTTGAATTTGCAGCCGCCGATGCGGCGCGGGAAAGGCAAAGTGCGGTCGACGGCCGCCGACATTCTGGAGGAGATGGCCGCACAGCATGCGCTGCCGGCAAAAATCATCGAGTACCGCGAGATCTCCAAACTCAAATCGACCTATGTTGATGCCCTCCCGAAACTGATTCACCCGGAAACGGGGCGGCTGCACACGAGTTTTTCGCAAACAACCGCCGCAACGGGGAGGCTCAGTTCGAGCGATCCGAATTTGCAAAACATTCCGATTCGTACGGAGCTCGGGCGCGAGATTCGCGCGGCGTTTGTCGCGGAGAAAGGCAAAATTCTGCTCTCGGCGGACTATTCGCAGATTGAACTGCGCGTGATGGCAGATTTTTCGCAAGACCCCGTTTTGATCGATGCCTTTCAGAATGGAGAAGACATTCATGCGCGCACGGCGCAGGAAGTTTTTGGCGTGGGACCTATGGCCCAGAATGCGGAACATCGGCGCGCTGCAAAGGCGATCAATTTCGGAATCATCTACGGACTCTCGGCGTTTGGACTGGCGCAGCAGCTGGGCATCGGACAGAAAGAGGCCGCGCAATTTATCAATGCTTATTTCACCCGGTACAGCGGAGTGAAAAAGTTTTTGGACAAGATTCTCGTGGAAACGCGCAAGACGGGCGCGGCAAAAACGCTCTTCGGAAGAATTCGGCCGATTCCGGAGATCAATTCTACTCAGGCGCAGCTTCGCAGTTTTGCGGAACGCACGGCTTTGAATTCGCCATTACAAGGGACAGCGGCGGACCTCATTAAGCTGGCCATGATCAGCATCGACCAGCGCCTAGCTGCGGAAAAATTCGAAGCCAAAATGATTTTGCAGGTCCACGATGAACTGCTCTTCGAAGCACCGCCGAAAGAAAAGACCAAACTCGAGAAGCTGGTCCGCCAAGAGATGGAAGGAGTGCACAAACTGGCGGTCCCCCTGGTCGTTGAGATCAGTTCCGGGCCCAATTGGCGGGATCTGGAGTGAGCATCTTTTGATCGTGTTTTAATCGAACCCTAAGCTATCATTTCCCTTTATCTGGGCGTAGAATCCCTCAAAGAATCAAGCCGATCCCTCTCGCTCGGCCGGCCCTTCCTCTCAGGAGGCACTTATGCGCAATGCATTGTTAGTTCTGGTTGTGATTTTCGCGGCCAGTTTTGGAGTAGCGCGGGCGAAGCAGGACGCCACGCAGGAAAAACCGAAGGATACGCAAGCAGGCACGGACGAATACAAGATCTCACAGGAAGACATTGACAAGAAAAATCCGGTGAAATCCTCGCCGGAAGGTTTGGCGGCAGCGCGTAAAATCTACGGCTACGATTGCGCCATGTGTCATGGCCCGAAGGGTGACGGCAAAGGGGATATCGTCGACTCCATGAAGCTGACGATGCACGATTGGCGAGAGGCCGCATCGCTCGGGGGGAAGACTGACGGCGAGATTTTCTTCATCATCACGAAAGGCAAGGGGAAGATGATGGGCGAGGGCGACCGTTTGCCCGAGACCATGCGCTGGAACATGGTGAATCTGGTGCGGTCTTATTCCAAGAAAGACGCGGGAGACAAACCCACTTCCTGAAAGGCGGAATACTCGGTGAGGGCGCGATGCCCTCGACGGAAGGAAAAACTACCGGTCGAATCGTCGTCGATCATCCCCGCCTGCCCTGTTCTACACCTGTTGTGTTACGCTTTTTTGTCTGAGTAAATTCCGGAGGATGGTATGGCGCACGCACCGCAATTCTTGAAGCTCGTCCAGGACGCCAAGCAGCGCGTTAAGGAAACGAATGTTCCCGACGTCAAAAGGCGCATTGACGGGGGCGAAAAACTGATCCTCGTGGACGTTCGGGAAGACAACGAATGGGCCAAAGGGCATCTCCCTGGCGCCGTACACATGGGCAAGGGCGTGATCGAGCGGGACATCGAGCAGCAGGTCCCTGATACAGGCACCAAACTTGTTCTTTATTGCGGGGGTGGTTTTCGCTCCGCACTGGTCGCCGACAATCTACAGAAGATGGGTTACACGAACGTGGAATCGATGGACGGAGGCTGGCGAGGCTGGACCGAAGCCGGCTTACCGACGGTTCGAGACTAGCGATCCGCATGCAGAGTTGCAGGAGAATTGGCTGGGGCGGGAGGATTCGAAAATGAACCCCTTATGCTCGAATGCCTCTACAATCGCTGCTTTTCAGTGTTCCCAACGACTTAGCACGCCCCCGCGCTTTTAGCGACACAACTCGAGGCGCTCCATCTTCGTTAAGCCATTGTGTACACCTATGCATGCACAATGTGCAAGACTATGTTAATCTATGAGTGTACAAATAAACTATATCTGTACACTTAAAAATGAACTGAGCTTTGATTATGTACATTTACAGGTTAATGCGACAGAGGCGGGAGTGAGGCATGCGCCCTTTATTCAGAAAGTTACGGATCAAGCAGCTTGAGAGAGCGTTGCAGCCATTCATTGCAGCTAAGGACTCGCCGCGTCCGCAGAAGGGTTGGCTCCGTGCCATCAGAGAAGCGACCGGGATCACCGTACGACAGATGGCAACTCGTCTAGGGAGGGCCCCTACTCTAGTTGTAAACCTTGAAAAATCTGAAGCTGAATATCGCATCACCCTAGGAAGCCTTCGCGCCGCGGCGGATGCACTCGGGTGCCAGCTTGTCTATGCACTCGTGCCAAAGAGCGGAAGCATTCAAGACCTTGCGGAACGACGTGCGAGAGCTAAGGCAGCAGAAAATGTACGCGCCGTTGAGCACAGCATGGCCTTAGAAGATCAAGCGGTCGGCGGAATCGAAAACAAGATTGAGGAAGAAACGAGACGCATTCTGAAGCGTGACGAGAAAAAATGACAACACTTGGAACAACCAGCGACCGCAATACGCCCCTTTCGCCGGAGGAGGTTGCGGATCTCATTCCAAGTCTGGCGACGAAGGAGGAGCTAAACGAATGGGAGCGCGAAAACA
>Ga0210395_10004445_pt1 | contig 10803 bp, 14 predicted proteins | sample IncBWH4OmetaG_FD_150861 | JGI IMG/M metagenome (GOLD analysis project Ga0210395, IMG submission 150861) | Forest soil microbial communities from Barre Woods Harvard Forest LTER site, Petersham, Massachusetts, United States - Inc-BW-H-4-O ...
AAGTTGATAAAACTAAGGAAGTTGCACCTACTGGAATGTTGCCGCCATTTAGAGATACCAAATCAGCGGTAAGACGATAACCATTGCGATTCTGTTGAGGATTCCCAATCTGATACCATTGCTCAAAGGAAGCATTTTCTTGAAGTAAAAATAGGCCACTTTCTTTTGTATTAACGGCATTTGCTACTCTACGCAAATAAAGAAGCAGTATATTGTCAAAATCCTTATCCTCTGGATTTACATTTAATGAAATAGGCAGCTGATTTGTATTTAATGCATTGTCACTTGAGAACGTCATACTTTGTTCATAACCTAAGATAATCTGTTTATATTCATATTTACGTTCATAACTTGGTGCATAATTAACATTTTACAAACAAGAACCCACAGAGGGAAAAAGGGCACTTATTAACAATTCCACAGAAACTAAAGAAGAAGAAGTATTATATATATAATTTTCTTCTTCTTCAGTGCATAAAAATGTCATTTGATTAATTCCCTTCTATTCTTATGAATTGCAATCTTATGAGCTATATTTATCATTTCCATGGCAGCTGCTATTTCATTTCTATCTATAATCCCATGGTCTATATTGGTCATCATTCTCCGATATTGCATTTCTGCTGTATTTACTTTATCTTCAATCCAATCTATATTCTTTTGTTTCATGTAAAACCGCTTTACACTCAATTTATAAGTGAACCACCTTCACGAAACCAGCAATTCATGGCATTCAATTCCATGGGAGTTTGATGAGTAGCCAATTGATTCATTAAATTATCATCATATGTCATACCTATTCGCAAATATTGCCCAAATTGAGTGCTATAAAAGCGATACCAAGCATATTCCGATCCTGGAATGTAAGTTTGCCCATTTACTGGCGTTGTATTCCACATGCCACCGCCGGTGTAGGTTGTAAATCCAGTAGAATCAGTATTATTTAAAGTAAAATTATTTCGATCTACCACGGTAATAGTATAAATTGCTGAATTCAGTTGTGTCATACCTTGAACATTGGCAATGTATATCACGGTTCCAGTGATAAGGCTATGATTTGGGCTTGTAATTTGACACGGATTAGCTTTTGAAGCTGCTGTAATGAATCTAGAATTTTGAGAAGAATTATTTAAAGCTGAATTCACAAGAGCTTCATTTGGCGCAATAAGATTTGCTTGTTCATTTAAAAAGGAATTAACAAAAAGCTGAATTGTTATTGCCGTAATACCTGGTGAACTTAAATTTGAATCTAATTGAAAGTCTATGAAAGAAAGTTTGAATTGTTTTCCTACCCCTTGAAATGGATTAAAATCTTTTCCTACAATATTCATTTCAGGAAATAAAGTGACAAGACCCCCTCCTATATAAGTAGCGGAAGAAGAGGTGGTCAAAATTTCATAACTTTGATAAGTAAAATTCCATACACTAATATTTATATTGTTTGGATCTGGCATCGGAGGCATACCAGTTTGCGCAATTGTAGCTTGGTAAATTTGATTATTTAGTCCTGGATCAGTTCCATTCCACAAAAGACCCTGAAAATATATTATTTCTCCATTTTCCAAATTATGATTTGGTATTGTTATTTGAACTGGATTTCCAGGTGAAAAAGTAACAGCGGTTATAGCCATGGTAGGAGCATAAAGATTTGTGACAGGTTGCGGTGTTTCTGCATCAGGATTGTTATAAATATTAATAAAACCTTGTTGTGTCCCCAAGGTCACGTAATCTACATATTGCTGATCATCCACGTTGTCCCAAGAAACATTACTTTCCCAAAATGTTGTTAGACTATCCCAAGTAATACCAAATTGAAATTGTGCAGGACCAAAGCAAGTAATAGTATCTCTGAACTTAGCCCAGGTATTATTTCTATAATTAAATACTAAAACGGTATTCGGATACGTCTGAGTAGTTGAGGCACTTGAAGTATCTAAGTAATTCCAGTAGACAAGTTCCTTTTCAAAGTCCCGTATCCCATGAACAAAATTAGGAGCATCATTCTGGATTTCAAAACTAAATACCTGTTCAGGAATTTGATCGTCAAGGCGAGTAACGCCATTGGCCGCTGCTTGAATGATGCCTCGATTACTAACCGTCATTACGCCCTGATCAAATACAATAGGGCTGTAAGCACATACAGAGCCAAAATCAGAAGAAATACGCTCGAAAATGAAAGGTAAACCATATTCACCTAAATAACGTAATTGCCATGTTGAGTATTCAAAAAAAACTATTAAAGTATTTCTAAAAAATGCTGCACTAACTATGGATTCGTTCGTTGGTGCATCAAGGAAGCCGCCTCTACCAAAGATATCTGAACGCCAACCGTTAGTTTGATCCGTTGGATCCCCAATCTGACTAAATCTACATCTAGCGAAGAAGTTAGTTGAGGCTGTATAAGTTCCCCCGGTAGATCCTTCCCAAGTATTAAGAGCAAGTAAACGGCCATAATATGGAATTAAAATTTGAGCTTGCCAAAGTGTTGTCGTTGCCGTTAATAAAGGCTGTAGATTCGTCCATGTGGTATTATTGTAATATCTTATCGGATCATAAGTTAAAGCAATGGTATCAATATTATTATTGGTAACGAAGAAATAACGTAGATCCGGTGTTGCACCTTGAAAATTAGCTGCCCAAAAGAAATCCGTATTTGTCCCTGTCCAAGTTGTCCCTGGAACTAATTCTTGAAACCCATTGACATATTGATAAGCGTAAACGGTATCAAAAAAAACAGTAGAATCTATGCCAATGGTGGGGACTTCTCTTCGTAGTATACCCATAACAGGTAAAGCAGGATAATAAGAGAAAGTAATTGTAGCAGCATGACCAGCTCCAACGGTTGTTGTTAATGTCACACTACCAGTCATGTAATTAATTACGCCAGAATTTCCGGCAGTTGCATTAGTAAGTATGCCATTTCCTTGATCAACAAATGGTGTTGCAAGAGTTGCTATACTAATTCTTACAGTACCTTCCGCAATTTCAGCATATGCTTGTGGTTTATTAACCCAAATGCCCCCAGATGTATATGAAGTAAATAGCGTTGTATCTATTCCTATGGTAAAATTATTTGGATCGACAACAGTTACCGTGTAAACATTTCCATTTAATTCTGTCATTCCTCCTACGCCTATGAAAATAACAAACATACCATTGCTAAGACCATGGGCTGTGCTAGTAACTTTACCAGGGTTTGCATTTGTAATTGCCGTAATAGATCCTTGCAAGCCAGTCAAGAAAGTAAATATATTAAAAGTCCAAGGAGAAGCACCACTGTTGCCTAAAGATTGAGCTGTAAATAGGCGAGATAATCGGCCCATTGGAACTTCTCCATCTCTCTTCTTTGTTCTATCACGATATACATAAGCATTTTGTAAATCTGAAAAAGCTTCATTGGCAAGTAGCGCAGGCTTCTTATCTTGCGTAAGCCCACCACCTGGATAACCGCCAATGAGAACTTGATGAAATGAAGACATTAATTACCTATTGCTAACCAATAAATAGGAGTCCAATGACTATCTATACTTCCTTGCCATGTAAATCCAGACTTACTTAATGATCCAGTTGAAACCCCATTTCTAAATGTGCTACTATTAGAAGCCGATCCAGTCAATTGAATGTTAAAAACTGCATGGGGAAATTCCACTGGAAAAGAAACGGATGTACTTATATTGGGATTAAAATTGCCCCATTGCATTAAAATAGCTCCTGCCCAAGTATAACCATTGGAACCGACTGCACTCCCAGTTAATTGCGTAATGCCACCCATACCAGTTAAGGAATAAAGTTGAGTGTCTCCATTGGAGGGAATATTTGGCGTTGTAACACCATTTATAATCAAGGTTCCAGGAACTCCGCTAAATATCTGATTATATCCAGTAACTGTAGATACATTAGTTTGAGTCACCTCATGAATGATGGTATGATAACCAGGAGGTCTAGAACCAGGTTGGCCATTATTATTGACATGATCAACATTCAATGTCTGAAAAGTACCATCAAGATTATTTCTTAGCGTTGATTTAGTTTGACCGAGCGATGATCCATCTGGTGGATATCCTGGTACATATGTTGGAATTCCCATGAAGCCTCCTAACTAACTGCAACGGTTGGAATTGGTTGACAATCTTGTGGTCTTTTCAACTTCTTTTTAGCCTTTTCACTAAGCTTTGCATTTATGGCTAAAATGGGTTTATTAACTTTTTTCTCTTTCCCCTTTATTACTGCCATGAGATTAACCCGTTGTATGCCGCCCAACAAAAGGACCACCGCCCATGGGGATGGATTTATTGGGTAACGATTTTAACTTCTTTTTCTTTGGAGACATAAAGTTCTTAGCTTTAGGATTCCAAACCTTCTTTTCGTCTTTCTTCATAACCTGTTATTTCCAAAATTAATAAAGCCAATTCAATTGCTTTTTCCCTTAGCATTATAATCTCTTGAGTTATCTCATTCTCAATTTCACCTTGAATGTAAATAACTTCCCCATCATTTAATTCGCCAATGCATATGTGATAATTATCATCTATTTCTAAATCTTCCATTATATAGATCCAAAGTTCGATGAAAGACCACCTGAACCATAGTTATACGTTAATTGATCTGTATATATCGTTTGAATTCTTTGCTGACCTATTTGCGCATACGTTCTAGTTTCAATAATGTCATAACGTTCTTTGAGCATCTTGTCGATAAATATAACGCCATCGGAATCCAAACGTTCCTCAAATATCTTTTTAGCAGCACCTATAGATAATATTTCCCACCATTCGGATAATTCTGGATTGCCGGCCATGTCGGCAGCTAATAAAGCTTGAATGGGCTGACGATAACATGTCAATTCTATACTGTAACCTTGATCAGGAACAGGAGCTAGCGTGAATTGATTTTGATAGAACATAATAGAAAGAGGGATAGAAAACTGCTTAGGATTATATTGAATTTGTATAGGTGTTCCTTCAGGAATAGCCTGGTCAAAAACTAAACCAGTTATCGCCCCAGTCTGGTAATTAATTGTTGCTCCTCCTGGAACTGTAGGCGTTGAAGAAGCATATTGCCTATAGTAAGTCCAACCATATTCCTGATTTGTATTATTCGATGTCTGAAATATTTGAATTAAATTACCTTGACCATCATCAGTTACATTTTGGGTTTCTCCTACTCCATTAGCCCCAATAACATTAGCGGTAATTAGAATATTTTGAACACGGCCTTGAGGAAAGAAGAGGTTTTGCCCATTGATCGGCCCAGGATCATTATTGAAACTACCAATTAATGGAGCAGCAGTTGTAAAACCTGAATAAGGCCCTTCCGTGCCATTGCCTGAAGCAAAATTAGTAAATTGCTGCCAATTGTAATTTATTCCGTAAAAACTAAATGGGTCAGTAAATAGTCTTATTTCTCTCTTAGCGCAATAACAAGGCTGATTCACTGTAATGTATAATTCACTATTAAAAGGATAAACATCCTGACCTACATTTGTAGTAAAAGTGTAAATATCCTTGAGCTTTAGAGATCTAAATTTGGCAGGTAAGTCATAGGAGTAAAAGCTATGCATTTGCTGGACAATATATAAATCTGTCACCTGAAACGAATTACTTGATCCAGTAAGCTTCCTCGTCTTCGTGACGGCATTAGCTAACGTAGGAAACAAGGGAAATGTAGGCACAAAAGTTGTCATGTTATTGGCTCGTTATCAAATGCATCTTCTAAGGTTACTGTCGTCGTTTCTTGAATGATCCCTGAACCAGCAGGAACGGCAACACAGGGAACTTGAGGATCTTGAACATATATAAAAGGATAAAAATTGCTTGTGTCTACATCTATTGTTGCAGTATTTGGAGTAAGTGAAATTATTTGTGCTTTCTGATTATTCAATTGAATCATACCGTTGGCAGGAGGAATTCTAAAACTAATCCATTCTGCCACGGTAAAGTTCGTATTATCTAAAAATGTCACTACAGCCGGAAAAGCCTGAGTTATATTCGTTATATATTGCAGGTTTGGAATGAAATTAGCCCCAAACGGTGGCCCATAATTTGAATTAGGAACGCTCATAATACCGATGTAGGAGTAAATCTAACCCGAGACACTGTTTCATAGCTACGAGGCACTCTTTGCCCATTAGCTGGCATTTCCACAGAATAACGTCTAATCTTCTTCTTTGTATTATTTAAATGTTTAACAATACCCATAGGTAAATCACAAATCTCTCCGTGAATCATTTTTAACATTTGTATTGGTTCACCTGGATACTTTCTATAAGCAAATTCTAACCAACCACCTTGTGCATCGAGGAACTCAAACATGCCTTTGACGATGCGATCATCTTCTTTTCGCATCTTTTTGACTAATTCATCCCTTTCCGCTGGCGGTAATGAATTTTTAGGTTTTTTACTTATTTCTCTAATTTCCATGTTTCCTCATTTGTTATTGAAAAAGTCAGTCACTTACTTTTTGTAAGTGACTGACTTTTTTTATTAGGCATTAGTAATTCCATTATTAAAATCAGACTTGAAGGCGAATACTTGCATGTTAGCATTAGCCACACCAACCGCAGACAAACCAATGTTCATGATGTATTGCGATTTATTATCGAATGCATCAGATAAATTAGTTCCTGGAGGAGATGCAGGTATCGTTGCACTTCCATTAAGAGGTACAACACCAGAACCTGCTGGCATACAAACCGCAGGAGATGCACCACCAGCAAATGCAGCCGATGTTGGGAATTGAAATGCAGTAAATCCTGTTGTGTTCACATCAATAGTAATCGATGAAACGGTTGAGGAATTCGTTACACTTAAAACCCGAGCAGCTCCAGATGGATTACTTGTAAAAGGTCCACTTCCAGACTTGCCAGTTAAATTACTTAACTGCGTCATGCCGTAAGGCGTTGGAATTTGGAAATCTACAAGTTCCCCAGGTGTGTATGGATTCTGTCTGAAGAAGTAGACAACTGCCTGGGTTGCTTGCGTAATGTAAGCAACAGGCAATGTATTTGGCAGAAATTGACCTGGATAAACCTTTTGGTAAAATCCAGTAGTTCCATTGGCTATAGTTAACCCTGCACTCGCAGCTGAAGCAGCATAACCTAAAGTAATGCTTACGCCAGCTGAAACGGCTGTAACCTGGTAAAGGTTAGAACCACTGATTTCAAGAGCTCCGGTAATATTAATTAACCGTACAGTATCTCCTACACTGATTCCTGTTGTAGTTCCTGTAGCTACTACAAAAGTAGATCCATTGACCGATGTAACCGCAACTTTTGTAAAAGTTGGTGGATTAGTCTGGTCAATGAATGTGAATCCACCAGATGTACCTTGGGAAGCATACGTGGTAACTCCGGAACCAGTAGAACTAGGTTGCCCTAGAGCTAAATAAGAACCTGCCGCCATCGAAGTAAACCATTCGGAATAAATCGGATTAGCAGCAGTACTTTGTGCGCCCCAGTTCGTTGTATCCTTAACGAAAACCCAATCGGGCTTTGCAGTCATAGGAATATTAACTGCAACTGGCGTAGCTGGGTTGGTATATGACCAAGACCCGATATATGAAAATGGCAAAGACATAATTCACCTCCTATATACCTGTTGATCTAAGGTTTTGAATCCAGAGATCATTTGTGATGCATTGTCCTTGATAGAACGAGCATCCTGCTGTATGTCTTAACATGCATGGATCGTTATTGTACCCAGGAGGCAAATAGATAAAGCGAGCTTTACCACCTGCTTGCCATACAACCTTGTAAGCCTCTTTTGCTGATACAAAGCAATTTGCTATATCATTCCCAAGCATAGAGGCATTAGGTGATACAGAACCCTGCTCAGAAGCAAAGAAGCGAACGTTATTAGCTCCCCCGATCTCAACACTTAATGTTTGGCTTATGTTTGGATACTGAAACTTCTTGATAAAGCCTGTCATGTTATACAGAACAGGAATCATGCGAGTAGTTAGCATACAACCATACGCATCACCAATAGGGCTTGTACCGAATCTTAGTTCAGCTTCAACGATATTGGTAATATACTCTCCAGAGTTATTCTGAAGAACCGTGAAGACATCATCCACGTCGGAGATTGTCATTTCCGTAGGAATGTCTCCGTTTGTCCCCAAATTTTCTGTTACTTTTGTGACCTACGTTATACCGCAGGCGGGGAAACCTCTTCGGATCTCCCTCTCCATGTTTCCATAGAGTTCAGACTATCGCTTCCCTTTCGGGTCTTCTCACTTAGTCGTTCAGGCTGAATATCTTCATCACGAGTCACTGTGTCACAAGGATAATCACAATGCCATCCAAGATCGAATCGGATTTCATCTGTCAACTCTTGTCCACAATTTCTACATTTAAACATAATCTTGCCCCTTGTTGTCCTTCTGTTTATGCAGCGAGGAGTTCCAAGTCAATCAGAGAAGATTTAACGTCGGCAGGATTTTTTTTACCGACACAGTTTATAATCGAGGCCGAACTTTCGAGATTGTCTCTCTGAAGTGCATCCTGAGTTTCCCTTAAGGATTGTCCTAAACGGGCCGCAGCACTATTGAGCACAGGATCTTCGTTGGTAATTGTGACCTGACGAGTCAATACGATATAGGTCGCATAAACACGTACACGGCAATCCACGTCAACGCGGTTAAGCTGTTGAGGAGGTGGGTTATTTTGACCATCATCTAGAGGTACTTCAAACAGATCTAGTCTGTCGTAACGGCTCTGACGATCAATAAAACCTTGGTTATCTGGCAACTCTACAGGAGTAGCAAACAATTGATGGATCAAATTGTGCTCTGGAGTTGACAGAAGTTTGGCATTGTAACGTTGCTGTATCTGTGGAGGCAACGAAGCAATAGATACTGACATAGTTTTCCCTTTGGGCTATTAGCCCATTTCGGGAACCGATCCGGCGAGAGCTGCATATCCATGCATTTCACGGTACAAATCCTTCTTCATGGCATCAGTAAGCTTAAAGGCTTGGGCAATAGGCCGCTTATCGTAAGCCATGGGAGACTGAACAGCCTTCTCCGACTTAGCAATAGCTTTATCTACTTCCTTCTCTCTTCTTACTTCCTTAGCCGATTGGGAAAGTCCCATGGCCTTGATGTATTTGTAGCTTTGGACTCCGATCTTATACGGATCTTTTGACTCCGCAATCGTAGCCGCCAATTCAGGTTCCTTTTCTTCTAAAAGTGATAAAGTTTCTGGATTGACGATCTCGGAGAAATCTGAATACTGACGATTGAGGCGATCCATGAATTGAGTATCTTGCTGCTTCTGAAGTGCTTTTTGCACTTCTTGACGTACAAGCTCCTCGGCATTTTTGAGCACTTTCTGAGTATTTCTCTCAGCTAGCTTCTTCACCTTACCTAAAGGAATAAACTCTTCATCACCGATTTTATCAAACTCATCAACTTCAAGTTGCTTAGGTGTTGCATGTGCAAGTTGTGCTTGCATCATTTGCATCTGAGCATCTCTCAATTGCTTCAATTCTCTTTCGAGTTCGGCATTCTTAAGACGCATAGCCTTCAAATGCTGATTATTAATCGGCTCTTGATGCTGTACTGTCTCTTTTACTTCATTGACTTGGGCTTCTACCTGAGTTGCTACCTCTTGGTCTTCGCTGTTTTGGTTTTCCGTCTCAGTCATGAATTTCCTTTTTGTTTGGTGGTTGGCTAGGCCCACGATTTACGCCATGGCGATGGGCTTGTTCGCCTTTTGTACGCCCTATCTTGACTTTGTTTAATAAAAATATTATAAATCAATTACAAAATGAGGTTTATGATTTGTGATAGTTGCAAATTAGATAGATTAGTTACTGATTTTATAAAAAATCAGAAATATTGTTATAAGTGTGAATATCGGAAAAAGACTGAAATTGTTCCAGAAAAGCGAGTAGTAGAAAAATCGCTATGTCGTATATGTGGAAAGAAAATTGTCACATTTGCGGAATTAAAAAAACGTCAACGAAATATCTATTGTTCTGAGGAATGCGCGCAACAAGGCCATAAAATATCAATAAAAAATTATTGGACAAGGAAGTTAAAAAATTCCTGGAATCCAGGAGGAGAAAGTGAATGGAATACCAATCAAAAATTGACCCGACGCGCCAAACTGCCGGTGCCATCTACCGAGAAGCGCAAATTAATGGCGAGCGCGGTGTTGTTATCGGAGATGTAAATCATGAAATTAAAAAGGATTTAGTTAAAGATATTAATGAAGCAATACAAGCAGGAAGAAATCATGCAGACTTTGTTGGTAAGCCATTTTATTTAGCTTTCTATGAAAAATATGATCTTATGCTTAAAAAGGGATTAGTACGCATTTCTAAAATAACTAAATATCGTCCTTATCCTGAACAAGATACAATGGTTTTTCATGTTTTTCCTAATGATGATGTATATTTCTGTTGGGAACTGCCACATAGATCGCAAATGGTAAACATTGTCATGAATCCTGACTTTTATCCTCCTGAGCAGGTTTTAATGATTAAGCGATGGGAAAATATTCAATTAGAGTACTTTGGTTTTACAAAGGATGAAAACGGCAATTGGGTAGAAAATAAATTATATCGCGGTGATTGGCTTATGGGAAGTCAAGAAGGGAAAAAAGAAGTTAAACTTCTTATGTCCTAAGCAAAATATCAGTTAGGACAAATATATATTTTTATTTTTTTGATAATGTAGCTTCAGGTTTATAAACAAATAGTTTTTTTGCTTCACTTTTATTATTTCTATTATAAATCGTCTCAATCAATGCCTCTTTAATGTCTAGACAAGTATTAAATTTTACTGCTGCTTTAACAAATG
>Ga0210395_10004454_pt1 | contig 10790 bp, 12 predicted proteins | sample IncBWH4OmetaG_FD_150861 | JGI IMG/M metagenome (GOLD analysis project Ga0210395, IMG submission 150861) | Forest soil microbial communities from Barre Woods Harvard Forest LTER site, Petersham, Massachusetts, United States - Inc-BW-H-4-O ...
TGGCGTGGCCTGAAATCTATACTGATCCACTATTTATCAGCGAATTAAAGAAAGATATAGCACCCCGAGATGGTAATATGATTTGCCTTGATTTGCCGACTGATAAAATTACGGTCGCAGTTCATATACGCACCGGAGGAGGCTTTGATAATCCTATTCTATCCCGGCAGCTCTACTCTATAAAAGATATTAATCCCAATGAAGTGCATCCAAATGAAGGCAAGTCAAGGCGGCAGCGAGTTGCATATGCTGATTGGTACTGGCCTCTTAAATTTCCACCATTACAGTATTATGCAATCCAATTGAAGCGCCTCTCTCGCCTATACAAGGATAAACCTATGTATGTCTATATCTATACGGATAGCAGGGATCCTGTAGAGCTTATGAATAAGCTAGAACTGGCTGTTCGCAAGGAAAACATAACCTTCGATTGCCGTAAAGATATCAATCGACACAATAAAAATGTCTTAGAAGATATGTATGCTATGGCACAATATCAGTGCTTAATTCGGTCGGGATCCAACTATCCGCAAGTTTCACAATTGATTGGTAATCATGAGGTAGTGATATATCCAACGTCTGCAATTTGGGTTGGTAATACTTTAATGATCGATAAGATTGGAACATTCGTACGCGACACAATCGATTGTGCCTAATCAGGTTCTCAAGACGTATTATGCTCACCATTTTTCCCAAATATGAATGGCAACATAATCATAATCAGGCAGTGCGCTTTTATGATTATATTTGGATTCAGAGACATTTCTCCAATGCAATTTCCTGATCTTAACTTGATCAGTACGGGCAAAAACAAAGTTAAAGTATATTTCATATTCTGAGAGTGCAGAAGATGGAATAGAGCCATTCACTATGGGGATAGAACGCGCAATCGCAATCCAAGGTTCGCGATGATGTTCTTTTTGAATGAGGCTAAAAAAATCATCAAGAACGGGTTTTTGAAAAAGCATATGATGTGCGATTCCTGAATATTGAGGATACAGTTTCGTTAATCCAGGCAATAAGCGCGCAGCATGTTCAAAATAGGGCTTGTGATGCTCCGATCCTGTGGCATAGAGCCCGGCTCCATTTTCTTGTAAAAAACTAACGGGTTTTAAAAAGACAACGTCGGCATCAACAATAAGAATGTTGGAAGAGATGTTGGGTATGTAGTGAGTAGCGAACAATTTTAAAAATTGTTGATAAATCCATCCAGCGCGGCAATGAGGATGATGGAGATATGTATTTGCTGCAACGGGATTTTGGAATGCCTCCATAATGATACTTTCTTTACTGAACGGAAAAAGTTGCTCATTTGCCCATTCGGCACTACTGGTAAGCTGTTTGCGAGAAATTACGATGATGCGGCGAAATCCCTGTACATATTTTTTAATTCCCTCTATCGCCCGCTCAAGATGATCGGCATCCTTCTCATGGCATGGAATGATGACATCGATTGGATCGTGGCTGAATGTGTAATGCACTTTCTCAAACCCATGGAGTGAAAAAAAGGAAATACCAATAAAAAAACGTATAAGATGCTTCATTTTTATTCTCCTGGGTAATGACCTACAACGTGTGACGCTTTGGCGATATTCTATCATCTGCCTGTAGAATGCTGCAACGAATCATCCGCTATTGTCTTCTTTTTTGCTTTGAAAAAGAGATAATTTTTTAGTTTTCTGCGTATACTTGCCTCATGTGCGCTGGTGCATTATAAGATGTCATTTAGTTGCCTCGGGCAAATAGTAGAAGGAGAGGGTCCATGAAAAGAAGAATAGCACTACATCACATTGTTGGGTTTTGCGCAAGTTTTTTGTTAAGCACGGCGCTCTATGCATCAGGAAACAAGCATTTCATGGTCGTTATTCCCTCCCGCAACAATGCTCAATGGGTTGACCGTAATCTCGGTTCATTGCTTAATCAAAATTATCCCCACTGGCACGCAATATACCTCAATGATTGTTCAGATGACGAAACCCAAAAGAAGGTTGAGCAGTTTAAAAAGGATCATCGCTTAGAGGATAAAATACTACTTATTAACAATGAATCACGCCTCGGTGCGCTTGCTAACATGGTCAAGGCGGTATACATGTGCGATAACTGGGATGTTATTGTAACGTTGGATGGCGATGATTGGCTCAAAGGACCGGATGTATTGCGAAAATTAAATGAGGTATATGCAGATGAGAATATCTGGATGACCTATGGCTCGTATGAACAATTCCCGCCCGTTAAAAAAACCCCCCATTATTCAAAGCAGATTGCATTTCCAAAAGATGTCATAACTTCAAATGGCTATAGAAAATATCAATGGTGCAGCTCTCATCTGCGCACCTTTTATACATGGCTCTTTAAATGCATCAATCTAGAAGATCTCAAGTTTGAGGGAGAATTTTTCCCTATGGCAGGAGATATTGCGCATATCATTCCATTACTCGAGCTTTCAGGTGGTAAGTTCAAATTCATAACGGACATAATCTATGTATATAACGTCCAAACGCCCCATAATGATCACAAAGTTAATCGGCAATTACAGGCAAAATTGGAAAAAGAGATTAGAGCGCGCACTCCCTATGAACCATTAAAAAATATTCCTGCTCTCTATTTACCGCGCTGCTAGGCTCTGTGAGCCAAATTTAGAGAACCCTGAAAATCTAACAATTTTTAATCAACTCGGACTTAATGTAAGTCACCGATCGTCCTCGCAAAGACGATCGAGAGATTTTTGATTCTTCGTCATTGGGACTATCTTATGAACCTAAAGTTTAAATTTTGTTCACACAATCTAGCGCAGAGGTGCGTATGAAAAAAATATTGGTGCTGCTTTGCAGCTTTTTCTTCTGCATGCCTCTCAATGCGCATAAAGCAGATTTGATTATATTTTCATTCGATCGACCATTACAGCTTTATGCGTTGCTGGAATCAGTGAGTCATTATGTGAAAAATCTTGGGGATGTGCAGGTTATCTACCGCTCGAGCAGCGAGCGATACGAAAAATCATACCAAGAAGTATTTAGTGGGTTTCCTGCAGTGGCACATATCAGGCAGGGATCTCGCCCCAAGATGGATTTTAAACCCAACCTATTACACAGTTTTATGCATACTTCGCATCCATACGTGATTTTTTCAGTGGATGACATCGTGGTGCGGGATTATGTGGATGTAGCGCAGTGTATAGGTGCGCTGGAAAAAAGTGGAGCCTATGGCTTTTATTTGCGGCTGGGTAAAAATATTACCTATAGCTACATGCTCAATAAAATGCAGCGAGCGCCCTTATTAGAGGAAGTTACGAACGATATTTATTCTTGGAATTTTTCAGATGCGCAACATGATTGGGCCTATCCCAACACCGTTGATATGACGTTATATCGTAAAAAAGATATAAAAGATGATCTGCAAGTCTTGACCTATGAAACGCCCAACAGGCTCGAATATGTGTGGTGGAGAGACTGTAAGAAAGTGATGCATAAAAAAGGTGTTTGCTTTGAGCATTCAGTGATCGTTAATCTGCCGCTCAATAAGGTTCAGAAAGACTTTACCTTCAATAGAGGGGAAGAATGTTTTTCACCAGAAGAACTATTAGATCTTTTTGAACGTGGATTCAAGATGGATATCGAACCACTACACAGCGTACATAATATATCGGCGCATATAGCATATACACCGATATTTATTACAAGAAATTAAGCACTAACCTTATTATCTTTAGCGCATAGTGATGTGTGGCATCTGAGGGTTTATATATAAGGGAATAGAAGAGACGTTAGAAAGTGTGTGTATCAACATATCGCATTTTGACATCAACCACATTTCAATAATGACATCTTCTCCCAGTTGGGCAGGTGAAGATTTAGGGCCACGAGTATGAAGAGGCTTACCATTTTCTGAACGATAACAATCATAATTAATCACGGTTCTTCCGTTGAGCAAGGTGCGCATTTCGTCGAGTAATCTTTTTTCATCGGTAGCAAGGAAAAATTGGGTATTATCATCTGCATACTTGAGCGCTTCAGTGACTATCGTGTGCGGAGATATAAGCTTTTCCTCAGTAACTTTATCAGTACCTCGTAGATGGATAGCGATAGTTTTCTTCCCCGCCATGTGGTGAGTATAGAATTGATCTACCTTGGATTGTACTATTGGATTTAGATGGACATATTTCACGATCAATTTGCCAGCCAGGCTTCTTTTCTCATTTGACGTATCATAATAAGAAAAATGGCCGCAGCCTTCTTTCTCTCCGCAATGCATATGAACTGTGTCGCCGTGATTATACTGCAACTGTGATACTGGATTAAAATAATATTCCCATCCATTATGCTTATTGTTAAACCCATCAGGATTGTTATATAACCCTCTCATCCAATAAACAACCGGAGTGAGATTGTGCGATTCACAATACAGTAGGTGATTCAAGACAGATGTTATATATAGTCCCATTCCTCCCCAGCCCCAGTGGCCAATCACATATTTGTTGGACCGTGAGTGAGAAATTTTGTTGGGGCGTACGCGAGAAATAGTTTCCTGAGTATCAGTATCAGGTTCTTGTTCTTGCAAGGATAGTGTGTACACAGGGGTTAAGAGTAGCAATATATAGAGAGAATATTTACGTATATATTTCATGAAAGTGATCCTTTTGATTATTCATTTTACATCATTATTTTTTGCATGAGTTGATTTGCCAGACTAAACCCGGGATTATCTTTTAAGACAATTTTTAGGGCAGCACGGGCCTCATCAAGAGATTGGGTCTGACAAAGGCTTTGTGCCAGATACCAAAAGACGCGCCAATGGTTGTAGCCTAATTGTATAACTTCTTGGAATTGTAGGCAGGCGTTCGCATGATCCCCGTTTTTTTGCAGGATGAGCCCATACCATAGATTATAATGAGGACTCTTATTATACCATTGCCGCCATGGCGCAGAGAAATCTTTGTAGAGCGATTGGAGAGATTGCAGCTCTTGCCCTTGCGCATGAGCGATAATGTATTCAGCATCAAGTATCTCTTGAGTGGTGTAATTATTACCATCAAACATCCGGCTTATTGTACAGGCATCTACAACAGGTGAAAAATGCAAAGGTATGGATTTGTCGTATGCCAGTAAAATATCTCCAAAGACTCTAAATGAGTAGGTCTCTTGGAGCAATGCGCATACATCGGCTAGTAGAGGATATTCTATTTTGCCAGCAAGCTGGATGCGCTTATTATCGAGCAAAGATCCAAATAAGCGTATATCATCGATTAAGAGAATATCTTTTTTCAAGTTACTGCCTTTGATATTACGCAGCTCCTGCATGATGGGAGTATATTCAGTGGTTGAAAATTCCTTCTCATCTTCTGACTGGCAGTCCATAACATGTCCATCAAGCCAAAAGAGCGCTCTGTGCTGCGATGTTGCGAGGGTGGGAAGTAGAGCGGGAAAGATTTTAGCTGAATCACCTAAATGGACTTGCACGTGGGTATCGTGTTCAAAACGCTTAATGGCTTTATGATAGAAAAAAGGAAGTAATTCAATAGTATGCACGTGAGGGAAAACATCTGCCGCCAGAGCGGTTGTGTCACCTAAATAGGTGCCGGTTTCAACGAAGGTATTAATATCGCAAGCGATTTTGAGTGTTTGAAAGAAAGAAGACCAATCCGCCTTGGGATTAGTCAGTGAAATAATGTTACTGCTACCTACAATAACAATCGGCTGAGCAATAATAAACATGAGAGCTAAAAGTTGTTTTCTCATAAAGATCCTTTTTTATAATGATATTTTTTATCATCATAAAAAAGCGCAGGCATCATATGTCAAGCAATAGCCGCAAAATCTTGTGATCCAAGCTGGGGTTTAGTTTTAGTATAAATCAGATTCTTGCTCCAGTTGTTTTAACATGGTTGTCCATTGCTGAAGATCATTCGGTTCAATATAAAAATTTTTTAATTTGTCGAGGTTCCAAGGTGTTTCAAATGCCGTATTTTTTGAAACAACAACTAAAATGAAGCCCAAATTAGGATATTGGTGTATAATTAGATCACGTAACAGTATAGATTCTTCTTTAGTGATAGATTCTGCTCTAATAAAACATACTTTTTCATTAGAATTACATACGCTTCTAAATCTGTTAATCCTTCTTTGGTACTTAATTAAAATTTCAGGAACCATATCTTGCCAAGTATCGACGATAATATTATTTGGAACCCAATCCACTGTTTGAAGATCAACATCAGGATGGCTTGCTATACGCCAATCATGAAGAAATTCAAGACCATATGCATCAATGACTCCGGAACCATTTTCATTTAACGTTAATTCTGTAAAAAAATGTGCGAAATCTTCCTTTATTGCGGAATAAGTCGCTGAAAATGATGCTATTAACCAATCAAAGGGATATGCAGCTAGTCTTAAGGAATTATCATTTAATCTGAAGGCAGGTACGCAGTTAGATCCAAGTGAGACATAAATAGGTGGTTTACTATGTATATTTAAGGAAAAACTAATCAGAATTATTAAAATAGATTTATTCATTTTGTTCCAACTAATAAATAGAAGCTATTTTATAATGATTAACATAACAGAATTTGGCTGTCAATGATTGGTAATTTACTTTTTCACAAACAATACATTGCCATATATCCATGACGTAGTATCAGCAAAATTCTGCGCAATAGCCGCAAACTCTTGGGATTCAAGCCAGGTTTTCGTTTGCTCGTATTGAGCTTGATTTTCATACGCTTCAATAAATTCAACGATGTAAAGCGTTGCATACATTCTGACGTTCATTGATCGTAAGTGAATGAAAACGAATAATGCAGAATATAGAGGGTTTTTATAATGAATAAACGCAAAGTAGAGCAAAAAATAGTAGATTGTGTTAGAAAATAGATGAGAGTGAAGAGTCTTCCACTGTTATTTAAAGGACTAGAATGATTAAAGGTATATTACCTAAAGGCACACTGAAAGGTGCATTATTATTAATGTGCCTTATTGCCTCACAATCTTTAGAATCTCAGAACGCTGTTACTTGTATACATGATTGGTCAGGACAATTGGGGGATCAGTTACTGATGTATATAAATACAAAATGGTTTGCGTATTACTTTAATCTGCCCTTTTATTATCAACCCTTTCCTTATATCCATGCGGTGGTATCGGCAAAATCCTGCGCGGTCAGCGGGGGAAGTCTTGATTCCCTCGCACGCATCATCTTTATATTCCAAACTCTTGTATTTTGATCCACCTATGAGTTAAAATTCTATTTGATGTTTTATGATATTGTCAAAAATGGGGGGAGCATATGGACTATAATCTACGATATGTAATGTATAGCATGCATAATCTATATAACTATAGAAAGATGTATGCGAAGAGTGTTTTTTTTATTTTTTTACTGAATATAGGGTCTCTTTCGGGGGGTATTCATATTATTGGTGACAGTCATGCAGCGCATTGTTTTAGCAATAATTCCGGTATATCTGGGCATGAAGAATCAATGTTTTTATATAGTCATAATGTTGAGATGAGAGTTCCATTTGTGATTGATTATCGCACTGCCTCGATGCATGGGATAGGAGTCGGCGGATTATCTTCCCTTAATATCAGTACGCTTGGGGCGCAGGATGGTGATGTATGTGTATTTGTTTATGGAGAAATCGATGCGCGAATGCATATTGGAAGGCTGCGTGATGAGCATCAGAGAGACTTGAATGAAATGTTAGATGCATTAGCAAATGATTATATGCGTACTATTATAGCAAATAAAGAATTATTGAAAGATTTAACATTCGTTATAGTGAGTGTCGTACCTCCTGCCACAAACGAAGCATGTCAGCCGAATCCGACATATCCGGTCTATGGTGTTGTTGAAGATCGAGTAGATATTACCAAAAAATTAAATATGCGCCTTAAAGCGTTGGCAGAAAAAAATGACTTTCTTTTCCTTGATATATATCCTTTATACGCCGATGCAAATGGAGTCTTGATATATGCGTTGAGCGATGGACATGTACATGTAAATTTAAATTCAAACTACCGCATAAAAAATGCCCTAATTGAGCTGTTGATCTCGAAAGATATTCACTGGTAATCCGTGTGCGAAATAAGTTTTACTTTTTCACAAACAATACATTGCCATATATCCATGCGGTGGTATCGGCAAAATCCTGTGCAATAGCCGCAAATCCTTGGAATTCAAGCCATGATTTCGTTTGCTCGTATTGAGCTTGATTTTCATACGCTTCAATAAATTCAACTTCCACAAACAATGCGCGTACGGTTTTGAGGATGTTAGCGCTGCCTTTTAATACCGGCAGTGCCATGCCTTGCAAATCAAGCCACATGAAATCGATGTGAGTGATATTGTTTTGTTCAGCCCAAGTATCGAGCGTGATTGTAGGAACGGTTATTGTACGCGGATAGGTGATAGGGGAATGCTTGAGGCGTTCTTTGGGTTTGAGCAATGTGCCCGCCTGAAAGGGTTCGCCAGGGCGGCTCGGTTTTTCCGAGACGAAAAGCGTTGCAGATCCATTATGATCGCTCAGTGCGATCGGATGCCTAACGACGTTGGGCAGATGAGCGGTGTTTTTCTCCAGCATCACAAAGATATTTGGCACGGGTTCGAATGCGTGAATGGTGCTGGTAGGCCACTGGGCGCTTATTTTACGCGTATCAGTGCCATCAAAAGCGCCGGCCTCCACGATAATGGGATTATCGGGAAGGTATTGCGTTACGTAGGGAAGAATGTGACTTTTTTTAATAATATTCATGCGATGAGTATAGCATAATTTTTGAAATAAGATGAATGGGGCTTTAACAGGGCAAAGTGCCTTGTCTGTGAGGTAGAAATGGTGTATATAATAAAGAGAATTTTCACCAAAAAGGAGAGTATTAGTATGCGTCGGGCCATTATTTTTAAGCCTAGTTTTATAGTAGGATCTTTACTCGTAGCGTGTCTGCTAACAGTGAACTCAGTTCGACCACAGGGTGCTGTAACCTATCTCGATAAGGCGCACTGGGGAGGGCGTTTGGGAGATATGCTCATGATGTATATTAAAGCCAAATGGGTTGCATTCGAATATAAATTGCCTCTTCTCTATAAACCTTTTGATTACTCTGATCAGCTTGCAATGCATGTGCGAGAACAGCACTATGCCGATCATATTACAAGTGGGGATAAGAAGCAGTTAATTACCTGTTATGATAGATCAGATATAATCCAACACCAAACGCTATGCAAAGACTTTACTCTCTATCAAGTTCATTATTATTTTCATCCCCCAGAATGGGGGCACTATCAAGCTAAGTATGATTCTCAAGAAATCATGGCATGGGCAGGCGTTCTTACCAATACCGCATTCAGGAACGAACTAAAGAAAAATATCGCGCCGCGCAATCCTATTCAATTGCAAAATCTTCCTACTGATAAAATAACAGTCGCCGTCCATATTCGTAATGGTGGTGGCTTTGACGATCCCATATTATCGCGTCAGTTATATACCTTTGAGGATCTTAATCCTCAAGAACCAAAAGTAGGGGGCACTTTTGCGGACCGATATTGGCCGTTTAAGTTTCCTCCTTTGCAATATTATATAGATCAAATCAAGCGGCTTTCAGAGCTCTGTCATGATGCCCCTATGTATCTTTATATTTATACTGACCACAATAACCCGGTTTTTGTGATGAATATAATTAAGGCCGTGGTGGATAAACCCAATATTATCTTTGTATGCAGAGAACATGATAATCATCATGCCAAGAATGTATTGGAAGATATTTTTGCAATGGCTCAATATGATTGCCTAATCCGGTCTGGCTCAAACTATCCTCAAATATCTCAAATGATAGGTAATCATAAAGTGGTGATTTGGCCGAAAGCCTGTAAATGGATAGGTAATACGCTCGTTATTGATGACGTTGGCGTGTTTGTTGCGGATTAGGAGATCAATCCTTTATCATCAAAATAAAAACTATAAGGAAAATAGGGGAGAGTATGATTAAGCAAAAATATTTATGTATAACATACATATTGCTAAGCAACGCATGTCTTATGGCCAATACGCACCAAGCAGTGTTCACCATGATTTATAATACCGCTGTATGGGGATACAATGATAAGGGGGAAGGCTTTTCGGGAGGCGGTTCCTTATTAAGGCACACCAGAGAGTATATCGTGTTCCTAGAAAATTTTATTAAGACGCACGATATTAAAACAATTGTTGACGCAGGCTGCGGAGACTGGGAGTTCTCTCGATATGTAAATTGGCAAGGCGCTCGGTATATAGGTTATGACGTCGTCGCTCACGTTATAGAGAAGAACCGCAGGCAGTTTGTTAATGAAAACATCTCTTTTGTGCATGGCAATTTGTTAACCGATGATCTGCCGTGCGCAGATCTGCTGATATGCAAACACGTACTCCAGCATTTGCCGAATGACGATATTGTATTATTTCTTAAGCAACTGCCAAAATTTAAATATTGTTTACTGACTAACCAAGTCGAGCCTAGAACGTTTTCTGGGGATAATGCTGATATTGCGATTGGCGGGGGTAGAAAATTAGATCTAACCAAGCCTCCCTTTAATCTTAAGGGGGCTAAGGTGCTGCATTATTCTGTAGAAGAAGGAATTCATCAAGTATTTTTGATTGATAATGCCTCATCTCAATAAAACGTCATTTATAATTAGCTTTTGAATTGATCCAATGCCTTTGAGTGTATATGAAGGTTATTGATGCGATATTTCGTACCATTGCAGATTGCAAATGGGACCTTTCTGCCGTACGGATCTCTCTCCCATGTAAGGTTCAGGTA
>Ga0210395_10004457_pt1 | contig 10785 bp, 6 predicted proteins | sample IncBWH4OmetaG_FD_150861 | JGI IMG/M metagenome (GOLD analysis project Ga0210395, IMG submission 150861) | Forest soil microbial communities from Barre Woods Harvard Forest LTER site, Petersham, Massachusetts, United States - Inc-BW-H-4-O ...
ATGGCGTTGGTCGCCTTCATCTATTTCGCGGTGGCGCAGACGGTCGCGCATAAATTCTCGGAGTATCACGTCACCGGTAACCACAAGCGCCTCGCCGACTTCCTGGCGCAGACCATTCGCATGACGTTCTGGCCGTCGCTGGCTTTGATCGTCGTCTTGTTGCTGCTCGGTGATCCGCTGTTGCGCATGTTCGGCAAGGATTTCGTCGCTGGCTACTATCTGATGTTCGTCATCGCCATCGGTTTGTTGGCGCGCGCGGCGGTCGGGCCGGCCGAGCGGCTCCTCAACATGCTCGGCGAACGGCGCAGCTGCGCTCATGCCTATGCCGGAGCGTTCCTGCTCAATGTGGTGCTGTGCTTCGTGCTGATCCCGCATTTCGGCGCCATGGGCGCGGCAATTGCCAGCGCCACCGCGCTGGTTTTCGAATCGGCCGCGCTGTTCCTGATCGCGAAAATTCACTTGGGCCTGCATTGCTTGATTTTCGGCCGCCCGAAAGGTTTCTGAGGCGCGGGCATGGCGGCCAAGAACTCGACAAAGACATCAACAGTCTCGGCGATTGCCAGCGCGCGCCGCGCCGCGGTCGCCGACCGCTATGCCGCCAACGCGCTCGCGGTCGAGTGGCGCATGCTGTCCGATCTCGGACCGACCGCAGATGAATGGCGGGAGCTGGCCGCACGTGCGCTCGAGCCCAATGTCTTCTACGAGCCGGCTTTCGCGCTGGAGGCGGCGAAAATCTTCGGCCGCGACGCGGGCGCGCTCTTGGTGTGGTCGGGCACCAGTCCGCGCAAGCTGCTCGGATTCTTCCCGGGACGCATCGAGCCGCGGCGTTACGGGCTCAAGCTGCCGGTGCTGGTCGGCTGGACCCATCCCTTTGCGCCGCTCGGGACGCCGCTGGTCGAGCGCGAAGCGGCCGAGCCGGTCATCGCCGCTTGGCTCGCGCATCTCGCCGACGATCCGGAGCTGCCGGGATTGGCGCTATTGCCGTTTTTGCCCGCGGACGGCCCATTCGCGACCGTGCTCGACGCCATCGTCAGGCGCGCGCAGATGCCGGTTGCCGATTTCAATACCCACCAGCGCGCGCAACTGGTGCCGGACGGCGATCGGCTGTTCTATGTCGAGCGCACCGTCGGCCAGCACAAGCACAAGGAGCTGCGTCGCTACGTACGGCGCTTGGGCGACATCGGCGCGCTGTTGTTCACCACCGCGACCGAGCCGGAAATCGTTGCCGGCGCCATCGAGGATTTCTTCAAGCTCGAGGAGCGCGGCTGGAAAGGGAAAGCCGGCACCGCGGCGGCCTTTCACGACGATATCCGCGACTTCATCACCGCGGCAGTCAACGGCTTGGCGGCGGAAGGCAAAGTCGCGATCAATCGCATTTTTATCGACGGCAGCGCCATCGCGGTCACGATCATGCTGCGCAGCGCCGATACGGCGTGGTTCTGGAAGATCGTCTACGACGAGAATTTCGCCCAGCATTCGCCGGGAGTCGTGCTCACCTTTGCGGTGACCGAAGACCTCGTCGAGGACACCACTCTTGTCCGCACCGATTCCTGCGCCTCCGCCAATCACCCGATGATCGACCACGTTTGGCGCGATCGCCTGACGCTGTGCGACCGTTTGATTGCGGTACGGCCGCAAGCCTCGTTCGCGTCCGTCCGTCGTCTCGAAATGCTGCGCAACGCCGCCATCGCCGCCGCCAAAGCCGTCCGCAACCAGATGCACCGCTGACAGCGGTTATTTGCGCAGGCCCTTCCCTTGACGGTTTTTTTCCGTCATGAGACCGGCGCCGCCGCGAACCCGGCGGCGGCCGACGGGACATCAATCCATGACCGATCCGATCAAGATCCGCATGGGCGGCTACGGACCGCCCACGACCGGCTTTTCGCGCGCGCTCAAGCTGATCGGCGATACGTTGACGGCGGAGTTCGGCAACCGGATCGACGTAAAGTATGTCTGGAACATCATGGATTTCGGCTATCGCGCCGAAGACATCCTCTGGCTGGTCGAAGACGGCGTGCTCACGCTCGGCTACCAGTCGTCGAGCTATCTGACCGACCGCGTGCCGGAGCTGGGCTTCGTCGATTTGCCGTTCCTGTTCGAACAGCGCGACCAGGCGCGCGCCGCGATGGACGGCGCGCTTGGCCGCTTCCTCGGCAACAAGATCGAAGAGCGCGTGAACTACCGCATCCTCGGCTGGTTCGAGAACGGCTTCCGCCAGATCTCGAACCGCCTGCGCACCGTGCACACGCCGTTGGACCTCAAAGACATGCGCATCCGTGTGCTGCCGAGCGAGGTCCAGGCGCGCACGTTCGAATTGCTCGGTTGCGTGCCGCTGCGCTGGGACCTGACCGAGGCGATCGCGGCGATCAAGGCCGGCACCATCGACGCGCAGGAGAATCCGTTCGCCAATACCGTCACCTACGGCGTGCACAAGTTTCACCGTTTCCACACCGTGACCAACCACTTCTATATTTCGCGGCCGATTTTTTTGCATCGCCCGGCGTTCGACGGCTGGCCGCAAGATTTGCAGCACGCCATGCGCGCCGCCATCGCGCGCGCCGTCGAATCCCAGCGCGAGCTCGCCATCGAGGAGGACCGTACGGCGCGCGCCGCGATCCTCGCCGAAGGCTGCGAGATCACCGAACTGACGGCGGCGGAACACGCCAAATTCCGCGATGCCGTCGCGCCGCTCACGAGCGCCGCGCGCAGCACCTATGGCCGCGCGATGTTCGTCATGGTCGGATCGTGAATTCATTCACATCGCTGCGCGATCCGGACTTTGGTTCCCGTGTCATTTCGGCATAACGCTACTGTTACTACAATCTGAAATAGTATTAGCGGCAGCGGCGCGCGGCTGCCGCGCGTGACCGAGGCATTGCCGCGGATCGAGAAAAGTAGCGTAAAATATGCCTATTCTTTGAACGGCGGCAAGCGCCGGAGCAATGTGGCTGGCGTTAGCGCATCGTAGTCATGCCGATATACGCTTGTCGGTACTACCGGAGGTGTTATCATTGCCACGGTTTTGACTTTGCATTTGCTGCGGTGAGTAGCGGCTGTTTGCCGCCTGTCCTCCGGCTTCGGAGGGAGTAGTGAGCGAACGCTACGATGTCTGCGTGTTCGGTCTTGGGCCCGCCGGCGCGGCGACGGCGGCGAGGCTCGCCGATTTGGGCATTGCCGCGATAGTGCTCGAGCGTCCCGCGGCGCGGAAGCCGTGGGGCGGTGAATCGTTCAGCGGCGCGATCCGCGTGCCGCTCTCCACGCTCGGGCTGTGGGAGCGTTTCTGCGGCGCCGGCCATGTCGCCGGTTACGAGCAGCGTAGCGCCTGGGGCGAGGCCGGGATCGCCGACAGCATCTTCAATCCGCACGGCCATTTATGGCACGTCGACCGCGATCGCTTCGACGACGACCTACGCGGCGCGGTGCAGGAGCGCGGCGTGCCGGTGCTGCGCTACGCAAGCCTTGATGGCCTGGAGCGCGCCGGCGACGGCTGGCGCATCGCGTTCGATGCCGGCAGCACCATCGCCGCGCGCTACGTGGTCGACGCAACCGGCCGCGCCGGCGCCGTCGCGCGCCGACTCGGCGCCCGCCCGCAGCTGCACGACCGCCTGGTCGGGCTCACCGCGCAGGTGCCGCGCAATCCGGCGTTCGACCATGCCATGGTGATTTCGACCGCGGCCGACGGCTGGTGGTACGCCGCGCCGGTGCCGCAGGGCCATGTGCTCGCGTATTTCACGGATTCCGACCTGGTGCCGCAGCAATTGCTGGCGCGGTCGATGCGGGTGGTGCCGGCCAACAGCGCGTTCACGCAGACGCGCGGTCGCGACGGCTGGCTCGCGGTCGGCGATGCCTGCGCCGCGCACGATCCGCTGTGCGGCTGGGGCGTGCATCGCGCGCTGGCCAACGGCATCCGCGCCGCCGACGCGATCGGCCGCTATCTGCGCGACCGCGAGGCGTCGCTGCTCGACGGCTATGATCGCCACTGCCGCGATCAGTTCAACGCCTATCTCACCGGACTGGCCGAGCACTACGCATTCGAGCGGCGCTTCGCCGCCTCGCCGTTCTGGCAGCGGCGCCTGAGCAATCGCACCGAAGCCCCGGTCGGGTCCGAGCGGGTTCATTGACGACGGCGCGGCCAAACGGCTGCGACGGCTGACGCGTCTTTTTACGGGAGAGCGACGATGCCCACTCTGAAAAGCGTAAAAATCTTTCCGCCCATCGGCATCGCCCGCATGGGCAATAGCCAGGACTCATATCTCGGCCCCGAACTGCCGTTTCCGGCGGTGCCGCCGTCCCCGCCCGGCGGGAAATACAAGGACAACCAGTGCCGCATCCTGCGCCAGGCTCAGCGCTTTCATCTGTGGGGCTATTTCGACACCGGCCCCAGTCGCGAGCTCACCGTCGCCGACGGCGCAATCACTTGGACGGTGCATGTTGCCAATGCCAAGGCGGTGTTTCGAGGCGAGGCCGCGCCTGGTGCTTTGATCGATCCCGGCCCGCGGACGCTGAACGGTGCCAACGACAGCGCGACGTTCGCCAACGGCACCTATCACCATGGCGGACAGGTCGTGGAAGTGCCGCTCGGCGATGCCTCGACCGATAGCGAAGGCCGGCTGATCGTCCGCGGCGGCTTCGGCTTCTCCAGTTCGCCGGACGGTATCCCGCTCAGCGGCTACTTTTGGGACACCACCGGCTGGCACGACGACGTCTCCGACGGTCCGGTCAACGCCACCATCGTGGTCGGCGGCCAGTCCTTCCAAGCGGCAGGCGCCTGGGTGATCTGTCCGCCGCCGCGCTATGCGCCGACCACCTACGCGCCGATCACGCTTTACGACACCATGCGTCAGGCCGCGCTCGACCTTAATCTAACCGGTGCACCGCAGCCGGCGATGCCGCCGTCCTTCGTCAACGACATCTGGCCGATCCTGCGCCGCGGCATTGGCATGTTGCGCGTGGCCGCCTCCGATTTTAGTCCGGGCGACCACGGTTCGCTGTCCGCGGTGATTCCGCCACCGGGGCCGGCCGGGACGCCGGCGATGATTTTCAGCCAGCTTGCCAATCCGGCCGGCGGCGGCGGCAACATGCCGCTGCTGAACGATTCCGGCGGGCCTCTCGGGACCGATCCGCAAGATATCCCGCCGACGCTGCGCCCGTTTCAATACCAGCAGATGCAGGCCTGGAGCCAGGGTAACTACGTCAATGATTGGCCGCCATCCGGCCAACCGCCCGCCCCGACCACGATCACGCCGGACGGACTGACGCAGGCGGCACTGGAGAACTGCATCGGCGCTCCGTTCTTTCCCGGCATCGAAGCAACCGTCACGACCGAAGTGTTCTCGCCGCCGTCACCGCAGACGCTGCCCTATTCCGAGCCGTTCCGGTTCGACCAGACCAATATGCAGCCCGGCGACGTCACCAAGGGCATGGCGCGGCCGTGGCAGTCCGATTTCACCGACTGTACCGGCAGCGGCGGCGACCAGCCGCAGTGGTGGCCGTCGGCCCGTCCGGTCTCGGTCTACCCGCAGCAAGGCGCGACCACGCCGATCGACTGGACCAACGGCCTCATCAACAGCGGGCTCGACATGGTCGACAACTGGTTCCGGCTCGGCTTCATCGTCGATCCGGGCGACGGCCTGCCGGTCCAGACCGAATTCCTCGCCGTCTGCAAGGATTGCTTCATTGCCACCGACCGCAACCAGATCGGCAAGGAGGAAGCGCAGGCCGCGGTCAACACCAATCAGCTGATCACCGACGCCTTCTATCTCATCATCGAAGGCTACGCGCCGTCGGATTTCGGCATCACCACTTCGCCGCCGACCAACCCGACGCTGGGCCAGTTTCAAAACTGGTTCGGCGGCACCCCGATCAGCCTGAGCCCGCCGGCGCCGGCGGTGCTGCAGCAGACGACGGCGGTACCGACCGATCTCCTGTTGGAGGACGACAGCGCGCTGACCAGCGCCCAGCGCATCACCATCGGCTACGACATCAAGTTCACCGGCGTCAACGATTTCAATTTCACCGGCGATTCGGAGACGATCACCATCAACGCCACGGTGGGCAGCAACGCCATCGGCGTCTCGACGTCGAGCGCGACGTTCGACCTGACCAAGACCGTGGCGCCCTATATGGACCACGGTCCGATCTCCTATCTCAGCGACGACGTGCGCGTGTTCACGCGCCAGGTCAGCGACGGGCAGATGTTTCCGCAGTTCAGCGGGCCGACGCTGAACAACAATGATCCACTTGGCTTCATCAACGCCCTCGTCAACGCGCTGCGCGCCGCGGCGAGCAATCCGGCGACGCGCCAAGCCGCCTATAGCGCGTTCGAGGACCTGTCGAACACCGAAGTCGGCTCCGAACTGGAATGGAATTCCTCGCGCAACCACGCGCCAATCTTCAATTTCGCGCTGTGCCGCATCCGCTATCGCGCCACCATGACGCCGGCGCAGAACGTGCGCGTGTTCTTCCGCATGTTCCAGACCGCCGCCACCGGCACCGACTACAATTCGCAGACCACCTACATATCCGGCGGCCAGCCGGGCACGATCATTCCGCTGCTCGGCGTCCAGGGCGGCGAGCTCGTCACCATTCCGTTCTTCGCGCAGGCGCGTAAGGTGGGCGTGGGGGTCAGCCTGAACGCGCAACAGGACACGCTCAACTATCTGCCGACGCTCAGCCCCGATCCCACCGGCAATGAGGTCCAGGCCTATTTCGGCGTCTGGCTCGACATGAACCAGAGCCAGCCATTCTACCCGATCCAGCCGGCGTCGGCGGCGGGGCCGTTTCCGGAATTTAACGGCCAGCAGCTGTTGTCGGTCGCCGATCTCATCCGCGGTACCCATCAGTGCCTGGTGACCGAAATCTCCTGCAGCGGCTTCGCCATTCCGGACGGCGCCACCACCGCGTCCAATGCCATGCTGTCGCAGCGCAATCTCGCCATCGACAACGGCGAAAATCCCGGCGCCACCGCGAGCCGCCGGGCGCAGCACAGCTTCGCCATCCGACCGACCGCCGGGAACCTCGCCCCGAAGCAGGGGCCAGACGAAATGATGATCGTGTGGGGCAACACTCCGGTCGGCACCGAGGCGACGATCTATCTGCCGGGCGTGCGCGCCACCGAAGTGCTGGCGCTCGCCCGCAAGAACTTCAACCTGCAGACCCTGGAAAAAGTCGACGACCACACCCTGCGCTGCCGCACGGCCGGCGTCACCTATCTGCCGATCCCGCAGGGCAGCACCGTCGATCTCGCCGGCCTGATCACGCTCGATCTGCCGGCCGGCATCCGCGAGGGGCAGATTTTCCGCATCGTGGTGCGCCAGGTGGTGGACCGGCCCTCGGCGCCGCCATCGCCACGGGCGACGCGGCAGTTCATCGCCGCGGCCAACGAAGCCGCCGCCGCGAGCAAGGCGCGCTACATCATCGGCGCGTTCCAGTTCTCGGTCGAAGTGAAGAAGGCGCCGGACATCCTGCGCGCCGACGAGAGCACGCTGACCGTGCTCAAGCGCGTCATCGCCACGGTGCCGATCGAGAACCGCTGGTACCCGGTGCTCAGGCGCAACTACGATCAGATCATGCAGCGCTTCACCGCGCTCGGCGGCAATCCGGGTGCGATTCCGGGACCGGGGGTCACGACGACGGCGACGCCCGCGAGCACCGAGTGCCGCAATATGTCGGCGCTGTGCTCGGCGATCCTGGCGGCCTTCGTCGTCATTCTCGGCGCGCTCACCGGCACGCCGCGGCTCGTCGCCGGCGCCGTCGCGGTGCTGCTCTATGCGCTGGCGATGGCGGCGTGGATGACGCAATGCAAGCCCAGCCCGTGCCGGATCCTCAAATCGCTGTTGATGGGCACCGCGCTCGGCGGCGGCATCCTGGCGATCCTGGTCCTGTTCGGCATTCCGGTGCAGCTCGTCGTCGTGCTTGTGGTTTTGGTCGTGGTCGCGCTGCTGGCGATCATCGCCGCACTCAACGGCTGCTGGTAGGTCGCGAGAGCCGCGGGCGGCGCGCTCAGCCGCGCCGCTCGTCCGGCTTGGCGAGGATCAGCGACCAGAACACCTTGTATTTCGACTTCGGCGCGTAGACCGCGGCGATGCCCATTTTGGTGACGTTGCTGTTGAGCATGTTGGCGCGGTGCGGCGGCGAATCGCGCCAGCCGGAAAACGCCTCCGCCATGGTGTGGTAGCCGGCGGAGATATTCTCGACCGCCACGGCCGCGTCGAAGCCGGATTTGCGGATGCGATCCTGGAACGGCTGGCTGACGTCGTGATCGAGCTTGTCGTGCGCCGCCATGACGCGGGCCTGCTCGCCGGCAAGCCGCATCAGCTCGGGATCCAGAGTAACGGCGCCGAGGCCGTTATTGCTGCGATAGCCCGAGATCATCGACTGCGCCGCATTGGCGTCGAGCGCGGCGTCGGTGGTCGCGAGATCGATATAAAAACTCGGCTGGCCCGGCGGCGGGCCGCTGTCGGCGCAGCCGCCGAGCGCGGCAATGCCGATGAGGGCAGCGCCGAGCAGCGCCGCGGTCGATGGCCTTAGCATCCGAGAATTTCCCCGCATCCCGCGCGACATTGCCGGCAAAAAAGTGTCGGAAGCATGAAAGACCTTGAGCCCTCCCCGCTCTAGCATCGCCGCAGGCGCTCTACTACCATCGCTTTCACAAAATCGGGAGGAGCCAATGCGGCGGTGGGGCGTTCTTGCGCTGTCGTTGTTATGCCTGGCCGCGGGTCCAGGTTTTGCGCAGGCGCAGGACAAATATCCGTCCAAGCCGATCAAAATCATCGTGCCTTACGTGCCGGGCGGCGCGACCGACATCGTCGGGCGCATCCTTGCCGATCAGATGGGCAAGAGTCTGGGCCAGTCGGTCATCGTCGAGAACAAGCCCGGCGCCTTCGGTATCATCGCCATCGAGGACATGGTGAAGTCGGGCGCCGACGGCTACACGCTGATGATCGGCAATGTCTCGACCAGCGCGATCACGCCGATCATCTATCCGCAGAAATTCAAGATCGATTATTTGAAAGACGTGGTGCCGATCACCAATGTGGTCGACATCCCGGCCTTCCTGGTGGCGACGACGAATAATTTCGACGTCAAAAGCGTGCCCGAGCTGATCGCCTACGCCAAGAAAAACCCCGGCCAGGTGCGTTACGGCACGGTCGGGCCGGGCAGCTATCCGCACTACGACATGGCCTATTTCGCCAAGCGCGCCGGCGATCTCGACATGATCGCGATCCCGAACAAGGCCGGCGCCACCGGCGTCATCAACGACATGCTCAACGGCTCGACGCAAGTCACCTTCCTCAACGCGGCGAGCAGCTCCCCGCAAGTGAAGGCCGGCAGCCTGCGCGCGCTCGCGCTGGTCAATCATGCGCGGCTGCCGGGTTTCCCCGACGTTGCGACCATGCAGGAGCTGGGCTTCCCCGGCGTCGGCACCATCGCCTGGCAGGGCCTGTTCGCGCCGGCCGGCACGCCGCAGCCGGTGCTGCAGGCGATTTTCGACGCCACGGTCGCGGCCATGAAGGAGCCCGCGGTCGTCGACGCTTTCAAGAAGCAGACCTTCAACACCGTGCCCAACGCATCGCTCGCCGACGCCAAAGCCTGGCTCGCGGGCCAGATGGACGTCTGGCGCAAGATCACCAGCGAAGTGAAGATCGAGACCGAGTAAGAGTGTTCTAGGAAAATTTGACATGAACAGCGATCGAACCGTCGCGAACCCGGTTTATCCGGTCGCCGTCGACAAAGATGTCGACGTGACCATGCGCGACGGCGCGCGGCTCAAGGCCGACGTGTTCCGGCCGTACGACGACGGCAAATTTCCCGCCATCCTCAATCTCGGGCCGTACCAGAAGGACAAGCTCTGGATCGTGCCGGACAATCTGGCCGAAGCGCCGAACGAATGGATGAACTGGGAGACCGTCAATCCGCAATGGTGGGTGCCGCGCGGCTATGTGGCCGTGCGGGTCGACGGCCGCGGCACCGGCAAATCGCCGGGGCAGTACGATCCGTGGTCGCTCGCCGAAGCGGTCGATCTCTACGACGCCATCGAATGGGCAGCGGCACAGCCGTGGTGCAACGGCAAGGTCGGGCTTTTGGGCATTTCCTACTTCGCGATCAATCAGTGGTTCGCCGCCAATCTGCAGCCGCCATCGCTCAAGGCGATCATTCCCTGGGAAGGCTTTGCCGATATCTATCGCGATGCACTGTACCACGGCGGGCTCTTGAGCCTGTTCATGACCAACTGGTACACGGCGCACCTGTTGCATCACACGCTCGGCCGCGCCTCGCAAGACTTGCCTGACGGCTGGCAGATCAACACGCTGTCGTTCTGGCTGCACAACAGTCTCGACAGCGGCGCGTTCCGCGGCGCGCAGGCGCAGTGGGACAAGATCAACATCCCGATGTTCAGCGTCGGCAACTGGTCGGGCATGGGCCTGCATCTGCGCGGCAATACCGAAGCCTTCATGCATGCGGCGACGCCGCACAAGAAATTGCGCATGCATCTCGGCTCGCACGTGCATCCGTTCTACACCGAGGACGGCAGGCAGGATCAGATCCGCTTCTTCGACTACTGGCTCAAGGACATCGACAACGGCGTCATGGACGAGCCGCGCGTAAAACTCGCCATCCGCAAGGGGGGCGACGCCTTCGACTGGAGGAGCGAGAACGAATGGCCGCTCGCGCGCACGCGCTGGACCAAGCTTTATCTCGACCTGTCGCAGCCGGTCGCGGAGAAATCGGAGATTTGCGGCGCGCTCGAGGTGAAGAACCCGCCGGCAGTCGGCTCGCGCAGCT
>Ga0210395_10004459_pt1 | contig 10782 bp, 9 predicted proteins | sample IncBWH4OmetaG_FD_150861 | JGI IMG/M metagenome (GOLD analysis project Ga0210395, IMG submission 150861) | Forest soil microbial communities from Barre Woods Harvard Forest LTER site, Petersham, Massachusetts, United States - Inc-BW-H-4-O ...
ACCGCCGCCAGCAGTCGTACGTGCTCCACCGCCGCCCCCGGTCGTGCACACGCCACCGCCACCGGTCGTCGTGCATGCGGCGCCACCCCCGCCAGTTCGCGCAGCGCCGAATCCGACGCCGCAGTTTCGTGCACCGCCACCTGTGGTGCATAATCCTCCGCCACCACCACAGAACGAACAACGCAAGCGTCCGGGGGAACCATGATGCGCACTCTCATCCTGCTCGCGGCGCTCGGGTTGGCGGGCTGCGGCAACTCTCCGGCTTCGCTGGGCATTACCGGGCCGGGGGCACCGCCGCCGCCGGCTCCGGCCAGCGACGACAGCACGATCACCAGTCCCGGCGTCCCGGATCAGGGCGGTGGTTACTTTGGGCCCAGCATCGGCCCGATGCCGTCCAACGGGCGGTACTTCAACTACAATTAGGGCAATGGTTTAGGATCCGCCCGATCGCCCGATAACGCTTGAGATACGCCAGGTCTAGAACTCGAATTCAGGCCCCTCGACATACCGGAACCGCTCCAGCGCATCCGCGCGCAATGTGAAGCCAAGTCCCGGCCGGTCCGGCGCATGCACCATGCCGTCGGGGCGAATGTCGAACGGCTCGTTGAAGAGGTCCCACATCATCGGCATGTAGCCTTGCGTAACCTCTAGAATATGGCAGTTGGCGGCTGCCATCGCGACGTGAATGCTCGCCGCGAACAGCACCCCACTGCCCCAGGCGTGCGGCGCAAGGCGCACGCCGTGCGCCGAGGTCAGTGCGGCAATACGCCGGATCTCAGTCATGCCGCCCGCGCGGGCGACGTCCGGCTGCGCAATGTCGAGAGCACGGCGCTCGAGCAGATCCTGGAAGTCGAAACGCGTGAACTCGCGTTCACCCGAGGCGATGGGGATGGTGGTCGAACGCCGCACTTCCGCTTGGCCGGCGTGATCGTCCGGCGATACCGGCTCCTCAAACCAGGCGATGTCGTATGGCTCAAGCTCCCTGGCAAGCTTGATGGCGGTCGCAACCTCAAGCGAGCCGTGCGCGTCGACCATGAGTTCGACGTTGGGCCCAAGCCCGCGGCGGGCCGCCTTCACTCGGCGCACGCAATTGGCGATCGAGAACCCGTCGCGACCCACCACGCGCATCTTGGCGGCGGTGAAGCCCTTGGCAGCGTATCCCGCGAGTTCTGCCTCAGCCTCGTCGCCGGGCGCCCAGCCGCCGCTGGCGTATCCGCGAACCGAACTGCGTACCGCGCCAAGCGCCTGGTAGACCGGGATGCCAAGCGCCTGCGCCTTCACGTCCCAGACCGCGATGTCGACGCCGGCAATCGCTTCCATGATCACGCCGCGGCGCCGACTTTCATCGGCCTGCGTCACGCCTCGCTCGAGCGCCGGCCTGCTGCGTGATCCGTTATACATCTTCTCGTAGATGCGCTCGGAGAACATCGGGTCCTCGCCAACGCATTCCGGCGCGAGCTCGTGCTCGACGATAGCCGCGACAATCGGCGGTGTGCCAAGAGCCGCACCGATGCCGGTCAGCCCATTGTCGATCTCGACGCGAATGAGTGTCGCGTCGCTCTTGACCTTGGTTCCAAGGTCGGTGCGGTGGCGCTTATTCTGCGGAACCGGTGCAGACATCGGAATTGCAGACACTTTGACGATTTTCATGGCCGTTCCTCCCCGTCAGTCGATGCGACTTCACAGTGGACGAGTGCGCCAACCAGTCAGCCAGAAGCTGCCTCGATCTCTCGTCCACGGCCGTTAAACCGCATCTGCTCGGCCAGATACTGCCGCCCATCGAGCTGCGTCCGGTAGACGCCAGCCGCCGCGGCAACCAGCTCGCCGCGACGCTTCAGTTGTGCATCTCCCAGCTCGAGCATGCGCAAGTTCGGCCACGCCTGCGGGCGGATGCGCAGCACTTCCTCGAAGATTCGACTGGCCGGCACGTCCGGCAGAGTCTGGGCGAGGATCAGTGCCATCGAGGCAGTAGATCTGGAAACGCCAGCGTGACAGTGGACAAGGAGGTGCGCATCCTCTCGCGGCTCGTCCAACAATCCGCGCCCGAAGGTGAGTAGCTCAGCGACGTGTTCTTCCCGGGGCGCAATCATGTCAGCGTTGCGCTCGTCGATGATGTCGTGGAAGCGAAGCTCGAGCTTTGCATGCTCGCCAAAGGTGCCAAATACCTCGGGCACCGGCCATTCCGGATCCAGAATAGAGAGGACGTGACTGACCTTCGCGTCGCAGTGACCGGACAGCTCCTCGATACCGCAGACGGTGATCCTGAACGGCGCAAAGGTGTTCACCGGTCGCACTCCTACGGCAAGCGGGGAGCTGGCTTGGCAGCCGCACATATCTACCCGTGGCGCGGCGTCGCTTAAGCCAGCACCCGTATCGTCGTCGTAAGCTCCTCAGGCCCCCGGAGGGAAGAACACCAGGCTGCGTACCTCGATGCTCTCGCGCGGCTGTGCACCTTGTGCAAGCGGATTGTCGAATGACGTGTGGAATGAGAGTCGCGCGCGGCCGTCGGTGGCGCTGTCATGCACGCGGATCAGCACGACTTCGTCCGGCTGCATCTCGGAGAAATAATACCAGCGGTGATCGGGTCGGTAGGCGACCGAGGATGTTTCGCCGCGCACATGGTTATAAACGAGATCGCTTGCGATGAGGTCGTCGTCCGTGAAGCTGCGCGCATCGCACAGCGCGAGTGGTGAATCCAGCACCGGGCCGCGGATCGGCCGCCAGGCATTGACGACACCGAAGCGGTGCTTCAGCAGTTCGCCCGCCTCGGCACCAAGATGGTCTCGGACGCGGCGTGGCGCCGAATTGACCGTGTGGTCGTTGTGCACCCGGCGCGAGGGCTCGGCCATTCCAGACCTCCCCGCGTTGCGCACGTTGTGGTCGAAGACGAAGACGCGGCTGGCGCCGAGAGTCTTTTCCAGCAGGCGCGCGACCTCGGGGTAGTAGACCTGCTTGATCTCGTCCTCGGAGTAGAAGTCGCTGACCGCGGTCGGCGCCTTGATCAGCGCAAAACCGTTGCGGTCGAGGGTGAAATCTGCCTCATGGCCACGCGCGTCCTCGATGCTCACATCGTGCGGATCATCGATGCCGTTCCACCGTGGCACGCCGGGCGGCGGCTCGGAGACATAGCGCGCAGGTTTATCTTTACCGCGCTGCAGGTAGTGCAGAGTCGAGGTGACGGTTCGGGCGGTCGGCATGATGTCGAGTGGCATGGACTGGCTCCTCCCGCGAATGGTTGGGCGATTGCCGCTCCGGGCCGCACCCGGTCGCGGCTCACTCAAGATACAGTAAGCGGCATCGGGCATTTGTGCAAAACTGCCGCAAAGCCCGGCCGATGCGGTCGGCTGCAAACTCGCTACGCCGCCAGCTTTTGCCGCACAGCACCCTTGATCATCACCGCCCCCTTTTCGGCGATCATGATTGTCGGTGCGTTCGTGTTCGTCGAGGTGACCGCCGGCATCACCGAAGCGTCAATGACCCGCAGTCCATCGATGCCGTGCACACGCAACTCGCCATCGACGACGCTCATCGGATGCAGACCCATCATGCAGGTGCAACTGGCGTGATAGCACGTGCTGCCGTTGCGCCGCGCGTAGTCGAGCAACTCGTCGTCCGTCTGGATGTGAGTGCCAGGCAAGGTCTCTGCCTGGGCGAACTTCCTCAGCGCGGGAGCGGCGAAAATCTGCCGGGCAAATCGCAGCCCGCCGATGATGGCGCGCCGGTCGGTCTCGTCCGACAGATAGCGCGGGTTGATCGCCGGCGCCTCACCGGGACGGTTCGACTTGGCCTCGACGTAACCACGCGACAAAGGCCGCATCTGCCATGCGCCTGCGCTCAGGCCGGGGGTCCTCTCGAGCTCACCCATCTGGCCGTCCTTGAGGCTGCCTGGCGCGAACGTGCACTGCATATCGGGAGTCGCCGAACTCTCCAGCACCTTGACCGAGGCGGCGACGATCGAGGGGCTGTAGCTCAGCATGCCTTTGCCGTTGATCAACCAGCGCATGATCTCGGCGGCAAATGGCAGGCCGCGTGATCGCTCGTTGGCAGTCTGAGCGCCGACAATGCGATAGGAGACGCGCGCCACATAGTGGTCCTGCATGTTGCGACCGACGCCGCGGAGTTCATGCACAATGGGCACGCCGATGTTCGCCAGATGCTCCGGATCGCCGACACCCGATAGCTGAAGGATGTGCGGCGAACCGATTGCGCCGGCCGATAGGATCACTTCACGTCCAGCCTCAGCGCGCTCGACGACACCCCCGCGCGAAAACTCGATACCGGTTGCTCGTTTGCCCTCGAACAAAACCCGATGGACCAGCGCGCCGGTGACAAGTTGCAGGTTCGGCCGTTTCAACGCCGGCCGCAGATACGTGCGCGCTGTGCTGGCTCGACGTCGACCTCCGCGAGTCTGCTGGCACCATCCGACGCTGTTGCCGGCGCCGGGAGGCAGGTCGTTGACGTCCTCGCGGTATTCAAGGCCGAGCTGTCTGCTGGCCTCGATCACTGTCGCGCAAATGGCTGGCCGGTCCGTCGCGGAGGTAAAGAGCGGTCCGTCCTTGCCACGCACTGCGTTGCCTTCGCCCTCCCAACGCTCTGCTTTGCGGAAGAACGGCAGGCAATCATCCCACGACCAGCCACGATTGCCGAGCTGCGCCCAATGGTCGTAGTCCTCGGGTTGGCCGCGAATATAGATCATCCCGTTGATCGAGGAGGAGCCACCGATCACGCGACCGCGGGTGTAGACGATGGCGCGCCCGTTGGTTCCTGGATCAGGCTCGGCGCGGTACTTCCATGTCAGGGTAGGATGATCGAGCATCTTCATGAAGCCGGCTGGGACGTGAATGAGCGGGTTCCTGTCCTGGCCGCCTGCCTCGATCAGCAGGACTTTCGTATTGGGGTCCTCAGTCAGCCGGTTGGCCAGCACGCAGCCAGCCGAGCCAGCGCCGACGATGATGAAATCAGCCTGCATGCTCTGCCCTCCCCCGGCACAAGGTTTGGTCCCCTGTCAGATCGCTTCTTCGCGCATAGTGTAGTGGGAAAGATCTGCGCAAGGAAAGCCGCGAACGCTTGCCCTGGAAGGGACCCAAAGCGGGAACAATCGTGACGCAAATGAGTTCAGGCCTCGAGCCGAGGAGGGAACCTGCCTTGCAATCGTCATGGAGCAGCACGAAGCACATGGTGCGCAGCCACATTTTTAGAATATGGACCGCAAGCGCCGTCCTGGCCGCGTACATTTATGGCTGGCTCTACATCCCGGAGGTGCTCACCTGGTGGAAGCGAACGACCACAAACCTGATCGAAACGGGGTGTGGCCTTCTGCCATACCCATGGGGCGACCGCATCGAGGCAACGCTCGGGAACTTCGGCCTGTGGGTCCAGATTACCCTCGCCATCATTGTGTTCCGGATTCTGATGTGGCTTGTGTTATCGGCGCTGCGGCGCACCTGGGCCGCCCGCGACCCTGGGCCTGAACGTTCGATGCGGTTCTCAACAGAAGACAGGCTGTAGCCAAGCGCATCCCACTTCTCGCCCCGCGCCTAATCAACTTTGCTGAATACTAAGCAAAGTGTCGTGGAACCCTGCAGTCCCATCCACGACGACAGACCTCCACGTCCGCCTCGAATGCTCGCATTGCCGCATGCAGCAGGAAGGCGTCGTGATTGCACGACATTCTCATCTCCGTCTCAATCCGGATTCGCCACGAGCCGCGGGAGATCGCCTGCGACTGGCGCATTTCGACGGTCGCGCTTAGCGGATCATCATCACCAACGTGGGAATTGAAGCTGCCTTCCGTGCTCATTTCGAGCCCCAACCTGTCAATCCTCACCACTCCCTCGCGGACCTCTGTGGTCGGTTCGGGTGGAGCAGTCTCAGGTTCAGGTAGCGGCGGCAGCAAAGCATCCGCGGCCGCTGGCGCACGCACCGGCAATTCAAGGAATCCGCCGAACACCGTCACAGCCGCTCTGTCCGGGCTCGGCCAGATCATCGGCCAGTAGGTGGTCGACAGCGCCACCCTGATCCTGTGACCGGCAGGAAACACCGCGCCCGCGTCGTTCATCTGGATGCGAATCTGATAGCGCTGTCCTGGCACCAACGGTGCAGGCGACTCGTGCCCATCGCGATGTGCGAGGTTCAATATTCCGAAGCTCACGCGCAGCGACGTGGCGTCAGGTCGCACATCGCAGAGCCGGACCGCCAGGTTCGCAAGTGGCCCGTCGGCAGCAACATCGAGCGTGACGACTGGCGCTCCAAGAATCTCCATGCGCGTCATGAGCGGCGCCGTCTCGAAAACAAGTGAACGTGCATCGTCTTCCTGCTGATCGCCTGCCTGATCGGCACCTCGGCCAAACGGACACCAGGCCCCGCCGTTCTTCCCCACCGTCTGCGGTGAGCAAACCTCTCGCGGTGTCAGGTGCACGCTATCCGCCCGTAGTCCATCATCGGTAGCGAACAGACGATATGTCCTAATGTTCTGCGACGGCCACGATGATTCGGCAATCCATCGCCCTGGCAGCTCCTCGTGATACGGCGCTGGCGCCACGCTCTCCGTCATCCATGCGCGCAGCATTGCCTCGTCGATCACGCCGGTTTCGACGTTCTTCAGCCAATGATCCCACCATCGCAGCGCTTCCTGCAGAAAGCCGATCTGCGGGCCGGGTAGCGCAAAATACGGATAGGCATGCGCCCAAGGTCCGATGAGGCCCTTTCGCGGCACCGAAAGATGGCTGAGCAGGCGGGGAATAGTATTGGTGTAACCGTCGGTCCAGCCGCCGACCGCGTAAACCGGACATTGGATGGCGCCGTAGTCCTCGCAAACCGAACCATGCTTCCAGTAATCGTCTCGCCATTGGTGGCCTAACCAGGGCTCGAGGAACAGCGGCAGATTGTTCAGGCGTTCCAGCCACATCGCACGCCAGCGTTCCCCGACCAACACAGGATCCGGCGGATGACACATCGCGCCGAACAGGAACGACGCCCACCCAAACCCGGCCCGCAGCGGCACGCCGCCCATATAGTGTACGTCGTCGCGATAACGATCGTCGGTCGAGCAGATTGTGATGATCGCCTTTAGTGCAGGCGGGCGACGCGCGGCGACCTGCAGGGCATTGAACCCGCCCCAAGAGATGCCCATCATGCCAACGGCGCCATTGCACCAAGGCTGCGCCGCCAGCCACGCGATCACCTCGACCGCATCATCCTGCTCCTGTTGCGCGTACTCATCGAACAGCAAGCCATCGGATTCACCGCAGCCACGGATATCGACGCGAACAGCTGCATAGCCATGCCCGGCTAGATACGGGTGCATCAGGGCATCGCGATCATACGTGCCGGTTCGCTTGCGATACGGCAAATACTCAAGGATAGCAGGAACTGGATTGCGGACGGCGTCGGTCGGCAACCAAATACGAGCGGCCAGGCGCGCGCCATCACGCAGCGGGATCAGGACGTGCTCGATTTCGCGTATCTCATAAGGAAACTGTGTGATGATCAACTGCGCAATCCCCCTCTCGGCTGCGCACGCATGTGCGACCGGCCCTCAGCGGGGCAATTGCGGGAGCGGCGCATCGGTCGCGAAGCGGAATATTGTCGTCGAACGGAAATCCTGCCCCGGCTTCAGTTCGGTTGTCGGAAAGCTCGGCTTGTTGGGGCTGTCGGGAAAATGTTGTGTCGCGAGGGTGAACGCCTCGTTCTGGCGATACTTCGTGCCCGACGAACCAACCACCGACCCGTCAAAGAAATTGCTGGTGTAGACCTCCAGTGCAGGCTCTGTCGTAAAGCAATCGATCACGCGGCCGCTGCGCGGATCAAAGGCGCGCGCAGCGAAGGTGATGCGGTTCCCCGGCCGTCGGTTCAGCAGGAAGTCGTGGCCATAGCCATGCGCATAAACCATTTGCTGGAAGCGACTGTGCAGCCGCGCACCAATAGACGTCATCTGCCGGAAGTCGAACGGCGTGCCCGCGACGGGCGCCAGTTCTCCCGTTGGGATCTTGTCGGGTCCTCTCATGGGCGCGTAGCGATCCGCGTTCACCAACAGCATCTGGTTCTCCACTGAACCCGAGCCGTTGCCGGACAGGTTGAAGTGCGAATGGCTGGTGAGGTTTATCACTGTGTCCTTGTCCGTGCTCGCCTGGTAGTCAATCCGCAGCTCGTTGTTGTTGGTCAACGTGTAGGTCACGTGCACTGTCAGTGTGCCGGGGAAATTCTCCTCGCCGTCCTTGCTGATATAAACGAGCGTAGCGGCGACACCGTTCGGCACAGGGGTTGGTGACACCGTCCAGACCCGACGATCCAGACCGTCGGGACCGCCGTGTAGCGTGTGGGCTCCATGGTTGGCTATGAGGTGATAGGTCCGGCCATGGAGTGTGAACTGGGCTTCGCCAATTTGATTGGCGTAGCGGCCAATTATTCCGCCGAAATGGTAGGCGGCGCCGATGGTTTCATATTCGCGCAAGGTCTTCAGGCCAAGCACGATATCGTCGAACTGCCCCGAGCGGTCAGGCACATAGATCGCCGTAATGATGCCGCCATAGCTGATGAAGCGTATGCGCAGACCATGGTTGTTGGTCATAGTGAATTCATCAACGGCCTGTCCATCCTGCGTGGTGCCGAACGGCGCGCGATCGAAAGTGTTGGCGTGAGCGGCCTCGCCTATGATCATGCCCGCCAACATCGATACGATTGCGAAGGCGCGTGGAATGCCTCCGTGGACCAACGAGTAGGAGTGGGGGCGATGTCCATGCACGTCATGTCGTTCCGTCGAAGACCAGGAAGGCCAATCCGGTGTGGTCCTGATTAACCCGTCGAGCACCGCCATAGTCAAGGGAGCCGGCCGTGGCTGCAACCGTTACGGATATTGACAGTCATGTCAGTGGTTACTATCAGCCATGCTCGCATCATCGGGAGACCAAAGTGAATATTGCCGCAGGGATCACCCGGCTCGCCCGACATTTCGCCTGAACGCGAGCAAGGTCGATGCGGAAGACATTTGACTACATCATCGTAGGCGGCGGATCGGCAGGATCGATCCTCGCCAGCCGCCTTTCGGCGCGAAGCGGAAACCAGGTCCTCTTGTGCGAAGCGGGCGAGGACACGCCGGACGGTCGTGTCCCGGAGTCAATCCTGGACAGCCGCTCCGGGTATGCATCGCGCGACCCGCGCTTTCTGTGGAGCGAGTTGCGCGTCACCACCGAGGCGATGCCTCACAACGATCCGGACGCACCGCGTCCGCGCGAGCTTCAGTATGAGCAGGCGCGCGTTTTGGGAGGTGGATCGTCCATTAATGGACAGCTCGCCAACCGCGGGTCTCCGGCCGACTACGATGAATGGGAGCAACGTGGGGCCGCCGGCTGGCGATGGGATACCGTCCTGCCGTATTTCAAGAAGATCGAGCGCGACATCGATTTCGACGGACCGCTGCACGGGTCCGACGGCCGCATCCCGGTGCGCCGTGTCTTCCCGGACAACTGGTCGGACTATGCCAAGGCCGTCGCCGAGGCATTCAAACTGGCCGGATATCGCTACGTGCCTGACCAGAACGGCGAGTTCCAGGACGGCTACTATCCCCTCACGATGTCGAACCTATACGACAGGCGCGTATCGGCTGCTGTCGGTTATCTGGGCGCCACCGTCAGGCAGCGCGACAACCTGACGGTCTTGACCGAGACCCAGGTGAGCGAACTCCTGTTCGAGGACGCACGTTGCATCGGTATCCGCGCGACGGTCGGCCAACAGGCCATGGAATTTCGCGCCAACGAAGTGATCCTTTGCTGTGGTGCCATTCACTCGCCGGCGGTGCTTCTGCGCGCTGGAATCGGGCCCGTTGGGCATCTGCGCGAGATGGGCATTCCGGTGCGCGCAAACCGTCCTGGCGTTGGCCAGCGGCTCATGGACCATCCGTCGATTTCCGTCGCCTCATATCTCAAGCCTGGGGCACGCAAGAACCCCTACAGCAAGCGCTCGCTGCACCTGGGCATGCGCTTCTCATCCGGTATCGACGGCGCACCGGCCGGTGACATGGCTCTCACGGCATCGAACAAGTCGGCCTGGCATGCGATCGGCGACCGCATCGCGGTGATCACGCTGTGGGTCAACAAGACCTTCTCGGAAACCGGTCAGGTTCGTCTGGCCGCGGCGGATTGGCGGCAGGAGCCTATGGTGGACTTCAACCTGCTGTCCGATCACCGTGACCTGATGCGGCTCGCTCGAGGGTTTCGGCAGATCGCTGCGTTGCATGAACTGCCACCACTGAAGGCCGTCACCTCAGACGCGTTCCCTGCCAGCTTCACCGACAAGATACGCCAGGTCGGCACCTACAACACGAAGAACCAGATACTCACCAGCATTGGTGCGGTGCTCATGGATGGTCCGGCATTTCTGCGGCAGTTCATCATGCGTGGCTTCATCATGGAGTCCGCCGAGTTGGTGAACGCGCTGCAGGATGATGATGCTCTGGAAACCTACATCAGGCGCGCAGCGGTTGGGGTGTGGCATTGCTCGTGTTCCTGCCGCATGGGAGCAGAGGACGATCCGATGGCGGTGACCGACCAGGCCGGAAGGGTGCGCGGTGTGCACGGACTGCGCGTGGTCGATGCCTCGATATTCCCTGTGGTGCCGTGTGCGAACACCAACTTCCCGACCATGATGGCGGCCGAAAAGATCGCGGACGACATGCTGCGGGCGGCGCGTGAGTTCGCTTGACAGTGGTAGGTGAACAGCGGAGTTATGAACGTAACCGGTAACATATAAGCTTTCACCTAGGGAGGAGCCAATGTTGAGGACCAT
>Ga0210395_10004462_pt1 | contig 10781 bp, 8 predicted proteins | sample IncBWH4OmetaG_FD_150861 | JGI IMG/M metagenome (GOLD analysis project Ga0210395, IMG submission 150861) | Forest soil microbial communities from Barre Woods Harvard Forest LTER site, Petersham, Massachusetts, United States - Inc-BW-H-4-O ...
CCGAGAGCATAAACGCATCGGCTGACCCTGGCTTTGACGCTTACCTTTAGACTTAGATGAATCCCTGAACCTAAGGAAGACTGCAAATGCGTAGGAAATATTCGGCTCTTGAGGTATTTTCGCCATAAATTTGGGTCGCTGACGAAATCGCGGTGGACAAAAAGTGTCAACTTCTTGCCCGGCAGGTCGGAAATCGCCCACATCACGCCGAACTGTCGAACCCAGGTCTCGGCTCTTCTAGGGAGAGGGGCTAAGCACCATTCTTCCAAGATGGGGGGAAGGCGACGGGGAAAAATCTGGTTTGTAAGGCGGAGAATGAGACCCAAGGCTCTTCGGAGCTTTACGTCTCCGCTAGCACGGTCCAGTACCGAGTGCCAAAAAGCCGCATCCTGTTCGTGCGTCCCGAGGAAATAGTCAAGTTCAAAGAGCCAGGACAGCCGCATCCAAGAAGCCAGCAAGTGCTGGAAAGCATGGAATACCTGCAACAGAAACATATCGTCTCGCGCGAGTGCGGGGAAAGGCACGCCCAGCATGCTCTTCGGCTGCAGGCGATCGAGGCAGTCGATTGGCGCGCCGATGGATACGCAGTGTGCTTCGTGCCAGAGCACGGTGTGGAGGTCTACCTGCCGATGCCGAGGCACGTCGTAGATGTTGTCGTACCGAGAAGGGATATGAAGAAGTGGTGTCCCGAAGGTCATTCCCCCGCTGTCACCCGACTCTTGGAGTTCGTAACCGCAGGACACCAGTGCTCGGGCCGCGTCCTTGGCACACTCCGGAGCGATCAGAAAGTCGAAATCCGTTTGGTGTCGCAAGGAAGGATCGGGGCAGTATTCGGGGACCAGGGTGAATCCCTTCATAGCGGAGTAGCGCACACCGTGATTGCTGAAGGATCTGTTTAAATTACTGAATTCGCTCAGCATCCGATGCATGCGGAGGCGATTTTGCTGGGTGCGTTGCTGCAATGCTTGGCGCAAGTCTTGGCTTAGGAGATCGAGCGCTTTTTCGCGCTGAAGCCGGTGAAAGAAATACAACCCCAGGCCGCTCTGATCGAGCCAAAGCAGCAGCTTTTTCGTCGCGGTTCTATCGCCATTGCGTAATGCTTCCATAGGCGCGAGATCAGATTTGGGCTTAAGCGCCGAGAGGATAGCTCGTTTGAGGAATGCTTCACGCATTGGCGCCTACGACCTTGCCCATGGCAAACCGCGTTAGTCCGCTGAGAACGGGGAAAACATAGTTCTGGTAGTCCTGCGGGTCCACTTCGCCGCCAATGAAGGCCAGTAATTCCTTTCGCTCGAGGTCCATGCCAGCAAGACAAGCTGGGCCCATATTTGCGACGAGTAAGCCTCCAGCCATCAGGATAGTCGCTCTGGCGGGCTTTCCACGGACATCTGCGTCTCGAAGCAGTTTCCAGTGAAACGCTGGCGAGATGGCTGAGGTGGTTTCGGAGTCGAAATAACCGAGCGGCAAAAGAAGACTGGAATCGTTCGTTTCGACGAAAATGATTTCTTCTTCGAACCTTAGCAATGCCTTCAGCGGGGACGGCATGAACCGTCGCAAGACATCGAGAGGGTGGCTGTATGGAGTGTGATCGTAGAGCGGCACGTTAGGCTCCGTTGCAGAAGTGGTCGATGGCTTCGGCCGTCCTCTGGGGTAACTCGCCCGAACGGACTCGGAAGCAATTGCCGCTCGTCACCATCCGGATGATTTCTGAACGTGTCGCGGCCGCTCCGGGAAGCTCTTCCGGCAGGAGTTCGGCGCTGCGTTCGTAAAATGCCCTTGCATCCTCAGGATCGTAAGGAATGAAGTCGCATCCTGGCCTGTTGTCGCGCTCGAGGAATATCAGCCAGTGCGGACGTGAAATGGATTTTACTTGTGAACGAAAAACCTTCGTGGCATCCACCTCGAAGGCTAATTCTCCATTGAGAGATTGTTTCGGTGTGAAGGCCTTCAATTCGGCAAAATGTTCGACGGCGTCGGGAAGAAGCTTCACCGGCACGGACAGCCCGGAAGCAATCAAGCTGTCCGTGTTCCCGTCTCGAGAAACGTATGTCCAATCGTCGGACACCAGGGAAAATTCCCTCTGAGCCAGAGCCACAGACAGCGTCGACTTTCCTGCGCCAGACAGACCCGCGATCAGCAGCCCCTTGCCATCTCGATCGAGACACGCGCTGTGAAGCGGCACCACTCCCACGGTCGTGCCCATCACGCCGACCATGATGGGGAGCAGTTGGGTATTCCAAAAGGACGAGTCGCTAGCGGTCGCAGCTGAGATGGTGCCGACCACGCGCCTTCGCAACAAATCGAAAGCGAATACTTCCTCGATTCCGAAAGTGGCGAAGACCAAGTGGCGAAGACCTCGAAAGTGAGCCTTGGCCGACGGGTCGCGGTTGATCGACGAATCCACCAGAACATCCAGGTTGACCGGCTGTCCTGTTGGATATGGATAGCGCCCGGTAGAAAACCAGTGCGAGACACAGGAAAGAATCTCTTTCGAGTTCGTGGAGAGCAGGCACCGCACTCCCGCAAGGGAGAGTTCCGCATGGAGGGGCAATACGTCGGGGCCAAATTTGTGAAATCTTGTCACCACGGGATTCACTGTAGCGCGAAATGGAAGCATTGCATCCGTTCGAGGGAAGAAATGACCTGTCCGTGACAAACCCGTGACAAAAGCGCTTGTCCCAAGCCGTAAGTTGGGCGTGTTAGAGAGTGCGAAAGAAAAGCATGTCCAAGAAAGTAGTTTTCTTCTTCCCGTCATTTGCGAGCACGGAGGCGACCGCGCCACTGGGCATTCTTGCCGTCGCAACGCCCCTTTTGCGCGCTGGTTACTCCGTAAGGCTCATCGACTCCACGATTACACCAAACTTCAAGAAGCGCGTTCTCGAGGAAGTGAAGGACGCTCTGTGCCTGGCAATCTCTTTAGTTACCGGCCCGATGATCCGCGAAACGGTGGACATCGCGCGGGCCGTGAAGGCCTGGAATCCGGATTTTCCGATTATTCTCGGTGGCTGGCATCCTTCGCTTCTCCCCAAGCAGACGCTTGAAGCTGATTTCATAGACGTGGTAGTTCGCGGTCAAGGTGAAGACGCGCTTCTGGAAGTCGTGCAGCATCTGGAGAGCCACTCGGCGATCGATTTGATACCTGGGATCGGATTTAAGCGCGATCGCAAATTGATCTTAACTACGGAACGCCCGCTGAAGCCGATTGCGGATCTCCCGCCGAAGGCCTATCACATCGCTGACTTCGATGCCTACCAGCGCAGTTGCGGGCGCCGCTGGGCCATGTACATCTCCAGCCTGGCCTGCCCCTTCAACTGCTCGTATTGCACGAACGCCGGAGTTTATGGACGAAAGTGGAACGCGCTGTCCCCCGAACAGTTCGTGGAAGAAACCGTGGATCTAACGCGCCGCTACCAGCTGGAAATGCTTTGGATTGTCGATGACAACTTTCTAGTCGATCTCGACCGCGCGCGGCTGATTGCTGAAGGGCTGGTTCGAGCCAATGCGAATTTTAGTTGGAGCATTCAAGCGACCACCAATCTCACATCGCGCCTTAGCATCGAGGATCTGAAATTGCTTCGCCGCAGCGGCCTTCAGCAGGTTTGCCAGGGCGTTGATTCTGCGTCTCCCAAGATTCTCAAGCTAATGAATAAGACTTTTCAGAATTTCGAAGATATTTATGAGAGCGCGGCGCGATGCTTACAGGCCGGCATCCGCCCCTCATTCAATATTATCTTCGCGTATCCCGGAGAAGGCACGAAGGAGCGCCGCCAAACGATTGATTTCATGATGGACGTGTGCCGGCGATTTCCGGGGGCGGAGTTTTGGACCAATATTTTCACGCCTTATCCGGGCTCGCCGATCATGGCGCAAGTCGAAGAACTCGGCATTCAAGTTCCAGCCTCGCTCGAAGGATGGGCTGACTTTTTCCCACGCTACACTGTGCTTCCCTGGCTTAAGGGAAAGGAACATCGCCGCCTGCAAGTCATGCGGGATTATTTAAGAATTGCCTTCAACAGGATTCCCATAGCGGCTGACACACGCAGCCGCTCGACGCGGCTGATTCAGAAGGCATTCTCTTTCCCGGCTCGGTGGAGGCTGGACCGCGATATTTATGCTTTGCCCGTCGAGCTATGGGTCAACGACAAACTCAAGCGCAAGACGGCAGCCTTAAAGCCGGCCGTTGATGCGAAGCGTTTGGAGCCAACGATGAGCGAGGCATCATGCTGATCGAGGGTAATCGAGCGCGCTTCTGTACGCGGGAAGTCTCTCATGGCTGACGTTCTCCTGGCACATTCCTATCACCTGCCATACGACCGGAAGCAGGTAAGGAAAATGCAGCCCTATCCCCCGCTTGGAACTCTGTATGCGGCCGGGGTGCTGCGCCAAGAGGGAATTTCAGTAGCCGTTTTCGATGCCATGTTGGAAGAGCCTGGTCCTGGGTTTCAGGAGGCGCTTCGAGTTCACCGCCCCAAGATCGTTGCCATTTTTGAGGATGATTTCAATTTTCTTACCAAGATGTGTTTGACGCGGATGCGCGAGGTGGCTTGGCAAATGATCGCTGAGGCACGGAGCGCCGGAGCGCGGGTTGTCGTTCATGGATCGGATGCGACCGACCACGCCTTGGAATACCTTCGACAGGGCTGCGAGGTTATCGTCACCGGCGAAGCAGAACACGCGCTGCTCGACATCGTAGAGGCAATGAGCAGCGGTGGCGATCCATCGCGTCTGCCCGGAGTCGTCTGGCTGAAACGAGCGCTTGGGAAGGAAACGCTGGGTAGACAACCGCGCCTCTCTCCTCGCAAATTCGAGGGCTTTCCGTTGCCTGCTCGTGATCTGATCAACGTAGAAAGATACCGAGAAGCTTGGCTTGCGGCGCACGGCAGATTTTCCATGAATTTGATTGCCAGCCGCGGTTGTCCTTTTCAGTGCAATTGGTGCGCTAAACCGATCTTCGGCGACAGTTATCACTTGAGGCCGGCAGGCGAAGTAGCTCAGGAAATGCTGGTTCTGAAGAATGTGTACGGCGCTGACCACTTGTGGTTCGCAGACGATATTTTTGCGCTCAATCGCCACTGGGTCCGTGAATTTCGAAACGCCGTCGAAGAACTCCGTTGCGCGGTTCCTTTCAAAATTCAGGCCCGCGCCGACCTTTTGACCAAGGAGACGGTGGAAGCATTGCGCCGGGCGGGATGTGCGGAAGTATGGATGGGTGTTGAATCCGGTTCCCAAAAAATTCTTGACGCGATGGAAAAAGGCCTGCGGGTCGAAGAAGTCATTGCCGCACGCGAGAATTTGAAGCGGGAAGGAATCCGCGCCTGTTATTTCTTGCAGTTTGGATATCCCGGAGAATCCTGGCAAGACATTGAGAAGACCGTTTCGCTGGTGCGCGGGACTCATCCCGATGATATCGGAATTTCTTTTTCTTACCCGCTTCCCGGCACACGATTCTACGAACGCGTGAGACAGCAGCTGGGCGCCAAGCGAAATTGGTCCGACAGCGATGATCTGTGCGTAATGTTCAAGGGCGCTTATAAGGATGAGTTTTATCGGGATATCCGCGATGCCCTGCATGCCGAAGTAGATGGCTGGCGGGACACGGATTCTTCACCTAGGAGCAATGACCGCGTGCGCGATGCTTGGAAGCGCATCGCTCTTCTTGAGCCGGCCAGCCGCAATCCAGATGCAATTTCGTTCTCGGATACGGCAAACGAAATTGCCATCGACGCTGTTTCGAATCGCTCCGTGTTTGTTCCCATCCGCGGTTTGCTTGCCTCGGCTGAGAGAGATAGATGAGTGACCTCCTCCTAACGCACGGTTATTTTCTCTACGAAGATCCCAAAGAGCGGCAGATCATGAAGCCATATGTGCCGCTGGGAATTCTCTACATTTGTTCCCATTTGAGAAGCAAAGGCTTCGATGTGGAAGTTTTCGACACAACATTTTCCACGCCGCAAGATTTGATTCGTCATCTGCAGACCGAAAAGCCTTCTGTCCTGGGTGTTTATGCCAACTTGATGACGCGCAAGAAAGTGATCGAATTTGTGCGCATTGCCCGCGAGGCCGGCTGGAAAACGGTCGTCGGGGGCCCGGAACCAGGTGCGTACGTGAGGGAGTACCTGGAAGCCGGAGCCGATGTTGTGGTCATGGGCGAAGGCGAACTGACTATGGAAGAGTTGCTCCCCGCCCTGCGCCAAAACGGCCATGCCGGACTCGCCGAAATTAAAGGAATCGCGCTTCTCGGCGAGGGTGGTCAGCTCATCGAAACCGCACCGCGCCCTCAGATCGCCGACCTCGACGCGCAACCGTGGCCGGCGAGAGATGCCATCGACGCCATGCGCTATGTCCGGACATGGCGCGAGGTGCACGGCAAGGGCTCACTCTCCATTATCACGGCGCGTGGATGCCCCTACCGTTGCAAATGGTGCAGTCACCAGGTCTATGGCATGACTCACAGAAGACGCAAACCGCGCGCTGTCGTGGACGAAGTCGAATGGCTGCTCTCGACCTATCAGCCAGACATGATGTGGATCGCGGACGACGTTTTCACGATTCACCACGGTTGGCTGCGCGAATATGCCGCAGAAATGCGCCGGCGACATTTGCGCGTGCCTTTCGAATGCATCTCGCGCGCGGATCGCTTGAACTCCGAAGCGGCGGATTTGCTGGCCGAACTGGGTTGTTTCCGCGTGTGGATTGGTTCCGAGAGCGGCTCTCAAAAAATTCTGGATGCCATGGATCGTGGAGTCACTGTCGAGCAGGTTCAAGACTCCGTCGCGCTGTTAAAATCCCGCAATATTCAAACCGGAATGTTCTTGATGTGGGGTTACGAAGGCGAAGAACTGGAAGACATCGAAGCCACGATCGAGCATGTAAAGCGTTCTGACCCCGATATTTTCTTCACCACCGTCGCCTATCCCATCAAAGGGACGCCGTATTACAAGCAGGTTAGAGACTCCCTGGTTCAACTCAAGCCCTGGGGCGAAACCTCGGACCGGGAGATCACTCTGAACGGCCGGCGCTCCGCGCGCTTCTATGAGTTTGCGGACCACCTGCTCCGCGACGAAGTACAGCTTGCGCGAATGTTGCGCGGTGGGTCCCAACCTGCGGCTGAACAGGAATTGCGCACAAAGATCAGAACATCACGCGAAGGTCTCTACTCGTCCTGCGAGGTGCGCGCATGAGCAGGGCCGTGACGCAAAACGCAGCAGCGATTTCGCTGGCTTTCGACTCCATCGCCGAATGTTACGACGATATCTTCACAGAGACGCTGGTAGGCAGAGCCCAACGAAATGCGGTTTGGAATTCGTTGACCGAAGCCTTTTCGCCTACGGACCGCGTCTTGGAACTGAACTGCGGCACCGGGGAGGATGGTCTTTTCCTCGCCCGCCGGGGAACTTCCGTCGTTGCCTGCGACGCATCTCCGGCGATGATTGCCGTTGCCCGACGCCGGAAATCACAGGAGGCTTCTCAGGCAAAAATCCAATTCGAAGTTCTCCCGAGCGAGAACATCCTCGAGATGGAGTCTAGGGCACCCTTCGACGGCGCTTTTTCCAATTTTTCCGGCCTCAACTGTGTTGCTGACATTCAGCCGGTAGCGCGGAGTCTTGGCAAGCTGGTTCGGCCCGGCGGCCGTGTGTTGATCTGCCTTTCGTCCCGGTTTTGCGCGTGGGAGACGCTTTGGTTTCTCTCACGCATGAATGTAAGCAAAGCTTTTCGCCGCTTTTCTGGGCGGACGATTGCCAGCTTGAATGGCGTCTCCATTCCTGTTTGGTACCCGTCGATTCGCCGTTTGCGCAAAGCCTTTTCGGATTGGTTTCAACTTCGGTCAATCCGCGCGGTCGGACTGTTTGTGCCCCCTTCCTATGTTGAACCTTTCATCCGCAGGCATGAAAGTCTTATCTCTCTTTTCCGAAGCCTGGATCGGGCACTTGCAGGACTCCCCTTTCTTCGCTGCCTCGGCGATCACGTTCTGCTGGATTTCGAGAGAATTCAGCAATGAGTGCCCTTGCCGCCCGCCTGCTGACACGCAGAGAGAACGCCGGTCCGTTCTCATTGGCCTCCGGGGATTCCTGGCTTCAACTACAGTGCCCGGAGTGCCGCACTAATTTGGGGGTTATTTCCGGCTCTGCACTTTCGCTCCACGGAGAAGCCGTGCGCTGCCCCAAGTGTTCGATGGAACTCCAACGAGAACGGTGTATCTGGAATGCCCTGCCTGCCAGAAGACGGAAGTATTACGAGCAGTTCATGCGCGAATACGAAGCTGTTCGTACAAGCGAAGGCCGGGGCAGTGGCGACCCAGCTTTCTATCTCGCTTTGCCGCACAAGGACCTGACGCGCCGGCATCGATGGCAATGGAAGATTCGTTCTAGGTCATACCGATACATGGAACGAAGCATTCTGCCGGAGTTGGAACGCCGCCAGAATCGTTCTCTTACTCTGCTCGATCTCGGAGCGGGCAATGGTTGGTTCAGCTATCGGCTCACGCTTCGCGGTCACTTTTCCGTGGCTGTGGATCTGCTGACCAATGCGTTCGACGGTCTCGGCGCCGCTTCTCACTATCGTGCAGTCTTGCCGAGTCTTTTCCCGCGCTTCCAGGCCGAAGTTGACCGGCTTCCTTTCGCCAGTGGTCAATTCGACTGCGCCTTCTTTAATGCGTCCTTCCATTATGCAGAAAGCTACTCGCGCACACTCGGCGAAGTGATTCGTTGCTTACGGCCGCACGGAACGATCGTCATTGCAGACTCTCCTTGGTACAGCAACGAGGAGTTCGGCCAGATGATGGTGAGAGAACGTCAAAAGGATTTCCGGGACCGTTTCAGTTTTCCCTCAGACGGATTGTCCAGCCGCGAATATTTGACTGATGAGCGGCTCGCCGCGCTCGAAGCGAAGCTCGGTCTCGATTGGAAGGTCCATCAGCCTTGGTATGGATTCCGCTGGGCGATGCGGCCTTGGCTGGCGAAGTGGAAACACAAGCGCGAACCTGCGCAATTTAGGGTTTATACGGCCGAGGTGCCGTCCCGATGATTGTTTTATTCAACCCCCGAGCGACCAAGCCGCGCAATCGTCGCTTCCCGCTTGCCGTTATGGCCCTGGCGGCCGTTCTGGAAGGCCGCGAAGAATATGAAATCGTCGATGGCAACGTGGATGATCAGCCCGCGGAAACCATTTTGCGTCTAATCCGCGAACACAATGTTGAACTGCTCGGCGTCACCGTAATGCCCGGTCCCCAGATGGTTGCCGCCATGGAAAGTTGCCGGGAGATACGAAGGCTTCATCCCAAGCTCCCCATAGTCTGGGGTGGGTACTTTCCGTCCATTTATAGCGATGCGACCCTAAACGCCCGCTACGTGGACTATGCCGTTCGCGGTCAGGGTGAAGACACGCTCCTCGAGCTCTTAGAAGCCATTCGAGGCAGGCGTTCTCTCGAGACCATCGCCGGATTGTCGTACAAGGATATCTTTGGTCTGCATCGCCACAATCCCGAGCGCTTGATGAAAGGGCCGGATGCATTTCCATGGACCCCATTCCACAGGATTCCAGTCGAAAAGTACCTTCGACCTTCGTTCTTCGGCAAGCGAACGGCCGCGCACCAGGCAAGTATCGGGTGCCCCTTCAAGTGCAGCTTTTGCGGAGTTCACGCTGCGTATGGAAATCGCGAGAAGATGGAAAGTCCTGCCCGGACAGAAGCAATCCTGCGGCATCTAGCTAAGGACTACGGCGCAGATTCCGTTCAATTCTATGACATGAACTTCTTCCTGCGAGAAGATCACGCGCGGGAGCTTGCCGATCGTCTCGCTCCCCTCAACTTCCACTGGTGGTGCGAGGGACGTATCGACACGATCCATAAGTATTCCGATGCCACTCTGGAGGCGGTCCGTCGTGCCGGGTGCACCATGATTTTCTTCGGCGCAGAATCAGGCTCCGATTGGGTTTTGAAGGAGATGCAAAAGGACATTACCACGGAGCAAACGCTAGCCGTGGCTCGGCGAATTCGCCAATTCGGCATTATTCCGGAATTTTCCTTCGTGATCGGGAATCCCCGTGATCCCGAGCGCGACACGCGGGAAACACTTCAGTTCATTCGCACGATTAAACGACTGAATCCGGCTTCGGAAATCATCATGTACCACTACGTCCCTGTTCCGCAGAGAACGGCAATGTACGGCAACATCGAGGGGCAAATTGACTTTCCATCCACGCCCGAAGAATGGGCCACTAAACGTTGGATGGATTTCACGTTGCGCATAGATCCCAACACGCCGTGGCTGAAGCGCAAGACCAAAGACCTCATAGATAATTTTGAAACGGTCGTTAGTTCCCGCTGGCCCACCGTGCAGGACATCCGCGCGCCTCGCTGGGGACGTACCTTGCTCAAAACGCTGAGTGCTTGGCGCTATGCAGCTCGCGTCTACTCGTTTCCGAAAGAGCTCCGTTGGGCGCATCAGTTCATCAGCCTGCGGAAGCCGAAGGAAGAAAGTCTGTAGCCTCGGCTCTAGTTACTCCAAGAAATGCCCATCGCTCGACCAATTCGTGGAATCGCTCCAAGGGAAGGATATCGGCTGTGGTCGCGTGTCTATGACACCGAGCCGAATCCCTTGCTGACACTGGAAGAACGATTTCTCGAGGCCTTGCTGCCATCGGTGACTGGGCTGGATGTTGTCGACCTTGGATGTGGCACTGGGAGATGGCTGGCTCGGTTGGCCACCAGAAATCCGGCAAGCCTGGTGGGAGTGGATTTCTCCGCCGAAATGCTGGAGCAAGCTGAACACAAGCTTGGCGGC
>Ga0210395_10004465_pt1 | contig 10776 bp, 9 predicted proteins | sample IncBWH4OmetaG_FD_150861 | JGI IMG/M metagenome (GOLD analysis project Ga0210395, IMG submission 150861) | Forest soil microbial communities from Barre Woods Harvard Forest LTER site, Petersham, Massachusetts, United States - Inc-BW-H-4-O ...
GCGACCCCGAAGGCGTAAAGGCGCTGGCGCTCGCCGCCCAGCGCTGCTTTGCCACCTATCGGCCGGGCGGGATGAAGGTCATCGCCGGCTCGGTGATCCTCGAGCCGGGCCTGACCGCAACGGACTTCAAGGAGCTCGCGGTCAAAGGCGTAACACTGGCGAAGGCCGGTTTTGGTGCGGTCAAGACCGCTTACGACTATGTACCGCTGGTCGAGGATGCCAAGGCCGCGGGCCTGATCACCACCTGCCACACCGGTGGCTCTTCGATCCCAGGTTCGGGCGCGATCACCGGCGACCATCTGCTTGCCATGCATCCGCACGTGTCGTTCCACATCAATGGCGGCCCGACCGCCATGCCCGATGCGGATTTCGAGCGCATCATCAGGGAAAGCCGGATCGCGCTGCAGGTCTGCACCGCCGGCAATTTGCGCACGACCTTGTTGTGCGCGCGTCTGGCGGCCCAGTTCGACGCCTTCGACCGTTTCATCATGGGAACCGACACGCCGACCGGTTCCGGCATCATGCCGCTTGGCATGCTCTATACCATCGCCCATTGCAGCAGCCTGACCGACATGGCGCCGGAGCTTTTCATCTGCGCCGCCTCGGGCAGCAACGCGCGGGTTTACGGCCTTAATTGCGGCTACCTCGCCCCCGGCAAAGCCGCCGACATCGTGCTGATCGACGCGCCCGACGGCGGCACGCAAACGACTGCGCTCGCCGCCATCAAGCACGGCGACATCGCCGCTATCGGCGGCGTCGTCACCGCGGGCGTGCCGCGCTTTGTCGGGCGAAGCCGTAACACACCGGCAACGACCCGCAAGGCCCGGGTGGTGCGCTCCAACGTCATGCACGACTTCGCCGCCGCGAGTCATTGAGCATTTGGCGTTCGGCGGCAGCCGCTCGCGAACGCTCGCGGCAGGCTATGATGCCTCGATCTGCCGACCGCGCGGCCGTTGCCAGGGATAGCGCGACCCTACTAGAACTTTCCGGCGCATCACTCTGTTACGGTCTATGATGACTTTTGACGACGCATTCCGGCGCCGGCTGGGCGAGCTTCTGGCCTGGCGCCGTGATGTGCGGCGGTTTCGAACCGAGGCTCTGCCGCCAGGCACCCTGGAGCGCCTGATAGAATTGGCGTGCCTGGCGCCTTCGGTCGGCTTGAGCCAGCCGTGGCGCTTTGTCATCGTCGATGACGCGCAACGCCGCCAGGCAGTGCTTGAAGACTTCAAGTGCTGCAACGCGGACGCACTGAACGCCTACGAAGACAATTTGGCGAGCAAATATGCCCGGCTGAAGCTCGCCGGCCTTGAAGAAGCCCCGTGCCAGCTTGCGGTGTTTGCCGACGCCACGACCGACCAAGGACACGGGCTTGGCCGTAGAACGATGCCGGAAATGGCCGAATACTCGGTGGTCGCGGCGATCCACACGCTATGGCTGGCGGCGCGCGCCGAGGGCATCGGCATGGGCTGGGTGTCGATACTGACGCCGGGCCGGCTGAACAAAATTCTAGACGTACCGGAGAGCTGGCGCTTTCTCGGCTACTTCTGCGTTGGCTATCCGCAAGCCGAGACCGATATCCCCGAGCTCGAGCGGGCCGGTTGGGAAACGCGCCGCAACTCTCAGACGTTTATCCTGCGCCGTTAAGCAGGGACAGAAACTAGCGCGTGCCGCCCGTCGCGAAACGGACGAGGGTGCGCCACGTGCAGCCGAGTCGGCGTGAACCCTCTCGGCTGCCCGCGCATGCGATCAAGGCTTCATTGCGCCGGTCGCGCTGGTGTAAACCGCGTAGAGCGACGTCGAGCCGCAGATATACAGTCTATTCCTGAAGGTGCCGCCAAAGCACAGATTGGCGACCGTCTCAGGGATATGGACCTTGCCGAGGAGCTGGCCGGCCGGGTTGTAGCAGCGGACCCCATCTTCATTGGTGTCGCCCCAACCTACCGAGCACCAAATGTTGCCGGCGGTGTCGGCGCGCATGCCGTCGGTAATGCTGGGCTTCGGCATTTCGGCGAACACCTTGCCGTTGGAGACTTTGCCGCCTTCGACATCCACGTCGAACACGCGAATGTGCGACGGATTGTCGGGGCCGTCGGTGAAGCCGGTGTCGATGACATAAAGCTTCTTCTCGTCCGGTGAGAAGGTGATGCCGTTGGGCTCGACGAAGTCGTCGACCACCACTTTGATGTCGCCGGATTTCGGATCGACCCGGTAGACGTTGTGCTTTTCCTGCTCGGGCGTGGCTTTGACGCCCTCGTAGTTGCCGCCGATGCCGTAGATCGGATCGGTGAACCAGATCGAGCCATCGGAGGCGACGGCGGCGTCGTTCGGCGAGTTCAGCTTCTTGCCGTTATACTTGTCGGCGATGATGGTGATCGAGCCGTCGAGTTCGGTGCGGCTGACGCGCCGGCCGCTATGCTCGCAGGTGATCAGGCGGCCTTCCCGATCGATGGTGTTGCCGTTTGAGTTCATCGACGGCTGGCGGAAGACGCTGACATGGCCGTCATCCTCGGAATAACGCATGATGCGATTGTTGGGGATGTCGCTGAACAGCACATAGCGCCCGGCCGGGAAATAGACCGGACCTTCAGCCCAGCGGAAGCCGGTGGCGACACGCTCGACCGCCATGGTGCCGGCAAAGGCGGGGAAGCCGCTGGCGCCGAATGCGCCCTTGGGCTTCACCAGAGACTCAACATGCGAATCCGGATAGCGCCCGCCCTGCAGCGGCCCGAGCGGCAGCGGCTCGGTGGGCCGCACCGGAACGCCGGTCTCGCCGAGTGGCGGCACGGTCGCGGCACCGGCACCCGTCAAGGTTGCAGCGGTGGCGGCAGCCGTTGTGGCTAAGAATGCCCGTCGATGCATCACTTTCCTCCCGATGATTGTGGGTCCGCATTCGACGGATCAACACAATCCGGCGCGTCGCGGACCGTCGATTGGGCGCAAGGTGCGCCGTCAAAATTAGATACGATCAACGTGTCGTCACGATGATGCAAAATTAGCCCGGCGTTCGGCGGCCATTTAGCAGCTGCCTACCGGGATCGTCCCGCCCATCACGGAGCATAAAGCGCGGCGCCCGGTGCTGGTTCCAGCGGACCGCGCGCTAAAGGTGACAATACCAATAGTACGTTCGCCAGAAATTACCGGTCCTGACATAGGCGCCAAACTTGTTGCGGAGAAGATAATTCTCTTTGGCGCTGTCGTATTCCACTTTCGAGGCCTTACGGCAGCTGGCCGCCGGCGGTTGTTGCGCCTTTGCTGCCGAGGCAGATAGCGCCAGCAGCGTCGCCAGGGCGATGCCGCCGAAGGCTAGTCTTCGTATTTCCCCCTTCATGTTTCCCCCCTCACAATCCCCCGGGGTTGTTGTTAAAGCCCTTTGGGGTTCGCCATGAACTCCTCGATGATTTCAGGCGGCGGCTTGATGAAGTCCGAGACACGGCTGACCGATAGCCCGTTCAACCGCTTCAGTTTCACCGCCAGCTCCGCCATCTTCACCACGATCGGGATGCCGTTGATGACCGGCGCGCCGTCGACCACATGATTGCTCAGCGAAGCAAACAATAGCATCGGAATGCCGCCGCCGGGAATCAGCACGTCGCACCCGGCCGCGACCAGAGGACGCGCCTGTTCGGCGAACAGCCGCACCACCTCGGCGGCGAGGGCCTCGGACTCGTAAGCCTTCAAAATCTGTCCCGGCTCGAAGGTCATGGCATGGATGCCGGCGACGCGCTTCTCCAGGCCGTATTTGGCGATCTGGTGATGAAACCACGAAATGTAGCGCGGGTTGATGGTCACGATGCCGCTGCGCTGGCCGAGCTGACAGGCATAAAGCATCGACGCCTCGCCGAGCGCTACAACCGGAATGTCGACCACCGCACGCGCTTCATACAGCCCGGCGTCCTGGAAGTGTCCCATGACAAAGGCGTCGTAGCCCTCGCGTTCTGCCTTGACAGCGTTGCAGATCACTTCCCGGGCGCAGCGGAATTCGACGATCGCATGCGCATAATTGTCGTGCGGGGTGATGCCTTTGACGTCGACGGTCGTGCCCGGATCGACGATGGTGGCAAGGTGACGCCGCAGCCGGTCCCAATAGACCTTGCCGTTCGGCTCATCGACATAGCTTTGATACCAGATGCGGATCGGTTGCATGCTTTCGTTCCGGATTAATTGTTAGAGGCTGAAACTCGCGACACTGGCGCCGCCGCAGACGTAAAGCACTTGTCCGGTGATGAACGAGCTTGCCGGATCGGCGAAGAACAGCACGGCGCGCGCCACGTCGTCGCTCTTGCCGAGGCGGCCCACCGGAATTGCTTTCGCCAGCGACGCGGCGCGTTCGCTGCCGGGGCGCACCACCTGGCCGAACATTTCGGTATCCTCGATCGGCCCTGGCGCCACCACATTCACCGTGATGCCGGACGGCGCGAGCTCGAGCGCCCAGGTGCGCGCCATGCCGATCATGCCAGCCTTGGTCGCCGAATAGACGGTGCGGGTCGGCAGGCCGAGCGCCGCGCGCGAGGAAATCAGGACGATGCGGCCGTATTTTCGCTCACGCATCCCGGGCAGCGCCGCTTGCACGAGAAGGATCGCGGCGCCGAGATGCAGCTGGGTCAGGTCGTCCAGGTCTTCCTGCTGGACGTCGGGCAGAAGATTGGGGCGGATGATGCCGGCATTGTGGACCACGGTGCCGATCGGAAATTGCCTGGCGAGGCTTGCAGCGGCCTCTTTGGTGGCGTCCGCATCGGTCAGATCGACTTCGATTGCGTGCAGCGCTGGGCTCGACCAATCCGATTTGCGGCGGGCGAGCGACACCACCTCGTGGCCGGCGTCGATCAGGCGACGGCAGATGGTGGCGCCAATGCCGGCGCTTCCGCCGGTGACAATGGCGACCGGGCGTTCGCTCATCTCATAAGCTCACATAAAGAGTTGAATGCTGCGCAAGGCGGCGTCGCAATTGACGAGATCGACGCGCTTCAATTTGATCTTCAGCTTGCCGTCGACCGTCGCCAGTGTGTGCGTGGCCCAGGCGGCATAGAGATCCTGCTCGTCGAGCCGGGTTTCCACATAGTGCATCGGCGTCCAGGTGACATATTCGTTCCCCGTCTCGTCGCGCTTTTCGATCTGCGGAATTTGCAAGACGTGATGGCAGCGGCTCTTCGGCTTTTGCGAGAATGTCCGATTGCCCTTGAGCCGCTCGACGCGGATGCGAAGCAGGAGTTTATCTTCGTACATTAGCGAAGTCGCGAGCCGCGGATCGGTCTGGCCCCATTCCAGCGGCATCCAGTAGTGACCGTCATCGGCGAACAGATCGAGCCATTCCTCGAAGCGGTGCTGGTCGATCAGCCGGGCTTCGTGCAGGACAAAGCCGATCAAGTCCTGATCAGTCGGCGCAGTCATCCGACACAATCCGTCACAGCGACATGGTCATGAACTTCGACCAGGCCCGGAATTGGTTGCGCATCTGCCATTCCGAGGTGCCGTTCATCACAGCGGTCTCCTGCTCCGCTTCCGCCGGATCGTACAGGCGCTGAATGTTCACCCAGGGATTGGCGTCGACATGCAGTCCCTCCTGGGCGCGCTCATACATTTCAAGGTCGTCATGGCCGACGATCGAGGTCGGCGCGTTGATCAGCCGAGTGTAGGTCAAGGTGCGCTCGAGGAGCTGGTCGGGCGCGTCGACCAGACGGAAGGTCCAGGATTCGGCGAGCGTGCGGTTCGGCGCGATCGGTTTGAACAGCCGGATCGCCTGGATCGGCCCTTTCACGGTGAAATTGGGAAAGTACGAGGTGTTGTGGCGGTTCTCGTCGAGGATCGCCTTGGCGCGTTCCTCGCCATAGGCGGCGACCATGTTCTCGAAATAACCCGGGATTGTCGAATAGTCGGAGTGGATCGAGTGATGCACGCCGGTATGACCGTGGCCGTTTCGCCAGACGCGGATGCCCATTTTTTCGAAGAATTCGTAGGGCGATATAAACGGCGCGTAGATTTCGACCGCCGGCGGCTTTTTGTTGCTGCCGGGAAACATCGTCTTCCACACCTCGACTGCGGTGCCGGCCGACGATTCATGGGCGACCATCGGATGACAGGTGTCGGTCAGATTTTCGACCAGCATTTTCCAGTTGCAATTGTGCATGTAGCGGAGCACGCCGCCGGCCACTTCCAGCCGTCCGGCCGGTGAGCGATCGACCATATTGTCGATGGTCGAGAGGCTGTCGCCGAAATAGTCGTCGAAGCCGGGCCCGACGTCGCTCATCTTGGCGAATACGAAGCCGCGGTAATTCTTCATATGCCGGACCCGCGGAATGCCCTTGTAGGCCTCGCTCCCCTCAAGCCCGGTGTGCTCGTAGCCCTTGCGCAGCGGGATCGCGAGCAGCGAGCCGTCGGTCTTGAACGACCAGGCGTGATAGGGGCAGCGAAAAAATTTTCCCGCATTCCCGCAGGTGTCGATGGTGATGCGGGTGCCCTTGTGTGGGCAGCGATTATAGAGGACGTGGATCGCGCCGTCGGTGTGGCGCACCATCAGCACCGGCTGCCGGCCGATCGTGGTTCCATAATAGTCGCCCGGATTGGGCACCTGGCTGTCGTGGCCGACATAGATCCAAGTGTTGGCGAATAGGTGGTCCATCTCCAGGTCGAAGATTTCCTGGTCGACATAGACGTCGCGGTGGACTTCGGTCTCGCGCACCAGGTCACGAACCGCTGCTGCGTTGCCGTGATAATGGCCCATGCGCTGTCTCCTATCGTTCCATAAAACGCGGCCAACAAACTCCGCTCATTCCCGCGTAAGCGGGAATCCAGAGCGGTTCGCGTTGGCGCCGCGGCAACCCCGCTGGGTCCCCGCCTTCGCGGGGACGAGCGGATAATGCTGGCGCGCGCGATATCATGACCTTTCTCTCTACAGATCGATTACCAGCCGCGGCGTCTTCGCCCGTGACACGCAAATCTGCATTACTTTGTTTCCGGCACGCTCGTCGTCGGACAGGATGTGATCGCGATGGTCGGGCACGCCCTCGAGCACGGCAACCTGGCAGATGCCGCACTCGCCGCGCTGGCAGTCGTACAGCGGGTCGATGCCTTCATCGATCAGCACCTGCAGGATGCTCTTGTCAGGCGGAACCATGAAGGTCAGGCCGGAGCGCCGCAGCACGACCTCGATTGCGATATCTTCTGCCATCATCCTGCCTTTGCGGACATGATGTTTGACAATAGTCAAATGGAGCTGTCCACCGGCTACCAATCGGAATACTTTAAGCTTAAAATAACTCGCCGGCAACGCCTGCCGGCGATCGCGGCGCGCCAGGAGAACAGCCGTATGTCAGTGCTCGCCAGCACGCCGCCGGGCGCCGCCCCGGGACGATCGCTTCCCGAGCTGTTTGCCCCGCTCGATCGGACACTGCCGAGGATGCTGGCACGCCAAGCCGAGCGCTACGGGCCGCGCCGCCTGGTCACGATCGGCGACGTCGCTCTCACATATGCCGAAACAGCCCAAGCGGCGGCCGGCTACGGTGCCGCACTGGCCGCTGCCGGGGTCAAGCCGGGCGATCGCGTCGCCATCATGTGCGGCAATCGCGCCGAGCTGCTGCTGACGATCCTGGGCTGCGGCTGGCTCGGCGCCATCGCGGTGCCGATCAATACCGCTTCGCGCGGCGCACAGTTGGAGCACATTCTCGGCAATTGCGGCGCGCGGCTCATGGTCATCGAGCGCGAACTGACGTCCGTGCTCGCGCTTTTGGACCGCGCGCGCCTGCCGCTCGAAACCCTGTGGCTGGTCGGCGAAGAGCCAACCGCCGGCTTGGCACAATTTGTGTCCACGCCGTTTCCGCCGCCGCAGCAGGGCGTGCCGCCCCACCCGGTCGAGCCCGGCGATACCTTTGCCATTCTCTACACCTCCGGGACCACGGGGCTGTCGAAGGGCGTGTGCTGCCCGCACGCGCAATATTTCTGGTGGGCTTTCTATACCGGCGAACTCCTTGGCGTGCGCGAGAACGACGTGCTGATGACGACGTTGCCGATGTTCCACACCAACGCCTTGAACGCATTTTTCCAGGCGCTGCTCAATGGCGCGACGCTCATTGTCGAGCCGCGGTTTTCGGCGTCCGGCTTCATGACGGCGCTGGCGGCACACAACGCGACCGTCAGCTATGTGCTCGGCGCCATGGTGCCGATGCTCTTGGCGCAGCCGCCGAGCGTCGCGGATCGTGCGCACAAGGTGCGCATTGCGCTTGCCCCCGCGGTGCCGGCGCATTTCCACGCCAAATTCACCGAGCGCTTCGGCTTCGGGCTCCTCGACGGCTACGGCTCGACGGAAACCAACTGCATCATGGGCGCGCCGCTCGCCGAGCAGCGGCCCGGCCTGATGGGCCGCTTGCTGGCGGGCTTTTCTGCCCGCGTTGTCGACGCCAACGACAACGAAGTCGCCGATGGCGAAGCCGGCGAATTGATGCTGCGCGCCGACGAGCCGTTCGCCTTCGCTACCGGCTATTTTGGCATGCCGGAAAAGACCGTGGAGGCGTGGCGCAATCTGTGGTTCCACACCGGCGACCGCGTGGTCCGGGAGAGCGACGGCTTCTATCGCTTCATCGACCGGATGAAAGACGCAATCCGCCGGCGCGGCGAGAACATCTCCTCGTATGAAGTCGAGCAGGTGCTGGTGAGCCACCCTCAGGTGGAAAACGCCGCCGTATTCCCGGTGCGCTCGGAGCTTGCCGAGGATGAGGTGATGGCCGCCGTGGTGCTGCGCCCGGGAGCGAAGATCACCTATGCGGCGCTACTCGATTACTGCCAGCCGCGCATGCCCTACTTCGCCGTGCCGCGCTACGTCGAATTTGTCGATGCCCTGCCGGTCACAGAGAACGGCAAGGTGACCAAATACAAGCTGCGCGAGCGCGGTGTGACAAGGGCGACCTGGGATCGCGAGAAAGCCGGCTACAAGGTGTCGCGCAAGAGCGCGTCCTAGGTGTGTACGGGCTCGAGCGTCTTGGCGCTACGCCGGATGCAATCGTATAGGCAACTCGTCATAGCCATGAGCGGCCATGTTGATGGCGGTCTCCGGCTCGCCGATCAGCTCAATACGGTCGACTTTACGAGCCAGCGCGGCGAAAATGCATTCGCCTTCCAGTCGCGCAAGCGATTGACCGACACAGGCATGAACGCCGTATCCCATGCCGACGTGACCGCTTAGCTTTCTGTTCAGGTCGTACTGATCAGCATTCTCCCAGCGGCGCGGATCGCGACCAGCAGCCATCCAGAGCATCATCATCCGCGCCCCTGCCGGTACCCGAAGGCCGGCAATTTCGACCTCCCGCACGGTGATACGCCCGCCAAAACGCGCCGGACATTCGTAGCGTAGAATCTCCTCGAATGCCTGACGCGACAACGACGGATCCTTCTTCAGGATTTCCCATTGCTCGGGAAATTCTGCAAACGCACGCAGCAAGCTGCCGATCCCGAGAATTGTGGTGTCGGCTCCCGCGGCGTACATCGTCTTGACCAACAATTCGGCCTCTTCCTCCGTCACCGTTCCACGATCCGCGGCCTCGTACATGGCGGCGCCGAGGCCGCCTGGCGCCAGCGTTTCACGCTTGCAATTTGCCTCGACCCAGGCGATCGCGCCCGCGCCCCGTTCAATGCCGCGGAGCAAAATATCGTTCGGCGGCCCGAATGTATTGAAGACCGCATCGCTGAAGTGCAGCAGGTGGTGGCGGCCTTCTTGTGGAAGCCCGATCGCGTCGGGAAAGGCCTTCAATACGTACGCAGCCGCCACGTCGCGATGACCATTCACGGCGACGCTGCCGCTGGCCACCAACCTTTCGACTAATTCATCTGCAGCTCTGACAAACAAGTCGCGTATTCGATTCATCACGGCCGGCGCCAGCACCTTCTGGATCACCGTGCGGACACGCGCGTGTTCGGGAGGGTCGAAATTCAACAGTATTTCTGGACGTATCGAGTTGGGATCATGGAACGGCCGCGACGTATTCGAATAGTTGCGCCAGTCGCTGGCTACCAAGTTGACCTCGGCATGGCGGCCTACCACCCAGATATCGTACTGCGGGAGATAGACGACCGAAGCCATCTCGCGCAGCGAGCCGTCGAAGGCCTGCGCCTCTCGAATTGCTTCCACCGTAAACGGATCGAGATCGGAAATTGGCACTCCGCCCGGCGTCTTCTCCATTCCACTCCCCCAGTCTTTTGACAGATCATAATACGGAATGCGCGCAGCTGGCCACAATGTTGACCGCGCTGCGTCGTTACTCCTATGGTCGCGCAAACAAAATGCTGCGCGCTTGAGCACTTTGAAGGCTTCTGGCTCAGAGCACGCTTGCGCCAAAAGGGGGAGACGCGACATGAGCCAAAGCTTTGACATCGTCGTCATCGGCTCGGGCCACAACGGTCTGGTCGCGGCCGCCTACCTGGCGGCTGCTGGCAAAAATGTCGCGGTGTTGGAACGAAATTCCTGGTTCGGCGGGGGCGTCATCACCCGCGAATTGACCGTGCCGGGGTTCAAACACGACCAGCACAGCACGGCGCACATTTTTATCTTGGGAAATCCGCTCATCAAGAACGACGATCTCGGGCTATTGTCGCGTTACGGCCTGAAATACGTTTACCCGGACGTGCCTTTCGTTTGTGTGTTCGAGGATGGCGCGACTATTGGGCTTCATCGGGATCGAAACAAGACCTGTCAGGATATTGCGCAATTTTCCGCAAAGGATGCGGACGCATTTCTGAAGTTCGCCGCAGTGGGCGAAACGTTTCTGCCGCTGGTGGCGGCGACCTTCTATG
>Ga0210395_10004467_pt1 | contig 10775 bp, 12 predicted proteins | sample IncBWH4OmetaG_FD_150861 | JGI IMG/M metagenome (GOLD analysis project Ga0210395, IMG submission 150861) | Forest soil microbial communities from Barre Woods Harvard Forest LTER site, Petersham, Massachusetts, United States - Inc-BW-H-4-O ...
CGCCGACCAGGGCTGGGATGTCGTCCTCGGCACGGTGACCGTCGCGGACTGGAGCGAGCACCCGCCGCACGTGCCGATCGCATTCGCGGCCCGCTACGAATCCGGCAGCGGGCCGCACCCGCACGTGCACGGCGCGAACCTCGGCATCCGGGCCTCGGCTTACCTGGCCGCCGGGGGGTTCACGTCGTTGCGCACCGCCGAAGACCACGCGCTGGTCGCCGCCGCGGCGCGGGCCGGAGGCTCGGTCCTGCGGGCCAGCGACATCACGGTGCAGACGTCCGGCCGCCGCCAGGCCCGGGCACCGCACGGGTTCAGCCAGCTGCTGCGGACGCTGGCCTCGCCGGCCGCGCCAGTCAGCTAGCGTCGGCGCACGGCCGCTTCGATCTGGAACGACACGTGCCTGGCTAGGCCGCTGGATCGCGCCTGGCGATCCAGTGGTCGCCCCGTTTCTCGAACTTCTGCTTGAGCACGGTGAAGGCGACCCGGTCGGCCCGATCTCCTTCGCCGTGAATTCGTACCGCGTCGGCGTGCGCTTGGGTGAACAGCTCCTGCGCTTCCCGGCATGAGCGCCGCACACTATCCGGCAGTCCGCCGGCCTGACCGTATCGGCTGGACCTTGGCATCAACCCTCCCCCACTGCATTCGCTACCCAACGGGCGAGTCCACGCGCTGGCCGCGGGACAGGGCCGTCCCCGAGTGTGGCGACCGCCGTAACCCCGTTGGTTTGCTGAGCTCGGTGACCCAGGCCGCTACCCAAGTAGCCCGGTGTAACACCGCGAAATCCGGGGTTCTTGCCTGGGCCGGTCGTGTTAGACCCGCCGCAGCCGGGGTAGCGGCCGGGACTAAAGCCGGAACCGACCGGATGAAGGGGCGGGCCTCATGGAACGTTCAAGCACTACTCAGCTTCCCCGTGATCAGCACCGCTCGACCGGGCTGGCCGTCTGGCCGCGGCGGCGGGCATGACCGCGGTGAACCCGCGGTCCAGCCGGTCGCCGGGCGGCGGTACCGCTGACCGTGCCGCCCGGGAGACCCAGGAGTCGATCCCGCCGCAGAAGGAGGTCTCCGGAGGTCCCGAGACGCCGCTCGAACTGGGCGGAACCGGGTGGAAGAACACGCTCAAGCGCACCGGGAAGAAGTTCACCCGCGACCGGTGCAGCATGACCGCCGGCAGCCTGGCCTATCACTGGTTCCTGGCCCTGTTCCCGGCGCTCATCGCCCTGCTCGGGGTGGTGAAGCTGGTGAACGTCGGAGCGGGCGGGGTGCACCGGGTGGTCGACGGCCTGGACACGGCCCTGCCGCCCGGGGCTTCGACGGTGTTCAGCCAGGCCGTCCAGTCGGCCACGCAGCGGTCGTCGTCCGGTTCGCTGACGGCCGTGATCATCGGCGTGGCCGTCGCGGTGTGGGCCGCTTCGGGCGGCATGGCCGCGCTGGAGACCGGGCTTGATATCGCCTATGAGGTCCCGGTGGACCGCAAGTTCGTGGCCAAGCGGCTCTACGCGTTCCCGCTCATGCTGGCCACGGTGGTCATCGGCGGCGTCGCCTCGGCGCTGATCGTGCTGGGCCCCTCGATCGGGAAGGGGATCGAGGGCCACGTACTAATCACCGGGACCGCCTTCACCATCGTCTGGACCATCGTGCGCTGGACGGTGACCATCATCCTGATCACCCTGCTGTTCTCCGCCTACTACTTCTTCGGGCCGAACCGGGAGACGCCGCGCTGGCAGTGGGTCAGCCCGGGCGGCCTGGTGGGTACGGCGATCTTCCTGCTGGCCTCGCTCGGCTTCTCGTTCTACGTGGCCAAGTTCGGCTCCTACGGCAAGACCTACGGCGCGTTCGCCGGGGTCGTCATCCTCATCTTCTGGCTCTACCTGACCGGCATCGCCATCCTGCTCGGCGCCGAGATAAACGCCGAATCCGAACGCCAGGCCGCCGCCCAAGCCGGCCACCGGGGCGCGCAAGCCAGCGCCGAGGAACTGCAGAGCGGCTCATCGCCCGCGCGCTGACGGCCTGAATCATCTGGTCTGAATCATCTGGTCTGGCCGCTGGTCCGCTACCCGCGGCGAATTGAGCAGTACCTCCGGTGTGAACCGCCGATCGCCGGGTAGCTGACTTCAGCTCGCAACGCCCTCACAAAGGAATGGGTCATGGTCATCCTGCTGGTTCTGCTGCTCGCCCTCATACTCGGCGGCCTGGGATTCGCTATCCACATCCTGTGGTGGATCGCGCTCGTGGTCTTGGTCATCTGGCTGATCGGCTTCGTGGTCCGGGTCGGCGAGGGCGGCGGCTCGCGGAGGCGCTGGTACCGCTGGTAACCGGCGACGACGGCCGGCTTCGCCCGGCCGTCGCCTTGGTACGGGTCAGCGTCGGCGCGCCAGCGGGAACGCGAACCAGAGCACGCCGACGTGGCCGTATGCGGAGGAAGTGTGGCGCTGCGCCAGGACACCGAAGGGCTGGCTCCCGGCAGTCCGCTGCGGCGCAGCGACCCCGGCAGCACCGGGATCCGGCGCAGGCGCTGCGGACGCGGCTTCAGTTATCTCGGGCCGGATGCCGCGGTCATCAAGGACCCGCAGCTGCTAGCCCGCATCAAGTCCCTGGTGATCCCGCCCGCTTGGCAGGACGTGTGGATCTGCGCTGATCCGCAAGGCCACATCCAGGCCATGGGCACCGACGTGGCGGGACGCCGCCAGTACCGGTACCACGATCTGTGGCGCGAGCAACGTGACCTGGACAAGCATGACCGCGTCCGGCAATTCGGGGCCGCGCTGCCGGCCATGCGCGAGACCCTCGGGCAGCACCTAGATGCTCGCGGCCTGGGCCGCGAACGAGTCCTGGCGGGCGCGATACGCCTGGTCGACCTCGGCTTCTTCCGGTCCGGCGGCGAAGAGTACGCCGAGCAGAACGGTACCTTCGGCCTGGCCACCATCACGAAGGATCACGTCACCCTGACCAAGGGCCAGCTGGTGTTCGAGTACCTGGCCAAAGGGTCCCAGCAGCATGAACAGGCCGTGGCCGAAGAGCAGGTATGCGCGGTCGTGCGGAGCCTGCTGCGGCGACGCGGCGGCGGGGATCAGTTGCTGGTCTACCGGTCCGGCTCGCGCTGGCACGATGTCACCGCCGCGGACATGAATGACTACCTCCGCGAAATCTCCGGGGGAGACTACACGGCCAAGGATTTCCGTACCTGGCACGCGACCGTCCTGGCCGCGGTGGGCCTGGCCGTGTCCGAATCTGCCGCCGGCGGCGAGACGACCCGCAGGCACGCCATCGTCCGGGTGGTCCGGGAGGTGGCCGACTACCTGGGCAACACCCCCGCCGTGGCCCGGGCCTCCTACATCGATCCCCGCGTCATCGAGCTCTACGAGGCCGGCCACACCATTGTTTCCGCGCTGGGCGAGCTGGGCCGCGATGGCCACTTCGGTGACCTCGCCACCAGAGGCCGGGCAGAAAGCGCCGTCGTGAAGCTACTGGCGGATACAAACACGCCCGTCTGAACGCCGCCCATGCTGCCCTCCGATCCGGGTGCCTGGCCGCCCGTTGATTCGCGACGCCGACTGTCCGACGGGCAGCGGGTTACACCCTCAGAGGGCCCGTCCAGCAAGGTCAGGCCGCCGCTAACCGGCTGCCGGCGGTAGGAGCTGCCTGCGAGTGATCCTGCAACTTGGATCCCGACTGGCAGCTAGTGATGTGCGGCGTGGTGCCGGGCCGGCAGGCGTGCGCGGTGGAGCTGCTGACGGTTACGAAGATGAGCATCGCCATTAGTACGAGCAGGAGCGGGACGGCGACGAGGGCCCGCATGCGGGCGATCCGCCGGGCCCCCTGCAGGCTGGTCCCGGGCGGCAGCGATTCGGTTCGCGGTGCTCCTTCATTCCTGGTCAGCCTGGTGAAGATCGAAAACATCGACGCCAGCCGCGGCTCGCAGCCTTGCAGGTCGCTCTCTATCCTCGCCAGCACCCTTTGCTGGCTGAGCGGCAAACTCACCGCCGTCGACTGCCCGGGAAAGACCCGGCGAAACTTCCGAGGCTTGGGGTCGTGTAACAGGTCGCCCGCCGGGTAGCGGGCACGCCTGCTCAGATCGCCGCATCGCGGAAGGACCGCCGATTCATGACCCGTTACGGCTATTTCGGCCCAGGTGCTGCCCCGGCTACGTGCGGCCTTATGACCAACCGCAAGCAGCCACTGCCGCCATCTGAACTCTACGAGTTGGTTCAGCTCAAGGTGACCGCGGACGTAGCCGGATGGCTGACATCGCCGGATGCAAGCAGCGCCCGGAGGGTCCGCGCGTTGCGTACCGCGTGGGCGTCGCCGTCGTTGTTGAAGTAGACGAACACGTCGTGGCCGGCCAGGTCCCATTCCCTGATCCGGTCAGCCCACCAGGTCAGGTCGGGGTCGGGGTAGGAACCGGAGTACAGGTGGTGCTGATCCGGGCCGTGCATCCGCAGGTAGATGAAATCGGTGGTGGCCCGCAGCGTGCACGGCAGGTTCGCCCCGCTCAGCACGCAGTACGCGGCCTGGTGCGCTTCCAGCAGCGCGAAGATCTCCTCGCAATGCCAGCTCCGGTGCCGGAACTCCACGGCTATCCGCATCCAGCCCGGGACCAGCCTGAGGAAATACGCCAGCCGGGCATCATCACGCGGCAGCGAGGGCGGCAGCTGGACCAGCAGCACCGCCCGCTTATCACCCAGCTCGTGCCAGCCCGCCTCGATGCGCTGCAGCCACGTCTCCGGCTCGGACAGCTTGCGGGCGTGGGTCAAGCCGCGGGGTGCCTTGACCGACAGCCGGAAGCTGTCCGGCAACCTATCCCGCCAGCTGGTGAACGCCGCCGGCCTGGGCCAGCGGTAGAAGCTGCTGTTGAGCTCGGCGGTGGGAAACGCGGCCGCGTAGCGGGCGAGCCGGTCACCGGCGGGAAGCCCCGGCGGGTACAGCTCGGGGTGCCAGTGATCGTAACTCCATCCTGACGTGCCGATCCTGATGGCCAACGGGGCCTCTCATCGAGTCGCGGTCACGAGGCGGATGCCTAACCGTCAGGCTCCTGGCCGTCAGGCTCCTGGCCGGAGTCCGCCGGTCGGGCGGCCGGTATGTCCGCATCTACCAGAGCGGTCGAGCCGGCCGGGCGGGTGACCGTGTCGTCGGTCCGCTCCCGCAGCCGCTGCAGCGAGCCGGCGTCGCCGAGCGGAACGGTGGCCTCCAGCCGTGAGCTGGCTTGCACCTCAGGCAGATCCATCACCGCATCGACCAGGTCAGCCCGGCTACCAGGCGGCGCAGGCCCGGATGAGGGCAGCAGCGATGCCCGGACGGTCTTCTCGGCATCATCCAACGTCGTCACCTCGGCCGCGGCGACCGTCTGCCCACCCTCCTTGACCTCAACGTGATGAGACTTGTCAGGACTAGTCATGGCATTCTCCCGGGATTAGGTGTAGTCGATCCGAACCGGCCCCATGCCCGGGTCCGCAGAGACCAAACGGCTGCCGGCAGTTTGTTCCGGGATTTGCAGATGCAGCGGGACCGGGGTGTTGTCCTGTCCCTGCGGGGCAGGCTTGGTCAATGCTTGTGCGCCGGACCGTAAAGTGCTCGCCCGAGGAGATAGCCAACATGACCGAGAATGATCCGACTGGATCGACGCCGCCCGAGGAAGAGCCGGCCCTGTCGCGGCAGCAAGAGCCGGGCACTTCCCAGGCCGCCGACGATCCCGGGTACCTCACGCAAACAGGCGAGGCGGCGGGCGATGATGGCTCGGTCGTACCGATCATCGGGGGCCTGCCCGCCGTCGAGGGTTCGGCCTGGGATATCGGCGCCCCGCTGGAGGACCGCGGTGCGGGCCTGGCCGACGAGCAGGGCAGCCCACCGGACCAGGCCAGTCATGAGGAGGACACACGCAGCGGCTGAATGCTTGTCCTCGGTGCGTAGGAGGGGCAGATGAGGCCGCTGGCTACACGCCTGGCGGCCCGGCATCGGGTCATCAGGCTGGACTGGCGCGGAAACGGGATTCCGGCCGGCCGGGCGCGGACTTCGGCCACGACGAACTGGCCGACGATGCGATGGCCGTCATCCAGGCCACTGATGTCCGCCACGTGGTGCCGGTATCTCAGGCGCGCGGCGGCTGGCCGGCGCTGCGGCTTCGCCGCCTGCTGGGTAACCGGGTCCCCCGGATCATCTTGCTGAGCTGGATGGTCCTAGAGCCGCCCCCGCCGTTCATGGCCGTATTCGAGATGCTGGAAGACCCCGCGCGGTGGCGCCAGGGTCTGGACAACCTGCTCGGCGGCTGGCTGGCCGGCGCCTCGGAGGAGGTGGCCGGATGGACCCGCCGCGAGACCGGCAGCTACGGCTTCGACGTGTGGTCACGGGCAGCGCGCGCGGTCACGGCCGACTACGGCCAGTACGGCAGCCCCCTGCGCGCGGCCATGGAACTCGACCACCAACCTGACCTGCTGCATCTGTACTCCCAGCCGCGCACCGCCGCGTTCCTCGCCGGCCAGCAAGCCTTCTCGGCCGCGAATCCGTGGTTCTCAGCCCGGCTGCTGGACGGTGTTACCCACTTCCCAGCACTCGAAATCCCGGACGCCACAGCGGCCGAGATCGAGCGGTTCCTGGGCTAAGCCGAACCGCCGGCGGTTCTAGCTGCCGCTCATGACGACGTAACCAGTGCGACCCCGGTCAGACGAACAGCGGATCGGCCTCCGTCCGGTCGGCCAGCGCGCTCATCGCCGCGTCCTCCGGCGCCCCGCCGAAGCGCTCGGCCGCGTCGAGCACTTTCGGCAGCAAGTCCACGTCCCCCGCGCTGCACAGGAAGGTCCCGGGCCGGCCCATTGCCCACCACACGGCGAGATCGATGTCGCCCTGCTGCTCAAGCGGCTCGTACCAGGTCGCCCGGGTGTGCGGCCGGCCTGCCCAGGGGCGCAGCGCGATCGACTTGATCGTCTGCACCGCGACGTGCCGCTCGCGGCAGGTCTCGTACAGAGCGTTGAAGTTGCCGGCATAGTACGGGTTCTGCATGGTGACGAAGTTGTACGGGAGCAGCACCGAGTCGAAGCCGAACCGTTCGAGGCTGCGCCGGTGCGTGGCGGCGATCTGGCTGCCGTGGCCGGTCACCCCGATCCAGCGGATGAGGCCCTGGTCGCGGGCTTCGATGGCGGCCTCGAGCGCCCCGCCCGGGCTCAGGGCGATGTCCCACTCGATCGGATCGGCCAGGGAGTGCAGCTGCCAGAGGTCGACGTGGTCGACGCCCAACCGGTCCAGGGACCGGTGTATCTCCTCGCGGGCCCCGGCCGCGGTGCGCTCGTCGCCCTTGGTGGCCAGGAAGCACCGGCCTGGTTCGCGCTGCAGCCACGGCCGGATGCGCACCTCCGCCTCGCCGTAGTCCGAGGCCACGTCCAGATGGTTCACCCCGTGGGCGAGCAGGAGGTCCAGCGTCTCGTCCGCGACCCGCTGGGAGACCTCCGCCAGAGCCGCCCCGCCGAAGATCACCCGGCTGCTCTGGTGGCCGGTGCGGCCGAACTCTGCCTGTTCGATGGGCACGAGACCTCCCGAAGTGCCGAAAGCTGAATCTCAGTACAGTCGATCGCGGCGGCAGGTCAGCGCCACCGCGCCGAGCGTATAGTCCGAATCATAGGATCAGCTGCGGTAGCACGAGCGATCGGCCAGGGACGGGAAGGGAACGGCGTGCCTGACGAGCTTGACGCGCTGGCCGGCCGGCTGACCGAGCGTCTGGCCGGTTTGGGCAGCGCCCTGATCGCGTTCTCGGGCGGGGTGGACTCCTCTCTGGTCGCCGCGCTGGCCGCGCGGGCGCTCGGGGAACATGCCCTCGCCGTCACCGCCGTCTCGCCGGCGCTCGCGTCCGGTGAGCTGGACGGCGCCCGGTCGGTGGCGCGGGCCGTAGGCGTCCGGCACGAGCTGATCGGCACGGCCGAACTGGAGCGTGAGGACTACCGGCGCAACGACCGCTTCCGCTGCTACTACTGCAAATCCGAGTTGTACGACCGGCTGGCCGTGCTGGCCCGGCGCCGCGGGTTCGCCGCCGTGCTGTCGGGCGCCAACGCCGACGACACGGGTGACTGGCGGCCCGGGCTGCGCGCGGCGGCCGAGCACGGTGTCCGGCATCCCCTGCTTGAGGCGTCCGTGGGAAAGGACCAGGTGCGGGCGCTGGCGCAGCGCCTGGGGGTGCCGAGCGCGGACAAGCCCGCGTCGCCCTGCCTGGCCTCGCGGCTGCCTTACGGCACCCCGGTCAGTGCCGATGTGCTGTCGCAGGTAGACCGGGCCGAGCTCAGCCTGAAGCAGCGCGGCTACCGCGAACTGCGGGTGCGGCACTTCGGTGATCTCGGCCGGGTACAGCTCGGCGCGGCGGACCTGCCGCGGGCGGCGGACCCGGAGGAACACGCGGCGGTGCTGGCCTGCGTCCGGGCGGCTGGATATCAGCGCGCGGAGATCGACGAGCGGCCGTTGCGGTCCGGTTCGCTGAACCTCGACATCACGCCGGTCAGGCATGCCGGCTGAGGGTCCCGGAACGGAGGCCGGGACGGCGGGCGTCCCGCTGGGCGACTTCGCCGTGCTGGACGTGGATCGCCGGCGGCGGACCGGCGTACCTGAAGTGGTGTTCGGCGAAGGCAAGACATCCGAGCAGATCTTCGCGCTGCTGGCCGAGTTGCGGGCCCGTGATCCGGAGGCGCCGGCCCTGGCGACGCGCTGCCCCGCCGACGTGCTGAACGGGGCGGCCGCCCGTTTCCCTGGCGATGCCGTACACGCCGATCAGGTGGCCGGAACGGTCTCCGTCGGAGCCTTGCCGCCCGCGCGCGGCCACGTGCTGGTCGTGACGGCCGGGACCACGGACCTGAAAGTAGCCCGGGAATGTGCGGCCACGCTGGCCGTGCTGGGCGTCCGCGCGGACATCCTTGCCGACGTGGGCGTAGCCGGGCTCGGGCGGCTGCTATCCCGGCTCGACGACCTGCGCGCCGCCGAGTGCGTGGTGGTCGTGGCCGGGATGGACGGTGCCCTGCCGAGCGTGGTTGCTGGGCTGGTCAGCGCGCCGGTCGTCGGCGTGCCGACCAGTGTCGGCTACGGCGTCGCGGCGGGCGGCCTGGCCGCAGCGGCTAGCATGCTCGCCTCGTGCAGCCCGGGCCTGGTCGTCGTCAACATCGACAACGGGTTCGGGGCGGCCGCGCACGCGGCCAAGATCATCCGCGCGGTGCACCGATGACGGACCGGCAGGGTGCCGCCTACATCGACGCGACCGCGGGCGTGGCCGGCGACATGCTGCTCGCCGCCCTGCTCGATGCGGGCGCCGACGCGGAACGGGTACGCGCAGCCATTGCCTCACTTGGCGTGCCCGGTCTCGGGCTGCGGACCGAGGCCGCCCGCCGGGGCGGCCTCGCCTGCCTGCGGGCCGTGATCACCACGCCGACGGCGGCCGACCGCCAGCGGCACCTCGCCGACGTGCTCGGCCACGTCGGCGCCAGTGACCTCGAACCGGCCGGGAAGCATCTCGCGACCCGGGTCTTCCGGCTGCTGGCCGAGGCGGAGGGGGCGGTGCACGGCCAGCCACCCGAAGACGTGCACTTCCACGAGGTGGGTGCGTTCGACTCACTGGCCGACGTGGTGGGATCGGCGGCGGCACTGGACGATCTCGGGCTACTGCGGCCCGGCGCAGTGGTTTGCTGCTCGGCGCTGGCCGCCGGAAGCGGATGGGTCACCAGCCAGCACGGCCGCCTTCCGGTGCCGGCTCCCGCCGTCCTCCGTATCGCCGCCGCGGCCGGCCTGAACCTGGCCAGCGGAGACCTGGCCGGTGAGCGCACCACTCCGACCGGGGCGGCCTTGCTCGCAGCGGCGGCCGTACCGGGTGGCTTCCCGGCCATGACGGTACGCGCGGTGGGAACCGGCGGCGGTGGCCGGGATACCCCGGACCGGCCCAACATCACCCGAGTGGTCATCGGGATATCCAGCGCGGAGCGGGACCTGCATGAGGGCGACGTGACCGTCGTCGAGAGCACAGTCGACGACCTCGACCCCCGGCTGTGGCCCTCGGTCCTGCAGGCGGTTCGGGCGGCCGGCGCCTGGGACTGCTGGTGTACCCCGATCGTCGGCCGGCACGGCCGCCCGGGGCAGGTCCTCACCGCCCTGTGCGCCGAACCGGTCCAACGCGCCGTGGCCGCCGCGATTTTCGCCCACACCGGGACGCTCGGCGTCCGCTGGTCCCGGATGAACCGGCTGACCGCCTCCCGGACATCGGTGCAGGTGCAAGTGGGTCCGCCGGACAGCAGCCAGGTCGTTACGGTCAAGGTGGCCGACACCGCAGATGGCCTCGCGGGCTTCGGAACGGCCACGGCGGAGTTGGCCGAGGCCGAAGCCGCCGCCCGGGCCCTGGGCTGGCCGGTGCGGGCCGTCTGCGAGGCCGCTGTCGCGCGGTACCGCGCCCAGGCAGCAGCCTGCGGTCACACCGCCGCTAAGGGCAACGACTGATCAGCGGCCTGGATCCACGTCCTGTTGCGGTGCGCCGGCCGCGGCCAGGTTGGGCGCCCGGGCCTGGACAAGCCGCGGCGTGGTCAGCAAGCGAACTTGGCGATGGCGGCCGGGGTGACGGGGGTGAAGAAGTTGACCAGGTTGCCGTCGGGATCGCGGAACAGCAGCGACCGGTTGCCCCACGGCATCGTGGTGGGCTCGTTGACGAAGTCCTCGACGAAGCCGGCCAGGTTCTGGTGCACGCTGTCCACGTCGTCGACGAGGAACTCGATGATGACGGTGTTGTTGTCGGCCGGCCGGGCGGCGCCGGGTGAACAGCGGGACGGTGC
>Ga0210395_10004468_pt1 | contig 10773 bp, 8 predicted proteins | sample IncBWH4OmetaG_FD_150861 | JGI IMG/M metagenome (GOLD analysis project Ga0210395, IMG submission 150861) | Forest soil microbial communities from Barre Woods Harvard Forest LTER site, Petersham, Massachusetts, United States - Inc-BW-H-4-O ...
ATGCCTGCCCCGGCGAAGGCCGGGGTCACCGGCTGCTTCCGATCCCGCTGGGGCGCCCGCCTCTACGCCGCAACCGTTTCCGTCATCGCTACCGGACGCCTCAACGGCCGTTCCGCCCTTCAGGCCATTCGCGATACCCTCGCCGGCCAGTCCATCCTTGCACCAGCCTCAGCACCGGGGTGAGCAGTTACCAGATTTCAGCAAAGGTAACACTGACGTGCAAAACACAGCTATTCTTATTTTAACAACTGTTTTTACCCAAGAAATTGAACAGAAAATTCCCGAGCCGGATCGGGCCGCGATAGAAAGCTACATTCTCAAAAATGATGAAAAGCCAGAAGTTGCCCTTGCTGGTGGGATCAAGATGTTCCTATCGCAAACCAGTATTCAAAAGGAGGTGGGGCGTGTTGACGATTACCTATATGGATATGTGATTTCTGAAATCGTCGGGGCATTACGGGGCGTCCCTGCTAACGAGCGTAGCGGAAATCGTGTGGCAGCGTCGTTCCTTCGTCTGGCCAACTTTGAAGGCTCAGAACCTACCGATTTTTGACAAGCACGCGTGGGTTGCAGGAATTGGCCGACGGCTACGACCGCAGCATATCCACCATGCGCCGCCGCGCGACGCGGGCCGCATAGCTCCGGGAGATAGTCTTGCTGACGATTGCTGGAGGCATCATTCTCGCGATCATCATCATTGTGGTCGGGGTGCTGCTCATAGGCGGGATGTTCAGCGGCTTTAAACGCAGCAAGGCGGCGGGATGCACGACGATGGTGGTCTTCGGAGTTCTGTTATTGATTTTGGCGATGTGTGTGTTCGGATGATTACAGCGTGCGGATAAGTTTTAAGATGCTCTTTTTATAAGGGTGATCCTTAAAGACGAAGACCGTAGCGCGGGCCGTGGGCCGCCGTCCATAACCTGTCTTATCCGCCACGCGCTTGTAGGCGCCGGATCAAAATGTCACCCGTCTGCCAGTTCGAGATGACACTCGCCCGGGGATATCCGGGGGGTGTTGGGGGTGACGATACGACTGATGAGCGATCGGGAGTTACGGCGGCTCGAGGTACTGCAGGATTTGGATCGGCGGCGGCTGACGCCCGCAGCGGCGGGGCAGCTGCTGGGGCTCGAGCGGCGTCAAGTGTTTCGGCTGTTGAAGGCCTATCGGGTCGAAGGTCCGACCGGCCTGATCTCGAAACGGCGCGGTCGCCGCAGCAACCGGCGCAAGCCCGAGGCGTTGCGGCGCGCGGTTCTGACGATCATCCACCAGTGGTACTGGGATTTTGGCCCGACCTTGGCGGCCGAGAAGTTGCGCGAGGATCATGGGATCGCGGTTGGCCGTGAAACGTTGCGCCAGTGGATGATCGAAGCCGGGCTGTGGCGCGATCGCAAGCAGCGCAAGCAAGTTCACCAGCCGCGGCCGCGGCGCGAGTGCGTCGGTGAACTGGTGCAGGTCGATGGCAGCGAGCATTGGTGGTTCGAGGATCGCGGGCCGCAATGCACCTTGCTGGTGTTTGTCGACGACGCCACCAGCGGGCTGATGCATCTGCAATTTGTCGAGAGCGAGTCGACTTTCGCCTATTTTCATGCGGCCCGCGCCTATCTGGAGGCCTGGGGCAAGCCGGTCGCGTTCTACAGCGACAAGCACGGGGTGTTTCGGGTCAACCATCCGGGTGCGCTCGGCGGCGACGGCATGACCCAGTTTGGCCGCGCCCTGCACGCGCTCAACATCGACATCATCTGCGCCAATTCGAGCCCGGCGAAGGGGCGGGTCGAGCGTGCCAACAAGACGTTGCAGGATCGCCTGGTCAAGGAATTGCGGCTGGCGGGTGCGGCCACCCTGGCGGACGGCAACGCCCTGCTCCCGGCTTTCATCGCTGACTACAACGCGCGCTTTGCCAAAGCGCCGGCCAACGACAAGGATCTGCACCGGCTGCTCCACGCCGGTGACGATCTCGACGACGCCTTTGCCTGGAAAGAAGAACGCACCCTGTCACAGGCGCTGACCCTGCAATACGACAAGGTGCTGTTCATCCTGGAACCGACCGACCAGGCCAAGGCGGCGATCGGCAAGCGGGTCACCGTCGTCGACTATCCCGACGGCCGCCTGGCGATCCGCCACCGTGGGGTCGCGCTCGCCTACCGCACCTTCGACAAGATCCAACAGGTCGACCAGGGGGCGATTATCGAGAACAAGCGGCTTGGCGCCGCGCTCGCCTTTATCCGCGAAGAGCAGCTGCGCCGCGGGCCTGAGCGTCGCAGTGGGCCACGCCGGCGCGATCAGCATGACGCGCGTCTGTTTAAAGTCGGCTGAGCTTTTCTACGAGCCGAGCGTGCGACGCCCGCTCGGTCAAACAACCAGTGCGGTTTCGAACGTCCGTATAGTGGGCGCCGGTCGGGCGCTGCGCTGCGCCGGGGCTCCGCGCCCGCCCGCCGCCCGACCCAACCAGAGTGACATTTCTAAATGGCAGAACCGGTGACATCTCTATTTGGTGGACACATTTTCACGAGCTTTACGCGACATCGCCCGCGCCGTAATCAACAACAGGGCATCGATTTGTCATATCATCCGCTATGCGCCGTCAATCAGGCCGATTTTCCGTATAGTTGAGCGCCGCTCGACGAACCAGGCTCGCAACAAAGCAAAAGGGAGGAACCCATGACCCGACCCCGCGCCGCCAACGATTTTGCGATGATCCGCGCGCGCATGGAGGAGTTGCGCCGGGAGCGTGCACCGGTTCCCGCGGAACCGCAGGCTCGATCGGAGCCGCCGCGCGCGTATCCCAAGTCGAACGTGCCGGCGACACGCACCGCGCCGTCGCCTGCAGCGACAACGTCGGTCAGCCGACGCTTCCAGGGTTGACGCGAGAAACCCAGAGCCTTGCTCCCCTGATCGCATCGGAGCAATCGGCCGCCGCAAGTCGCTGGCGGCGGCTGGAACTCGTTGACGACCACTCCGCCTCATTTCAGAGTGGCAGCATTCCACCCGACTCCAGGAACTCAAGTGAGCAGCAGAGACAGAGATTTTCGCCCAACCCGTCGCCGTGGCTTCGACGACGACAACTACGAAGCGCCCTGGAGCAATTTCCGATCGGCGCCGGAATTCAGTGCTCAGCGGTTTGAAGCGCCCTCCAGTGCCCCGATCCAAGCCGTCGTCAAATGGTACAATCCCGATAAGGGTTTCGGTTTCGTACAGCTTGCCGACGCGTCCGGCGATGCCTTCCTGCATGTGAGCGTCGTCGAGCGCAGCGGCCACGATAGCGTGCCGCCGGGCGCGACGCTTGAGGTTCGTGCCGGTCCCGGCGCCAAGGGGCCGCAGGTAACCGAAATTCTGAGCATCGACACCAGCACCGCGCCGCAAGAGCCGCCCAGACGCGGACGGCCGGAGCGACCGCTCTATCCGTCGGACAATCAGGCAGCCGTCGAGGAGAGCGGCACGGTCAAATGGTACAACGCCGTAAAGGGATTTGGCTTCATCGGATCTGACCGCGGCGGCAAGGATATCTTCGTGCACGCGACGGTGCTCAACCGTGCGGGCATCACCGACCTGGCCGAGGGTCAACGCGTCGCGGTTGACGTCGTCGACGGCAGGAAGGGCCCGGAAGCGGCCAGTTTACGCCTGATCTGAAAACCGCCAATCTCCTCTGCGCAGCGACGTACCCCGCCGCCCCATCCTTCTGCGCGAACTCGCGACGTCCATGACCGAAGTTTTCGGTCGAGAGTCGGAAAATCTTTTCCAGTCCGGTCAGAAGTAACGAACGGTCCATTTTTTTAGCACAAGGCGCCCCGCTATCTGCCGGAAAGTGGTCGGGTTTTCGCACTATTCGCCAATCCGACATGGTTTTTCGTGGAGAAAAATGGTTGCCTGAAAGGCCTCCTGACACCGATCTTAGCGCTTGCCGGAAATCAGGATTCCGGTCCTTCGCCGACACGGGCACCAAAGGCGAGGTAGCGTAGAGTCGAGATGTGGCGCGGTGGCTTTAGGTCGAACATATCTGTTGCCGCCGCTTTCGTCTGGCGGTGCCTCACCGGTTCGGCCATGGCTCCGTTTCCACATCCCGCTCATCGAACCGGACAGGCGGGTTTACCGCATCCGGCTCTCGGACAAGACCTCACGCCTTCACCCACGACGGGCCGCGACCAAGCTGGGTCAGGCGTACGAGCCCGAAGTGCTCGTAAAGGTGCCGGAGTGGATAAGCTCCGCCCTTGCGTCGCCAGGCCTTATGCTTGAAGCGCAACCACCGGCCCAACCGCACAGCCGTGTAGTTGTCGAGCGCCCGATACGCGTTGCGGGTGGTGCCAACACTAAAGTAATTGGCCCATCCGCGAAGCGCGCGGTTCACCTGATCCACCAGCCTTGTGGTCTCCTGCCAAGTAGCCGCTCGGATGGTCAGCGCGTGGACTCGTTCGACCATGCGCTTGAGGCTCTTCTTTGACGGTCGGTAGCCCAGCCGGGCCTTGCCCGTCACCGGCGAGTACATCCGTCCGAACGTATATCCCAGGAAGTCAAACTCCCCGTCCGGAACCCTGCAGATCCGTGTTTTCTCCTCGTTCACGGTCAGCTTCAGCTTGCTCATGATCGCGCGCAGATGATGCAGCGCGTTTTCTGCGCTGCCCCGCCGGCACAGGATCACGAGATCGTCCGCATAAGTGACGAGGCGAGTGCCGAGGCTGTGCTCGAGGCCGAGCTTCTTCCACCCCAGCACAAACCGGCGCATGTATAGATTCGCCAGCAGCGGTGAGAGGGGTGAGCCCTGCGGGATGCCGCGCCGACTATCCCGCGCCTCCGTCGTGCGTGTTGTCCGGCCCCGTTGGTCGGTTTCTTCCACGGGACATTCCAGCCACATCTTGATCAGATGCAGCACGCGCCGATCAACGATCCGGCGCGCTACCGACTTCAAGAGGTCGGTATGCGGAATACTCCCGAAGTAGTCCGCGAGGTCGGCGTCGACGACGTCCGGGTGGCCACGGAACAGTAGCTCCTCCACCTCGACGACTGCCTGCTGGGCGTTGCGCCCGGCACGATAGGCGTAGATTTCCGGCGGAAGATCGGCTTCGAAGATCGGCTCCAGCACCAGCAACGCTGCTGTCATGCAGACCCGATCCCGCACGCCCGAGATGCCCAGCGGCCTGAGTTTGCCGTTGGCCTTCGGTATAAACACTCGTCTGATTGGCTCTGGTCGGTAAGTCTCCTGCCTGAGTGCAAGCGCCAGTTCAGCCAGCCACCGCTCGACCCCATACGCCTCGATGTCCACAAAATCCTGGCCGTCGATCCCCGGTGCGCCCTTGTTCGAGCGGCACTGGGCATAGGCATACGCCAGAATATCGGCGCGGCTGATCTTGTCATACAGAGCGTAGAAGCGATAGCCGGCCTCGGCCTTCGCTTTCGCGTGTAACGCCGTCTGCAGTTTCTGAACACTTTTCGGAGTTGCTAGGTTGCCCAATCTCCAGGTCCCTCACCGCTTGTTGCGTCTGTCTTGAACTGAGGCCCCTTCCCTCTGCCGGCATTACCCGGCTTCAGCGGTACTACGGGCCTCTCCGCCACCCCAGTGCGCCCGGCCTGTCCCTCACGGGCATCCGGTTGATCATCCCTGATCACGCAGTGGGGCTTCCCGTGTTGCGTGCGCTTTCCTTGTGTACATGCCGCCGCCAGTACCCCGGTGCAGCGGCCGGGCGTAATCCTCGCTCATCTCACCCGACCGTATCAGCCTTCCCCGGTTCGGCGGCCGGGTCGGCCTGCACATCGTCCTTTTCGAGGCTTGCTCAGCGTTCACTCACTGCACACTCGCGCAGTCACCAAATCGTGACCGCTAATCGAAGGCTTCAGCCATTTCGTTACCTCCGTGACTGCTCCGATTGCTTCCGGCGGGAGCGAATCGCCGGATGGGCCTTGCACCCACTGGAAAGCGCCGCCTTGCCACGGCGCACGCCGTAAGCAGCCATTCCCTGACCGTGACCGATGTCACATCGATATCAGTGGAGGAATTCGTCAAGAAACGGATAGACTTCGCGATACTGGTCATCGACCGGAATCCCATGCGGCGCTCCGGGGAACTCTCTGAGCCTATATCGCACCCCAGCGGCTTTTAATTTCTCGGCAAAGGCTTCGGCCTGCCGAACCGGAATTCGTTCGTCGGCTGTCCCATGGAGCAGCAGGACGGGTGCCCTGATCTGCTGCGCATGGTAAATCGCCGAACGCGCCTTAAACGCCTCGGCTGACATACCCGTCTCGGCGAAAAGATTGCGAGAGATGCCCGGTAGTGTAGGGCGCCAGGTGAAGAAGTCGTAGGCGCCGGCGCCCAGTATAACGGCGGCCAGTCTGGGGTCTAGCGTCGCCACCATGGCCGCGACAATTGCACCACGGCTATAACCAAAGAGTGCCACCTTGTCGGGCTTGACGAAGGGTTGTCGCCGCAGAAAATCGATTGCAACCAGTGTGGTCTGTTGTGTGTAAGGTCCGCAGTAGTCCGGCGGACCGGAAGAATTGCCATAGCCGGGCTGCGAGACAGCCGCCGCCACGTAGCCACGGCGCGCCATAATGCCGAGCCGGCCCGTCAGGACGTACGCCTGGCCACCGTTCCTTTGGCTCTCTTGATGCCCGTGAATGAACAGCACAGCCGGGAATGGACCTTCGCCCTCGGGCTTCGTCCAGAACAGTTCGATCGCCTTCTGGCTGTAAGGCAGCAGCTCGCGGTGAATGGGCCACCCCCTTGGATCAACCAGCGTGTCCGCTGCCATGGCAATGCGCGTTGCGATCAGAAGCACATCTAAAACGAGAGAAATTCTTATCATAAACATCATTCGCGCCAAAATGATGATTCAATTAAATTCTCGCAAGGGTTGTCAACGAAGCCGACCAATTCCCCTCAGCACCCGATTGCTGTCGACCCGTCGCGATACCTATACGAAAAGGCGTTTTGCGCTGATGCCGGCCTTTCCGACTCGCCACGGAACGGAGAGCTTCGGCGCCAGCAGACCTCTCGCCATCAGGCCCAACACGTCAGCGACGCGCCTATAATATCAGGACGTCTTCCGACGGCGGCGAGCAGGATTGTGAGGCCAGCGGCCTCGGCGACAAACCAGGACGGGACCGATGCGACAGCGTCGACGATCCGAAAAGTATCGAGATCGCACAAGAATTCGCCGGGAAATCCGCTCCATGCGCCGCAAAGGACCAATGAGGGCTTCGCTGCGGGCGGCGGTCGCCGCGCTGCCGGCACTGGCCTTCGCCGCCGGAGCCGCCGCCCAGGAATGGCCGAGCTATGGTGGCGATCCGGGCGGGCAGCGTTTCTCGGGCGCGACACAGATCACGCCACAGAACGTCGGCCGTTTGGTGCCGGCCTGGACCTTTCACACCGGCGAGCGTCGGCGGCCCGGTCCCCAGGGTTCGAGCTTCGAGGACGCGCCGATCCTCGCCGACGGCAGGCTGCTCGTCTGTACGCCGACCGATCGGGTGTTCGCGCTCAATCCCCTGACCGGACGCGCAATCTGGGCATTCGACCCGAAGCTCTCACCGGGTCTGCGGCCGGGCAGCGGTTTCCTGTGCCGGGGTGTGGCGGTATGGCGCGACGCCGCGGCGGCACCGGGTGCCGATTGCCGCACCCGCGTGGTGCTCGCCACGCTTGATCTCAGGGTGATCGAACTCGATCTCGCCACCGGCCGCCCGTGCGCCGGGTTCGGCGAGCGCGGCACCGTCCGAGTGGCGCCGGCTTGGCCGCCCCGCTACCCCGGCGCGATGGCGTTCGATTCGCCGCCTGCGGTCGTAAACGACACGCTCGTCGTCGGCTCGGCACTCGACGACATGACCGAGGCTCGGCCCTCGGGCAGCGCGGTGCGCGGCCTCGATGCCCGCACCGGCGCGCTGGGCTGGCGGTTCGACCCCGAGCCAAGGAGCCGGACCGGGGCGCTCGAGTCCGGCGGCGGCAATGTCTGGGCGCCGATCGCGGCGGACCCGGCAACGGGTCGCGTGTTCCTGCCGACCGCCTCGCCGACTGCCACGTTCTATGGCGGCGAGCGGCCCGGCGACGACAAATTCGCATCGTCGGTCGTGGCGCTGGACGGGACCACCGGCACGCCCTTGTGGAGCTTCCAGGCGACTCATCACGACATCTGGGACTACGATGTCGCGGCGCAACCGAGCCTCGTCACCTTGCGCCGGAACGGCCGCGACCGGTCCGCCGTCGTCGTCGCGACGAAGATGGGCTTCGTCTTCGTGCTCGACCGCGACACCGGGCGGCCGCTGTTCCCGGTGGCGGAGCGGGCGGTCCCGGCGAGCGACGTGCCGGGCGAGGCGGCGGCGCCGACGCAGCCGGTGCCCTCGGCACCGCCGCCGCTGGTGCCGCAGCGCCTCGCTGCCGGTGACGCGTGGGGCGTCGCGTTTGTCGATCGCTGGCTGTGCCGGCGGCAAATCGAAAAGCTGCGCTCCGACGGGCTCTACACGCCGCCCTCCCTGCGCGGCACTATCGTCTACCCATTCACCGGCGGCGGCGTGAATTGGGGCGGTGGCGCGTTCGACCCGAAGGACGACCTCTACATCGTCAATACTATGAACGTCGCGCATGTCGTGCGGCTGATCCCCCGCGCGGAGTACGCCGCGGCCCGCGCCGCGGCGCCCAGCGCCGAGATCGGGCCCGAGCTCGGCACGCCCTATGCCGCCGAGCGCACGCTGCTGTCCTCGATCTTCGGCGTTCCCTGCAACCCGCCGCCCTGGGGCACCCTCGCGGCGATCGATCTCGCCACCGCCACGATCCGCTGGCAGGTGCCGCTCGGCTCGATGGCGTTCGGGCTCATCCGCGGCCTGCCGAACCTCGGCGGGCCGATCGTCACCGGGAGCGGCCTCGTTTTCATCGCCGCAGCGAGGGACGACAGGCTGCGCGCCTTCGACGTCCACAATGGCCGCGAATTGTGGCAGGCGCCGCTGCCGGCCGGCGGCCAGGCGACGCCGATGACTTATGTCGCAGGCGGCCGCCAGTTCGTGGTCATCGCAGCCGGCGGGCATGCGCGAATGGGCACCAGATTCGGCGACGCGGTCGTCGCCTTCGCGCTCCCCGCCGCCGGTCCGGGAAGCTGACACGTTCGAGTGCAAGAAAATCTTCCGTGAAAAAGTGCCTGAGAGGAAATCTCCGTAATTTTCGATCCGGGTCCGTCATCTTAACTCGAGTTGTCTAATTGCCAATGCTCTTCAAGGAGATCCTGTATGTCACATCATTTCGATACCAAATTGGCGAGGGAAGATCCGAGCCTCAACCTCTGCGACTTTTATCTATTTGACGGCCCCTCGGGCAAGACGGTGATGGCGATGACCGTGAATCCGGATGTGGGATTATCGGCTCCGGATACGCTCCATCCAGAAGGGCTCTACGCGTTCCGGTTCGACCTGAACGGAGATGCGAGGGAAGAGGTTACGTTCAAGTTCAGGTTTGGTGAACCAAGACACGGAGATGGCAGCGAGCTTACTCACATTCAGCCGTTTGTGGTGCGGAAGGCGACGGGTGACGATGCTCTTCGTGGTGACGCCGGAGAGAGACTGGTTGAGGGTGAAACCGGTTCAGTCGCGACTGATTCGGATCTTCGCGCGTATGTTGGGATTGCTCCAGAGCTATTTGCGGCAAATGCTGGATTCCGCACATTTATGACTGCTTTCTATAAGGACCAGCGCTTCGATGGGGACGCCTTTCTGCATCAGCAGAATCCCTTTGCCAGGCGGAATGTTACGGCGATTGTGCTGGAAGTGCCGAGCGAACTGATTGGGAAGGGAAAGATCAACGCATGGGCGACGATCTCCCTCTTTGGCCATGCGCCGGAGGTACAAGTCTCGCGTTGGGGCCTGCCTATGGTTACGCATCTCTTCCTGAACGACCCGAGCGATCAAGAGGTGAAAGAACAATTCAATGCGTCGGTTCCGTCTGACGATCTAGAGCGCTTCGCGAAGTCGATCGCGGATGTTGCGGAGAAGATGACGACCTATGCCGGTTCGGCGGCGGACCCGGGTGAATACGGGAAGCTGATCGCCGCACGGCTTTGTCCCAACACATTGCCTTACGAGCTTGGAACATCCGCCGCATTTGAGGTGGCCAGCTTCAATGGACGCGCGCTCGGCGACGATGCGCTGGATGTGATGTTGACGCTGGCGGCCAACACGCCACTTGTCGACGGACTTGCTCCCGACCGCGGGCGCATTCGCAAGGATTTCCCCTATTATGGAGCGCCGTATACGGCGGAGGAGCAGGTCGGGGTGACGCCGATGCCGCGCCCCGCTAAGAAATAGGCGGGAAGCGACGCTTGAGAATGAAGTTGGGAATGACCTGAGCCCCGTGTTTCATCCAGGGATGAGTAGAGTCGGTTGGTCATTGAACTTGCCCTCAACCTTGGACCACTTGCCGCGTTCGTTCGCCATTCTTCCATCTTATGCCGTTCCGGTCCGGCGACATATGCCCGGCTGGTGGCGCGGACGTCCGGGGAGGTCATGCTCCCTCGTACGCCCGAGCCGCGATCGCAGATCATCTCGCGCTCATGTACGGACGAATGCAAGCGCGTGCGCGAACTTGTCGTGGAGGGGTCGTTTCCGCCCGCCTCAATACGGCCGATCCAATTCTTGAAAGGGAACCACCGTCGTCTGCTCTGGGGCAACAGCGGCCAATCCTCCTGCCTCGACGCTGAGATTCTTGCGATTGATAACGTCCTTCTCTGATTGCGGATTGCCCGTCAACCAGCCTCCGCTCCTTCTTTGATTTCGACGCCACCGTGAGGCTCGTGCTTCTCTACGAGGTCGGCC
>Ga0210395_10004469_pt1 | contig 10772 bp, 6 predicted proteins | sample IncBWH4OmetaG_FD_150861 | JGI IMG/M metagenome (GOLD analysis project Ga0210395, IMG submission 150861) | Forest soil microbial communities from Barre Woods Harvard Forest LTER site, Petersham, Massachusetts, United States - Inc-BW-H-4-O ...
GTCGGCGTCTCGCCCTTCGACCGCTCGTTCAACTATGCTGCGGTAGTCGACGAGTGTGGGCAGGAGGCGTATCGGTGGTGCGGTCGACCCGCTGTGACGGCGCCGCAACATCTCTCCGATTCGCGCACCGGCCTCGACCAGGCCAGAACTCGAGCCGGCGCCGTCCAGCCTGGGCAGGGCGATCACCATGTGCAGCCCATCGTGGGAAAGCCCTCGACCCGGCTTTCCATCGGGGACTTGCTGAGCCCGCCGACGGTCCAGCTCGGAATCCGTGGGATCGCCCAGCCGCAACTCGATTCGGGTCCCAATCTGATCCTTGAGCGCGGGACGAATCTCAGCCCATCGCGATGCAGATATCACGATATGCACACCGAATGAGAGTCCCTGTACAGCGAGGCTTGTGATCGATGCCTCGATAGTTTCGAATTCACGGCGTAGGGTTGCCCACCCATCGACGATCAGGAATACATCACCGAAGCGGTCGCATATTGGATCTTGCCGCGTCTTCAGCACGCGATAATGCGCCATCGATTCGATCCCGTGGTCACGGAAGGCGGTCTCGCGAGACCGGATGATTGCTTCAAGCTGGGCGATCATGCGTTGAGCCAACTGCGATTCTGTTCTCCCGGCGACCGAACCGACATGCGGCCAGTCACGCAGCGATGCCAACATCCCGCCGCCGAAGTCGAGACAGTAGAACTGCACCGAGCCAGGCTCGTGGGTGACCGCCAGCGCAGCGATCAGCGTGCGCAAAGTTGTCGACTTGCCGGACTGAGGTGCTCCGACTACGGCGACATTGCCGGCAGCGCTTGATAAGTCGACAACGAGCGGCGTCCGCCGTTGCTCGAACGGGCGATCGACGATACCGATGGAAACGGTCAACGCCTGCGTGGGTTCGCCAGTGGATTCGGCCTCGCGCAGCACCGTGTCCAGTGCCGGCGTCGCTGCGAGCGGCGGTAGCCACACCTCATGCGCACGAGGCCCATACCCGGTCAGCCGATCCACGACCGTCTGAAGGAGGGTGCGCCGATCAACGAGACCCGCGCCGGTCCTACCGGTAAGCGTGACCGGCCCTGCCGGCCCGCCGGTGAACAATCGGACAACCGCCGGTACTTTCACGTCGTCGGGCAAACCGAAATCCTTTGCAACCTCTGGGGTTTTCGCATTCCAAGGGCCGGAAACATACGCGGTTTGGAACCGAATCAAGTCATCGGTGCCCACCCGTAGATACGCCGAGCCCGGCGTGCTGGGCAGTTCATAAGCATCGGATGTTCCCAACACAAGTCGCGATTCGTTGGCCGACCATGTTTTCAGGCACACGCGATACGACAGATGCGATTCCAGCCCACGAAGTCTGCCCTCGTCCAGACGTTGACTGGCCAGCAGCAGATGCATACCCAGCGATCGCCCTAGTCGGCCGATTGCTACGAAGACGTCAGCGAAATCCGGATGATGACTGAGCAGTTCGGAGAATTCGTCCACGATGATGAACAGCACCGGCAGGGGTGCTAATCGGCTACCTGCACGCCGCGCCCGATCGTAAGCGACCATCCCGTCGAGGTTGCCCGCCAAGCGAAGCGCTTCCTGTCGGCGATTCATTTCACCGGTTAGGGCATCCCGCATTCGAGCGACCAGTGCCGCCTTGTCGGACAAGTTGGTGATGACAGCCGCGACGTGCGGCGCCGGTTCCAAGCCGGCGAACGTCGCACCCCCCTTGAAGTCAATCAGGGCCAGGTTGAGCTCTTCGGGTGAATGACGGGCCATCATCCCGAGTGCGACCGTGCGCAAGAACTCCGACTTACCCGACCCGGTCGCCCCGATGCAAAGGCCGTGTGGCCCCATGCCTTTTTCGGCGGCTTCCTTGATATCGAGGTCGACTGGCGCGCCGGTTGGTGTCGTGCCGATGGGAACACGAAGCCGATCGCGGCGACTTCTGCTGTTCCAACGATCAGTCGGGTTATACGACTCGAGATCACCAATCCCGAGGAGATCGAGCCAGCCCAAGCCGACCCCGGGTGCGGCCGCGGACGCATCCGGCCCGGCCCGGTACCCGGCCAGTCTTTGCGCACACACCAGCGCATCGGGGTAACTCATCTGATCGGGATGTGCGTACGCTTCGTCGGCGCCCGGCGGCGCGGTTGCCACCCGGTTCTCGCTCACCAGCAGCCGCAGCACCCCAGCTGTTGCCGCGCCGTCATCGCAGGTGTCGACCGACAGCAAAGTCACGCCACCGGTGGCACTTTCGAGCACGCTTCCGGCATCGAGGTCGTGGTCGACAACGACTATCACGTGGGCCGGCACGCGGTCTGGCATCAAACCGGCGAGCGCCTTCTCGGCCGCAGCCAGCGACGAGTACGCCATCCGGGCAGAGCCGAGACGGTCGTCGGCGTGCGGATGCTGATGGTGCGGTAGCCATTTCAACCAGTCCCAGTCGCCTCGCTTGCGGTCACTGATTACGGCGACAATCAAGACCAGGCTCGGACTGTGCATCACGGCGAGCTGACAAATCATCGCGCGCAACAGCGCACGCGCGTGCATCGCTTCCCCGCCGACCGCCACGGCCTTTAATCCGCGTAGGGCGATCGCGATCGGCGCACCCGAGACTGTCGAGTGCGTTCGGAGGAATCGGCGCAGCGCTGTACTGGTTACTGGATCCGGCGGCTGAGCCGGCCCGGTCTGCGGAGGCACCAAACGGGTGGCAAGACGCTGTGTTCCGACGCCGATCCGAACGTTGCAGAAGTCTGAGTCCGCCGGTCGCCGTTCCCACATCCGGCAGCTGCCCACCAGCGTCCACAGCGCGTCAGGATCGGGATGGCACCACACCAGCGAATAGCACTGTGCCGCGGCAGTCTTGACGACGGTGCCGCGTAAGTCAGAGAGGTAGCCCAGATACTCGGCGCGGTCAGCGTTGATCTCACCGCGCTGTCGATCCGCGCCGGACACCACCGTCGCCACTGCTGACAACAGCATCATCAGCGGAAACGTCATGAACACCGGATTGCGCGCCACGCCCGACCGTGAAACAAAGACCACCGCCATCATCCCCACAGTCGCGATGGCCATGACGACCGGCAGAAAACGGGTCATCACGTTCGCCCGTATGGGTCGGCTCACTTCCGGCGGAGCCGCGATAACGGTGTCGGCCGTCTCGAAAAGCGGAGGGTTCAGCCGCGGCGGCGATATGAACTCCACCGTCGCAGAGCTATCGCGCTGCCCCATCCAGCCCTCCGGCATCGTCACTGCGCCAAATGCGATTGGCACCGTAAGTGCGACCGCAATCAGCCGCAAGTCAGCTGTGGATCAACGCATGCGCGGTCTTGCGCCGGCGGTTAGCCTCCGGGTCAGCATCCGCATTGGCGAATGGAGTTCACGGTGCACCAAGCAATGGGAGAACGCCAAAGCGGCGAACACCCTCTGCCCCACGAAGGGTTGCGGCGGGTGTCGGTTCATGCCGACTCCTTCCACGCCGACTTGGTGTTATCCGCCGCGGTGCCTCTTGGATCGCTGGTACCGCCCATTGTGGACACCTTGGCCGCTGAGCACGGTCACCGCGCTCAGCAGGTGGCTATTCGGCATCAGCTTTCCCTTCCGGGAGATATCGCACTCGACCCATTGAAGACGCTGTCCCAGTTAGGAATCCGGGATGGAACGACATTGATCTTAACCAGCTCTTCGACCGTCTTAGCGCCGCCGCGTTTCGATGACGTAGCAGAGTCGGTATCGGCGACGCTCGCTGGCGCAGTGCGACCTTGGACCCGGCAAGCGGCCCGGCTCATCAGCGTATTGGCGGCCAGTTGGCTGACCTGCACGGGCTCAGCGGTCTTGATTCGAACGGCTTTTGGCATCAACGATGCCCGCCGCAGCAGCTGTGCCGGCGTTGCGGCGATGGCCGGCGTCGTCGCTCTGCCAGTGGCGGCAGTCGCCTACCGCGTGTTTCGCGATAGGACTGCCGGACTCACGCTCGGTCTGGCGGCTAGCGGATTCGCAGCACTCGCCGGGTTGCTGGCCGTTCCCGGCGGCTTAGGAGCGCCCAATGCGCTGCTAGCGACGGCCGCTGCCGCGACATCGGCGACGGCCATGCGCGTGACGGGTTGCTGCACAACAGTGTTCACGGCCTTGACATGTTTCGCGGCAATCGAAGCGGCTGCTGCGTTGGTGGGCGCGGTCACCGCCGCTCCGCTACAGGCACTCGGGGCGGCGTCCGCGGCGGTATCGCTGGTCTTGGTAGAAGCTTCTGCACCGATGTCGATGATGCTGGCGGGGTTGTCCTCACAAGTGAGGTCCGAGCCCGACCCGGCAACGGGCGAACCTGCGTCCGCTCGACATCGCCTGAGCGCCAGAGCGATCCGCGCTAACAGCTGGCTGACCAGCCTGGTCGTCGCATTCTCGGCTGCGGCGGCGACGGGAGCAGTCGGCGCGGCGGCCGGATCGTACTTCGCTGGCCAACGGTTGCTCGGCATTTCGTTCGCCACTATCACCGGAGGTGTGCTGCTGTTGCGGGCGCGCTCACACCAAGACCTGGCGAGATCCGTGCCGCTGGTGGCGGCTGGAACAGCCACGCTCAGCGCAACACTTGTCATCACGGCTATTGCCTATCCGCTGAGCACCCCGTACATCGTTGCCGCGTCGACGATGCTGGCCGCCGGCGCGCTATGCCTCGGTTTCATCACCCAAATGACGGCGTTCTCTCCCTTTGGGCGACGGAGTGTAGAACTGCTGGAGTATCTCGCCTTGGCCGTCGTCGTGCCGCTGGCGTGCTGGATCTGCGGGATTTACGGCGCTGCGCGCGGCATGAGCTTGCCATGACCACAGCGAAGTCCAGAATGCTCGGATGCGCGACGGCGATGCTGATTGCCTTGCTGCCGCAATGTGCGGCCCCGGCCGCGCGTGCGGTCTCGCCACCACCGATCGACAACAGCCGGCTACCCGAACCGGCGCCACCGACCCCGCCGCAGCCCACCGTGCAGCGCGAGATGTGCGCCGTGCCATCGATAACTCCCGATGCAGACCGGACCAACGCCTCCGGCCAACTCTCCGGACTCGATTTGCAACAGGTTTGGAAACTGACACGTGGTTCGGGTCAGCGGGTCGCCGTCATCGACACCGGGGTTTCGCCGCACTCACGGCTACCTCGTACCGCGGCCGGCGGTGATTATGTATTCACCGGCGACGGCACCCAAGATTGCGATGGACACGGGACCGCGGTTGCCGGGATCATCGCCGCCGCAATGGATCCGCACCATAGAGATGGATTCAGCGGGGTTGCCCCAGGTGTCAGTTTGATCAGCATCCGCCAGTCGAGCACCAAGTTCGGCGCGGTGGCGGATCCGTCCGACTCCGGATTCGGCGATGTCGGCACCATGGCGCAAGCCGTTCGTACCGCGGCGGATCTTGGCGCTTCGGTGATCAATATCTCCTCGGTCGCCTGCATTCGCACCGGGTCGACGATCGACGACCGCGCACTCGGCGCCGCCCTCTCCTACGCGGTTGACGTCAAGAACGTCGTCGTGGTGGTTGCTGCGGGCAACACCGGCACTGGGCAATGTCCCGCGCAATCGCCCCAAGCATCTTGGGATACGGTCACGGTGGTCGTCAGTCCGGCCTGGTATGACGACTACGTGCTCACGGTGGGCTCAGTGAACGCACGCGGCGAACCGTCGTCGTTCACCCTTGCCGGACCCTGGGTGGATGTCGCCGCCCCCGGCGAGGCGGTGATATCGCTGAGTACCTCGGGCGACGGATTAGTGAATACCCTTGATGGGCAGAATAATTCGCGTCCGCTTTCGGGCACCAGCTACGCGGCTCCAGTGGTCAGCGCGTTGGCGGCACTGATCCGATCCCGGTTCCCGAAGCTGACGGCTCGCCAGGTCATGCAACGCATCGAGGCCACCGCGCACCATCCGCCAGGCGGGTGGGATCCTCTGGTGGGCGCGGGCGTTGTCGACCTCCTTGCTGCGGTTAGCACCGACCCACCGGCAATCCCGGCTCCTCTGGCACCACGCACACCGGTGCCGATTGCGCGGCCTCCGCTTCCTGCGCCGGCGGACCACGGTTCCCGAAACACAGCGTTCATGGGCGCGGCGATCTGCGGTGGCGTGTTGGCGCTAATGCTGACCATCGGCGCACTGACGGCCCGGCTACGGCGAGCCGGAGATTGACCGGATCGACTTAATCCCGACGGCGACAGTGTCCTGGGCGACTGAGGCGTTCGCCCGACTCAATTCCGGACCTGCGGGCAGATTGGCTAATAGCGGCCACGGCGCCGGGATCGCCGTATCGGGCAGACCCAGGTCGTGTGCCGCATCGTCATCGTGTATGGCAAATCGCACACCGGTATCGGTTATCAGGTATCGGGTGCCGGCGCGGGGGTTGTCTCCCGACAAGCCAGTGGCGCGCACATACGCACTACGCCCGGGCGCAAGATAAACGGCGTCGACCGCTGGGCCCTTTCCGTCGGCCTGCGATAGCTTCACCGGCTCTTGGCCCGCCGGTACAGGCAGAGCGCCGGCCAAAAACGAGATCTCGACCCCGCCCGACGCAGCGTGCCTCCAGCTGGCGCACAGCGCCGCACCGGCGGCATCCGGCGGCGACGGTGCCCGGTCGGGAAAGGTGGTCACTGGCAGGTCCGCCACCGTCGGAGTCGCGCGGATGACGTCGGGCGCAACCGAGATGGCGGTGCGGGTGCCTCCCGAATCGGTGAATCGCAGCAGATCTGCGGTGACCTGGCCAATGCGCTGAATCCCGTGACTGAGCACGACGTAGTACTCGTCGCCGTCGAGGCGGGTCATGCGGAGCACGCTGCCGACCGGAAATCCCGGTATCGCGGCCGGTCCGCGACCGCCGGCGTCGGAAATTCGCGGCGCCGTGATGGGCGGCGCCTCTGGGACGGCATTCAACAGCATCGGCGACACCGTCAATGGGATCTGACCGTCCAGCCTCAGGGCACGCACAACCGCAGGTTCGTCGAGATTCACGACGGCTCGGCGACCGCCGTAGAGCAGGTAGGTCGACCCACCGAAAACCGGCCTGACCAGCACGGATTGTTCGCTTGCCAAGGGGTTCGACAGTGGTCCCTCGGCCCGGCCGATGACGACCGTCGTACTCGGTGCGGCGCGATCGCCGCTGTCACAAACCGCCCACCGCGATTCATCCTCGGCCAGCGGCATTCCCAGGAATTGCGGAGCACCGGGGATGCCGAGCAGGAGCCCTCGTCTGCTACGGCTCAATTCCGACTCAGGTATCGGCTGAGGGTCAGCGTTCGTTTTCACGATCAGCCTGGCCGAGGCCAGGTTCAGCACCGGATGCAGGGCTTCACCCATTCGGACGTAGAGCGCCCCCGACTCTTTGCCCATCACGATCGGCGCGTTCGCCGCCGCCGGTTGCGGACGTACCACCGCCAGGAGTGCACATCCAACCAGCCCGACGATCGCCAGCACCGAGCCGGCCATCAGCGACTGCATCGAGGCGCGGATCGGTTCGTTCACCCCGCTGATGTCCCTGCCCAGCAGCGCGCACTCGATACGACGTCGCAGGAATCGATACCCGCTCAGCTGCAGCCGTGTGGTCGGTTGCCGTGCCATCAATTCCTCAAGTCACCCGGGGCCAGTCGACTTCACGATATTCCGTGGTCATGCGGCGTCTCGCCGTCGATCCACAGGTCGGGCCTGACAACCGCCGATGTGACCTTGGGCCCGATTCTCGGTAAAATCGCCTGGTGAGCATTCACCACGTGAGCCGTTCGGTGCCCCGTCTTCGCTGGTCAGACAGCTTGCGCTGGGCTGGCCTGGCCGCCTCCGCGGTGCTGGCCGCCGGTGTCCTGCTGATCGCCCCCAGCGCCGTTTCGCGCACCGTCCCGTCGGCCGGCGCCGACAACTGCCCGGACGTCGCGCTGACCTTCGCCCGCGGCACCGACGAGCCGCCCGGTCTGGGCCGCGTTGGGCAGTCCCTCGCCGACAACCTGCGGCAGAACACCGGCAAGCACATCGACGCCTACCCGGTCAACTACAAGGCCAGCCTGCTGCAGTTGCACGGCGGTGACGGCGCCAACGACGCCATCAAGCACATCAAAGACGTGGCCGACAAGTGCCCGAACACCCCGCAGGTGCTCGGCGGATACTCACAGGGCGCGTCGGTGATCGACATCGTCACCGGGGTTCCCATCGGCGGCATCGGCTGGGGCAGTTCGCTGCCGCCCCAGTACGCCAACAACGTCGTCGCGGTGACCACCTTCGGCAACCCGGCCGACCGCAGCGGCGGCCCGATCTCGGCCCAGAGCCAGCTGTTCGCCGCCAAGGCCATCGATTACTGCAACCCCGAAGACCCGATCTGCCACGCGGGCCCCGGCAACCAGTGGAGCGGGCACACCGAGGGCTACGTGCCCGTCTACACCAGCCAGGCGGCCAGCTTCGTTCAGACGAGGCTGTTGGGGGTGCTAGCCCCCACCGCACCCCAAGGGCCCATGGGCGTGCCGCCTGGCGCCGGGCAAGGGCTTGGGCCACTGCCTGGGCCTGGGCCTGCGCCCGGTCCCGACGGCCAACCACCGGCGAACGTCGTGGTCGATCAGCCCGCGGTGTTCCACTGACGGGTCACCCGCCGCGCTGATCTACAGTCGTCCAACTAATATCGGGCCATGAAGCTGAGCCCGATAGCCCAACCGTCACTGTCGGTTTTGGCCAAGTTCGCCGCCGCCGCATTACTCGCCGCGGCAATGGTGCTCGCGCCCGCGACCACCCCGGCCTTGATCTCGAAGGCAGCCGCCTCCTGCCCCGACGTCGAGGTGGTGTTCGCCAGGGGACGACTCGAGTCACCCGGCGCGGGCGTCGTCGGCAACGCGTTCGTCAGCGCGCTGCGATCCCGGGTCAATCGGAACGTCAATCTCTACGCGGTGCGCTACCCCGCCGACACCGAGGTCGACGTCGGCGCCAACGACATGAGCGCGCACGTCCAGTCCACGATCAACGGTTGCCCGAACACCCGCGAGGTACTGGGCGGCTACTCGCTGGGTGCGGCGGTCACCGACGTGGTGATAGCGGCTCCCGGCCCGATGTTCGGTTTCACCAATCCGCTGCCGCCGGGCGCCGATCAGCACATCGCGGCGGTCGCGCTATTCGGCAACGGCAGCCAGTGGGTTGGGCCGATCACCAATTTCAACCCGACCTACACCGACCGGACCATCGACATGTGCCACGGCGCCGATCCGATCTGTAATCCGGCCGACCCGCACACCTGGAACGAGAACTGGCCGCAACACTCCGGCAACCTGTATATCAAAGACGGCATGGTCAATCAGGCCGCCGATTTTGTTGCGGGCAAGCTCCAGTAATCGGTTTCGCTGCTGGAACCGCTAAGCGAACCCTGCAAGCCGTATCAGCAATTCAATAGCTTTGCTCGATAACATCCGCTCATGAAATTTGCCCAGAAGCGGGTAGCCGGCTTCGCGAGTTCAGCGTTGCTCGCCGCTGGCCTGCTGATCGCCCCGGCGCTGGCGCCGTACCAGGTAGCCGGGCCGATCCCGACGGCGTCGGCGGCATGCCCGGACGCCGAAGTGGATTTCGCCCGGGGCCGTGAAGAAGCCCCCGGGGTCGGCGAGGTCGGCCAGGCCTTCGTCAACTCGCTGCAGAGGAAGGTGCCGCGAATGACGATCGGCTCCTACGGGGTGAACTACCCCGCCGACGTCAGCGTCACCAAAGGCTCCAACGACATGAGCGCCCACGTGCAGTCGATGGCGGCAAGCTGCCCGAACACCAAACTGGTGCTCGGCGGTTACTCGCTGGGTGCCGCCGCGGCCGACGTCGTCATCGCCATGAACCAGCCGGGTTTCGGCTACACCGATCCCCTACCGCCGCCGATGGATCAGCACGTCGCCGCGGTCGCGCTGTTCGGCAACGCCACCCAACGAGTGGTCGGCGACATCCCCGGTCCGAGCCCGGCCTTCGCCGGCAAGATCATCGACCTGTGTGCTCCGGGCGACCCGATCTGCACCGGGGGCGTCCAGGATCTGCACTGGCACTCACACCTGCAGCCGTCCTACATCGACTCGGGCTTGGTGGATCAGGCGGCGGGCTTCGTCGCCGGCAAGCTGTAGATCAGTCCCGGGTACGCAGGTCGCGGGTGATCAGCGTGCGCGCCTGCAGTTCGCTGTCGGGCGGGTAGTCGACCCTCACCAGCGTCAAGCCCCGCGCCGGTGCGGCGGCGAAGTCGCTGGAGCGGCGGGTGTCGGTGAGCAGCTTCGCACACCAGTCGGCGGTGCGCCGCTGTTCGCCGACGGCCAGCAGCGCGCCGACCAGCGACCGCACCATCGACCAGCAGAAGGCGTCGGCGCTGACGTGTGCGGTGATCAGATCACCCTCGCGGGACCAGTCCAGCCGCTGCAGATCTCGAATCGTGGTAGCGGCCTCGCGGTGACGGCAAAACGCGGCGAAGTCGTGCAATCCCAACAGGTTTCGCGACGCCGCCATCATCGCATCCACGTCAAGCGGGCGCGGCCAGGCGGTGACATAGCGGGCCTCGTGGGGCTCGACCCCATAGGGAGCGGTCGAGAGCCGATAGATGTAGTGGCGCCGCAGCGCCGAGAATCGTGCGTCGAAACCCGCAGCCGCGCGGATGATCCGGCGGATCCGAACGTCGGCAGGCAGCAGCCGGCCCAAACGCCGGACCAGCGGCAGGAATTCCGGTTCATTTTGTCGGGGCGAACGAGGATAGGCGTTGGGCAGCGCATCGAGCGGAACGTCGGCATGGGCGACCTGACCGATGGCATGCACGCCGGTGTCGGT
>Ga0210395_10004470_pt1 | contig 10766 bp, 9 predicted proteins | sample IncBWH4OmetaG_FD_150861 | JGI IMG/M metagenome (GOLD analysis project Ga0210395, IMG submission 150861) | Forest soil microbial communities from Barre Woods Harvard Forest LTER site, Petersham, Massachusetts, United States - Inc-BW-H-4-O ...
GGACCGCGGCCGTCTTGATGCGGGTGTAGAACCGGAGCCCGGGGGCGCCCTGTTCCTTGAAAGCCGATCCCGAGTCGCGGAAGCCGCCGAACGGGTGGTGCACGTCCCACCCGGACGTGGGCAGGTTGACCGCGACCTGCCCGGCCTCCGCCCGGTCGATGAACTCGTTGGCCAGCCGCAGGCTGCTCGTGAACACCGCGGCGGACAGGCCGTAGCGGGAGTCGTTGGCCAGCTCGACCGCCTGGTCGAACCCGCTGGCCTGGCAGACGGCGACGACCGGCCCGAACACCTCGTCCCGCCACAGTGCGTGCCGCGGGCTCACGGAGATGATGGTCGGCTCGACGTAGCACCCGTGCTGCAGCGCGCCGGCGGCCGGCCGGCCGCCGCCGGTGATCACGTCCGCCCCGTCGGCCGTGGCGCGGCCGATGTGCGCGAGAACCCCGTCGCGGTGCGCGGGGGTGGCCAGTGGTCCCAGCGTGCTGGCCGGGTCGAGCCCTGGGCCGAGCACCGCGGCCGCGGCCCGGCTGCGCAGCAGCTCGAGCAGCGCCGGGGCAACCGCTGCGTCGGCGATCAGGCGGCTCGTCGCGGTGCACCGCTGGCCCGCCTGCCCGAACGCGGCCGCGGTCAGCGTGTCGGCGGCCAGGTCCAGGTCGGCGTCGGCCAGCACGACCGACGCGTTCTTGCCTCCGGTCTCGGTCTGCAGCCGGACGTTCCGGCCGGACAGCGCCGTGCGCAGGTAGGCGCCGGTCGCCGTGGAGCCCGTGAAGGTCAGGGCGTCCAGGTCGGGGTGCCCGAGGAGGGCTTCGGAGATGTCCTGGTCGCGGCCGGTCACCAGGCCGAGCACCCCGCCGGGCAGGCCGGCTGCCGCGAGCTGGTCGGCCAGCCACCGCGCGATCAGCGGCGTCTGGCGGGCGGCCTTGAGCACGACCGCGTTGCCGGCGATGAGGGCCGGCCCGAGCTTGCGGGCCGGGGTGAGCAGCGGATCGTTCCACGGGGTGATCGCGAGCACCACCCCCACGGGCTCACAGCGCACAGTGGTCTGTGTCCCGGCGCGCGCATCGGCAAGGATCTCGCCGAGCGGCTGCCGGGCGAACGACGCGTAGAAGTCGAGGAAGTCGGCGGTCTTGGCGACCTCAACCCGAGCCTCGGCCAGGGTCTTGCCGTTTTCCCGCACCAGGGTGACGGCGCCGTCCTCGGCCTTCGACCGGATCAGGCCGGCGGCGGCGGAGAGCACCGCGGCCCGGTCGAGCGGGTTAGCCCGGCGCCAGGCCGCAAAGCCCGTGCGCGCGTGCCGGTAGGCCGCCGCGACGTCGCCCGCGCCCATCGCGGGCACCTCGGCGACGACGCAGCGCTGGTCGGCGGGATCGCGGACCTCGAGCACGGCGGACGCGCCCGGGCCTGGCGTCGCGACGCCGGTCACGCCGTCGGTTGACTTCCTCACGCAGCTCCCTGTTGCCTTCCCGCGCCCCACCGGATGACTAAAGTGCGGCGCTGGTCATCTTAGGAAGCACCGGCGCCAAGGTCACCAAACAGAAGCGCAACCTTAGCTTTCAGCCCAGGCGCAGGAGCCTTGGGGTGGTTTCGATGCAGTCCGCGCAACATAAGTTTGCCGGCTGCGGCGCTGCCCGCATTGTGACTGCGGTGGGACGATGACTCCCGATCCGCATTGAGATGCCGGTCGGGACTGGTAGGTGACGATGGGCTTCGCCATCGCTAATGGGGCGCGGGTTTACTACGAAATCCACGGGGAGGGTCCCGCAGTGGTGCTCGCGCACGGCGCGGGCGGCCATCACGCGATCTGGTGGCAGCAGATCCCTTTCTTCCGCGACCGCTACTCCCTCGTGGCACTCGACTTCCCCGGGTTCGGCAATTCGGACTCCGGCCGCAGCGAATACGATACTCATGAATTTCCCGAAGCCGTCGTCGCTGTCCTCGACGCGGCCGGCATCGAGCGGGCCGCTCTGGTGGGTCAGTCACTGGGCGGTCCGCCCTCGCTGAGTGTGGCCGTGCGCCATCCGGAGCGGGTGGCGGGCGTCATCCTCGCGCACTCGCTCGGCGGCATCAACAACGACGAGATAATGGCGATGGTCCGCGCCGACCGGGCAGAGGCCGAGAAGCTGCTGGTCATAGACCGCCTGATGAGCAAGCGGATTCAGGAGTCAGAGCCCGAAAAGGTCTTCCTGTTTCAGCAGATGGGCACGTTCAACGCCGCCCGGGTGCCCAACCTGCGCAACCAGTGGGTCGGCGCGACCACACTCGGGCAGGTCGAAAGCGCGATCGCGGCGGGCGTCCGCGTCTGCTTCATTGCCGGCGAGGATGACGCGGTGCTCCGGCCGGCGACGTACCAGCGCGTTGCGGAGCTGCTGCCGAAGGCGCGGGTCGACATGGTCCCGGGCGCGCCGCACTCGATGTACTGGGAGGCGCCCGGCCTGTTCAACGCGGCCCTGGAACGCGCCCTGGAGACGGTCTATCCCGGGTCGGCCACCGCCGCGCCCGCGCCGCCAGCCGAGCTGCCGTCACCAGCGAGGGGATGAGGACATGCCGGTTACCTTCAAGTTCCGCGGCGACCAGGTGGGCAGCCTGCTGCGGCCGCCAGCGCTGCTCGAGGCGCGCAGGCGCGCCGAGGCGAGGGAGATCAGCCCTGGGGAACTCCGGGAAGCGGAGAACGAGGCCATCGCGGCCGCGGTCAGGATGCAGAAGGAGGCCGGGGTCGACGTCTTCACCGACGGGGAGTTCCGGCGCAGCGACTTCCGGGCCGGCATCGTCGACGCCTTCGACGGTATTACGGCAAAGGAATTCCAGATGCCGTGGCACGGGCCCGACGGCATGGTGAAACTGCCAGGTACGGCGTACATAGTCGCCGGCCGCCTGCAGCAGCGGCGCCGGATCACCGAGGGCGAGGTCGAATTCCTGCGGAGCCTCACCAGTCGCAACATCAAGATGACGCTGATCGCGCCGGGGTTTGTCGCCGAGCACTTCTGGCGCGATGGCATCACCGATAAGGTCTACGACTCCCGCGAGGAACTCGGCGCGGAGATAGCAGCCTATATGCGGGCGGAGGTCGAGGCGCTTTTCGCCGAGGGCGTCAGGTACGTCCAGTTCGACAATCCCGCCTATTCCGAGTTCCTGAGCTCGCACATATGGTCGGGAGACGGCGGTGAGTCCGGCGACGCGTTCACCCGGATGCTCGCGGCGGACGCCGCGGCGGTCGAGGGCGTGCAGCGCCCGGAAGGCGCATCGATCGGCATGCACGTCTGCCGGGGAAACAACTCCAGCCGCTGGCTCGCCGAGGGCGGCTACGACCCGATTGCGGAGCGGCTGTTCGGCTCGCTCCCCGTCGACCGGTTCCTGCTCGAATTCGACGACGACCGGGCCGGCGGATTCGAGCCGCTGCGCTACGTGCCCCAGGGGAAAGTCGTGGTCCTCGGCCTGGTGAGCACGAAGACGCCGCAGCTCGAGGACGTCGACGAGGTCGTGGCGCGGATCGACGAGGCCGCGCAGTACGTCGACATCGACAACCTGGCGGTCAGCCCGCAGTGCGGCTTCGCGTCGGTGGCCAAGGGCGGCAACAAGCTCTCGCAGCAGGACCAGTTCCGCAAGCTCCGGGTCGTGGCGGACGCCGCGATCTCGGCCTGGGGCCTGGAGGGCTAACAGGGTCGCGGGCCCCGGCTGTGGCCATCGGACGACGCCGCGTACCGACGCGGCGCCAGGCGATCACGTGCAAGCATTCGATTTCATGGAACACTCGCGTTCTCGGCCGTTTCGCCGCTTCCGCGGTCAGGAGCCTGGGCTGCCGGGACGGAACGTGGCCTCGACGATGTCGTCCTGATCGAAGTCGCCGGTGAGTTCGGCGACCACCCTGCCGTCGCGGAGGATCAGCACGCGATCGCACATCAGCGCCAGGTCCCCGACATCGGTGGCGGACATCAGGATGCCGCAGCCGCGTTCCGCCTCGGCGCGGAGGACGTTGATGATGTCGCCCCTGGCGCCCACGTCGACGCCCTGCGTCGGCTCGTGCAGCAGCAGCAGCCGCGGCCGGCCGGCCAGCCACTTGCCGAGCAGGACCTTCTGCTGATTGCCGCCGCTGAGCGTTGAGACGAGCGCCTCGGGGCGCGGCGGGGTGATGCCGAGCCGCAGAATCATCTCCCGCGCCTCGTCGTGCTGCCATGACGTCCCGATGAGCCAGCGCCGTCCCTTCTCGCCGACCCGGGGCAGCGTCAGGTTGTCAAGGAGGGTCATCTCGACGGCCAGGCCTTCCTCGTCCCGCTTTTCGGGGATGAGGAACACGCCCGCCCCGATGAGGCTCTCGACCGAGGTTCCGTGCCTGGCGCCCAGGTCGATCGACCGCTCGCCGAGCGTTATCACACCGCCGCCGGCCGGTGACGCTCCGGCGAGCAGATACGGCACCTCTTCGAATCCCGAGCCGGCCAGCCCGGTGATGCCCACGATCTCGCCGCGGGCGATGCGGACGCCGAAGTCCTGCACCGTGCCGCCGCGAAGGCCCGTGACCTCGGCGACGCGTTCGTCTCGTGCCTTCGCGCCCTCGCGCGGGTGGCTGCGCTGCTCGTAGCCGAGCATCAGCCGGGTCAGCTTCGACTCGTCGAGTTCTCCGGCCGGCACGGCGGGGGCGACGACCTCACCGTCGCGCAGCACCGTGATGCGGTCGCAGGCACCGAGCACCTCTTCCAGCCGGTGGCTGACCAGGACCACCGAGGCGCCCTCGGCCATGACCGCGCGCAACAGTTCATAGAAGTGCGCCAGCGACGGCCGGGTCAGCGCGCGCGTCGCCTCGTCGAGCAAGATCACTCCGCGGCCGGGCTCGTAATCCTGCAGCGCCCGCGCGATCGCGACGGTCGCCCTCGATTCCGCGGATAGCTGGGCGACAGGCCGGTCAAGGTCGACGGTCTGCCCGAGCCGCTCGAGCACGCTGATCGCCTGCTCTTCCTCGTGCCGCCGCCGAATGCGCCGTGACCAGCGAGCGCCTCGCCACCGGCCGGCCCGGATGTTGTCCAGCGCGCTGAACTCGCCGATCAGCCCGAGGCTCTGGTGAACCACCGCGATCCCGTGCCGCCGCAGATCCGGCACCCGCACCGGGAGCTGTACCGGAACCCCGTCGAGCTCGAGGCGGGCACCCGTGTCCGGCGCGTGGTAGCCGCTGAGGATCTTCATCAGCGTCGACTTGCCCGAGCCGTTCTGCCCCACAAGCCCGTGCAGCTCGCCGGGCTGCAGGGCGAGCTCGACGTCGTTCAGCGCCCGCTGTGACTTGTACGTCTTGGAGATCGCGGTGCCGCGGAGCCGGAGCGCCGCCGGGGGCGGCGGCGCTCCGGGACTCCTCGCGGGAGGCAGGCCGGTCAGGCTCATCTCAATGAACGCCCCAGAGGTGTTCGAACTGCTGCTGGTAGCCGAAGGCCCCGAACCATTCTCCGGACGCCTGGGCGGCGTTGCTCAGCGTCACGTTGCCGATGTTCGTCGAGGTGAAGAGCCGGATGGGGATCGTGTACGCCACCGCAGCCTGGCCCGCCATCAGGCGCAGTGCCTCGTCCGCGTCGATCCAGCCGTTATAGACCTGGTTGTCGGCGATCTCCGCCTTGACCGGCGTGCTGGACTTCACGTCCTGAAGGCCGGACAGCGCGGCGGCCGCCGCGACGATCTTCACCTTGCTGGTTGCCGATGCCTGCTGGACGCCCTGCATGACGCCGGGGACGTACTGGTCGTACTCGGAGAAGATGTAGTTGATGTTCGGGTGCTTCAGCAGCAGCGCGCTGATCTCCGACGGGAGCAGCTGCTCGTTCGACGAGCTGAACTTCAGCGTCGTCACGGTGCAGCCGGGGCAGTGAGCCTTCAGCGCGGGGATGGCGTACTCTGCCGTTCCCGCCGCTGACGTCGGGGAGTCGGTGGCCTCGAGCTCCAGGACGTTGGCCTTCCCACCCGAGTCGGCGATGATCCAGTCCTGGGCCATGGCGTACTGCTGGTTGGAGCCGGAGATGTACGTGATGTTGGCGGCGGTCGGGCGCGGGGAAACGATGTTCACGTCGGTCACGACGACGGGGATGTTCTTCTTGCTGGCCTCGGTTATCAGGCCCTGGGTGATCTGGAACGGAATCGCGTCCGACACGATCGCCCCGGCGTGCGCGCCGATCGCCTGTGCGAAGCAGGAGGAAAAGCCCGATGGGGTGAAGTTGCCGCTGCAGACGTTGAGCTTGACCCCTGCGGTGGCCAGAGCGGTCTTCATGGCGGCCGCCGTGATCGCGAACGCCGGAACGTCGGCGCTGACCGGAATGTAGTAGACGGTCTTGCCCTTCAGCGCCGCGATGTTGCTGATCGCGGCCGAGGGCACGGGAGCCGCAGGCTCCTTCAGCCCCGCCGTCACCAGCCCCTGCGCGAACTTGACCCCGGTCGAAACGTCCGAACTCGACTTCGTGGGGGACGTCGACGACGAACTCGAGCCGCAGGCCGCCAGCGCTGTCCCCAGCGCGAGAGCGCCGGCGAGGGCCGCGAGACCCTTTATGTGAGAACACCCCTTCATGCGCTTTCCTCCTGTGCGTCGCGATGTGGTAGGTGGTTGGTTGCGCTTTGGCGCTCTCAGACGAGTTTTCGCCGCAGCAGCGTGGCCGCCGTGACGGCTATGACAAGCGCCCCGCCGTAGAACACATCGGAGATCCACCCGGCCGCGCCGAGGAGCTCGAGCCCCAGGATTCCGGTGGCGAGGTAATAGATCGCGATGAAGGTGCCGATCGGGTTGAACCGGCCTGGCTGGATTGCCGCCATCCCGAGAAAGACGGTGGCAAACGTTGGGAACAGGTAACTCTGCGTAGAGTTTGGATCGAAGCCACCGAGGCTCAGGGCGGCGATCACCCCGCCCACTGCGCAGATGAGGGCGCCGATTACGAATGCGCCAAACCGAATGCGGTTCACCCGGATACCGCTCAGTCGCGCGACTTCTGCGTTCGCGCCCACAAACCGCATGCGGCGCCCGAGCGGCGTGTAAGCGAGAATGTAGGCGAAAGCGAGCACCAGCACCACGCCGTAGTAGAACGAGGCCTGCACCCCGAAAATGCTGTGCAGAGCGAAGCCCGCATAGGAATTGCTCATGCCGGCGACGTCGCCAAGGTGCGATATCCATAGCGCGAGCCCGAGCATGAGCGTGCCGGAGCCAAGCGTCACCACGATCACGTTGACCCCGACGAAGACGACGAGGGCGCCGTTGACAACACCGAACGCGGTCGTCGCCACGATCGCGACCACGCACGCCAGCACCACGTTCCAGCCGTGAAAGACCACGAGGACCGGCACGATCGTCGCCGAGAGGCCGAACAGCGACGCGACCGAGAGGTCCACGTACTCGCCGACGCACACGGTGCACAGCAGCCCAAGGGCCAGGAACACGGTCGCCTGCTGTGAGCTGAAGATCGTCTGGAAAACGCTGACCTCGAAGAACTGGCCCGGCTCGAGCAGCGTGTAGATGACGATCATCGCTACCCAGATCCAGATGATCGCGGTGCGGGTCCCGAAGTCCTTGGCGAACGCCGATGCGCTGGGGCGATGACGGGTTCCGCCGAGGCGGGCCGCAGGCGGGCCGGCCACCGCGACGTCCTTGCCCGCGGCCTCGCTGCCCGGGCTGCTCGGGTCGTCCTGCTTGGCCGGAATGTTCATGTCAGTCACCCCAGGACCCCGTCGCTTCGACGGTGTGACTCCCGTTGCCATGGCTTCCGTTCCCATGGATATGCCGGACGAGGTAATCCCAGGACCGAAGCAGGTACGCGTCGGACTCCGCGTGCGCGTAGCGCCGGCCGGGGTGCTGCATGGCCGCCGTGACGCCGCCGGCGGCCGTGGCCAGGATCTGGAGGCGGCAGGCGCGCTCCAGCAGGACTGCGTTCATGACCGCGGTGGCGACGCTCGACCCGACGGTGACGATGCCGTGGCCGACGAGGAACAGCGCGCGGGAACTGCCGAGGCACTCGGCGACCGCGGTGCCGAGCGCAGCCATGTTGATCAGGCCCACAGCCCGCTCGAAGCGCGGGACGCCGGAAGCGAACATCCCTGCGGAGTTCGAGAACGCATGCAGTGGCCGCCCGGATGCGGCGAGAGCGATTGCGCAGGGAGGGTGGCAGTGCACCACGCTGCCGACATCAGTGCGGGCCCGGAGGATTTCGGTGTGCAGTGGATACTCAAAAGGCGGGGAAAGAGATCCAGCCAGAGGGCTGCCCTCAAAATCGATGAGGATTACGTCGTCCTCGGCAACCTCGTCAAATCCCCGGGCGCCTGCCTTTAGCCAAACGCCGCGGCCACCTGGATCACGCTCTGAAACATGTCCCCAGACCGGATCGCCGTGGTCGGCGGAGCCGAGTACGCGGCAGCCGGTGACGATATCGCCGGCTGGCGACCGGGTATCTTCCGCCGTCATGCTGGTACTGCTGAGCTCATCAATAGCTACCATTCTCTGAAATCTTCAGGCGCGGTCAGGTGCGCACCGGGATTACCGGGACACCCTGGGTCACACGCTTGAACAATCGCGGCATGCACGGTTGAAGTCACGGAATCTCGCAAATACTCGGCGCTGCCAATCCGGTAACCTCATTCGCGGGGGCCAATACCACGTCTGAAGATTCTTGTTTGTGGGGGGAGGCTACCCCAATTGCTACGAACGTGGGTGCAAGCTAAGCTTGCACGCGCTAGCCCGCTGCATCCGGAGTCGTGATGGTTTCAGTTCGGGTGCATCGCAGGGCACGGTTGCGTAACGATCTATCTTCGATATATCGGCGACTATCAATAACGCTCTTAAGGCGTGGTGAGCGAGCAGATCCGTCCCGCAGCCCTGACCTCAGCGCCCGGGGTCTACCACCCGGGCGGTGGCGGGCCACCTCGATCAGCCCGAGCGCGAGGCGCTGCAAGCCTGCGGGCCCGAGATCGCCTCCGAATGGTGGGTCACGCCGCAGCCGCTGCTGCCTGAAGGGCTGTACTGGTGACTGTCAGAAGCGCCCGGGATACTGGCTCGCATGTCTGATTCGATCAAGTTCGGCTCGGTCGCGCTCGAATGCCCGGACGCCGGGCAGCTGGCCGCGTTCTATGCGGAGATTACCGGCGGCACGGTCACTTCCGCCGATGCGGTCTGGGCGACGGCCAGATGCCCGGGCGGGGATATCGACTTCCAGACCGCGCCCGGCTATCAGCCGCCGACGTGGCCCGACCCGTCGTCGTCCATGCAGATGCACCTGGACTTCCTCGTCGACGACGTGGACGCGGCTGAGGCCAGGGTGCTGGCCGCTGGCGCGACGAAGTTCGATGTCCCGCCCGGTGATCACTTCCGGGTGTATGCCGACCCTGCCGGTCACCCGTTCTGCCTGTGCATCGCGGGCGCGGGCGTGCAGATCTCATTCCCCGACTAGCGGGCCACGTCCTTTCGGCATCTCAGGCAGCCGGCTGACGATCTCAGGCAGCCGGCTGACGATCTCAGGCAGCGGGTGACGATCTCGGGAGGGGGTGCTGGGCTCGGGCCGGACCGGCCGATGGTCTCTGGCGGCGGGCCGGTGTAGGAACCCGGGCGCGGGGTAGGCGAGCAAGGTCCTGGTTACGGGACGGTCCGGCCTGGCCGCGGAGTCCGGCCTGACCAGATAAGGCTCGGGGGGTCCAGTGAAGGTGCTGGTGGCAGGGGCGTCCGGCTTCGTGGGACGGCGGTTGTGCACGGCCTTGGACCGGGCCGGCCACGAGGTGGCCGCCATGACCAGGAACCCGGCCAGGTACCGCGGGGCAGGTACGCCGGTCCGCGGCGACGTCGAGGACCCCGCCACACTGGAACCGGCCATGGCTGGCTGTCAGGCCGCGTACTACCTGGTGCACTCGCTCCAGGACGCGGATTTCGAGGACAAGGACGCCGCGGGGGCCACCGCCTTCGGCGAGGGGGCCGCCAGTGCTGGCCTGCAGCGCATCATCTACCTCGGCGGGCTGGGCGACGACGCGGACAACCTGTCCGCTCACCTGCGCAGCCGCCGTCAGGTCGAGACCCTGCTTGGCGTCGGCGGCGTGCCGGTCACCGTTATCCGGGCCGGCATCATCGTCGGGCACGGCGGTATCTCGTGGGAGCTGACCCGCCAGCTCGTCGAGCACCTTCCGGTCATGATCACCCCGCAGTGGGTCGCCACCCGCACCCAGCCAATCGCGGTCGATGACGTAGTGACGTACCTGGTCGGCGTGCTAGAGCCGGCTGAGGCGTCGGCCAGGGTGTATGAGGCCGGGGGCCCGGACGTGCTGGAGTACTCGACAATGCTGCGCCGGGTCGCGGAAATCGAGAACCGCCCCCTGCTCCTGCTGCCGGTGCCGCTGCTTACTCCCTGGCTGTCCTCTCTGTGGCTCACGCTTGTCACCGACATCGACACGGGTACGGGCCGCGCCCTCGTCGATTCCATGATCAACGAGGTGATCGTGCGCGACGAGTCGATCAGAGACCTCATCCCGATCCAGCCCATGTCGTACGACGACGCCGTGCGCGCCGCGCTGCGCGAACGGCACGAGGCCCAGCAGGCCCGCTCGTGACGGGGCGGGGCCGCGTCAGGCCAGGTGGCCGCGCCAGGCCCAATGACCTCGCCTGGCTCGGGGCTGCCGGGATCGGCGCTGCGGCACTGCTGCGGTCCTCGTTCGCCGCCAGGGCAGGCTCTGCGCGGTTTTACCTGCTCACCACCAGTCTGGCCGGTACCTGGACGTGCGGTGCGCTCGGCGGGGAGCCCATACCGTGGCGTGGCGACGGCTACCGACCGGGCCCCGCAGGAGCG
>Ga0210395_10004471_pt1 | contig 10764 bp, 8 predicted proteins | sample IncBWH4OmetaG_FD_150861 | JGI IMG/M metagenome (GOLD analysis project Ga0210395, IMG submission 150861) | Forest soil microbial communities from Barre Woods Harvard Forest LTER site, Petersham, Massachusetts, United States - Inc-BW-H-4-O ...
GCCCGCGCCCCGCCGCGGGCTGTGCCGACGCGGCGCATGCCGTGCGCAGCGTCGCGGTGACGTTCATGTCCTGCTGGGGCCCGACGACGAGGGCCGTAGGTATCCCCTGAGCCGAGGCGAAGGTCGCCAGGACCGGGCCAAGCGCCAGCGCCCCGGGGTCGGTGGATAGGGACAGGACGGTCACCGAAGCGCCGTCCGGGCGACTGCCGTTGGAGATTCCGCTGTCTCCCGCGCCGAGCTGCTGCAGCAGCTTGGTCAGTCCGTACGCGTGCACCGGATCTGGCTCGTACCCGTCGAGCATCCTGGCCCACGACCGGGGATCGGACGGGCGCTCCACCGGAAGCGAGAGCAGAACAGGCGCCCCGATGGAGTTCGCTATCGCATCTCGTTCCCCGAGGCGCCGATCCCCGCGGCTGGTGAACAGGGAGATGACGAATCCGACGAGCGCGCCGACGAGCAGCCCGAGCACGGCGTAGATGGCCAGCTGTTCGGTCGGTTTCGTCCCGGTCGCGCTGCTGGCCGACTCGAGGACCTTGGCGACCGCGTGCACGGCCGTGCCGGACGCCGCGCCCACGTACGCGATGTAGCTGTTCGCCACCGCATTGGCGATCGCCTCGGCTTGCGCCGCGCTGGTGCCCATGGCGGTGAACGACAGGACGTTGCTGGAGTTCACGCTCGTGACGGAGATCCTGCTCTGCAGCACCTGCGGGGGTACGGCCGGGCTGATGTGCGGCAGCGCCTCGGCCAGGACGGGAGCGCTGCTCCCGATCACCACCTGGGTAGCCAGGCCGGGATCAATGCCCGACGCCTGCGCCTGGTTGTTCTGCGCGGAGTTGTCCGAGAACACCACCAGCGCCGTGCTGGAGAGCAGCGGCGGGTTGAGGTGGGCATAACCCGCGCTAAGCACGAGACCGAGAGCCGCGACGCCGCCGATGAGCACCTTGTGCCGCCGGGCGGTATGCATGGACCCGCGCATGTCGAGGTTCTGCTGGCTCATCTGGCCTCCGCCTGAGTTTCCGGTCGCCTCGCCGAACCGGTACCGGACGCCCCAATGATAACGGCGTAGAAAGAATTTCGGACTTTTCCACAGGAGAGCCGGGCGGGCCGCTGTGATACACGCAGTTGCCGTGAGACGGCGGTCAGCCCTGGGCCGCCGCGGGCCTGAACGCCGCGGGTGTGAGTACTGATTTCGCGCAGCCAAACGCCTCGGCGTACCGGGCCCGGCATTCCATGCCGCGCAGCCGGGCCAGGCCCAGGAAGACTTCGTCGTCCCACCAGTCGCGGCCATGCTGCGACGGGAAGCACTTGTGCAGCAGCTCCACCTTGCGCCGGGCCGTCTGCTCGGAAAGCGGGACGTACACCGACGGGCGGCCGAGGTCGCCGTCCCACTTCGGGATCTCGTAGGCCAGGTACAGCTGGTCACGGAAGACCGTGGTGACCAGCTCGGCCACGGTGCGGTGATCCTGGTGCGCGTCGTGCGCTGACGGAGCCAGCACCACGTCCGGCGCGCAGGTCCTCGCCACCTGCTCCAGGATCTCCTTGACCTCACCCCAGGCCGCGGGCAGACGGCCGTCGGGCAGCGCGAACAGGTCAACGGCCAGGTCCGCCCCGGCCAGGAAGGACCCGGCCGCCGCGCGGGCCTCGGCCTGGCGTTCGGCGGTGCCGGTCAGCACCACGCACCTGGCCTGCAGCGGGCGCTCGGCCAGGGCGAGCAGCAGCCCGCCCGCGCCGAGCTCGATGTCGTCGGGATGCGCGCCGATGGCCAGCACGGACAGCGGCCGGCCTGCGGGCTCGGGCAGGAACAGGGGCAGCACCGGACGGCTCATGCCCCTCGGGCGCCGGTCACGGGCAGGACGCCCCGACCGGACCGTTCTGCATCCCAGATCATCCAGGGGCAGTTGCCGCGCTGGTACATCTCCTCCAGCTGAGCCCGCTCCTTGACCGTGTCAGCCGGGGACCAGTAGCCCTTGTACGGGTACGCCAGCACACGTCCTTGCGGGACGAGTCGCACGATCGCGTCTTCGACCAGGTCCTCACCCTCATTGAGGTGATCGAAGATTTCCGGCCGGAGCACGAAGTAGCCGCCGTTCTCCCACTGGCGCAGGTCTCGCATGGGAGTGACCTGCGCGATAAGCCCGTCTTCGCCGATATCCACCACGTGGTGCGATGACTGCGGCGGTACTGCGAGCAGGCTGGCCACCGCATTGCTGGCCTCGAACCGGCTGATCATCTCGGGCAGCGGGGCGTCGGTCAGGACGTCCGCGTAGTTGGCCATGAACATCGGCTCGTCCTCGACGAAGCGGCGGACCCGGCGGAGCCGCTCGCCGATCGGGGAATTCAGGCCGGTGTCGACGAACGTGATCCGCCAGTCGGAGATGTCGGTCTTGAACAGTTTCGCTTCCCGGTCACCGCGCTCAAGGACGAAATCGTTGGATCTGGTCTCGTCGTAGTTCAGGAAGAAGTCCTTGACGTACGAGGCGCCGTAGCCCAGGCACAGCACGAAATCACTGTGGCCGAAGTGCGCGTAGTAACGCATGACGTGCCACATCATCGGGCGGTCCCCGATCATGGCCATGGGCTTGGGACCGCTGCTGACGCCATCGCGCATCCGCATTCCCAGGCCACCGCAGAACAAAACGACCTTCACGATTCACACCTCGTTAGATGATGTCGAGCTCGGGGATCGGAAAGACGAGCTTCCCGCCCCAGGTACGGACGTAGTCGAGCTGCTTGCTGATCTCATCCCGCAAGTTCCACGGCAGGACGAGGATGTAATCGGGCCGGGTTTCGGCCAGGTGTTCCGGGGCGTAGATGGGAATGTGCGTGCCCGGCAGGAACTGCCCCTGCTTGACCGGGCTGCGGTCGACCGTGTAGGAGAGCAGGTCGGACCGGATGCCGCAGTGGTTGAGCAGGGTGTTGCCCTTGCCCGGGGCGCCGTAGCCGGCCACCGAGCGGCCCTCGCGGGCCGCGGCCAGAAGGAACCCGAGCAGGTCGCTCTTGATCTTCAGCACCTCGGCCGCGAAGCCTTCGTGACCCGCCACGGCGTGCAGGCCCGCGGCCTCTTCCCCGGCCAGCACCGCCTTCACGTTCGCCGTCGGCTCCCCGGCGGCCTCCTCGGGCCGGGCATAGACGCGCAGCGAGCCGCCGTGGGTGGCCAGTTCGTCCACGTCGACCACCCGCAGCCCGGCCGTGGCCAGGGCCCGGGAGGAGGTCAGCAGGGACAGGTAGGAGAAGTGCTCATGGTAGATCGTGTCGTACTGCCGCTGCTCGATCAGCCGCGGCAGGTGCGGGAACTCGAGCGTAACCAGGCCGTCGTCCTTGACCAGCGCGCGCAGCCCGGCGGCGAAGCCGCGGATGTCCGGCACGTGGGCAAAGACGTTGTTGCCGGCCACCAGGTCGGCGCAGCCTCGGCGGTCCGCGATCTCGCGGCCGGTTTCCGGGCCGAGGAACTGAACTTCGGTCGGGATGCCCTTGGCCTGGGCCACCGCCGCGACGTTGGCCGCCGGCTCGACGCCGAGCACCGGGATTCCCGCCGCCTGGAAGTGCTGCAGCAGGTAGCCATCGTTGCTGGCCACCTCGGTGACCAGGCTGCCCGGGGTGAGCGCCAGCCGGTCTATCATGGCCTCGGCGTAACGTTTCGCGTGCGCCACCCACGAATCTGAATATGACGAAAAATAGGCGTAATCGGAAAATATCTCCTCGCCGGGCACATAGGCGGGCAGCTGGACCAGCAGGCACGCGTCACACAGGCGGACGTGCAGCGGATAGAAGACCTCGGGGTCGTCGAGCCGGTCCGCCGGGATGTAGCTCTCGCACAGGGGGGACATCCCCAGGTCGACGAAGGTGCGGGTAACCGGGGTGCCGCACAGGCGGCACTCACGTGAGGCGGACATAGCCGGTAACCTCCAAGCTGACCAGCTGACCATCGGTCAAGCTGACATCGGAAAATCTGCTGAGCGGAAAATCGGGTGCATATGGACGACCGAGCATGCCGAGCATGCCGAGGATCAGACGGCCATGTTGTGCTGGATCTGGCCCAGCAGCCGGCCTGCGACTACTTCCCGCGCCGCGACGACCCGGGCCCGGATCCCGTGTACCCGCTACAGATGTGGCTGTGCTCATCGTGCGGCTTGGCCCAGCTGCTGGCCGACCCGACCGTGCCCGAGGAACCGCGGGGCACCGAGCCGGCCGCGCTCGTGGCGCAGGCCGCCGACGCCGTCGAACGAGTCGTCGCGGCCGGGTGGCTGCCGGAACGAGGCGCGGTCGCCGAGTACGGCAGTCCCCACGGCGGGTCGTGGTTGGGGCTGCTGGCCGCCCGGGGGCTGGTACCAGCTGACGATGGGGGGCGGGCCAGCGTAATCCTCGATTGCTTCGGCCTCATGCACGCCGCGGATCAGCAGTCGGCCCTGGCCGACCGCGCGGCCAGGGTGATGCCCGGCGGAGTGCTCTTGCTGCAGTATCACGCGCTGAGCGCGATCATGCGCGGCCGGCAATGGAACGCGCTCAGGCATGGGCACTACGCGTATTACTCCACGACCGCGCTCGCCGCCATGCTCGGAGCGGTCGGTTTTAGCCCGCGCACCGCCTGGCAGTTCGACCTGTACGGCGGCACCGTGCTGTTGGCCGCCACCAGAGACGGCGACGGACTTGGCGGCCCGGATGAAGGGGTCCAGGCGCTGCTCGCGGACGATATGCGCATCGGCGTCCGCGACCCCAGCGCTTTCCTTGGCCTGCAGCGCAACGTCCAAACCCATGCTAGGAACCTGCATGATTGGCTGGCCGCCGAACGATCGGCCGGCCGGAAGGTCCTCGGCTACGGCGCTGCCTCCCGGGCGGTCGCACTGCTGTGCCATGCCCAAGTGGATCGCCTCCTCTTGCCCGCCGTGATCGACACCTCGCCGGCCAAGCAGGGTCTGCGGATGCCAGGAAGCGGCATTCCGGTGGCCGACCCGGCGCAGCTCGCGGTCCGCCGGCCGGATGCGGTATTGCTGTTCGTTCCGGACCTGCTGGCCGAGGTCCGGAACGCCTTCCCGCAGGTGGAAGCCGCGGGGGGCCGGTGGGTGGATGTCGAGACATTCGGCTCATGATGCCTGCAGCAAGACACGTAGCTGGGCGAGGCACCGGCCCCGGGTGGGGCCGATGCTGCCCACCGGAAGGCCCATCTCGCTGGATATCTCCGCGTAGGACGTCGGCGGATCGGCCATGAGCAGTTCGAGCAACCGCTGCGACCGCCCGGGCAGGCGGGACAGCGCATCGCGGACCACCTGATCGCGTTCATCGGCCAGGATCCGCTCATCGACCTCGGGTCCAGCGGCGACAGCGCCGGTGAGCACCTCGTCATCCTGGGCCAGGACCACCCTCTTGCGGGCCGCCAGGCTGCGCAGGCACTCATTCCGGGCGGTTGCCGCCAGCCAGGAGCCCACGCGATCCGGATACTGGATACGGTCGATGTGCTCGAGCAGGCGCAGCCAGGTGGTCTGGGCGACATCGGCGGCATCGCTCTCCGCGAGCTTGAACTCCGCGGTGATGGACCAGATGAGCCTGGCGAACTGATCGACCAGACGCTCCCACGAGCGCCGGTCGCCGGCGGCAGCACCACGTACAAGCCCCGCGACTTCTATGGTATCGATCTTCTTCTCGGGCATCCTTGGCCCGCCCTCCCTATTTCCGGATGCGCAGTCCGACCGCCCCGTCACGATCCTGTGGCAGGGCCCCCGGCGGAGCGCAGTCGTGAGATTCCCGGCAGCCAGTCGTCCTAGGCCTGACCAGCAGTGCCTGGCACGGCGTGATCGGCGGAAAGCCGTTAATACGCGCCAACCCTCCAAACCAGGGCTGAGATTGTCTTCCACATGATCTGCAGGTCTAGGGCGAACGACCAGTTCTCCACATACCTCAGGTCGAGCCGAACCGATTCCTCCCAGGACAGATCGGATCGCCCGCTGACTTGCCAAAGGCCGGTCAGGCCTGGCTTGACCACGAGCCGTCGCCGGACGTGATCGGCATATTCCGCTGCCTCGGCCGGAAGAGCAGGGCGCGGCCCCACCAAGGACATATCGCCGAGCAATACGTTCAGCAGTTGCGGCAGCTCATCGACCGACCAGCGCCGCAGATGCGCTCCTACCGCCGTGACCCGCGGGTCCCTGCGGAGCTTGAACAAGATGCCGTCATGGTCGTTGCTCGACAACAGGTCCGCCCGGTGCTTTTCGGCGTCGACCACCATGGTGCGGAACTTGTAGATCCTGAATACGCGGCCGTCCTTGCCCACCCTGATCTGAGTGAACAGCGCCGGCCCGCGGTCATGCAGCCAGATCGTCGCGCCCAGGAGGACCATCAGCGGAAACAGCAGGATCAGCGCCACCGCCGCCACACACCGATCGAACAGATCCTTCATAACCAGCCGGAAGCCCGACAGTTGCGGATGATCCACGTGGAGCAAGGTGAGCCCGGCGATCGGCCTGACCGTCGTCCTGGGCCCCGCGACGTCAAGCAGCGCGGGAGAGACGCACAGATCCGTGCCGGTCTTCTCCAGTTCCCAGGCAAGTGCCCTGAGCTTGAGGCCGTCCATTTCGGGACAGGCGAGCACCGCGACCGTATCCGCGCCAGAGGCCCGCACGGCGGCCGTGACGTCGTCCAAGCCTCCGTACACGGGGACTCCGGCGACCTCCGCGTCGCAATCCGATGGCTGGGCTACGCAAGCGCCGACCACCGTCAGTCCGTGATACCGATCGCGCCCGAGTTCCTTGACCAGGTTGGCCACGGCCGCCTCGTGGCCGACCGCCACCACGCTGAGCAGATAGCGGCCGACGTCGCGCTGGCGGTGCAGCCGCTTGCGGATGGTGAACCTGGTGACCAAGTCGAATGCCGTGGTAGTGGGCAGGGCGATGAGCACGTACGCCCGGGACAGCTCGAGGTTGACCGCATACGAGAAGAGCGCGATCGCCGCGGTGAGGCCCACCCCGGCGTTCAGCACCTTGCGGAACTCGTCCGAACCGGTCCCGATGAACCGGACGTCATACCCCCCGGCCAGCCAGACAGCGCCTACCCAGAGCACGGGCAAAGCCAGGCTCAGGGCGACATAGGTCCCGGTGACTTCGTTGCCGAAGCGAAGCTGGGCAGCGGCGAATACGCCCAGGATGGCGCAGCCGAAATCAGCCAGCGCCGCTCTGCGCAGATAGTACCTCGTCCAGCCGGAGACGCTCCGGACGACCTGCGGGTCATACCGCCCGCGAGTAACAGCAAACCCAGACATGCGTACTCCACCCCCCGCGGGCATACCTAACGTGCCGGCATGTCCCGCGCTCCCAAGTCGGTCCGCCCTGTGATTCTCCCACATAGGGGACGCAAAGATGAATCCCCCGGTTTACGGGCACAGGAAGCGACTTATGACAACATCTGTCTAACTACTCACAGACACCATAAGGAACAGGAAGCCGGAATCAATGATTAAGTAGGTGAAAGCACCCATCCTGCACCCGGAATGCTACCGATGCTCCCAGGCACGCACGTGATCGCGGTAGCGGCGTGCTGCCGCACGCAGCTCCATCTCGGGGTCAAGGCCCAGCTCGCGGGCCCTGGCTACCAGCCGGAGCAGCTCACGGCCGATGCCGCCGGGCTCGTTTTCGCCGTCCAGGCGCGCCAGTTCGTCGGGTACTCCGGCCCGGGCGGCCCGGCGCTGTAGCTGGGCGGCCAGCGCGAGTGCGGGTTGCCCGAACGGCACGCCGTCCAGGACGGACGAAGCGACCTGCGGCGCACCCGCGTCCGCCCGCGCGGAGGCCCGGGCTCGTTTCTCTTCGCGCTTGATCTCGTCCCAGTTGCGCTTGACCTCATCCGCGCCCGAGACCGTCACGTCCCCGAACACGTGCGGATGCCGCCGGACCAGCTTGGCCACGATCCCGTCCGCGACGTCGTCGACGGTGAACCCGGTGCCGTCCTCCCGCTCGGCCGCGATCCGCGCGTGGAACACGACCTGCAGCGCGACGTCCCCCAGCTCCTCGCACAGCGCCTGCTCGTCACCGGACTCGAGCGCCTCCAGGGCCTCGTACGGCTCCTCGAGCAGATGCGGCGCCAAGGACTCGTGAGTCTGGCGGGCATCCCACGGGCAGTGCACGCGCAGCGTGTCCATGGTCGCGACCAGGTCGATCAGGTGCGCACCGGGCAGGTCCGCGGAGCCGTGCATCAGCCGGGCCCCGTCCGGAAGCTCCGGATCCGTGCCCGGTGCGGGCAGCCACACCACCACCTCGTCCGGGTCGGGCGGGGGTTCCTCGGTGACCCGGTAGGCGATCCCGGCCTCGTCGAGCGCGGGCAGTACCGGATGGCCGGGGGGCGCGAGCACGGCGGAAGCCGACCGAAGCGCCTCCCAGGCCGGCCAGCTGAGCAGGCCGGGGGCCACCCGCGGGCTGGTCGCCAGGACGATCAGCAAGCGGGCGCCGCCGCTGGTGACGAGGACGCCGCCTTCACCGGCCCCTGGGCCCGGGTCACGGTCGAGGGTGCCGTCACGACCTGGTACTGGGTGTAATCCAGCTGCCCGAACTGCGGGTTGACCTGGATGTTCAGCGCCTTGGCCGCCTGGCACTCGGCCTGGTTGAGCTTATTGCCCGCGGTCGTCGCGGCCGCCGAGCCCGAGGCGGGCAGGGTGCCGCCGTTGGCTTTCTCCAGGTACTGGTTGGAGATCGACTCGTACCGGCCGAGCTCGAGGTAGGTGTCCGGCGGGATGCCGCTCGCGGCCAGGATGAGGTTCTGGCTGGCGTTGGCCAGGCCCTGCTGCTCGGCCGCGGATTCCGCCACCTTGACCGCCTGGTTCAGCGCGTTCTGCCCCTGGGCGGTCGAGACCGTGATCCCCTGCTGGCGGGCCAGCTCCTCGGTGATCTGGTACCGGATCAGCCAGGTCAAGGTGGCTTGCGTCCGCTGGGACGCGTTCAGGTTGACCTCGGTCGGGTACTGCGCGGCGGCCTGGCTGAGGTTGGTGACCTCGGTGTCGAGGGTCGCGATCGTGATCCGCTGGTTGCCCACGATCGCCGCCGCGCCCAGCTTCACCGGGGAGCACGCGGCCACCGCCAGGCCAAAGGCGGCGACGCCGGCCACGATGGCGGACGCCTTGATCAGCCTCCGAAGCACCGCACTATCCCTTCTCCGCGATAACGCTCAAAGATCGGCCAGGACCGACTGAATCACTTGGCCGCACCAGGTCAGCAGTTCAGTATCCCGCAGCGGCTGACCGCCTATCGTGGCGGTCCTCGGCACCGGTACGAGCATCGTACGCACCGTGGATTTCAGTACCGTCTTGGGGTACAGGCGCTGCACCCGGACCTGCCGCGAGTCGGGCAGCTCGACCGGCGCGAACCTGACGTGGTTGCCCGCCGCGGTGATGTCGGTGAGCCCGGCCCGCCGGGCGGCCACGCGCAGCCGCGCCACCTCGAGCAGGTTGAGGACCGGCTCGGGTGGGGCGCCGTACCGGTCGGTCAGCTCCTCGAGGGCGGCGGCGACGTCGGCTTCGGAGTCGACGGCGGCGATCCGGGTGTAGGCCTCCAGCCTGAGCCGCTCGCCCGCCACGTAGTCGTGCGGGATGTGCGCGTTGATCGGCAGCTCCACCCGGACCTCGGGCTTTTCCGCCGGGCCGTCGCCCTTCAGCTCGTTGACCGCCTCGCCGATCATCCGCACGTACAGGTCGAAGCCGACCCCGGCGATGTGCCCGGACTGCTCGCCGCCGAGCAGGTTGCCCGCGCCGCGGATCTCCAGGTCCTTCAGGGCCACGTACATGCCCGCGCCCACCTCGGTGTGCTGGGCCACGGTGGCCAGCCGTTCGTGCGCGGTCTCGGTCAGGGACGTCTCGGCCGGGTACAGGAAGTAGGCGTAGGCCCGCTCCGTACCGCGGCCGACCCGGCCGCGGATCTGGTGCAGCTGGGACAGGCCGTACATGTCGGCGCGGTCGATGATGAGCGTGTTGGCGTTGGGGATGTCCAGGCCCGATTCGATGATCGTGGTCGAGACCAGCACGTCGTACTTCCGCTCCCAGAAGTCGACCATGATCTGTTCCAGCTCTTGCTCGTTCATCTGCCCGTGCGCCACCGCGATCCGCGCCTCCGGCACCAGCTCGGCGACCTGGGCCGCGACCCTGCGGATCGAGCTGACCCGGTTGTGCACGAAGAACACCTGGCCGTCGCGCAGCAGCTCGCGCCGGATCGCGGCGGCGACCTGCCTGGCGTCGTAGGGCCCGACGTAGGTGAGCACCGGGTGGCGCTCCTCCGGCGGCGTGAGGATGGTGGACATCTCCCTGATTCCCGCGACGCCCATCTCCAGCGTCCGCGGGATGGGCGTGGCCGACATGCCGAGCACGTCGACCTCGGTCCGGAGCCGCTTGAGGTACTCCTTGTGCTCCACGCCGAACCGCTGTTCCTCGTCGATGACGACCAGGCCGAGCCGGGCGAACCTGGTTTCCGGCGACAGCAGCTTGTGCGTGCCGATGACCACGTCCACCGTGCCGTCGGCCAGGCCGCGCAGGGTTTCGGCCGACTCCGCGGCGCCCTGGAAGCGCGACAGCGGGCGCACCGTCACCGGGAACGGCGCGTATCGCTCGGAGAAGGTCGAGTAGTGCTGCTGGACCAGCAGTGTGGTCGGCACCAGGACGGCGACCTGCTTGCCGTCCTGCACGGCCTTGAACGCGGCGCGCACCGCGATCTCGGTCTTGCCGTAGCCGACATCGCCGCAGATCAGCCGGTCCATCGGGACCGGCCGCTCCATGTCGCGCTTGACCTCGTCGATGGCGCC
>Ga0210395_10004473_pt1 | contig 10762 bp, 12 predicted proteins | sample IncBWH4OmetaG_FD_150861 | JGI IMG/M metagenome (GOLD analysis project Ga0210395, IMG submission 150861) | Forest soil microbial communities from Barre Woods Harvard Forest LTER site, Petersham, Massachusetts, United States - Inc-BW-H-4-O ...
CCGCCGCGCGCCGGTGCTCCGCCTGAATGGTGTTCAGCGCGAGCTCCAATTGCTTGGTCCGCGCGATCGCCTCGCGCAACGCCTCACGCGCCGCGAGCTCGCTGCGGTCCAGCTCCGTCGCTCGCTGCCGCAGTTGCGCCCGGCCGCGCGCAGCATGCAGCGTCCAGCCCTCCAGCGAGGCACGCGCGTCCGGATCTGCCAGCGCCCGGTCGGCCTCGCTCTCGGCGGTCGCATCATGGTGGTTGAGCGCCGCCGCCGCATCCGATGAGGCGCGCGCGATCTGACCGAGATCGCCGCGTCGCTCGTCCGCGCTCTGCTGCGCAAGCCGTACCAATAAAGGAATACCCCGCCGCATCAGTAGTTCGCCCTGCTGTACGCAACAACGCTAGCAACCATTGGTTGCCGCTCTGTTTCAGATCGGAATGCCGGGCCGCTTCCTGAACCGGCCCCATGCCGCGAGGATCTCATCGACCTGCGCGTTCTGGTCCGCCTTGCGGAGATCGATCAGCCGATCGCGCAGCCGCAGGATGATATGCCCGGCCGGCAAATTCGCGGCGGTCTCGAGGCGATCCAGAAACACATGTCCCAGTTCCGGGTCGTCGCGCATCACCCGATAGCCGGCATACACCAGCGCCGACGAACGCCCGTAGTGCACCAGCTTTCGTGCGAAGCCGCGCAGGCGCATCAGTTCCGGATGCGCCGTGATGACATCGCGGATCTCGGACGCCGTCGGCCGCGCATTCGGCTCGCCGGCGGGCTTCAACTCACGCCGCCACAACAGCACCGCCGTCGCAGAGATCAGCGCCTTGTCACCGAAGTCCTCGAACATCTCGTCGACCGCCGGCGCCTTCTTCGCCTGCTTGTCGTAGGTCTCGAATGCCTCCTCGGGCAGGCCGCGCATAACCAGCACTTCGATCGGCTGGCCCGCCTCCAGCACCGCCGACAGCCGATGCTGGCCATTCAGCAGCCGGCCGGCGCGTGAGAAGCAGATCGGCTGCGCGTTGAACATCCACTGGCCGTTGCGGATGTCGCGCGCCATGGCGGCGACATGCGACTGCACGATGTTGCGGTTGCCTCGGTTGGCCGCGAGGTACTCTTCGGCGCGCTCCGGCGTGATCGTCTCCACCGTCATGGCATAGATGTTGGGATCGTGCAGTGCCTCCTCGGCTTCCTGCACCAGGCGCAACTGAACTTCGTCGCGCGCGCTGGAATGTTCCGAATCCCTCAGTCCGGCGTAGCCCGCCAGCCGTGGGAACGGCTCACCGCTTCGCGGATCTCGGGCGATATCATGCCAGACATAGGCCTCACTGCGCGTACCAGCGGTCGTATCGTTCAGTGCCTTGACGCACAGCGCGAACAACGTCACCGCCGTCAGCCGCCGTGCCGGGTCGTTGCGGCCTTCTACCAGCCTGCGGCGGATGAGTATCCCGGGCTCATCCGCATCGAATCGTTCCGGGTGAGCAATCGCGTCCAGGAAATGCCGGATCGCCGTGCGATCGACCTGCAGTCCCATAAAACTCAGCGGCGTCCGGATCGATTCGGTAAGCAGCCGCGCAGGGTGATCGAAGCTGAACTTGACCGCGGTGTCGATCTCCGGGCGGTTCGCCTCCAGCGCACGCTCCATCCTGCTCCACGGCGGCGTCGAGGTGCCGCGGGTCAGTGTATCGTCGTCATAGCGTATCAGCTTGGCGAGCAGGCTGGCGACCGCCGCCGGATGCGGGATGCCACGCGTCTCCAGCACACCGGTGAACGAGCGGCGGCGCTGCTGATCGATCGTGTGGATCGTGTCGTCCGGCACGTTCTCCGCCAGCACGGTCACGAATGGCGTCTTGGCTTCGATGCAGGCGTAGAGACGCTGCAATCCGTCCAGCAACACCCCGTTGCGCGACAGGATGATCGGCATGCCGTTCAGCACCCACTCGCCGGTGCGCATTGCCTGCGCATAGCTGGCAACGGCAGTCTGGTTGCGTCGGCCGGCCGCGCGTTTCATCGCCAGGAAGCTGGCGGCGCTCTCCGGGGTGATCAGCACGATGCTGAAGCGGGCCTGCCCTTGCCCCGCCTGCTCGACCTGGACAACTTGACCCAGCGCCGAACCTGCGGCGCTGGCGTTGTCGAGGTGGTCGTCCTCCTCAGGCATCAGGGTTCCTCTATAGCGCGCCGCGGCAGCCTTCGCGCTGTATCCGGCAGTTGGCATACGCAGTCGGTCCTTCAGACACCGGCATTCGTCGCGAAAATGTCTCCTAATCTGCCAAAACGCAAGGCTAAATCCCTGGAGAAGGCTATCCTTTTTCTCCTGAAGAGAACTGCGATTCCCACCTACGCCACACTGCCGGCCATAACTTCTTGCAAAATCCTGTGATGGCTGCGAAAATGTGTGGCACTAGGCGAAGGAAGCCAAATGTCATCTGTCAATCCGGTTGCCCAGGCCCCGGGGCCATCCAATCCTGCCGATGCGAAGTTGCACCGGGCCGCCAAGGATTTCGAGACCATGTTCATGACCGAGATGCTCCACCAGGCCCGTCCAGCTCCTAAGGCGAGCGGAGTCTTTGCCTCGGGAGCAGGCGAAAAGTCATGGCAGGTGTTCATGGACCAGGCGCTGGGTCAGGCTGCGGCCGGCCATTCAGGCAACAACCTGACCCGCGAAATCGAGCAGGCGTTGCAGGCCGCGCAGAACAATGGGAGCCGAAAGTGACCGATATTCCCTCCCCTCTCGGCCAAGCCGCGAAGCGCCTGCGCGCCGCCCTGCATCATGAGACCGAGCTTGCCATGTGCGGCGCGGTGACTGAACTCGCCGAGGCGGCCGAAGCCAAGCGGGCCGCTTTCGCCGAATTCAGCACCGCGTGCCAAACGCAGGGCGGTGCTTCGGCCAGTGCGGACGCCGACCGTGATGCCCTGCGGGCCCTGCTGGCAGCCGCGGACGAGAACGCCAACGTGCTGGACGCAGTGCGCTCTACCCTCGAAAGGCTATCCGAAAGCCTGCGGGCAGCGCTGGAGGCGACAGTCAATCCCGGGATTTACGGGCCCGCCGGGCGCCGCCTCGGCCATGTGCCGGCCGCTCGGCTCGACGCATCGGCCTGATGGCCTAATCCTGCGAAAAGTGGCTTTGTTTGATTTACAGACGCGCGAAACGATGATACCGGTCACAACTGTCGCTGTGCGAAAAACCGCAAGGGCGCGCGACACCCGCGTCAGAATGGCGCTCCCGTAATCCACCCTGAATGGGAGCAACCACCAATGATTAGCTCAATCCTCACGAACTATGGCAGCATGGCAGCCCTGGAAAGCCTCCAGGCGACGAATTCGGCCCTGCTCCAAACCCAGAACGAGGTCTCCTCGGGCCTACGTGTCGCCACCGCCAAGGACGACGCCTCCGACTGGGTCACCGCGACCACAACGAACTCAAACATCTCCAGCCTGCAGCAGGTGAGCCAGAACCTCGGCAACGCCGACTCGATGCTCGGCACGGCGGTCGCCGGCGCCACCAGTGTGTCGAGCCTTGTCGCGCAGATCCGCGCCAAGGTCGCCTCGGTCAGCGACCCGTCGACCGACGTCGCGGCGACACAGGCCGAAGTGGACCAGTTGGTCCAGCAGATCGGTGCCACAGTCCAAAGCTCTGCCTTCAACGGCGTCAATCTGGTGAACGGCAGCAACACTGCCGCCAACGGTCTGACCTTCGTGGCGGCGACGGCCAATGATTACACGGCGGCTGGCGCGGCCTCGTCCACGATCAGCACCGGAGCGGCGGTCGATCTGACCACCTCGGCCACCGGCACGAATGTCAACATGAAGGCATTGTATAATCTGGTTGACAGCGGCGGAAGCGGCGGCGGTCTGGCGGCCATTGCGGCAGGCACGACCCCATTGGACACTGCACTGAAGACGATCGATACGGCGGCCAGCACGGTGAACACCGCGGCAGCACAGTATGGTGCCGTGCAAACCAACATCGAAGGCCAGCAGACCTTCGTCAACAACCTGGTGAAGTCGCTGCAGTCCGGCGTCAGCAACATGGTTGACGCTGACATGACCACTGAGTCCGCGCGGCTCAGCGCATTGCAGGTCCAGCAGCAGCTGGGCACGCAGGCGCTCAGCATCGCGAACCAGGCTCCGCAGCTCATCCTCAAGCTGTTCGGTTGACTGGACACGGGGCCGGTCCCTTGGGCCGGCCCCAAGCCCACCCGACGCAGGAAGCGTCGGCGCTATTTAGAAATGCTCGACGAGGAAGAAGGCCCGTTCGATGCTCACCGCAGATACTGATCTCGCCATCGCGACTCCGCGCAACGCCGCCTCAGCCTATGGCCTCGTCATGCGGAAGACCGAGAGTGCACGCAACATCGAGTACCAGGTCTTCGCGCAGGCCACCGCGGCCATGCAGGAGGCCGACCTGCCCGATGCGCACTTTACCAGCCGCATTGCCGCCACGCACCGCAATCGCGAACTCTGGGACACGCTGGCCTGCCTCCTGGCCTGTGAGGAGAACGCACTGCCGGAGACACTCCGTGCCAAGCTGATCAGCCTGGCGCTCTGGGTCTCCCGCGAGACGCGGCGCGTGCTGCGCGACAACCTGCCGCTGACCGACCTCATCGAGGTCAACCGCACGATCATGCAAGGGCTCTGTCCCCAACCGGACGAGGCAAGCTGATGCCACTCAAACTCAAACTCGCGGCGCACGAGCGCCTCGTCGTCAACGGCGCGGTCATGGTCAATGGCGGCGGACGCACATCGCTGATCATCCGCAACTTCGCACATATCATGCGCGAGAAAGACGTGCTGCAGGAAGCCGACGCCAACACGCCGACGCGGCGCCTCTACTTCGTGGTGCAGGCGATGCTGATGCAGCCGCCGCCCTCGGGCGAATTGCTCGACAGCTTCGCCGAGCTGATGTCGCAACTGTCTGTCGCCTATATGCGACCGCAGAGCCTGGAGTTGCTGCAGGAGGTCGCACGCCTGGTCGATACCGGCGATTTCTACAAGGCGTTGATGAAGCTGCATCCGCTGATCGACTATGAGGCCGACCTTCTGCAGGTGCCCTCGCACGAATGGCGCCGCGCGAAACCGCCGGCACCGGTGAGCCAGTCCCGCCCCGCGCCCGAGGCGGAGTTCGCCGCGGCGGACTGAATGCCATGGATCCCCTGATATCCAGCTTGGGAATTCCCACCGGCCTAGCCGGCTGGAACATCCTGCAGACGAAGACACCGGCGGACTTCCCGGCGCTCACCAAGGATCCAGTGGTGCAGCGGGAGATCTCATACTTCGAGCAGAACGCACCACAGGCAACCACTGCGCAGGCACTGCTTGCCGACCCACGGCTGCAGGACTTCGTGCTGACCGCCTATGGCCTGACCTCGGAGAACGGCATGACCGCGCTGTTGCAGAAGGTCCTCAACTCAAGTCCGTCCGACCCGAATTCATTTGCCACGCAGCTGACGGATACTCGCTATACGGCGCTTGCCAATGCGTTCAATTATGGCGGGCCGGTCACGCCCGCGGTTCCTGCCCAGTCATCTGGTGCGGAAGTCTCGATCAATGGGCTGTTCTCCGGCAGCAACTTCGCCACCTTCAGCGGAACCTTCGGCGGTGTCACGCTGAGCAATGTCGACCTGACCGGTGTCACCACCTGGCAAGGCCTGGCCGATACTCTGCAAGCTGCATTTCGCCGCGCCGATGGCAACCGAAGCGATATCTCGGTCACGCTGGATGGGTTGAACCTGAAGTTCACCGATGCCAAGGGACGCGGTAGTGCGACATCCTTTGCCTGGACGGTGAATCCCGCCAATACCGGTACGGCGCCGACCGCTTCAGCCCCAGCCAATGTGATCGCCGGCGCTGTGGCGCAGCCGCAGCAAGGCGGCCCGAACGTCACCAATCCCTCGTTCATCAACCAGGTCGTGCAGCAGTACACGCAGGCACAGTTCGAACAGGTGATCGGCAACACCTCGAATACGCTGCGCGAGGCGGAATATGCGCAGCACGAGCTGCCGACGATCACCAACTGGTACTCCGTCATCGGCAACCAGCCGTTGGCAAACGTCATTCAGACAGTGCTGGGCCTCCCGCAGAGCTTTGGGATGATCAATGTCGACAAGCAGGCCCAGATACTGGGATCGCGCATGAACATCAGCGACTTCCAGGACCCTGCGAAGCTCGGCAAGCTGCTCAACCAGTTCGTCGCACTGAGCACCGCGCAAACGCAGGATCCGACACAGAACCCAGCGGTACAGTTGTTGAGTGGGGTCGGATCGACCAGCATCATCAATCTGACGCTGCCGACGCAGACAACAGTCACCGACAGCTATTCGAGTGCCTCGGTAGCAGCGATGTTGTTGAGCACAGCCGCCGGAGGGTAGGGCTACACCGACCCCCCGGCACGGCTGCTTGCCGCAGCGCTACTCTGACGGTCAGGCAATTGTGGAGACTGTGCTGGCGGCTTGCTGGCTGCTGGCAGCACCATAATTCTGCAGGGCACGCATCACATCGGCGGCAAGGGTGCTACCCGTAGTCGAAGCCGAAGCCGCTGTTGTGGCGGCGTTGCCACCGTCCATAAGCTGAGCAACCTGGCTGACGAATTGATTCGCAGCATTTTGTGTGGAGTCGCCGCTGCCACCATGGTGATGGTGATGGTGGTGATGTGCGCCGCCTGCTTGCTGCGGGGACGTCGGAGTTGTGCCGTTCGCCGACGTTGCCGACGCGCTGCTCGCGGGTGACGCGGTGGGTGAACTTGTCGCTGAGGTGGACTGGCTCAGCATGGATTGCAGGTCGGTCGAGAACTGCTGAAATACAGCGGAAAGATTCGCGGTATTTGTCGAAGACGAAGTGGACGATGAGGCATTCTGGCTATTGCCAGTATTCTGAGCCGCAGGCGGCCACCATGACGTGGATCCGGCCGCCGCGTTAATCGACATCGACATCTCGTACCATCCTTCTGCTGGCCCAAATGCGGCGTTTGCCGCGCCACATCATTGGGGTCATGAACGGTTCCAATGTCCTTTCACTTTCGCCTCAAATGTGATGCGAAATGTATCGGCCGTTGGATGACCGCAATTGCCTATTGGCCGCCAAGGATCCGACCCAGAGCGGCGAACGCGTCCCCCGCCGGAGTCCGCTCATCGACCCCCTGGCCGAGGAACGCTTCGAACTCCGGGTGTTTCACGATGGCTCGGTCCACCAGCGGATCCGACCCCACCCGATAGGCGCCCAGCCGGATCATCTCCGCCATGTTGTCGTAGCTGCCCAGCAGCCGCCGAGCCTCGGCCAGGAGCAGGTTCTCCTCCTCCGAATGGCAACGCGGCAGCGCCCGGCTCACCGAGCGAAGGATGTCGATTGCCGGCCACCTCCCGCGCTCACCGATCCTCCGGTCAAGCACCAGATGCCCATCGAGGATGCCGCGCACTGCGTCGGATACCGGCTCGTCGTGGTCGTCGCCGTCCACCAGCACGGTGAAGATGCCGGTTATATCACCCTGACCTTCGGGCCCCGGCCCCGCGCGTTCAAGCAGCGCCGGCAGTTCCGCGAAAACCGACGGCGTGTAGGACCGTGCGGTCGCTGGTTCCCCAGCGGCGAGGCCGATCTCGCGCTGGGCGTGTGCCAGCCGGGTGATGCTGTCGAGCAGGCACAGCACCTGTTTGCCCTGGCCGCGGAACCACTCGGCAACGGAGAGTGTCGCATACGCCGCGCGCCGTCGAGCCAGCGCCGGTTGATCGGAAGTGGCTACCACCACCACGGCTCGCTGCATCCCCGCCTCAGCGAGCGTGACATCAAGGAACTCGCGCACCTCGCGCCCGCGTTCGCCGATCAGACCGACCACCACAACGTCGGCGGCGATGTGACGGGCAAGCATCCCCAACAGCATCGACTTGCCGACGCCAGATGCCGCAAACACGCCCAGCCGCTGGCCGCGGCACACCGGCACGAACACATCGAGTGCACGGATGCCCGTCTCCAGCCGCTGACCCATCAGTCGGCGGCCAAATGCCTCCGGCGCGGCACGCCGCAGCGGGATCGGCTGATCGCCATGGGGCAGTGGCCCCTTACCGTCGAGCGGCCGCCCGAGGCCATCGATCACGCGGCCAAGCCAAGCCTGGCAGGGGTGAAGGGATGGGGCATCGGAGAGCAACACGCGCGCGCCGGGCGCCAGGCCCTCGGCGCGACCTTCCGGCATGACGGTGACCCGTCCATTGGCGAACGCGACCACTTCGCCGGGGAGACTCGGACCCTGGCCTTGCACCAACACCCTGTCGCCGACGGCGATCCGGCTGCCGAAGCCAGCTACCGACATCGACGCGCCGTGGACGGCTTCCAGGCATCCCCACCGCTCGACGCGCGGGAGCCGACGGATCAGACCAACTGCTTCGGTGAGGCCGATCGGAGTCGCACTGGTTCGCAGCATTGCGGCGCATTCCTTGCGAAATAATACAACAGAGCACCTAACAGGTCTGCAAAGGATCTTCCAGCAATTCTGCGAAAATATATGGACAACCAAACGGCGCATGCGGTATGCACGCCATCGACGACCCACTTTCGCAAGAAATGCGAGCCATGCTTTCGGGTATCGACCTGTTCCGCACCGCGGCAGACCGTATGCGCTATCTTACCGAGCGCCAGACGGTGATAAGCCGCAATATCGCAAATGCGGACACTCCGGGCTACAAGGCGTTGGATGTCCCTGGCTTCGCGCCAACAGGGTCAGCGCAAGCTCCTCTGGCTCTGGCCCGCACCGAACCGGGCCATCTCAGTTCCCCGACCGTCGCCGCGGCGCCCACCGCGAAGCCGGTAGAGTCCAGCCTTTACGGCGAAAAACCCAACGGCAATTCAGTCTCGCTCGAGGAGCAGATGGTCAAATCCGCCGATGTCGCGAATTCCTTCGCCCTCGCCTCCGCGGCCTACTCGAAGAGCATCAGCCTGATGAAGATCGGGATCGACAGCGGCAGATGACCAGCATCACCCCCGTAACTGGCCTTGGCCCCCTCGCCCAGGCTATGGCCACGGCAGCGTCAGGCATGCGGGCTCAGACGCTGCGCCTGCGCACCGTGGCTGAAAATCTGGCAAACGCCAACTCCACCGCCGCCACGCCCGGCGACACCCCTTACCAGCGCAAGATGACGACATTCGAGCAGGCGGTGGACAAGGCAACCGGAGCTGCCATGGTGCGGACAGGCCGGACAGTGCTCGACAACACGCCGTTCCGCACTGTCTATGACCCCTCGCATCCGGCCGCCGGTCCCGACGGCTACGTGAAGCTGCCCAACGTCTCCGAAGTTGTCGAGGCGGCCGATATGCGCGAAGCGGAGCGCTCGTACGAGGCTAACCTCGCCACGGTGACCGAAGCGCGCAGCATGTTTGCGAAAACTCTTGATATCCTGAAGGCTTGATCGTGACGCCCCTCGCCCCCATCGGCCAGGTCCTCTCGGCCTACAGCACGAACCGCGCCGGGCCGGCCGGCGAGACCGGCTTCGGCACGATGGTCGCAGACGCGGCGCAATCCGCGCTCAGTACAGTGCGGCAGTCCGAACAGACCACCGTCAATGCCGTCGCAGGCAAGGCCGACGTGCAGGACGTCGTGACGGCCCTCGGCGACGCCGAGGTCACCATGCAGACCGTGGTCGCGGTGCGCGACAAGATTCTTGGCGCCTACAACGACATCATGAAGATGTCGATCTGATGAATGAAGGCGATGTCATTGAGATCGTGCGCAGCGGCTTCTATGCCTCGCTGCTAGCCGCCGGTCCCGCGCTGCTCGGCGCCCTGCTGACCGGACTCGTCATCAGCATCATGCAGGCACTGACCCAGGTGCAGGAGATGACGCTCGCCTACATCCCGAAGATCTTCGTGACCCTGCTGGTCACCATGCTCTTCCTGCCGCTCTCCTTCGCCGCACTGCGCTCTTACATGGACCAGGTCATGCAGTTGATCGTGGGCATCTGAGGCCGTGTCCGCGACGACATCGCAGTCAGCCGCTGGACTGCTCGGACTGATCGCGTCGCGACTGCGCAGCGCCCTGCATCACCAGGACCTGCTGTTCGCCGGCGCACTGACATTGCTGGTAGCAGTGCTCGTGCTGCCGATGCCCACCTGGGTGGTCGATATAGGCCTGTCCACCTCGATCACCCTCTCGGTGCTGATCCTGATGGTGGCGATCTGGATTGAGAAGCCGCTCGATTTTTCCAGCTTCCCGACCGTGCTGCTGGTCGCCACGCTGCTGCGCCTTGCCCTCAACCTCGCCACCGTGCGGCTGATCCTGGCCGGCGGTCACAAGGGTCTCGGTGCCGCCGGTTCGGTGATCAAGGGCTTCGCCGCGTTCGTGGTCGGCGGCGATTTCGTCATCGGCGTCGTCCTGTTCGCCATCCTGGTGGTGATCAACTTCATGGTGATCACGAAGGGTGCCGGCCGCATCGCCGAAGTGGCCGCACGCTTCTCGCTCGATGCCATGCCGGGCAAGCAGATGGCAATCGACGCCGATCTCTCCGCAGGAATGATAACTGAGGAGGACGCCCGCCGGCGTCGCAAGGAACTCGAAGAGGAAAGCTCGTTCTTCGGCGCCATGGACGGCGCCTCGAAATTCGTGCGAGGCGACGCAATCGCCGCGATCATCATCACTCTGGTCAATGCGATCGGCGGCATCGTGGTCGGCATGCTGCGCCACGGCCTCACCATCGACAAGGCGGCCACCTTCTACACTACGCTGACCATCGGCGACGGCATCGTCAGCCAGATTCCCGCACTGATCGTCAGTCTCGGCGCCGGCATGCTGGTGTCGAAAGGTTCT
>Ga0210395_10004475_pt1 | contig 10758 bp, 13 predicted proteins | sample IncBWH4OmetaG_FD_150861 | JGI IMG/M metagenome (GOLD analysis project Ga0210395, IMG submission 150861) | Forest soil microbial communities from Barre Woods Harvard Forest LTER site, Petersham, Massachusetts, United States - Inc-BW-H-4-O ...
CGCTCGCCGTCCGCGCGACCAAGCAGATCATCGCCATGGCGATCGACTACGCGAGCGCGGACGCCTTCGCCGCGCAGCAGAAGTTCAGCCAACCGGTGTTCGCTTCCGCCGACGCCCTGGAAGGTGCCCGGGCGTTCGCCGAGAAACGCTCCCCCGTCTGGAAGGGCGAATAGGGAACGCTTGGCCCGCGTGGACCGGCTTCAGCCGGTGATCATGTCCGTGACCGCCGCGGCGGGGCCGAGCACCCGCCAGTGGTCAACGTCCTGGGCGCCGTTAGCGATCAGGTCCCAGGGCCGGGACCAGCTGAGCCGCTCGGCCTTATCCGCCCGCTTCGGTTGGGCGTGTTGCACACTTGATCCCGGGACGGGTGCCGCTCGGGGGAGGCACCATCATGGCCACGGCCACCAAGACCTACGTCGTCGAGGACGCGGAAGAGAGCTCCGATCCGAAGGCCGTGCACACACCTTTCCCCGGCACGCTGGCGGGGTTGCTGGACGCGCTGGACGCCGCCCGGTATCGGTCTGCGGCCGGGACGCCGAAGGTAGTGGTCATCATCGCAGGGAAGCAGCGCCAGATCATCCGCAGGTTCGAGGGCGGCGACGAGGTGTGGTCGGCTTCCCGGGCCGAGATCAGCCATGAGCCCGGAAACGGCCGTCAGCAGTAACGGGCGGTGACGGCGATCCCTAGCTCATCCTCGCTGACCGGCATCGCGAAATCGAAGCGGTCGGTGGCGAGCGCCAAGGTGTAGTCGTCGGCCGGGGATCCAGGGTGCGCGCCAGTAGCCAGGTAACGGTAGCGGTCGCTGGCCACGAGCTCAGCTAGCAAGTCGTGCGGCGGCGCGGCTCCATACAGGTACGCCTCCAGCAGTCGCGCGCAGGCAACATCCTCCGGATGATCGGGCCGCGACGCCACCAGGGTGACCAGGCTGGTGCCGGAGGCAGCCAGCGTCCGCGCGGTCGCGGCCGCGACGACGAGGCTGGCGGCAAACCGCTGGTCGGCGCATATCGCCGCGGCCATTGCCTGCGTGCCCGCCGATGAGCGCTGTACGAGCACCCGGCCGGCCAGGTCAGCCTGGGTGATCTGCGCGGGGGAATTGCTGATCTCGATCCCGTCGACGGGCAGCCCGTCGACTTCCGCGGAGATAACAGCCCCGGGCAGCCTGTCCGCGAGGTCGCGTGCCTGTCCGACCTCGCGCACAAGTCGGCACATGCGAGCGCCGCCGGCCAGCGCGTAGGCGCTGACACTGAACGCCCGAAACACATCGATGACTACGACTGCACCCTCCGCGGCCGCTGCGCCTTCGACCCCGCCCGCGTGGCGTATTTCCATCTTTGTCACCACGTGAGGATACGCACGAGTTGAGCAGGCGGTTTCCCGGGGTACAGCCGTTGCTGAGGTACCGCATGGCACGGGACGCTGAGCACGATGCCGTTTCGCGGCTGGCCGACGCCGACGGCGCGGAAAACGCTACCGGCGCGGACGACGACTCCCGTACCTAAGACCTTCGGCGCGGCGACCGCCACCGGTCAGGTGGCCGCGAATGCGGGCGCGGGACGGACTTGCAGGCGCCCGTCGCGCATCAGGCCGATCAGCTGCGCGCGGCGTGCCACAGAAGAGTCATGCGTCACCATCACCAGGGTGAGCCCGTGCTCCCGCCATAGGTCGCCGAGCAGCGCGATGATCTCGTCGCGCGTCCCTTCGTCAAGGTTGCCGGTCGGCTCGTCGGCGAGCAGCACGCTCGGGCGCTTGACGAGCGCCCGAGCGATAGCCACCCGTTGCTGCTGACCACCGGACAGTTCCGAGGGCAGGTGGCCGGCCCGGTCGCCGAGACCGACCTCGGCGAGCGCCTGTACGGCGCACTCCCTCCGCTCGGCCGGGTGCACGCCGAGCGGGACCAGGGCGGTCTCCACGTTCTCCTGTGCGGACAGGGTGGGGATCAGGTTGAAGGTCTGGAAGATGAACCCGATCGACGTGGCGCGCACCTTTGTCAGCTTGCTTTCCCGCAGCGCGCCCAGGTCGACACCATTCAGTTCGACTGTGCCAGCGGTGGCCCGGTCGAGGCCGCCGAGTATCTGGAGCAGCGTGCTCTTGCCGTGGCCGGTCGGCCCCTGGATGGCTAGCCAGTTGCCGTCATTGATCTCCAGGTCCACCCCGCGCAGCGCGTGCACCGTGCCGCGTCCTTTCTGATAGTCCCTGGTGACATCGGTGAGCTTGTACATGAGTTTCCTTTCCATCGGCTATGCGAGACGGGACAGCGCGGCCGCCGGGCGCAGCCGGGCTGCCCGCCAGCCCCCAAACGAGCCAGCGATCAGCCCGCCGACGATCGCGAGCAGCACGGCCAGGCCAACAGCGCCGACCGTCACCGGGGCGCTCAAGTGGACGGTCGCGGTGTGCGCCGCGGACGATGCCGCGTGCCCGGACCCGCCGCCTCCAGGGCCGCCGGGTGCGCTGCCGCCTCCCGCGGCACCGGATCCGCCAGCGGCGGAGTCGACGGTTGCGGTCAGCGGCTGGGCTACCGCCTGCACGATGGCGGCGGCGCCGTAGCCGATCGCGATTCCGGCCGCGGCCCCGGCGATCCCGATGACGACTGCCTCGCCCATGACCTGCCCGATGATCCGCCGGCTGCTCCAGCCGATCGCCTTGAGCGTGCCGAACTCGCGGACCCGGCGAGAGACCGCCGACACCGTCAGGACGCTGGCCAGGCCGAACGCGGCGGCCAGCACCGCTACGGCGAGCCACTTGCCCAGGGTGTTGGCTAGTGAGGAAGCACCGGCCAGCGAGCCGGTCACCTCGCTGGCCAGGTCGCTGGAGGTGGTGACGGTCGCCTTCGGCAGCGCGTGGGAGATCTCGGCGGAGACCGTGTTGATATCGGAGGCGCTAGCGGCGGACACGTAGATGGTGTTCACTTCGTCCGACATGCCAGCCAGCGCTTGTGCGCGGGCCAGCGGGATGTACACATCGGATTCCGTGACTCCTTGCCCGGCCTGGACGATGCCGACGACCGTGAAGCTCTTGCCAGCGACCGTGACCGTGGAGCCGATCTTGAGGCCTGCCGACTTCGCGTAGTTGGCGTCCACGACGGCAACGTCGTCGTTCGCCTCGGCGCTGGTGAAGGCGTGGCCCGCAGTGATGGTCCCGGAGGCCAGCGGGCCGAGCGAATCGTTGGACGGGTCAACCCCGGTCACGCTGAACGAGCTGGTGTTGAACGCCCCGGACCCCCCGGACGCCCCGGACGCTCCGGCTCCCCCGGACCCGCCGGATCCGGGGGTAAAGGTGCCGGACAGTTTCACGTCGCTCAGTACCAGGGCCCCGACCGCCGCGGTGATGTCTTTCTGGGCGGACACCGTGGTGACCGCGGACGACTTGAGCGTGCCCATCCCGGCGCTGGCCAGGATGTCGCGGCTGACGCTCGTGGCACTGCCGCTCGACCGGCCTTGGAAGCCGAAGTGCTGCGGACCGCCGGAGCCAGCTGTCGGCGACTGCGTGACGGTTATGTCGGTGCCTACCCCGTAAAGCGACTGCAGCACGGTTCCCTGGGCGTCGGAGACGCCCCTGGACGCCGCCGTCACCGTGATCACCAGCCCGACTCCCAGGGCCAGGCCGAGCGCGATGAATATGGACTGACGCATTCTGCGGCGCAATTCGCGTAGCAAGTACGTGACGAACATCTGGTTTCCTCTCGGTAAGACTTCTCAGCGGGCGAGGCCGCATGCGGCGTCAGATCGCAGTAAAGGTGATTGATCTGGTGATCTCGTGGCGTTTCCCTCGCGGGTTCCTCTGGCCAGTGCGGGTCAGCCCTGACCACTGCGGGAAACGGTCAGCGGCAGCAGAGCCCGCGGAGAAGATCCCTAGGAGCGTGCACAGTGCAAGGGATCTGGTCGCCGGGACGTGTAAGGGATGTGGAGCAAGACCGACGTGAGTTCGAAGAGTTCTACAGGACTGCCCGTGATCACTGCCTGCGGGTGGTGCTCATCAGCGTCGGCGACCGCCACCTGGCCGATGACCTAGTCGCGGAGGCCTTCACCAGGGCCTGGGCGTCGTGGCGGAAGGTATGCAGGCATCCGGCGCCGCGCGCCTGGGTGGTGCGGACCGCGCTCAACACGCATGTGTCCTGGTGGCGGCGGCGACGGCGAGAGGTGGCGCTAGGCAGCCAGGACGAGGCGGCCGCCGCCAGCCAGGATCCCGGCCTGGACGGCGCGCTGGTTACCGCCTTGCGGCGGCTGCCGACCAGGCAGCGCGAAGTCATCGTGCTGCGGCTGCTGCTGGACCTGGATACCGCCACCACAGCTCAGACGCTGGGCCTGCCCAGCGGGACGGTTGCCTCTCACTTGCACCGGGGCCTTGCCGCGCTGCGACGCGAAATCCCCGCCCTCGATCACCAGGAGCACATCAAATGAACGACACCAGGCTGGCCGACGCGGTCAAGAGCGGCCTCACGCAGGCCTGCGACTCCCTCAGCACCGTTCACCTGGACATCCCGGCCACCGAGATCATGGCCAGAGCCGACAGGGCACGCAGACGCCGCCAGGGTGTGCTGGCGGGGGCGGGCGGGCTAGCCGCGGCGGCAGCGGCCGTGAGCGCGGCAGTTCCCGCCAGCCATCGATTCCCTGCCAGCCAACCAGTGCCAGCCACCAGCCAGCCGGCCGCCAGCCACCCCGCGGCCGGCCACCCGGCCGGCGGTCCTAGTGTCCAGCTGGCCGCCTGGACTGTCACCCGGCAGGCCGACGGCAACATCAAGATCACCTTCCGCGAAACGGCCGACGCGGCCGAGCTGCAGCGCACCCTGCGCGCCGACGGCGTCCCGGCCAGCGTCACCTTCACCGGTCAGCAGAATCCCGCGTGCCATCCCTACACCTCGAGCGGCCCGGCCCTTGAGCCCTTCGGCACGGCAACCGGCCCGCTTGACGGGTACAGCTTCATTCAGCACCCGCAGAACGCCTTTAACAGTCCGTACGCCCTGGTCATCGACCCATCCGCGCTGCCGTCCGGAGCCGGGCTGCGGATCTGGACCTCGGGAACCCCAGGCGCGCCAGACAATTTCCAGCTGCAAGTGATGCTGGTGCAGGCCAGCCCGCAGTGCACCGGCAGCTAGCGGGTTGCCGGGAAGGTGTCGTCATGGCGGTTGTCAGCTACATGTCCAGGACGATGTCGGTTGCGGGCTGGGCGCAGCAGATGAGCACTTCTCCGTCGGCGGGGAGTTCCAGCGGGTCCGGGGTGTAGGTGATGTCGCCGGACATCAGCGCCGTCACGCAGGTGTGGCAGACGCCGGTCCGGCAACTCCACCGGGTGGGGACGTCGCAAGCGTCGGCGAGGTCGAGCACGCTGCGCCAGCCGTCGCCGAACGCCGTGGTGATGCCGCTGCGCGCGAACGTGACCTGCGGCCCGGTTCCGGCGGGACCGGGTGGCTGGTGCGGTGGCCGGGCATGCTGCCCGGTGAGCCCGGGATTGATGGCAGGCAGCGCACCGAACAGCTCGGTATGGATAGCGGCCGCCTCGACGCCGAGCGTGGTGAGGGCGTTGCGCATGTCGGTCATGAACGAGGTCGGACCGCAGATGTAGGCGCTCGCGCCGGTCGGAATTCCTACCGTAGCCAGCGCTTCTTCGTTGAGCCGTCCGCGGGCGGCGTGGATGCGCCGTTCGGGGGGCGTGGCCGCGCTGTAGAACACGTGCTCGCTCGCGTGCGGCAGCGAGGCCAGCAGCGCGTTAGCCTCCGCCGCGAACGGATGCTCGTCCGGGCCGCGTGCCCCGTACAGCCAGCAGATCTCCCGCTCGCTGCGGGACGCCGCGAGCTGGTGCAGCATGGACAGGACCGGCGTGACGCCGATGCCGGCCGAGATCAGCAAGACCGGGCCGGTGCCGTCGTCCAGGACGAAGTCGCCGCGGGGCGCGGCGACGTCTAGGATCACACCGGGTCGCAGGTCGCGGTTCAGGTAGCCGCTCGCGACGCCGTGCGGCTCCTGTTTCACGCTGATCCGGTACGTGCCGACGTCAGGTGCCGAGGACAGCGAGTAGTTGCGTACCGGGACCGGCTTCCCCGCGCCGGCGATCCGCAGCGTGAGGTACTGACCGGCCCGCGCGGTCGGGAGCTGTGTGCCGTCGGCCGCGGCGAGGTAGAAGGAGCAGACGTTCGCACTCTCCCTCGCGATCGCGGTGACGCGCAGCTCACGGAAAGCCGGCCAGGCCGCCCCGGCGCCGGACGCCCCGGCCGCACCGGCGGTACCGGCACCTTCGGCGGCGGCCACCAGGTCACGGAACGAGCCCTGCCAGCCGGGGCTCAGGGCGGGGATCTGCAAGGCGGCGCGCAGCTTGGCCAGATCCCGGTCGGGCAGGTACAGCAGCGCGTCGGTGTCCGCCACCGACAAGGCGCCTGGCCCGGTCTTGGTCTTGACGATCTCATCGCCGGCCTGGATGCGCCCCTCGGTGATGACCCGCATGTAAAAGCCGGGGCGGTGGTGGCTGACCAGCAGCGCGGGCAGTTGCGGCTCGCCGAGGCGCATGCCAACCCGGTAGCAGGTGACCCGCGGCTGGGTGACCTCGAACTCCGCCTCGCCGATCCGGTACCTGTCACCGATGCACACCTGGTCGTCGGCCATACCGTCGACTGTGAGGTTCTCCCCGAAGTTGCCGTAGCTCAGGTCGTCGCGCCCGAAGTGCTGTTGCCAGTGTCGGTAGGAATCGAGCTGGTAGACCAGCACCGCGCGCTGCTCACCGCCATGCCCGGCCAGGTCGCCCTGGCCGTCGCCGTCGATGTTCAGCCGCCGCACCAGCTGCGGACCGGCCGCCGGGTACTTCCAGACGCCGGTGTGGACGGTCTTGCCCTGCCAGGGCACGTCCTTCGGCAAGCCCACGTTCACCGACACCAGCGAAGGCGTCACTGGAGGAACTGGCCGATCGCGGTCGCGATCTCCTTGGCGTGGGTCTCAAGAGCGAAATGGCCGGTGTCGACGAACCGGACGTCGGCGTCAGGAATGTCGCGCTTGAAGGCCTCGGCTCCGGCCGGCAGGAAGAACGGGTCGTTCTTCCCCCACACCGCGAGCAGCGGCGGCCGGCTCTGCCGGAAGTACTCCTGGAACTTCGGATAGAGCGCCACGTTGCTCGCGTAGTCCAGGAACAGGTCGAGCTGGATCTCGTCGGCACCGTCGCGGGCGAGGTAGTAGTTGTCGAGCCCGTAGCCGTCCGGGCTGACCCGGGTCGTGTCGGGGACGCCGTGCGTGTACTGCCAGACCGTCGTCTGCGGCTCCACGAGCATGCGGATCGCGTCCCTGTTGGCCTGCGACGGGTCCTTCCAGTAGGCCTGGATCGGGTGCCAGCCGTCGCTGAGCCCCTCCTCATAGGCATTGCCGTTCTGCGAGATGATCGCGGTGACGCGCTCGGAGTGCCGGGTGGCGATCCGGAATCCGACCGGCGCGCCGTAGTCGAACACGTACAGCGCGAAGCGGTCCAGGCCGAGAACTTCCGTCCACCGGTCGATCACGCCGGAGAGGTGGTCAAACGTGTAGTCGAACTCGCCGCGCGGCGGCATGTCCGACTTGCCGAAGCCGGGCAGGTCCGGGGCGACGATGTGGAACCTGTCGGCGAGCATCGGGATCAGCTCGCGGAACTGGTGGCTCGCGGACGGGTAACCATGCAACAGCAGCAACGTCGGTGCGTCTGCCGCTCCGGCCTCCCGGTAGAACACGGTGAAACCATCCACGTCCGCCGTGCGGTACGCGATATCGGACATCAGAGTTCTCCTTTCCTCGCGGCGCCGGTCAACGGCTCTTGGCCGCCGCACGGACCGCTTCCGTCAGGACGTCGACGACAGCGGACGCTTTCGTATCATCGGCACGTGATCGCGGGCAACGGTGTGCACGGCCGCTGGGTGGCGGCCCGCAGCGCCCGCTCCACCGGCGCGGCGTGCTGGGCATAACCCGTGGCGAACGCGTCTTCCTGAAGCCAGATCAGCCCGTGACGGTCGGGACCCAGCACATGATGTTCTGCCCAGTAGTCGACGTCACCTACCGTCTCAATCTTTTCGACACCCACACGGTGAGCATCGACCGGCCCTGGCCGCCGCACATCGTCAAGGCAGACGAGATAACCGGTGCGATCCCCCGATGCGATGACCTGACGATGTGGCATCAGCCTGGGGCCGGGAACAATGCGACGTGAGGCGCCTAGCGAGCGGAGAAATCGCGTGAGCCCGGCCCCGGAGTCACGGGCCTGGGATGAGTCGCGGCCCCTTCGTTCGGGCGAATCAATTCTTTATTCCGAACGCATTAAGGTGGATCGGTTTCCATGCCCCATCCTGGAAACCGATCCACACTAATGGCGGGCGGCGCCTTTACCGCACCGACAGTGGATGCCTGCCTGGCGCCACCGCGCCGGCTTAGTAGGTGACGCCGGGGAACTGCTCGCGAGCGCGCTCAAGCTGGGCGGCCCGCTCGCGGGGCCAGCCGAAGGCGCGGGCGGCCTGGCCAGCCAGGTCCGCGGCCGCCGCACCGCTGGTGAAGTGGATGTACTCTCCCCAGTTCATCCGCCGGGTGTACGTACCGTCCTGGTCGCGGGGGAAGTTCCTGGCCAGCTGGCCGAAGAACCTGTCCATGACCGCCGCCTGCCCGCACTCACGCCACAGCGGATAGAACCAGTCGCGGAACCAGCGGGTACCCTGCTGCGGGAAATCGTCAGAGTTGCCGGTGAACTGGCGATGGACACGCCGGGCGGCGCGGTCCATGCCTAGCGCGGTGTACAGGTCATAGATGAAGAACTCGGCCCACTTGCTGTCGCCCCAGATCTCGTAGGCGGGCGAGCCGTGGGTGCCGTTGTTCGCGCTCTCGACGGTATGCCCTATCTCATGAGCGGGCAGCTCGGGGGACAAGGGGTCGCGCTCCCGCCAGCTGTCCAGCCCGCAGTCGCTGACGTTGTGATAGTCGTGGACGGGGCTGACGTAATAGCCAGCGTGGCCGCCGCCGTGACGCCCGGCATGGTGGATGGAGTAGATGCGCGGATCGGGTCCGAACGCATCGCCGTAGGTCGCCTTGGAGTACTCCCAGACCTGGCTGATGTACCCGGGCAGCCACCCGATCTCCCGCCGTCGGACATCGGGATCCAGGTAGATCGCGCAGTGGCCGTCGGAGTAGTACAGCCGGAGCAGCTGCCGGTGGTCGAACCAGTGCTCCTGCCAGGTGTCCGGCGGGCCACCGGCCGGCCGGTCCCGTTCCGCCTCCACCGAGTCCTCACCTCACCTCTGGAATACCATCTTCGCTGGGCGCGGGCAGCGCCTTCCACCACAGCAACTGCACCTCACCTGGCAGTTCGGGGTAGGCGAACCGGTCGATCGCACCAAGGGTGCAGCCCATTTTCTGGTAGAAGCGGCACGCCGCGGCGTTGACGTTCTGGGTCTCGATCTTCAGCCAGCCGCAGCCGCGGGCACTGGCCCAGTTCTCGGCCGCGCGGAAGAGCGCCGATCCAACCCCCGCTCCCCGCTGCTCAGGTGCGACCCGGATGTCCCAGAGCGCCGCGACATCGGCGCGACCGCCCAGCATGTGCAGATCCGTTGTCCGGAACGCGACCACGGCACCACCAACCCGCGACCCGTCCCGGCAAGCCTCGATCAGTCCCCAGTTCGAGACGTCGAAGCGTTCGGCCCAGCGCGCCGGTCCCTCTCCCTCGATGGCGTCATAGTCCTTGACGTACGGATCAGCCACGGGGGTCACCGTCAGCGTCATGCCACCCAAGCCGCCATCAGGGAGGGTCACCTCCAGGATCCGGTCCACCACGAAGGCAATAGAAATCCTCCCGTGCTCGTTCAGCGCGCTTTGGGTGAGCGCCTCCTGCTTTATCTCGAGGCTCATGAGCCGTACTCCTTGTCCGGACCGTTAGCGCCAATCGCACCACAACCTTCCCGGCCTAGCCCGAAGTGAGCCAGGACAGGGCACCCCGGAGGTGGCGGAGGAACGCCGGTTCGGCGTATGACTCTTCTGTGTGGCCGAGCGCGGTGTAGAAGCTTGGGCCGCCCAGCCGCTCATGACACCAGGCGAGCGGGTGGTCGGCGCCCATCGTGCCTCCGTCGTAGCTCGACTCGTCCACGCTGAGCAGCACGCGGACGCGCGGTCGGGGGTTGTCCTCGAACGCGTACCACTCATCGCGTCTGGTCCAGGTCGGGCCGAGATGCTCAGTGGCGGGGTGGTCCTTATCCGCGACGGTGATCACGCCGGTCTGCACCGGCGGGTGCTGATCGAACCGGGCACCAACCAGGTCGCCGAACCAGGGCCAGCCGTATTCGGTGGTCGACGCGCCATGGATACCCAGCCACGCGCCGCCCGCCGCCATATATCCGGTCAGTGTTTCCCGGCCTGCGTCATCGAGTACCTCGCCGCTGGTCGACAAGAACACGATCACCGCGAAGTCCCGCAGTATCCCGGCGCGGAACACGGCGGGATCTTCTGTCGCGTCGACGGAGTAGCCGTCCATGCCGCGGAGCGCACCGACGCCAGCCGGGATGGAGTCATGCCGGTAGCCGGTGGTGCGGGTGTAGACAAGCAGGCGCGCCATGACTGGGAATATACCGATCTTGAGACGCCCGGGCCGCTGTCAGGCGGCGGCACGGGCTCCTGCTTCACGTGATCCCGTGCTACACTGAATTACGTGTAGAGCTAAGTCATCGGGAGTAGATTCGTCGTGGCCAACCAGAACATCACGCTATCGCTCCCCGAGGAGGACCTCAGGGAAGCCAGGATCCTGGCGGCCAGCCGCGGTACGTCGGTGTCACAGCTCCTG
>Ga0210395_10004476_pt1 | contig 10756 bp, 7 predicted proteins | sample IncBWH4OmetaG_FD_150861 | JGI IMG/M metagenome (GOLD analysis project Ga0210395, IMG submission 150861) | Forest soil microbial communities from Barre Woods Harvard Forest LTER site, Petersham, Massachusetts, United States - Inc-BW-H-4-O ...
TGCTTGTTGGCGGCTTTCACTGCCTCGACGGTGAGGGCGGCGGTCGTCTCGGAAAGCGCGGCGAAGATGCCGCCGGTGTGAAACCAGCGTACGCCTTGTTTGCCGAAGATGTCGTCCCAGTTGAAATCGCCGGGTTTGAGCTGGCTGGCGGCGGTGTTGCCGCGGTCGGGCACGCCGACGGCGCCGCGGACGCCGAAGCCGCGCTCGGTGAAATTGAGGCCGTTGCGGACGGTGCGACCGATGCCGTCGTCTTCGCGCCACTTGATGAAGTCGGTGGCGACGCCGCCCTGCATAATGAAGTCCTCGACGAGGTGGCCGACCTCGTTATCGACGAAGGCGGTGCAGACGGCGGTGCGCAGGCCGAAGCATTTGCGCAGGCCGCGGGAGGTGTTGTATTCGCCGCCGCCTTCCCAAACCTTGAACTCGCGGGCGACGCGCACGCGGGTTTCGCCGGGATCGAGGCGGAGCATGACTTCGCCCAGCGAGATCTGGTCGTACTTACATTCGGAAGCGGGTTTGATTTTTAAGCTCATGGGAGAAGGAAAGTCTAGAGTCCAGAGTTGAGGGCTGAGAGTCGGGTCAGACGGCGACCTTGAAATCGCCGAGCTTCCACAGCGGCAGGCTGCATTCGACGGCGAGCTCGTTGAAGGCGTTGATTTCGGCCTCGGAGAAGAGCAGGCCGCCGTTTTTGCCGCAGCGCGCGGCGGCCTCGGCTTCGAGCTGGCCGGGGAGCATGCACTTCTCGTTGCCGTGACCTAGCACGTCTTTGATGACGGCCTTGACGTTCTCGTCTTGGTTGCGGCCGAAGGCGAAAGCGCCGGCGTTCATCGCGTCGGGATGCCAGACTTGGAAAAAGAAACAGCAGCCGTGCTTGTCGGCCGGTTCGCGGTCCCAGTGATTGCGCAGGGTGGGCAGCGAGCCGCCGATGAAGCCGCCGACGATTTCATTGATGAGCGATAGGCCATAGCCCTTGTGTGCGCCGAAGGGCAGGAGGGATTTTGCCTTGGCCGGGTCGGTGGTCGGCACGCCATTTTCATCCACGGCGGCCTGCGGCGGGAGCGGCTTGCCTTCGCGGAGGAGTTGTTGCACGCGGCCCATGGCGACGACGCTGGTGGCCCAGTCGATGACGATGGGGTAGCCGATCGCGCTGGTGGTCGGGAAGCCCCACGAGTGCGGGTTGGTGCCGAGGGTGGGGAACTTGCCGCCGAAAGGGACGACCTCGGCCAGCGCGGCGGTGCAATTCGTGTAGGCGATGTAGCCTTTTTTTGCGGCATCCATCACATAGCCGCCGCCCCAGAGATAGTGGAAGGCATTGTCCACGGAAACCATGCCGATGCCGAATTGGTCGGCGAGTTTCATGGCGGCATCCATCGCGGCATAGCCGGTGGCCTGGCCGAGTTTTTGGTTGGCGTTCCAGATTTGCACGGCGGGGAAGCGCGACTTGACGACTTCGATTTTGGCGTTGGGCACGCAGCCTTTGGAGCCGCTGCCAAAAAGGTGATCGAGGTGGAGAGCCTTGAGGGCGTTATGCGTGCGAATGCCGTGGCGGGTGGCCTCGGCACAGAAACGCGCGGCGGAGGCGGACTCCTCGGCGGAGTAGCCGCGGTGCTTGTAAGCGGCCTCGACGAGCGCGTTATGAAGGGTTTCTGGGACGACGTAGAAGATTTCGGACATGGGAAGAATTGAGAGCTGAGAGTTGGTAGGGCGAACCGTCTCGGTGAGCCGCGGCTCGGCAGGGATGCCTCGCCCTATTTAGAATGGCGTTTAGACGATTTTTTGAACGGGGACCTCAGGGTTGACCTGGGCAATGGGTTTTTCGCCCTTGATCGCGAGCAGGAGATTCTGCACCGAAGCGGTGGCCTGGCGGACAACGCTTTCGAAAGTGCGCGAGGCGATGTGCGGCGTGACGATGCAGTTCGGCAGCTTGAGCAGCGGGTGGTCGGGGGGCGGCGGCTCGACATCGAGGACGTCGGTGCCGTAGCCGCCGACCTGGCCGGACTGAAGCGCGGCGACCATGTCGCTGGTGTGAACGATCTCGCCGCGGGCGCAATTCAGGATGAGTACGCCCTTTTTCATCTTGGCGATGCTCTGGGCGTTGATCATGTCGCGCGTCTCGGGCGTGAGATTGGTGTGGAGCGAGATGTAGTCCGACGCGGCGTAAATCTCTTCGAGGGTGGAGACGCGTTTCACGTTGTGCTGGGCGGCGAATTTCTCGTCCCAATAAACATCGTAGCCGATCGGATGCATCCCGAAGGCGTTGGCCCGAATGGCGACTTCCTTGCCGATGCGGCCGAGGCCGATGATGCCGATGGTCTTGTCGAGCACCTCGTGGCCGGTCTTGCGCTTCCACTCGCCTTTGCGCGAGGCGTCGACGCCGTAGAGGAAGTTTTGCTCGAGCGCGAGCAGGAGCAGGAAGGTGTGCTCGGCCACCGTGGTGTGGTTGACGCCGGGCGTGAAGAGCACCGGGATTTTCTTCTCGGTGGAGAACTTGACGTCGATCTTGTCCACGCCGATGCCGTATTTGCTGATGATCTTCAGCCGGGGCAGGGATTTCTCGATGACGGCGCGGGTGATCGCGTCATCGCCGCAGAGAAACGCGTCGAACTGGCCGGCCAGTTCCAGCATGCGCGCCTCGGGAAGCGGGCCGCGCTCGCGGACGATTTCGAAGCCAGCGCCATCAAGCAACTTGTGGTGCGCGCCTGGCGTATCTTGGAATGAGGTGGTGGTGAGGAGGACTCGGATCATGGGAAGAAAACATCAACCCATACTCTTCCATTCGGGGATGGGAAGAAAAAATGCCGGCCTTCGCCGAGGCTACGGATGGCACGGACGTCACTTTTTTCACAGTGGCCATTGATGGCTTTTGCTTGCGCCGACACTCTGTCCCGCGGTGTATGGGGAAAGTCAGCGCAAAATGCCAAATGCGCTGCTTATTCTCAACTTTTGTACTACTTATAGATCATGAAAGCCTCTGTTACCGCCCAGCTCCGCCGTCGCCTCGGCGCGAGCGTCGTGCGTACGGATAAAGCAACGTGCTACGAAGCGTCATTCGACAGCAGCAAGCTTTCGTTTTTGCCGGACGCTGTGATCGCTCCGCGCAACGAAAAGGACCTCGCGGTTGTGCTGGCGATGGCCAACACCCACCGCGTGCCGGTGACGGTGCGCGGCCGCGGCACATCGCTCACGGGTTCGGCCTCGCCGGTGCGCGGTGGTTGGGTGATCGACATGCTCGGTTGGAAGAAACTGCGCATCGACGCCGAGGCCGGCCTCGCTCACGCGCAGGCGGGAGTGAAGATAGCCGATCTCCAACGCGCAGCCGAGGCGAAGGGCTGGTTTTATCCGCCCGACCCGTCGTCGAAGGAGTATTGCACCATTGGCGGCAACATCGCCTGCAATGCCGGCGGCATGCACGGGGGAAAATACGGCGTCACGCGCGATTTCGTGCTCGCGCTGAAAGGATTTTTGCCGACGGGCGAGCTGGTGGAGTGGGGGACGCCGACGAAAAAGTTTTCCGCCGGCTTCAACCTGCGCGACCTTTGGATCGGCAGCGAAGGCATGCTCGGCCTCATCACCGAGGCGACGTTGAAACTGATCCCGCTGCCGGCGGCGCGCTGGACCCTGCTTACGGCGTTTGCCGATGAACTTACGGCGTTCCGGGCGGTGCGCACGCTTTTCGCGCAGCGCGTGCAGCCGGCCATTTGTGAATTTCTCGACCGCTACTCGGTGCAGTGCGCCGAGCGCGCGACGAAGACCGCGGTGTTTCCCGGCCAGGCCGGCCGGCCGGTCGTGTTGCTCGAGCTGGCCGGCTCCATGAGTGAAGTCGAGGACTTGAAATTCGACGTGCTCGCGTGGGCGCACCAGCACGCCGTGGCGTTTAAAGAGGCGCGGGACCGGACCGAAGCGGAAGCGCTCTGGGCCGTGCGGCGCAAATGCTCGGGCGCCATGTTCGAGCTCGGCGATGCCAAGCTCAACGAAGACGTCGTGGTGCCGCTGCGCTCCTATGAAAAGTTCGCGCGGTTTCTCGACCGTCTGCGCCGTAAATCGAAGCTGGCCATTCCCACGTTCGGCCACCTCGGCGACGGCAACCTGCACGTGAACATCATGTATCACGCGTCCGATGCCACCGAGTGTCGTGCCGCCGAACACGCGGTGGAGCGGCTCATGGAAGAAGTGGTCGCGCTGGGCGGCGCGATTTCCGGCGAGCACGGCATCGGGCTGGCCAAGACGCCGTTCCTGCGCGTGCAGCATTCGCCGGCACAGGTGCGCGCGATGCTGGCGGTGAAACGTGCGCTCGACCCGCATGGCATCCTCAATCCCGGAAAAATGTTCGACGTTTTTAAAGTCTGGAAACATCCGCGCGTGGCCGTAAAACTGCCATGGGATCACAAGTGATATTCGGGTAACAAAAACTTCCATGACCGAAAAAACCACCGACTACGGCCGGCTTTGCGTCGGCGAAAAAGAAGAGCTCTTCGCGCGCACGGTTGCGCTGATTGGCGCGCAATACGCGCGCACCATGTCGAAAAATTTTACTTTGGCGCTCACCGGCGGGCTCACGCCGCTCGAATGGTACGATTGGTGCGTGCGCACGCACGCGTTGCCGCCCGCGCTGCTGGCCGCGACACACTTCACCGTGAGCGACGAGCGCCACGTGCCGTTGGTGAGCGAGGAGAGCAATTTCGGCCACGCTATGCGCCGCCTGCTCGATCCGCTGGCCGTGCCTTCCGAGCGACGCCATCCATGGCCGGTCAGGCTGTCGCCCTCGGAGGCTGCTGAGGCCTATCGCCGGGCGTGGGCCGCGCTGGCCGGCCCCGGTCGCGCCTACGACGTATGCTTACTCGGCATGGGCGATGACGCGCACACCGCGTCGATTTTCCCCGGCAGCCCGCTCCTATCAACGGAAGCGTTGGCGAAGAAAGATACGCCGGACCTATTTGTGGCGCTCGAGACCTCGAAAGGCCCTCGCCTTACCATCACACCGGCGGGACTGCGTGCATGCGACCTCATCATTATGAAGACGCTTGGCGCGGAAAAGGCCCCGGCGCTAAAACGCATTTTTTCCGGTCCTTACGATCCGCTGAAAGTGCCCGCACAAATTTTGAAAACCTGCGCCGACCGTGTCGTCTGGCTGGTGGACGAAGCCGCGGCAAAGGATATTTGATCGAGAAACGGCGGAGATTGACTGCCCCATCCTTTATTTTGTCATTCCGAGCCGTGCGAGGAATCTCTGCTGCTCTTGTCGATTTCAATTTCGGAGATTCCTCGCACGGCTCGGAATGACAATTTCACCCGTCATGGGTCTATCTAAACCGAAAGTGCGCTAGACCAATGACCTTGCCGCCTTCCGATCATTTCAACGGGAAAACCTTTTTTTATCCAGGATCCACATCCGAGCGCGGGTTCCGCGATCTTCTCCGTTGGAAACTGAAGGGCCGGCCGGCCCGCTGGCCGATGAAAGTTTCGGTCGCTCCGGTCGCTGTCCCGCCGGCGCCGCGAGGCGATGGCGTGACGATCACATGGATCGGCCATGCCACCTTCCTGCTGCAAATGTCCGGTTCGACCTGGATCACTGACCCGGTTTTCTCCGATCGCATCGGGCCGATCAGGGGCTTGGGTCCCCGACGAGTCGCCCCGCCGGCCATTTCGTTGGCAAACCTGCCTAAGATCGACGGCATTCTTCTCAGCCACGATCACTATGATCACTGCGACCTTCCCAGCCTGCGCGCGTTGGCGGCACGAAATGACGCTCTCGTCGTGGTTGCTCCGCTCAATTACGGTTCCCTGCTCAAGCCGGCCCGCGGAGCGCGCGACCTGGTGGAACTGGATTGGTGGCAAACATGGGAAGGGCCGGGAAACGTGTCGATCGAACTGGTTCCCGCGCGCCATTGGTGCCGCCGGCGTATTGGCGGGACGAACGAACGACTCTGGGGCGGATTTTTTCTCCGGCTCGGCGGACGGTCGGTTTATTTTGCCGGAGACTCAGGCTACGATGCCGCGCTTTTCCCGGAAATCGCCCGCCGATGCGGGCCGTCGGACGTTGCAATGCTACCGATTGGAGCATACGAACCGCGCTGGTTTATGAGCGTCGCGCACATGAACCCGGCCGAAGCAGTGGCCACTCACCGCGATCTTAAGGCCCGCCGCAGCATCGCGATGCACTGGGGCACCTTCCATCTCACGGATGAAGCCTACGATGCCCCTGCCGAGGCGCTTACCGCTGCCCGTGGTGAAGCCGGTATTTCTCCGGAGGAGTTTCTTCTGCTGCCACTGGGTGGCACGCTTTCAATTTAGGGCCTTTTCGATTTAATTGGCCCCATCCGCATGCCATTGCGCCCGATCCTTTATTTTGTCATTCCGAGCGCAGCGAAGAATCTCTCGGAGACGACATCTCGTCATGCCCTGCAGCTTGGCGATCTTTGCGACCTTCTGTAAAATGGTTTTGGAAGACCTCGGCGCGCCCGGCGTGTCGCGCCCTACCTTAATACGTCAGGCGCTTCGGCGATTAATCTTTCACCTTCACCACCGCGTACGTCCGTTTGCCTTTGCGCAGAAGGATGTAGTGGCCGAAGAGCAGGTCGTTGGCCGTGGCGGCGCGGGCGACTTCGGCGACGCGGACGTTGTTGAGGTAGATGCCGCCGCCTTCGATGTCTTTGCGGGCCTGGCCTTTTGAAGGAGCGAGGCCGGCGTGGACGAGAAGTTCCGTGAGCGGCGTGCCGGTGCCGGTGAGTTTGGCTTTCTCCAAATCCTTGGTCGGTACTTCACCGACGACGTCCCTGAAAATTTCCTCGCTCACGCCGTCGAGGTTGCCACCGAACATGATTTCGCTGGCGCGCAGGGCATCGGCGCAGGCGTTTTCGCCATGCACGAGCGTGGTGATCTCGCTAGCGAGGGCCTTCTGCGCGGCGCGTGCGGCCGGATTCGATTTCATCTCGGCTTCGAGTTCGTCGATATTCTTTTGATCGAGAAAGGTGAGCGCTTTCAGGAGCTTCATGACATCGGCGTCATCCGTCTGCACGAAGAATTGATAAAAGCGGTAGGGGCTGGTTTTCTTGGGATCGAGCCAAACGGCGCCGGCGGCGGTCTTGCCGTATTTGGTGCCGTCGGCCTTGGTGATGAGCGGGACGGTGAGGCCGAAGGCATGGGCGCCGGATTTTTTTCGAATGAGCTCGATGCCGGCGGTGATGTTGCCCCACTGGTCGCTTCCGCCGATCTGCAGTTCGCAGCCCTGGGCCTGGTGCAGGTGATAAAAATCATAGGACTGCAGGAGCATGTAGCTGAACTCGGTGTAGCTGATGCCGTTCTCGCGGTCATCCATGCGCGCGCGGACGGATTCCTTTGCGACCATCCAGTTGACGGTAAAAAATTTTCCGATATCGCGCAGGAACTCGAGATAGGTGAGGGGGGCGGTCCAAGAGATGTTATCCACCAACCGCGCGGGGTTTGTCTTGGTCTTAAAATCGAGCAGGCGATGGAGCTGGTTCTTGATTGAATGGACATTATGGGCGACCTGCTCGGGTGTCTGGAGGTTGCGCTCGGCGGATTTTCCGGAGGGATCGCCAATCATGCCGGTGGCGCCGCCGGCGAGCGCGATGGCGTGGTGGCCGTGATTCTGGAACCGGCGCAGGGCGAGCAATGGCACGAGGTTGCCGACATGGAGCGAGTCAGAGGTCGGGTCGAAACCGCTGTAAAGCGTGATTTTTTTGTCGGCGGCGAGGCGGGTGGCGAGCTCGGTCTCGTCCGTGCAATCGGCGACGAGGCCGCGCCAGCGAAGGTCTTCCAGGAGCGTCATGGGTAAGTGCGCAGTTTTTGGCCGGGCGAGGCCCGGCGCAAAACAAAACTTATAGGCGAGCAAACAAATTTAGAATCGCGACTTCTACTGGGAAAATCAGTTTGTCTAACGGCGGAAGCCAGCTCTAGCTTGTCGTTTCCGTGCGGCGCACCACGCGTCGCAATAACTTAACCTTAGCTGTTTTTTTAACCATGCCACTCGCCACCGGCTCAAAAGCTCCCGATTTCACCCTCAAGACCAAGACCGCGGACGGACTCAAGGACGTCACCCTCAGCGCCAATTTCGGCCAGAAACAGACCGTGCTGCTGTTTTTCCCCGCGGCCTTCACCGGCGTTTGCACGCAGGAGATGTGCGATATGACGGGCGGCCTGGCCGAATATGAAAAGCTCGGAGCAACGGTGTATGCCATTAGCGTGGACAGCCCGTTTGCGCAGGAAGCGTGGGCCAATACGAACAAGATCAAGCTCACGCTGCTCAGCGACCTGAACAAAACGGTTACCAGGGCCTATGATGTGGTCTTTCCCACCTTGGCTGCCATTTATGAGGTGTCGGCGCGCGCGGCGTTCGTCATCGGCCAGGACGGCGTGATCAAATATTCCGAGCAAACCGCGACGCCGAAGGATCTCCCTAATTTCGCCGCCGTGAAGGCGGCGCTCGCAAAAGGCTGAACACTCAAGGCCGAAGGCTGAAACGTGACGATCTGATCAAAGGATAGATAAAGCATAAATTTCCTCAGCCTTCAGCCTCTTATTTTCAGTTTTCAGCCTTCAGTATTTTTCCCATGAGCCAGCCCAATCCGTTCACCACGCTCCAGGCCTTTTCCGCCAACGGCGCATCGCATAAATTCTACTCGCTGCCCGCGCTCGAGTCGGCCGGTTTCAAGGTTTCACGCCTGCCGCTCTCGATTCGCCTCGTGCTCGAGTCGCTGCTGCGCAATTGCGACGGCCAGCGCGTGGCCGAGCCCGCGGTGCGCGCCTTGGCGGGGTGGGTCGCGAAAGCGCCGCGCACCGAGGAAATTCCGTTCGTGGTCGCGCGCATCGTGCTGCAGGATTTCACCGGAGTGCCGCTGCTCGTCGATCTCGCGGCGATGCGCTCGGCCGTGGCACGCCTCGGCAAAAACCCCAAGATCATCGAGCCGCTCGTGCCGGTTGACCTGGTCGTCGACCACTCCGTGCAGGTCGATGCCAACGGCACGCCGGGCGCTTTCGCGCGCAACCTCGAGATCGAGTTCGAGCGCAACCGCGAACGCTACCAGTTTTTGAAATGGGGCATGCAGGCCTTCGACACCTTCAAGGTCGTGCCGCCCGGCATCGGCATCGTCCACCAGGTCAACCTCGAGTATCTCGCGAAGGGCGTGCTCAAGGACGCGGCGGGCGTTTGTTATCCCGACACGCTCGTCGGCACCGATTCGCACACGACGATGATCAATGGCCTCGGCATTGTCGGATGGGGCGTGGGCGGCATCGAAGCCGAGGCGGGCATGCTCGGCCAGCCGGTGTATTTCCTTACGCCCGATGTCGTCGGCGTGCACCTCACAGGCGCGCTGCGCGAGGGCGTGACCGCGACCGACCTCGCGCTCACCGTCACGCAACTCCTGCGCAAGGCGAAGGTCGTGGGAAAATTTGTCGAGTTCTACGGCCCCGGCACGGCTGCGCTGCCGGTCGTGGATCGCGCGACCATCGCCAACATGGCGCCCGAATACGGCGCGACCATGGGCTTTTTCCCCATCGACGCCGAGTGCACGAACTACCTGCGCAACACCGGCCGCAGCGCCGAGCACATCGCGCTCTACGAAGCTTATTACAAGGCACAGGACCTCTGGGGCGTGCCGCAAAAAGGACAGATCGACTACTCGCAGGATTTGGAACTCGACCTCGGCAGTGTCGTGCCGAGCGTGGCCGGCCCGAAGCGCCCGCAGGACCGCATCGAATTGCCGAAGTTGAAAAACGAATTCACCACGGCGTTTTCACGGCCGGTGGCTGAAAATGGCTTTGGCAAATCGGCGGCTGAAATGGCCAAGACCGTGCACGTCTCGGCCAATGGCCACGGGCATTTTCATCCCGGCGGCGGCAGCCAGCAACCGGTTTCGTCGGAACGCGCCGTGGCCTGTGCGACCAACCCGACGACCGAGCGCGAAATGACCAACGATCGGCCGACGCCCGATCCCGTTCCAGCGTCCGCGCCGAGCGTGCAAGGCGACATCGGCCACGGCTCGGTGCTCATCGCCGCGATCACGAGCTGCACGAACACGTCAAATCCTTCCGTCATGCTGGCGGCCGGCCTGCTCGCGAAAAAAGCGATCGAGCGCGGGCTGAGCGTGAATCCGCTCGTCAAGGCCTCGCTCGCGCCCGGCTCGCGCGTCGTCACCGATTATCTCGATCGTACCGGGCTGCAGCCCTATCTTGACCAGCTCGGCTTCAACCTCGTCGGCTACGGGTGCACCACCTGCATCGGCAACTCCGGCCCGCTCCATCCGGCCATCGAGGATGCCGTGGTGAAAAACGACCTCATCGCGGCCAGCGTCCTTTCCGGCAACCGCAACTTCGAGGCGCGCGTCCACCAGAACATCAAGGCCAACTTCCTCATGTCGCCGCCACTCGTCGTGGCCTTTGCGCTGGCCGGCCGCGTGGACATCGATCTTTCCACCGAGCCGCTCGGCACGGGCAAATCCGGCGAGCAAGTTTACCTGCGCGACCTCTGGCCCACGCTGACGGAAATCCGCGACGAGATGAAGCGCGCCCTGCATCCGGATGTCTTCAGCCGGCTCTATCGCGACTTCGCCGCGCAGAATCCAAAGTGGAACGAAATTCCGTCGAGCACCGGCAACGTTTACGCGTGGGATGTGAAATCGACTTACATCCAGGAACCGCCGTTTTTCGAGAATTTCAGCCTCGTGCCCTGCGCCATTGCCGAAATCACGGGCGCCCGCCCGCTCGGCATCTTTGGCGACTCGGTCACGACCGACCA
>Ga0210395_10004477_pt1 | contig 10755 bp, 10 predicted proteins | sample IncBWH4OmetaG_FD_150861 | JGI IMG/M metagenome (GOLD analysis project Ga0210395, IMG submission 150861) | Forest soil microbial communities from Barre Woods Harvard Forest LTER site, Petersham, Massachusetts, United States - Inc-BW-H-4-O ...
TTCAGCCAGCGTCTGCTTGCGACTGATAACGTAGCCGAACTGCTGAATGCGATTCCCGCCTACGTTTGTGATGGATTCGGCGCCAAAGCAGCCGCCATCTACCTGCTCAGCTCGCGACAGGTCTACCGCACCGACCCCAATGCAACTTCGCTTGCCCTGCAGGATCTTCAAATCGTCAGCTCACGCGGCGAGCCGGTCATCGATTCCCAGCGCGGAATCTCTCTCACTCCCTTGCATCTGGGAACGCGCACCACTGGAGCCGTGGGCATTGCCGGACCAACGCTCTCGCGCGCCACTCTCGAGGCCCTGGGCAGCATGATCGGAATCGCCATTGAGCGCGCCGGGGCCATAGAGAAGCTCTCTCAGACTGAAGCCGCGCACCAAAGCGAGAATCTGCGCGCCGTCCTGCTCGATTCAGTGACTCACGAGCTGCGAACTCCTCTTACCGGCATCAAGGCCGCAGTCACCGGCCTGCTCTCGGAGTACAACCTCAACGAGGCACAACGCCGCGAGCTGCTAACGGTAATCAACGAGGAAACCGATCGCCTCGACCGGCTGGTGGGCGAAGCCACGGAAATGGCCCAGCTCGATGCTCACAAAGTCGAGCTCCATATGGCCGCGGTGGATATCGCTTCGGTAATCGACTCGGCTGTAGAAGAATCGAGGACGTTCATAGGCCTGCATCCGCTCGAAGTCCGCGTGGCTCCGTCGTTGCCCAAGGTGCGGGTGGATCCCGACCGCATTGCAGAGGTACTGAAGCAGTTGCTGGAAAATGGCGCCAAATATTCTCCGCCCACTTCACCGATCACCATTACCGCCGAGCAAAAAGGAGATCGAATCGTCACCAGCGTCACCGATCACGGACACGGTATCGATGACTTCGAGCAGTCGCTGGTGTTTGACAAGTTCTACCGCGGCCGCGACCAGCGCTATAGCGTGCAAGGCACGGGTATGGGGCTGGCAATTGCCAAGGCCATCGTGGAAGCCCACAACGGAGTTGTTGGGGTCACCAGCCAACTCGGCCGGGGCTCGGTGTTTTCATTCGAACTACCCGCAGCCTGAGCGGACGAGAGTCAGTTCTTTAGCTTTGGCCGCTCGCAAGTATCTACAATCTTCGTCGGATCGATCGCGTCCTTATCCGCTTGCTCTTCAAGAATCTTCCCATCTTTCCCGATCAGGAAGTTCACCCGGCGTGCCGCTTTGTACTTATCGACGTAAATCCCGTACTCGCGCGTAACGTCTCCGCCCCAATCACTCAGCAGGGGAAACGTGACTCCAATTTGGTCGGCGAAGGCTTTGTTGGCGAATGCGCTATCCATGCTCACACCCAGGACCTGGGTGTCGGCAGCTTCCAGCTTTTGCAGGTCTTGCTGGAAGGCCTTCATCTGCTTCGTTCAACCTCCCGTGAAGGCGAAAATGAAAAAAGCCACCACTACGTTTTTCTTCCCACGGTACTGGCTCAAGGAGACGGCCTTCAGATCGTTGCCATCGAAATATTTCAGCGTAAAATCGGGCGCCACGTCGCCAACCTTAGGCATGGCGATCGACCCACCCTCTGGTTCTTTGCTCTGCGCCGCCGCCGGGGCCGCGCTCGCCAGAGCCAGCGCGCCGGCAAGCAGCAAGGCTGGCCACATATCAGTTAGTTTGTGCTGCATCACGAAACCTCCTGCCCGAATGATAGCCTACTTCGATGCGGAAGCGCTGCTGAGTGGACGATGCCTCGTCGCGAGGCAAACCAGTATCTGTTCTTGCACCTTCCATTGCCGAAAGTGATCGCAACAAGTAAATTCAAGACAGACCACGGTTACGCCGATCGACGAACACTCGATGCCGCTTGCCACGCTGAACGATATCTTCTTTGCCGCGACCGAGCGCCACCTCGACCGCGCCATGATGTACCGGGAGGCGGGAAAGTGGCTTCCTATCTCCTCCTCAGACCTGCGCCGCAACGTCGCAGGAACTGTTCGCGCCTTGCAGAGGTGGGGCATCCAGAAAGGCGACCGGGTCGCCATCCTCAGCGAGAACCGGCCCGAATGGTCGACGGCCGACTTCGCCATCCTGCTGCTCGGCGCCGTCACCGTTCCCGTTTACGCCACGCTAACCCCTGAACAAACCGCTTACACCTTGCGTGACTCCGGCGCCGGCATCGTTTTCGTTTCCACTGAACTTCAACTGCGCAAGATCCAGACGATTCTCCCGCAGACGCAAATCAAGAGAATCGTAGTCATGGATCACGTCCAAATCCCCGGCGATCTGCCTGTAACGTGTGCGCTTATGGATCAGTTCATGAGCCAGGGTCCCACGGGCTTCGATCCCCAAACCGAATCCATCGCCCGGTCGATCCGGCCCGATGACCTTGCCACGATCATCTACACCTCGGGCACCACGGGAACGTCGAAGGGCGCGATGCTGACCCACGGCAACATTGCGTCGAACATCAATTGCTCTTTGCTGGGCTTCAATATGCACCCCGGGCTGGTCAGTATTTCGTTTCTTCCTCTTTCACACGTCACGGCTCGCCACGTGGATTTCTCCATGCTGTACCACGGTGTAACTCTCGCCTACTGTCCCTTCATGGAGAACCTTACCGAAACATTCCTCGAAGTACGTCCGTCCTTGTGCGTGTCCGTGCCGAGAGTCTACGAAAAAATCTACGCTAAGACCGAAGCGAAGGCCCGTGGATTCGCCAGGCGCGCCACCTACCGCTGGGCATTGTCGGTGGGCCGCGCCAACAAACCTGCAATTCTTGCCGGACGAATCCCCACCACTGCCAGCTGGAAGCTGGCCAACAAGATGATCTTCTCGAAAATCCGGGAAGGTCTGGGAGGCCGGGTCGAAACTTTCATCTCCGGAGGCGCGCCTCTGGGCCGCGAACTAGCCGAATGGTTCGCCACCGTCGGCATCCGTATTCACGAAGGCTACGGCTTAACCGAAACTTCCCCGGTGATCGCCGTCAATACGCCCGTCAATCATCGTATCGGCACGGTCGGCAAAATCCTTCCCAACCTCGAGGTGCGCATCGCCGAGGACGGCGAGATTCTGGTGCGCGGCCCCTCGGTGTTCAAGGGATATTGGAATCGCCCCGAAGAAACTCAGAACGCCTTCCAGGACGGCTGGTTCAAGACCGGAGATATCGGCAGCGTCGATGCCGATGGATATCTCTCCGTCACCGACCGCAAGAAAGAGCTCATCAAAACCTCGGGCGGTAAGTTCATCGCGCCACAACCGATCGAAAATTCCTTGAAGCTCAATCCCCTGGTCGGAACAGCCGCCATCATCGGCGACAAGCACAAATTTGCCTTCGTCATCGTCTCGCCCAACTTCCCGATGCTGGAAGACTGGGCCCGCACCAATGACATCGCTTTTCCCTCGCGTGCTGAACTAGTGGCAAATCCAAAGGTCCAGGCGCTTTACGAGGGGATTGTGGAGGAGGTAAACCAGAATCTGGCGCGCTTCGAAAAGCTGAAACGCGTCTTGCTCGTCTCCGAAGAATTCACCACCGAGAACGGCGCCCTCACCCCTACGCTAAAATTGCGCCGCCGCATCATCGAAGAACGCTATCGCCGCCAGATCGACGAACTCTACGCCCAGGCGGAAACCACGAATGCTCTATAACGCGCCTTGTCATCTCGAGGTGCGCTCACCAACGAGGTTGTCTTTTAAGGCCGCGCCACCCGCCGAGGAATTTGTTTCCTTTCCGCTGATGCGTTCCCAGCGCCGGTTTTGATTACAATGTATCCATGAGCGATCCCCTAGTCATCGCCGGGCGTTCCTTTCGGTCCCGCCTGATCGTGGGCACGGGAAAATATAAATCCTTCCAGGAAACTGCCCGTGCACTCGAAGCCAGTGGCGCCGAAATGGTCACCGTAGCGGTGCGTCGCGTCAATCTTGACCGCAGCAAAGAGTCCCTGCTCGATTACATCGACTCAAAGAAATATTTTCTCCTGCCCAACACCGCCGGTTGCTACAACGCTGACGAAGCCATTCGCGCGGCACGTCTTGGCCGCGAGGTCGGCCTTTCGGACTGGGTGAAACTGGAAGTGATCGGAGATCAGGCCACACTCTACCCAGACGTGCAAGCCACGCTCGAAGCCACGCGCGTGCTGGTCAGCGAGGGCTTTACGGTCCTGCCCTACACCTCCGACGACATCGTCTACGCCAAACGGCTGGTCGAGGCTGGTGCGGCCGCCGTGATGCCGCTGGGCGCGCCCATCGGCAGCGGCATGGGCATTCAGAACCAGGCCCATATCCGCATCCTCCGCGAGATGATCACCGGCGTGCCGCTGATCGTAGACGCTGGGGTAGGCACCGCTTCCGACGCCGCCATCGCGATGGAACTCGGGGCCGATGCCGTCCTTATGAACACTGGCATTGCCAACGCGCAAGATCCCGTGCTGATGGCCGAAGCGATGCATCATGCCGTAATAGCCGGACGCAAGGCCTATCTCTCGGGTCGCATGCCGAAGAAACTCTACGCCACAGCCAGTTCCCCGCTGGAAGGCGTGGTCCGCTAAACTCACGCCGAAACGAGAAGGGGGCCGCCGCCGCCGCCCCTCTCTCTGGCAAGTCTCTCTGCCGAATCTCTGTCAGATCATCTTCACACTTTGAACATGAATCGAATCCGCTGTCTCGCTACCGGTCACGGCGACGTGGTGTCCGACATGGTCCTTAAGCGCATCCGGGTTGTCTACTTTCAGAACCTTCTGGTCCTTGTCGGTCACGATTACCATATCCGCGCCCGCAGCCAGACATTTCTTGGTGCATGCCTCAGCCCCCGCGTTCGCGCCCTTGGCGCCGCATTTGCTGTCACTCACCCAGCCGTTGACCGTGGCGCTCTTCCCCATATCGTCAAACGCCAAAGCCGACAGGGCAAACACGAAACAGATCGCAAGACAAAGCGACAATACTTTTCTCATGGCCGGTATCTCTCCTTTGATATTCCGCTTGCGGCCCAGCCGCAGGTTATGGAAGAAATTCTAATCGCATGTCCGGCAGCGATTCAACGCACCGATCATCGATTAACGTCCGGAACTATACCACAGCAGAACTTGTTGATTGTCACGCACTTGTAAACTGCGCGGGGGGTCCAAGCTCTGCTTCAGAGAATTCACTTCTTCGCGGAGTGGGTGGAGGGTTGCGGCTGATTCGCCGCAGCCGGAGGGACGTACACGTACTCCCCGGGACGCGCATAGCGCAACTGTTCGCGGGCTTCTTTCTCGATCGCTTTCTCGTCTGTCTTCAATGACTGAATCTTCTGGGTATACAGTTCATTCTCTTTCTGTTCTTGCGCGATCTGCTTCTGCAGTGATTGAAATTCCATCCGCTTCTGCTTGTAGACCATCATCCCATTGGCGCCCAGCATCACATGCCCGAACAGCAAAACCGCGAGCACCGCGACCGCGATCGTGGCAATGCGCCGCCGCAAGACATACACTCGTGTCGCCAGCGGTCGCACGCTTAACATCCACGAGGCTGCCAGTGCCTCAGCCTGCGGCGCCTTTTCAACCATGGCGCGCAGCCCGTCTTGCGCACTGGGAAATCGCCGAATTCTTGGACTATCCTTCACTCGAAAATCCATTGCTTGGCCGCCGCGCTCAACTTCTCCAGACCCTGCTTACTACGCGCTTCTGAATACACCCGTACCACCGGCTCCGTCCCCGACAGCCGGTAGCAGACCCATGAGCCGTCTTCGAAAACCAATTTCAATCCGTCAGTGCGAACAACTTCACTGACTCCGCGTCCACAGAACTCGCGCGGATCAGACCTCAGCTTTCCAGTGAACTTCTCCTTCACCTCGGGCGTCAAGCGAAAGTTCTCCCGTCGTGGGTAATAGGAACCAACTTGGTTACACAGCGCCTTCAATTGCTCGCCTAGCGACTTCCCCCGTTTTGCCACCATTTCGCAGCACAGCAGCCCGGCCAGCACTCCGTCTTTCTCGGGCACGTGGTGACGTATCGACAATCCCGCGCTTTCTTCCCCGCCGATCGCAATCTTATCCTGCATGATCAGCTCGCCGATGTATTTGAACCCAACCGGCGTTTCGAAAATCTCCACGCCGCGCGCCTTGGCGATCGCATTGATCAAGTTGGTGGTCGCCACCGACTTCGCGACTCCGTTCTTCCATCCCCGGCTCTCCACCAGGTAGTCAAACAACAACGCGATCGCGTAGTTCGGCTGCAGAAAGGTCCCGTCGGCATCGACAATTCCAAAGCGATCCGCGTCGCCGTCGGTAGCAATTCCAATCTGCGCTCCCGTCGCCCGCATCTTTTCGCGCAGACCTTCCAACAGGTGATCGTCGGGTTCCGGCGCATGGCCGCCAAATAGCACATCCCGATAATCATGGACGGTAGCAACCTTGACGCCGGCATCGCGCAAAGCCCCGTCCGAATATCCCCGCGCCGCGCCCCACATAGGATCAAAGCAAACTTGCAGATTCGCCTTGCGGATCGCTTCCAGATCCACAATCTCGCGCAGCCGCTTCAAGTACCCCGGTTTCACATCGAGCGACTCCGTGGCGCCGCCGTTGCCCTTCCCCGTTGTTGCCGACGCCATGACTGCACAATCTCCGGCTTCAATCTCAGCCTCAATCTTCTTCGTAACCTCCGGCAGCGCAGGGCACCCATCCGCTGTCGAGAACTTGATTCCGTTGTATTCCGGAGGATTGTGCGAAGCCGTAAAGTTGATCACGCCATCCGCCTTGGTATGAACGACCGCATAAGCAAAGGCGGGAGTGGGCGCGGCATCTGCAACCACAACCGGCACAATCCCGTGCGCCGCCAGAATCTCCTCCGCCATGGAACAAAACGTTTCCCCCAGGAATCGAGGATCGCGCCCCACCATCACTCGCGCCCCGTGTTTCTTCTGCGACGCCACGTAGCGCGCGATTCCTGTCACAGCGCGTCGTACGTTGGCAAAGGTAAATTCCTCCGCCATTACTGCCCGCCAGCCCGATGTGCCAAACCTTATTTGCGTTAGCATGTTTCTGTTCTCTGTCCGCAAAGTGCTACCCTCTCCCCTGTCGTTGCTTATCCGACACTGTCCGCTGACAACCGACAGCCGATTTTATATGACCGACAAAAGAATCGTCCTAACCACCGCCTCCTCGGAAGAAGAAGCCCGCAAGATCGCGCGCCATCTACTCGAGCACCGGCTTGCAGCCTGCGTCAACCTCGTCCCTCAGGTCGCATCCATTTACCTTTGGCAAGGCAAGATCGAAGAAGCTGGCGAATGGCTTTTGGTCATCAAGACGACGGCTGCGACCTTCGGTCAAGTGCGTCAAGCGATCGCAGACCTTCACTCCTACGAACTTCCAGAGTGCATCTGCCTGACGATTGAAGACGGATCACCCTCCTATCTGCAATGGATCGCAGAATCTGTGTCTTCGGGAGATTCCGGCGAATGATTCCACCTGCACTGTGAGGCAGCCTACTGACCCGATTGCAGCTGCGCGCTTAACTGATTGACGGCGGAGACATTGAAAAAACCGGATAGATCGGCGTGACCGGCCAGAGTATCGCGCTGCTTACCTTCCACCAGAATCTTCACTCGAAGAATGCCCGGAAGGTTTGCGGAGAGCGTCTCGATCAGGGAGGCCACGGTGAGTTCTTCGGAAAGCACGCCCGAACGGTGGCCATCGGCGAACGCGGCATTGATGTCGATCACGGCGAGTCCGGGATCGACCAGATAGACGCTGCGGACATCAGACCCGGGCGGCAAGGGGTGAGGCGAGGACTTGTCCAGGTATAAGGCAAGCAGCGACCGCAGTAATTCCTCTGCGCGCTGCTGGCGAACCGAGGGCAGCGGGATGCGGGCCGACTGCATGAGCAATACACCAGTATCGTCATACGCCACAAAAAGCGTTACCTGCTCGGTGGCTCCGGCCACGGGAGGCCCTACGGGACGGCTGTCGATCGAAACCGCGGGACCCACGGCAGCCCGTCCCCGCATACGCCACGCGTAGAGGCTCATGCCCAGCACGGCCAGCACCAGCACCGAGATTGCGATGAAAAGATGGCGTGGAATCATGTTGAGCCAGTCCTTATTCGTCGGTCATTTTCTGCACAATCATTTTCTGCGCAATCGTGTTCTGGCGATCTGTTCTGCATCACGGTTTGTCTGCTCATGGTTTGCCTGGTAATGGTTTGCCTGGTCATGGAGCGGCTCCCAGCTGGGCGCGAATGTCTGCGATTCCGTTCGCGACAGCGACGGCAACGATTTGCTGGTAGTCGGGCGACATGAGTTGCGAAACATCGGACCCCGCCGGGGCAACCTCTACGGCGATCGCGGCCGTGGCGACGTTATTCAATGGACGGAGCGGCGCAGTAAGAGTGCGCACCGCAACCTGTTGATTTCTTAACTCGGCCGCCACACTCGCGGCGGCCGCTTGACTAAGCGGGACGGAAGACGATTGAGCAGTGATCCAGGAGTGGAACGGACCGCGGTCATCTTCGCTACTGTAAGGCAGCAGCGCGGTGTACAGGCGCACGCCATGGCCGTTCGACGCAGCATGCAGAGCCACGTAGACCGCGGCGTGAGTGGTGTTTGCGTAAAAAGCCCGGTCGTCAACTGACACCGTCGCGTCTGAATCGCGCAGAACGAGCGTGGAGATTCCACGATTCTCCAGTTCCTGGCGCAGACGGCGGGCAAAGGCGACCGTGACATCCTTTTCCGCTAGCGTGGCACTGAGCGCTTCGCCGCGGTCATTTCCGCCATGGCTGGCGTCCACGACCGCGAAGTAACGGCGCGCGGCCGCCGACGGTCGGGGCGGCGGCGTAGCTGTACTGTTTTGGGGAGCGGCGGCCGCACTGGCGGTCGGCGTCTGCCCGGGTACGCTCGCCACTGGGGTAGTGGCTGCGGGAACGGGCGTTCCCGTTGTAGCGGCGGCGTTTTCAGGCTTCACAGGAGCGAGTGTGATCGTTCTGCCGTCGTGGCTGAAGCTGGCGATAAGCGGAACGGTGGTGTTCACAGTGATCTGGGCTGCGCCGTCGCCCTCTGAATAGGTGGCCTCGGGAATCGTTTTGCTGCCGAAAGTGAGAGTAGGAGAGGCTGGCGCGGCAACGGGCTCGCGGCTGAATGTCATGCGCAGTTTTCCCGGTTCGGTGGCAACGGACGGATTCACCGGCGCGGTAAAGCGAAACACCAGATGCGAAGAGTCTTCTGGAGGCACTGAGGCGGTGAAGTGAGTGGCGATGTTGCCGATGAAAAGACGTCCGGACTCCTGGTGCAGAGTTGCGGGACCGCCCAAGAAGCGCGGCAGCAGCGAACCAAGAGAGGCCAGCGGGACCAGGCCGCGTCCGTTTTCCATAAGGAATTTTCCCGCGAGGTCGGCATCGCGCCCCTGGACGCGGGCGTGCGTGTGGCCAACAGTAAATTCGCCGAGGATGTTGTTGTAGTGGATGCGCCAGCGCGGCGGGTCGGATTTTGCGTTGACTGTTCCCAGGGGATCCAGCAGTTCCAGCAAGCCAATGTAATCATGCCCTTGCCGCTGCACGATGGGCAAGGAATAGTTGGCAGCAGTGGAGTAGACGGCGAGATGCTTTTCAGGAGCCGCGGCGGAAGTCAGCAGGCCAGCAAAACCCAAGAGGATGCAGACTCCAGCTTCGCCGGTTCGCCATCCGCGAAGAGACCGCCCGAAAATCGTTTTATTCGAGCGCATAGATTGTCAATCCGCTTAGGAGCTTTGGGTAGAAGTCAGTAGATTTCTGGGGCATGACCTCACCGGCGAAGGCAATGTCACGGACCTGCACCATGCGGCAGGGATTCATCAGAAAAGCGATGTTGGCGCGAGTGCGTGCCGCGCCGCGCACTCGCGACAAAGCTTCACCGGCATCGCGGACGTAAGAAATATTCTCCTGGTTGCGGATGGACTCTTCCGACAAGTTCAATACTCTCTCCAGCAGACACTTATGCAATTGCACCACGTCGAGAGCCTGCTGGCGCACGGAAAAGCCGGCGAACACCTCCGGTGTGTTCGGGTTGGGATGATGCAATAGGAATGCCCGGTTCGCAGTGACAGCAAGAATGGATGTTCCCGTTCGCCCCGACTCGCGGAGGATCGCGGTGGCGCGGGGAGCGTCGAGCGCGGCATCCACCTCGTCGATGTCGAAGAAAGCGTGGGCCGACCTGCGGAATTTCTCTTCGGAGAAGGATGCGAGGCCATGCACGACCCGATGCGTCGGCAGAATCAGCAGAGCAGGGATGTTCATATTGACAAAAGTCATCATGACGAACTCGTAAGGCGACGCTGCAGAATCCCCTGCCGAGGCGGAAGCTTCGGCGGCACGGCGTTCGTTGCGGTAGGTGAGGGCAGTTTCGTAACGATGGTGGCCATCGGCGATAATCAATTTCTTATCGCTCATCGCGTCCCGGATCGCACTGACCGCACCAGCATCCGAGACTCGCCACACGCTGTGAACGACGTCATATTCATCTATCACCGAAATATCCGGATCGGCATTGGTGGCGAGCAAAGATTCGACCTGACCGGAATCCTCATAGAGCATGAAGATCTGTCCGAAATGAGCCCGGGTGGCGCGAAGCAGGTCGAGGCGGTCGGCCTTGGGCTTGGCTAGAGTTTGCTCGTGCCGGAAAACGACGCCAGCGGAGTAGTCCTCGATGCGTCCCAGACCGATGAACCCCCGGCGTTCCAGTTCATTCGTTGAACCGGGGACCGAACCGGGCAACGTGAAGCGCTGCGAATAAATATAGACCGAAGGATCCGGATCCTGGTGCAGAATGCCTTCCCGACGCCAGTTC
>Ga0210395_10004479_pt1 | contig 10752 bp, 11 predicted proteins | sample IncBWH4OmetaG_FD_150861 | JGI IMG/M metagenome (GOLD analysis project Ga0210395, IMG submission 150861) | Forest soil microbial communities from Barre Woods Harvard Forest LTER site, Petersham, Massachusetts, United States - Inc-BW-H-4-O ...
CTCGCCGCTTACAGCGCGAAGAGAATACCGTTATGGAAACGGTTAAGGTTGAAAAGCGTAGAGATAAATAAGAATTAATTTCGTATGAAGATGAAAAAAGCCGGCATATTACTGCCGGCTTTTTTACTGAGCAAAGCTCTTTATTTCAATCGTTTGATTAAGGATAGCAATCCGAGCGCTGTGCCATAAGCCGATCCCGCGCCAAACAATCCTGCACGTTCACGAGCAGACAAATTCTCAATATCAGGAATCTGCGTATTAGCGTCATCCGCTGCCTTGAAGAGATTGAATGGAAGCTCAAGGCCTTTATAAACACCCTTCATGTATTCCGTCAACGGCGCTCTCGATTTTTCGAGCGCACGCTGACGCTGCAATTGATCTTCCTTGGGAGAATTTTGATCTACACCCTTCCAATTTTTTTCGAAAGCTTGTTCATTGAAATATGTTTGTGCACCGTAATATATGCCTGGAACTATGATGGGCGATAAGGCTGTACCCAATACTCTTGTCGCCATTGCACCACTGGTAGCTGCATAGAACATGCCTGCTACTAAGATTATTTTCTTCATACATTCTCCTTAATCAAATAAAGATCTATTTCGGTAGTTTATTCAGTAGCGACATCATCATGATCACTGTGGTTAATGTTGAAAATCCAGCAAAGAATCCCACCTTTTCATTTGCATTCATATGCTTTATATCAGGCCCGTATGGTGGTTTATGTCCCGTTAACATTAAAATATTGAGCCCTGGCGCAAAACCTATACCAACGTGCTCCGCAAAATCCCGAGCCGGATTGAGCGCATTACCAATCTCAACCTCACGTTCTAGTTGATCTGCGCTGGATGACGTTTCATTTATATGATTCCATTTTTTCTTGGCTGCTTGCCGATCTATGCATGCTTGTATTCCATAACAGGAACCCGTAGCGATAATGGGCGAAAACATAGTCGCCAGTGTTCGGCCTACTATTGCACTGCTGGTAGCTACATGAAACATGGCTGCTACAAGAATTATTTTTTTCATATATTTTCCTGAGTGAGATAAGAAACTATTTAGCCTTCTTGAGTAACTTCAAACCGTGTAGTGCTATCGTTGCTGCGGTAAGACCAGTCGCAGCCCCTACAGCTTTAGGAACTGCATGCTTGTCATTTTCTATCGCTTCTTTTACCACTTGGTAAGATGAAGGGGATACCTTTTCATAATTTGCCCATTCAAAAAGCCGAATTAATTCGTGCGCCGTTGCAAACATAGCACACACCATGATATTTGAAGGGGGAAAGTATCCACCCACAGCCGCTCCGAAAACATATGGTCTAAAGCTATCTACCTCATTCACCTTTTTCTCGATTTCCTCCGGCGAACTTCCCTCTGCCTTGAGTATATCTCGCCATTCAGCTCGAACTCGCTCAGTCTCATCATGATAATATTTTCCGCAAACCATAGCAGGGGTTGCTCCTAACGCGACCATGCCCAGCTTTTTTGCTGCACCCATCGCACAACCATTGGCTGCATACAACAAACATAATGAAACAATTATTTTTTTCATGAGATCTCCTCAACGATGTGGGTAATATAAAACGATGCAATTATCCCATTAACATCTTAAACAATCCAGTTCTTTGCGAACTTGCGCGTATTAACGCAATAAATCCCACACCTTCAGCAAATCATCTATGGTCATTTGTTGAGCGCGGAGCTTTAACGTTTCAGGATCAAGCTTGGCAAGATCATAATGGCTTTGAGAAAGATTGTTATGCAGCGTGCGCCGCGGTTGATGAAAACAGAATTTTATGAATTTCCAAAATTGTTCTTCGTCTGGAATTTCAGGCTTATTCACGCGCGGCTTAAAGTAAAGCAGGCGAGAAAATACTTTTGGTGGTGGCAAGAATGCCTCAGGCGGAACTTGTTTCAGTAAGCGCCACTCAAAGTAATGCTGAAAGAAGAGAGAGGCATGGCCATAACCACGGCCATGAGTTTTGACGATTTTCTGCGCAACTTCTTCCTGCACCATGATAACGCCCTCTTTGAGCAATGCAGCATTACGCTGCAGCATATGCAAAATGGGGAATGTTACTTGATAGGGAAGGTTTGCGAGTAACGTCCATGGCGCATGAGGATCAAGCCGTTTAAAATCAAGATCTAAGACGTTTTCGTGAAACACGGTCATGCGCGCATCTTTAATATGCGTACGCACGTAATCCACCCAATCTTGATCGATCTCGAAGATCCATAATCGCGCGATCGGCGTCGTGAGTATGGTGCGGGTGAGAAACCCATCGCCGCATCCAATTTCAAAAACCGAACTTTCAGGCGTAAGGACAACCTGCTCTATCATATGATCCGTCACTGACGCATCACGAAGAAAGTGTTGTCCATATCTTTTTTTTATAGGAATATTTGCGCTTTTTGCTGCCACGCGTTTCTCACCATAAGTTATGTTGTTAAGCATGAAATTCGAGTTGCTGTATCCCCGACCCTTCGACACAATTTTTATTTTATCCTTCGGACAAAAATAAAAATCACTCAGGGCGAACGGGGGAATGAATACTTTTTTCCGCTCATTCTAAGTAGGGCCTGCCCTACGAAGCTTTACGCGAAGTAGGGTTAGGACATCAATGCATCTCTAAAGAAGTCTAATTGTTCAAGAACTTTACCAGCGCCTCTGACCACGCAATAAAGCGGATCTTCTGCAACGATTACTGGTAATCCTGTTTCTTTTGAAAGGAGCTTATCAAGGCTCTTAAGTTGCGAACCGCCACCCGCCATTACGATACCTTTATCAACTAAATCAGATGATAATTCTGGTGGCGTATTTTCGAGTGCTACACGTACCACATCAACAATGCTTGCGATCGTTTCAAGAAGCGCTTCGTTCACTTCTGCGCTCGTTAGTTTAATGATCTTTGGCACACCGGTTACCAAATCGCGCCCTTTTACTTGCATCACTTCAAGTGGAGTGTTGCTATCAAGCATTGCGGTACCGATGCTCATTTTGATTTGTTCTGCAGTGCGTTCGCCAATGAGAAGATTGTATTTGCGTTTGACGTAGCTCACAATCGCTTGATCCATTGCATCACCGCCAACGCGTACTGAACGGCAGAACACTACGTCTTTCAAGGATATGATTGCAACCTCAGTGGTACCACCACCAATGTCAACGATCATGCTTCCTGATGGATCTTGGACCGGAAGGCCTGCACCAATTGCAGCCGCCATTGGTTCCATAATGGTAAAGACTTCGCGCGCACCTGCTTGAAGCGCTGAATCTTCAATTGCTCGTTTTTCTACTTGCGTTACACCTGATGGCACACCAATCACCATGCGCGGTTGCACAAGGGTGTAGCGATTATTATGCACTTGGCGAATGAAGTAACGAAGCATGCTTTCAGTTAATTCGAAATCGGCGATCACGCCATCACGTAATGGACGCGATGCGATAATACTTTCAGGAGTTTTTCCAAGCATTTCTTTTGCGCTTTTTCCTGCTGCTAATACTTGCTTGGTGTGTGCCTTAACGGCGACAACGGACGGCTCATCGAGCACGATCCCTCGATTGGGAACATAGACAACCGTATTTGCGGTGCCTAAGTCAATTGCTAAATCTTTTGAAAATACACTAAATAGACGACGTGCGGGGAAAAAATTCATATATTGCCTCTTATTTGTAACCTCTAAACTTATCTATGGAGCTCACTGTACGCCATTAAAAATTAAATTCAATCCCGATTGAGACTTTGGTGGTTTTAGGAATACGGTGCGTCATAATAACGTTAACCGGAACGTCCCATGCCAGATAAACAATCGGCTCAGCAACGCGCTTTACCTTCATTTTACCAAAATCATACAGCGCTGTTAACGTTATGTGTCCGCCAGACCAGCGTGAGAATTCAACCGCGCGTCTTAAACGAACAGGTACCGTTTTATCACACCGTTTATCAGTCCATCCATCTTCACCGTGTATAGAAAGCGTATATTGTAGACGTGCTCCAAAACCTTCACGCAGATTTTCTACGCTGAAGTATGGTGCAAACATGAAGGTTGGACCTGGATTTACTCGCGCATCACCAACAACAACGCCATAGTTAATCGGCTCATCGGAGATAGGCATACGGCTCAATTGTGTTTTGGCGAGTCGTTTGCTCAAACCAATAAAGAGACCAAGTTTCCAATCTTCTTTCAATTCAAATTCGCCATCGCCCATGAGATAGAAACCCCAGTGACCATTGCCACCGAATGGCACTGATGCTGGATCGCAAATGCTTGCTTTCTTTCCGGCTGGTACTAAGAGCCCAAAACGCATGCCTAGATCTATGTGTCTGAATTTGAGAGTGTAATCCCAATTATTGCCAACGCGCAGATATAAGTCTAAATCACCCATACCCACTTCATCGGATTGTGTACCATTCATGCCTAATTGCGCATTCATGCTACGTAAAATAACTTCTAACTCTGGATTTCTATCGCGCGATTCTTCTGGAGAGAAGATAAGGCGCGAGTTTGCGCGCATGAAGTACCACTCAAAACCGAGTGTTACATGGCGAGAGCAGCCATACTGCGCACCAAAAAAAAGACCTTGTGATTGAATTTTACCATTCATATTCCAGATGATACTGCTCCGTGTCAGCAGTAAATCTTCTTGCCCTACCGTGATGAACGGATTTTCATAACCCGCTTGCGCCATTGCAAGTGCGATCGCTTTTTGGTCAAAGCTGCCAAGAATGTTAAAGAGCGGCATATCGCTTTCTTCACGCTCGAATGATGACGGCGTGGTGGTCATGAAGGGCCCGAGAGTTGCATAATGATCTCGATCGTAATACGAAACGTATGGATAGAGAGTCAAGGGGAAGAATCGGTTGTCATAGAACAAACCGGCGTGTAATGGCTCTGCGAACATACTGAGTAAGATCCCAATGATGCCATATATCGTCCATATTTGCCGACATTGCCCCGGATTTTTGTGCTGTACATCTTGCATAATGTTCTCGCTTTTTCTTGTTTTTCTACGTAATACATTCGTCTTTGAAATGAACGTGAGCTGACACGCCCTGAAACGAATAGTATATATAATACTCTATTCCATTGTTTTTGAAAGTCTTAGTCTTGATAAGATTATGAAATTACTTCATTGATGTGAAATAGCGCATATGTTAAAATTTTTAAGCGTTTAATTATTATTTCTCACATCGTCTTAAAAAAAGGAACCTCTGTGTTACATAGAAAAATGCGCATCATCGTTGTTACGTTCAATTTTGTTACACTGTTATTCACCAACACACTTGCAAAAGGAGAAGGTATTATGATCCATAAAAACCTTCAAGCAATTATTCTCGCTGCTGGAAAATCAACCCGCTTTAATACCGGTTCAAGTAAATTACTCGCACCACTCTGCGGACAAGCGGTCGTGGTATATCCTGCGCGCTTATTTCATGAATTAGGTGTTGAGGTTACCGTCGTAACCGGCCATCAGAAAGAAGATATTGAAAGCGCATTGAATGCGCAGATAAAAAGCGGCATTCAATTTGTGCATCAAACCGAACAACGCGGCACAGGCCATGCACTCATGTGCACCAAAGATACGTGGAACAAAGATCTCATTATCATCATGAATGGCGATATGCCATTCGTCAGCCAGGAGATCATTACAAAACTGTATACCATGCATACCGAAAATAATGCTGCCGTCAGTTTTGTTATCGCACCAAATAATGATCCATCTTTTGCAAATTATGGACGCATTGTGCAAGATGGCGCATCCATTAAAATTGTTGAAGCTTCTGAATTTAAGGGTCAACCAATTCCGCAAGAGTATCCTGTCAACGCAGGCGTGTATCTGATCACCAAAGATTTTCTGGTAAATTACTGCAATGCATTGCAGCAGAATAATACGCAAAACGAATTCTATGTGACCGATCTGATTGGCATCGCTAATGAGGCCGGCAAGAACGTCTGCACCTTGACTGCATCATGCGATGATATTCGCGGCATAAATACACTTCAAGAGTTGGTTACTGCCGAACAAATCAAACGCACACAACTTTTGAATGGATTCATGAAAGCAGGCGTACGTTTTATGAGGCCTGAAACCAATGTTATTGATCTTGATATCATTATCGGCAAAGGAACTGTGATTGGCGCCGGCGTTCACCTGCTTGGCAAAACCAAAATCGGCTCACAATGCATCATTCATCCATACACTATTCTTGATGCGGCAACGCTCGAAGATAACGTCACCGTGCATCCTCATTCAGTCGTGAGCCATAGCACAATCCATGCACATGCACACATCGGGCCCTATGCTCATTTGCATCTTGAATCTGATATTGCTGAGCGGGCATATGTGGGTAACTTTGTTGAAGTGAAAAAGAGTACACTTGGTATCGGCACGAAAGCAAAACATTTGGCCTATTTAGGTGATGCGATAATCGGCAATCGCGTCAATATCGGCGCAGGCACCATCATTTGCAATCATGATGGCAAAGAAAAGCACACCACCACGATCAAAGACAATGCGTATATCGGCAGCAATAGCACCCTTATCGCACCAATCACCATCGAAGAAAATGCGTATACCGCAGCCGGATCAACCATTACGAATGATGTCCCTGAATCTGCTCTTGCTATCGGCCGCGCGCGTCAAATCGTTAAAGAAGGATATGCGCATAAATTACGCAATAAACATTCGGCAACGCCTGCTACCTCCGATCAAGAGAAAGCACCTACGTATGCCTATGCAAAACCTGCTCCCAATGACACTTCTAATCCCGAGGGCATATGATTCGCTTTATACACACCGCTGACATACACTTTGGCATGGAAAATTATGGCCGTATTGATCCCAAGACTGGGATTCATACGCGGCTTCTTGATTTTGAACGTGCCCTCAATGCCTGCATCGATCATGCCATTGCACAAGAAGTAGATCTTTTTGTGTTCTCCGGTGATGCCTATAAAACGGCAAATCCGAGCCCAACGCAGCAGCGCTTACTCCTGAAATGTTTTTTGCGGCTCTATAAAGCAAATATTCCCGTGATAATTGTGGTGGGCAATCATGACCACCCACTCAGCTTTGGAAAAGCAAATTCACTCGATGTATTTGGTGAACTCCCGATTGATGGCTTTCATGTAATGAGCAAACCCGCAACTATCATAATCCAAACCAAGAGTGGCCCGATTCAAATTGTCGGCATTCCATGGCCTACGCGTAATACGCTCGCGCTGGGCGATGCGCACTTATTTAAAACAACCTCACAAATTACAGAATATATCTCCAAGGCAGTTAACGCGATCATTCAAGATCTGGCGCAGAAATTAAATCCAGAAATCCCTGCCATACTCGCTGCGCATCTTACCGTCAGCAGCGGCGTCTTTTCCGGTTCAGAGAAGCGCGCCATCTATGGCACCGATCCTCTTTTTATGCCATCCAATCTTGCGCGTCCTGAGTTTGATTACGTCGCTCTCGGGCATCTGCACCGGTATCAAAACTTAAATCCAAATGGCTATCCCGCACTCGTCTATTCTGGATCGCTTGAACGCATCGATTTTGGTGAACGCAAAGAAGAAAAAGGTTTTTGTTTGGTGACCATCAAGCAAAAAGGCGAAACTACGCATGAGTTCATTAAAGTCCCCACGCGCCCCTTCATTCAAATCGAAGTGGAGCTCACTTCCGATCGAGATCACACCGAGCAAGTGGTCCAAGCGATTGAGAAACATACGTCAAAGATGCGGTGGTGAAAGTGATTTATCACGTGCCTGCGGGGAAAAAGGATTTAGTTCAGTTACATGATGTGCAGCGCGCTTGCAGCACAGCCATGCATGTGGTGGGAATACTTCCAATCCATAAGCCGGTCGCCCGCGAAAAGCGCATGGGCCTGAACGTTGATATGGATTTACCAACACTCCTTTCTTCATACTTTGATTCCAAGCCGGAACTCAAAGATCGTAAAGAAGATCTGATTAAGAAAACCATGCAACTGGTTGAAGAACAGCAGATCCAGGATGCCCAAGATGCATAATAGAGGAATCTCTATGCACAGAAATACGAGTATTAACCCTTTACTTGGCGACAGTAATCTATTAGTAAATCCTCTAAACCAATGTATAGCGGATCAACCCGCACTTTTTTATCCAAAATATCATTCACCGATACCCAGACAGGATCTATCCGCAACTCAGAGGAATCAGCATTTGTAATAAACGCGGGATCTTGCGCAACAATCTCCCCAACAAACACTGCACATGAACTGAACTTATTGGGATCTATACTCCAGAAAAAATAGTAACTTCCAATGTATTGCTCGATCGATACCATAAGGCCGAGCTCTTCTCGAGCCTCACGTATAGCACACTGTTCCAAATTTTCAGCCGTTCTGGTGGAAAAGTCTATTTCTAGCTTACCTCCAGCAGGCTCATAGTAAGCATTGCGCTGCACCAACAATATTTTCTCAGCATCTAAAGGATGACGTACAACAATTTTTGCTGATGGGAAAAACATATCAAACTCCTTGGGTGTTACTTTGACAACATTCTCTTCAGAGGGTTCAATGAAATCAGAAGTAATTTCTGACATATCAATATCCGGTATCAAAAGAAATGATATAACTGCATGTCTATACTCTTTTTTGATGGGTGCAACACCATGAATAGTCGGATTAAGATCTATACCGGCTTTAGAACAGGCTGCGCCAGGTATAAGAATAGTAGAAGTAACATCTTCCGCTTGAGAAAAGAATCTGATTGGCTTTTTCAATTTTTTAAAGCTGGGGTTTTGAGTATCTTCACAGAGAAGCAAAGAATCATCATCATCGTCATTTGAATCCCATATGAGACTTATGCATGATTTATCACGATGTGGCGTTGTCCCCCATCCTTCGCTTTTTTCATACCGTACAATCTTGGAAATAACAGTTAATTCTTGATATTTGCCATACGCAAGAGCCTTAATACCAGGTCTGCTCTCCTCAAGACGGTCAATTATTTCGCTAAATAACTCACGTGCCATTGCATCAAGCTTCTCCATGTTTTTTAAAAACGATTCAACGGAAGGATCATATGTATAGGTCTCTGTGTCACAAAGTAGGTTGTAATGCTCTTTAATAAATTGAAAGTAGATCTTATTAAAGCGTTTAGTTTCATGCTCTCTTGGATCACGATAGCTTGGTGGTGCCGAGCAATAACGCTTCTTTTGGGTATCAATCGATAGAAAATCTTTTTCAATAGTATGTATTTTTATAGCAAAGTCTCGATCGTTGCTCATAAGATCAATAAATTGATCAAAGGTGCGGTACAATTCATTGTAATCGTCTTTGAGAAAATGATGATTGCCTATCTCACAATAACCTCTCGTTTGCAATGATCGGAAAACATCATCTGTTCCGATCAGATATTCAGTGGCATGAGATGTAATGATAGTTGCCAACCCTGCTAGCACCAGCGTCACCCATAATGCACGTTTTGCATGTACCATATCAAACTTTTCCCCTAAAAAATATATAGAGAAACATTATATAATACTGAATATTTTAATCAAACGTTATACTTTGGATTAGTTACAATCCGAACAATACCTATCTCATGAAAAAGCCGCCCATTGAGAGCGGCTCTTTTTTTATATAAGCGTATTTATTGTTGAACACAGAGTTAAGATTAACTCACCGCGGGCGGTACATCCGTATCGACCGGTTCCAAATCAATGATTGGCATAGAGGCTTCTAGTTGCTGTTCAAATTCAGAGAATAAACGTTCATAACGAGGGCGACGTAATACTTCAACAATTTCGCTATAGCGTTCTTCAAAACCCTTCAAGCGGCGTTCATGCATGTTGACTAATTTGAAGAGCTCAAAGCCATCAAAGCCTTCTTCACTTAACCGGACTTCTCCTGGCTGCATCTGAGTAATGAACATTTTTTCTGGTGCGATATCCGCAAGATCAAGCCAAAACGGATCAGCCCATTCTACGTTCGGCAACGTTTTACCCGCACGCAAGGTAGCTTCAATTTTCTTACGTTGTTGATCTTTACTGCTGCTTGAATCAAACGGCATGAGACCAGGTTGAACTTCATATTGCGGCTCGAGATAGATTGGATTTTCATCATAATAGGCGCGCACTTCACGTTCCGGAATCAATAAGCGTGAATGCACTTTGACGCTTATTAGAGTACTCGTTGCTGACATTTCGCCCAATTGCTCGCGGCCTTCAGCAAAGGTATAGCCTGCAGAATCAAAGAGTTTCACGATATCATCGTGCGTCATTTTGTTTTCACGTTTAATCATATTCAAGTGATCATCGATATCAGATTCGCTCGGAAGCATGCCATATTCTTTGGCTTTATTATATAAACGGGCATTGCGAATGAGATCTTTTTTAGAGCGCATCGTACCGTCAATTGCAGGGCGGTCAAGCTCTGATTGGGTGATGACTTTATTCCCTTCGGGATTGGGAATCACGGCGATGATTGTATCAATCTGGTAGCGATTTTTACTATCACGCGGTGCACGTTCTTTTTGTGTAGAATTTTCTTTTTTGGTCGGTATCGAGCGTGCGTTTTGAGCACTATAGGCATTCATTGGTGCCAAGGCGAGCGCAAGGCTCAAAATAACTATTCTTTTTTTCATTGTGCTTCTCCTGAAGTAACTGAAATGAAGTAGAAAAGGGAGCGCCTTATTCAGACGCTCCCCATAGTGTATGCCTACTGATAATCTTATGCAACTTGTGCAGGTTGATTTGATGTCTGCGACGCGTCTGCATCAGCT
>Ga0210395_10004483_pt1 | contig 10749 bp, 4 predicted proteins | sample IncBWH4OmetaG_FD_150861 | JGI IMG/M metagenome (GOLD analysis project Ga0210395, IMG submission 150861) | Forest soil microbial communities from Barre Woods Harvard Forest LTER site, Petersham, Massachusetts, United States - Inc-BW-H-4-O ...
CGACGAGGCTGAGGATCGGATCATGCGCGATTATCTGGGACTGTCTTGCCAGATGGACAACGCGATCACTCCCATCGCGGCGGGTGCCGCGGGCGGTTGGGTCATCTTGGCGCTTCTGGGCCTCGCGCCGGTCTTCATCACGGGGACCGCGAGTTCGACTGCGATTGCGATCAGTCTGGGCGGCATCCTGCTGGCGAACAGGGCGTTCACAGGCATCTCCGGCGGGATCGCGTCTCTGTCGCAGGCCGGGGTGGCCTGGACCATGGTATCCGAGCTGTTCCGGGCTGCACGCGCACCGATCGATCAAACGCCCGTCCCGCCTCCCGTCCCGGGCGATGTGGTGCTCCTTCGGCGGAAACTGATCGATGCGAGTGACGTGGTGTTCCGCTATCGCCCCGAGAGCCGGGCGATCCTGCGGGGGCTGGACCTGACAGTTTATCAAGGCGAGAGGATATTGCTGGAGGGCGGTTCGGGTGGTGGCAAGTCCACCCTCGCGGCGCTGTTGACCGGCTTACGTATACCGGAATCCGGCCTGTTGCTGCTGAACGGGCTGGACCGGCCAACGCTCGGGTCAAGTTGGCATCAACTGGCCACCGAGGCTCCGCAGTTCCACGAGAACCACCTTCTGGCAGGATCGCTGGCGTTCAACCTGTTGATGGGCCGCAACTGGCCACCGTCGGCGGAAGACCTGACGAAGGCACAGGCGCTGTGCGTCGATCTCGGGCTCGGTGGCCTGCTGGACCGTATGCCCGCCGGCTTGATGCAACAGGTCGGCGAAACCGGCTGGCAATTGTCGCATGGCGAACGCAGCCGCGTCTTTCTGGCGCGCGCCCTGCTGCAGAATGCTCAGCTTACGATCCTCGACGAGAGTTTCGCAGCGCTGGATCCGGCAACGCTGAAGGCATGCCTGAAATGCGCCGTTGCGCATGCCAGCACGCTGATGGTTATCGCGCATCCCTAGCGTGATGGTGCGCTTTTTTGATTCTTGGTCCGGGTGATGCCTTGATCAAGGGAGCCGAAACATCCCAGCCGCCGCCAAGGGCCTTGATCAGACCGACAGTGGCTTGAAATCGGGCTGCGTGGACAAGCAACGCCTGGCGGCGATCGCGTAATTCGACCCGCTCGGCGTCAAGCAGTTCGAGCTGGGTCGCGAGTCCGTCCGCGTAGTTCGATGCCACCAGGGCTGTTGTGCGCTGCGCCGCGTCGACGGCGCGTTTCAGGTCCGCCTCCTGCCTGGCCAGGAGGCGCAAGGCGGAAAGCTGGTCTTCAACATCCTTGAACGCTATCAGGATCTGCTGGCCATAGGTCGCGGCGGCGGCGTCAAGATCCGCGTTCGCTTTGGCCACCTCCGCGAGATGTCGGCCACCGTCGAAAATCGGCAGGGAGAGCAAGGCTCCGAGTGTTGATGCGGCCGCTGACCCGGTCAGTAATGAGCCCAGAGTTGATGAGGCAAATCCGCCAAACGCGGTCAACGACAGGGTCGGCAGCCAACGGTCCTGCGCCACGCCGGTACGGATTTGCGCTGCAATCATTGCCTGCCTGGCAGCCCCGACATCGGGACGGCGTACGAGAACCGCGCCGGGAATGCCCGGTGGAATGTTCGGTACCTTATCGGAGTGATTGGTCGGAGGGATCTCAAAGGTCGATGCAGATTCCCCTACCAGGACCGCCAACGCATGTTCCAGTTCCGCGCGACGCTGGTCCAGAGTCAGAGCCTCGGCTGCAACGGCTTCCGACTCTGCGCGCAGTCGTACAAGGGTGAGTTCCGACGCAAGACCGGAGCGGAACAACCCCTCGGTCAGGCGCGCGGATTTGAGCTGTGACGCTGCGGCGCCGCGCACCAGCGCGCGTTCGGCATCAAGCGCTCGCAAGGCGAAATACGTCTGGGCAATATCAGCCTGAACCAGAAGCTTCGCCACCCGCAGCAACTCCTCCCGCTCAGCGGTGTCCATGGAAGCAGCTTTGGTTTCCCGCGCGAGACGGCCGAACAGGTCGGCTTCATAGGATAGATTGGCGCCGACAACGTATAACGGGCCACTGCTGCTGGCGGCGTTTGTCAGCTGTCCTTCGGAGCGGGTTGCGTTGGCGCCGAGCGAGAGCGTCGGCCACTGGGCGGCTGCTGTCGCCTGCTGGATGGCACGGGCTTCGGCGAGCCGTGCATCCGCCAACCCGACAGTGAAGTTGTTCCGGTCAGCGCGCCGGATCAACGCATCCAGTTCAGGGTCGAAGAACACGAGCCACCACGCGCCGTTTGCCGGTGCTTCGGCAGCCGAGTGCTGGCGCGTTGAAGGATCGGTTTCCCGAAAGGCGGCGGGCGTCGCGGGAAGATGGTTCGGCTGGTTGGATTGGTGGGCGCATGCCGTCAACGCGACAGCGAATGTCACGGCCACCTGGGGTGCCGCTCGATGATGCCGGAATCGCCGGCGGCCAGCGTTGGTCACGCGATCCATGTTCAACGCCCGAATGGTTCGTGGGCGGTTTATAGATCAAACCGTGACAATCAAAAAAGCAGCACGCGGCGCGATCGCTCGCGTCCGCGTGCTACACTTCGCTGCTCCGGATCTACTGACCGGGGCAGCTGCCGACGACAGGTGGCTTCGCGTCGGTAGCGGTGTTGATCGTGATCGTAAGAATGCAGCTCTTACGCCAGCACCGGCTTCACCGGACCGCCGCCACGACGGCCGCCACCAACACGGACGAGACCTGCACGGATGTTTGTCTTAATCTTCATGTTACTCTCCTCTCTCAGTAAACGCGTGCGGATTGCACGCCATTCCTCCGGCCCATGCCGGAGAAATTCCACATGGCCGCGCTCATGCAGCCGCGTCCTGCCTGGCGATCGTCAGGAGGTCCACATTGAAATCAATGTCGACGGCAAGCAGACGCTCGAGCTCATCGATCAGATAGGGCAGGCGGTTAGGCTCGCCCTGTATGAGGAAGTGGACATCCATATCCGCCGCGCTCATCGCTCGCTTAGGCTGTTCGCGGCCAAGCAGCCGATTGATGTCGTTCTGAACTGTGACCGCTGTGCGAAGGACTTGCTGCCCGCGCAGCAGGAAGTCCATGATGCAGCCGGACAGATCCAAAACAAGCGCGTAGGCCGTGTCTCCCGTAAGTTCGAAGCGGCTCCGCAGAATGTCCTGGAGCTCGGCTTCGACTTGCCGATCCGCACTTGTACAGCCCGGGGCCAGGAGAATATCGAGACCCGGGGCATCGGCGAGACGCGTTATGCCGCGTCCGCATTGCTGATATGTGTAGGCACATGCGTTGTCGTGACTGGCGCGCCACGTCTCGTGCGCGAACTCGGTACTCTTCAGCAGTGCCATATGCGCCTGCATGCCTTCGCGCAAGGCGGCGAACGAGGCTGCGTTTATCGACGGCCAGACCTCAACGATTTCCGCGACGCGTTCATACGCTCGGACCATCGCAGGCCATAGCGAAAACACCGCAGCGCTCGCACGGAACCCGAGAAGTCCATAGTCGATCGCGGCATCCAGATCGTCGAATGCGGCCTGGACCGCAGGCTCCAGCGCTACGGACACGTAGTCCTTGCTGCCGCGTCCCTCCAAAAGTACCTGCATGAACTCGCGGACCATCGCTTTGGGCCCCCCGCAAACACCGTGAGCGGAGTGAAAAGAGTAGGTTCGCTCTGCGTAGTCCAGAATTTGGTCGATCGAGGTGACCTGGTGTGGCGACACAGTCGGCTCGCTGGTCGGATCGTACAACATCTGTTGCACTGTCAGGCGTACGCCGTCCGTGACGCGAAACAACGATGACAACGCGGGATGCAGATCGCCGTTCTCGACACGATTGTGCTGGCGCATCAGCTGATAGGTCGGTACCGCGAGTACTATCACGGCCAGACGTTCGACGTGTCCAACGGTCCATGCACCCTCCGCCTCCGGGAATCGCCGTAGATAGCCCTGCCGCACCCGAAGCACCGCCGACATTATCTGCGACCAGTGCGCGAGCATCAGCCGCATTGCGGTTACGTTCATCGGGCGCTCGCTTTGATAGCGGGTACCCGGGAGATTGCAGGTCCGCCATTCCGTGGGCACATCCAGCCGCAGCGCGGATGGGAACACATTTGCCTCGCCGACCTGGCGTTGATCGGCGTCGAGAGCGATATGGGCAACACGGTAGACTGGCAGGATCAGTTCGAGATAACCCAGCTCGATCGGCCGGCCGGCGAGTTCTTGTGTGATCGCTTCACACTCATGCCAGCTTCGCGCCACCGGGCAGGTCGATTTGGGCAGCGGCGAGGTACGCACTGCATCGCTGACCACCGCGGCATCCTGGTCGACCGCGGCGGCACGGGTCAGGACATTGTCATCGATCAGGTGCTGAAGAAGGTCGCGGATTTGGGGCCATTCATATCCATCGCCCCAGCCTGTCGCATCGCCCGCCGTGAACCGAGCCTGTCTGGCGAGTGTCTCGCCGAATGCAAATAACTCAGGTTCATCAAAAACGATTTCCTTGTCATCGTAGTATAGCCGCAACTCCGCGACACCAGCTTCATTCGTCGCGTGCTGAACCACCATGCGCCGGTGTTTCGGGATCACAAGATCGTCCCACCGCGACACGACCGGATCGATATCGCCGGTCGCATGCGCAGGGCATGTGTCCTGTTCGATCCGGTGATCATTCATCGTGAGGTCGCTCGCATTGATCACTCCTCGAGGCAGTCAGTGGCGTCGGTTCGACGCAAATCAGTCATCACGCCAACTGTTCCGAACCGGCGCGGCATATCCGTGCCGCTCGTGTCGTTCGAGTAGTAATAGTGGAAGAGGACCAGACCGGATGTGAGCTGTCTCACTACGCGGCGCAGCTTTTTTCCTTCTTCGAGCTAAGCCCGCGTCTTGAAGCGTTGGGCCAATAGGTTATGCTGTCAGCACCAACACGCATCGAACCCTCAATTGTTCGATGTGAAGGTTCAGTCGGGGAACACGTCCATGCAGGTCGCATTCATCGCCGCGCTTGCCTCCCTGCTTGTGTTTTGGAACGGAGGGCGCGCTGCTGCTCAACAGCAGAGCTGCGCACGCGTGATAGAGGCGGATATCGTCGCGATCGATCAGCCGATCTACCTCAACCGGCTCGGCGCCAGCCTGCCGGGCGGCATGATCTATGCTCTACGACGTGATATCGTCGCCCAGCCGAACGGAGCAGAGATCGCCGCCGGCCACGTGCAACTCAATCCGGCTCGTCGCCCCCGTCCACTGGTGCTACGCGTACGCGTCGGCGATTGCCTGCATATCCGCTTCCAGAACCTGCTATCGCCGACCGCCCTCCCGCCCCAAACGCCGCCGGCCTGCCCGGCGGGCATCTTTCTCGAGCAGACCTGCACACGCGCCGCCGGCGTTCATGTATCCGGGATGGAAGAAACGCTGGTGAACGGAACGCTGATGAACGGTTCGTTCGTCGGCACCAATCCGACCAGCCTGGTGCCCCCCTCGGGGCGGATTGACTACGCCGTTCGCGCGCCAGCCGAAGGCGTGTTCCTGATGTACAGCACTGCTGCGAACGCGCAAACCACGGATTCCGGCGGCGGACTCGGTGGTCAGCTTTCCGCTGGCCTGTTCGGCAGTGTCGTGGTGGAACCTGCCGCATCCGAATGGTATCGCAGCCAGGTCACGAAGGCCGACCTCGACGCCGTCACCACGGGCCGCAGCGCCGATGGCCATCCGCTGGTGAATTACGCCGCGCTGCGCAAGGAACAGGACGGCAGTTGCACGCCGGTGCTGCGGATGGTGGACGTGGTGTACAAGATCGGCCCGGGCGGCGCCTGCGTGCCGGTGGGCGGTGACCTCGTCACGTATTACGGCGACCTGACGGCAATGGTCACCGGGCCGCAAGCCGGCCCGTTTCCGCCGCAGGACAACGGGCCGTCCTTCACGTCCAACCCAGTCGAACCGAGCCGCCACCAGCCATTCCGCGAATTCGTCCAGCACTATCACGACGTGCTGACCACGACGCAGGCATTTCCCGATCTCTACGCCGCCGCCGATACCGCCTTCGTGCTGGGCAATGGTGGCGAAGCGTTTGCAATCAATTACGGATCGGGCGCCATCGGCAGCGAGATTCTGGCCAACCGGCTTGGCGTCGGACCGGAAGGCGGCTGCGTCGAATGCCGGTTCGAGGAGTTCTTCCTCAGTTCTTGGGCGGTCGGCGATCCCGCCATGCTGGTCGGTAAGCCCGACGGCCTGAAGCAGAACCTCCCGAAGCAAACGGTGCCGTATAAACCGAAGACGAAGCTGCGCACCGATGACGAGGCGAAGTATCCGGATGACCCTTCCAACGTCTATCACAGCTATATCGGCGACCGCGTCATCTTCCGCATCGTCCATGCCGGCCAGCAGGTCACCCACCTGCACCACCTGCACGCACACCAGTGGCTGCACACGCCGAACAGTGATACCAGCACCTATCTCGACAGTCAGTTGATCAGCCCCGGATCGGCGTTCACGCAAGAGATCGACTACGACGGCAGCGGCAATCGCAATCGCACACCGGGCGACGCGATTTTCCATTGTCATTTCTATCCACACTTCGCCGGAGGCATGTGGGGCCTGTGGCGCAACCACGACGTATTCGAAGCTGGCACCGACCTCGCGATCGACCCGACTAAGCAATTCAACCGGGCGCTGCCGGACGCGCAATTCCTGAAGGGCACGCCAATCCCGGCCGTGGTGCCGCTGCCGACGCTGCCAATGGCCCCGCTGCCCGCGCGCACCAAACTCTGCCCTATCGATAATCGTTGGGACGGCAACCAGGTGTTGGCGCCGGACGGCAATTGCCCGCCGTTCGATACCGCCACCGCGGCCGGCGAGGTGGCCTATGTCGCCAAGGCGGATGTCGATGCCGGCCGTGATCCGGGATTTCCGTTCTATATTCCCGGCATCGCTGGCCAGCGCGTACCGCATCCTCCGCTGGGTTACGCGCTCGACAAGAGCCCCCAGGCGGCCGGGCAGACCGCCTATCTCGATGGCGGCCTCGCGCGCCACATTACCCTGGCCGGCGAGGTCTTCAACGATCACTTCAATGCCTGGGACTTCAGCAAAGACCTCGACAGCGTCGCCGCGGTTCCCCTGCCCGAGGCCGGCACTGCGCTCGAGCGGCTGGCGATGCAGGTGCACAGCACCTGCACACGCGCCAGCGTCACACCGGAAGGCGGGCCTGGCAACTACGTGCTGAATGGCGGTCCCAGCGTGCAGGGAGCGCCGTACGCCAATCCGTCCTGGGGCTCGAACGGCAACGTGCCCTGTGCCGACCTCGCCGATCCGCCGCCGCCCAGCAACGATCCGGGCCGGCCTGACCGCGTTTACAAGGCCGCCGACGTGCAGATGGATGTCGTGTTCAACAAGGCCGGCTGGCACTATCCGCAATTGCGCTTCGAGACATTGTGGCAGGACGTGATGCCGGCGCTCGCCGGCAAGCGGGCGCCGGAGCCGCTGTTCATCCGTGCCAACTCCGGCGAGACCATCGAATTCTGGCAGACCAACCTGGTGCCGGACTATTACGAGTTGGACGATTTCCAGGTGCGCACGCCGACCGATGTCATCGGTCAGCACATCCACCTCGTGAAGTTCGACGTCACGTCCTCCGACGGCGCGGCCAACGGCTACAATTACGAGGCCGGCTCATGGAGCCCCGACGCGGTGCGCGAGGAGATCGCGGGCATCCGCAAGTTCAACAACTGCCCGCCCAATGCTCCGGTATCGTTCCGGTGCCCGCTCGCCAAGGCGCCGCCACCCGATATCGGCAAGGCGCCGCCGGGTCAGGATTGGACCGGTGCGCAGACCACCGTCGAGCGCTGGTGGGCTGATCCGGTGATGGACAAAAGCGGTGTTGACCGCACCTTGCGCACCGTGTTCACGCACGACCATTTCAGCCCGTCGACGCACCAGCAGGCGGGCCTCTACAGCGGGCTGCTGGTCGAACCCAAAGGTTCGAACTGGCGAATCCCGGCGCTGACCGATCCGGGGACCGGCCAGATCAGTTCCGACGTGGCGATGGGCGCTCGTCCGGACGGCGGCCCTACCAGCTGGGCAGCAGACGTGATCACCTCCGACCCGACTCAGAGTTATCGCGAGTTCGCCATCGCGTTCCAGGACCTCCAACTCGGCTACACCAACCAGAGCGTTCCTCACCCGCTGCCATATCCGTGCGCACCCGGTACCCACGTCGCGCCGCCCGCCCCACCGGCCACGCCCTATGTTTGCACGCAGGACGGTTCACCCGGGGCGAACACGGTGTTCTGGGGCTGGGCGAGCCAGGCGAATGCGCTATTGCCGCCTACTCCCGTTGCCAGTGTGCCCACGCCACAACTTACACCCGCCCTTTTCACTGTCGGCGACGGCGTCTCCAGCGTGAACTATCGCAGCGAGCCGTTGCCGCTGCGCGTCGCCACCGCGTCCGGCGGCGCGCACGATCCTATGAAGCCGGCACAGGATCTGGCGTTGGCGTTTGCCTCGATCCCGCGCGAAACCCCCGCACTGAACATTCAACCACCGAACACACAGCAGCTGTTTCCGGGCGATCCCACCGTCACCTACCCTGGTGGTTTTATCGGCGCGGCAGATCAGGATCCCTATACCCCGCTGCTGCGCGCTTACCCCAATGACAAGGTGCAGGTCCGGGTACTGGTCGGCGCGCAAGAGCTGCACCACACCTTCGCCATGCACGGCGTAAAGTGGCTGGCCGAGCCGTCCTATCCCGATTCCGGTCATCTGGACGCGCAGCCGATGGGCATCTCGGAGCATTTCGAGATGTTGTTCACCCTGCCACCCGCCGGAACCGGCGCACAGAGCGACTATCTCTATCAGCCGGACACGAACTTCCCCAGTCAGGAGGACGGTCTGTGGGGCATCATGCGCGCGTATCATACCGCGCAGCCGGATCTGCCGGCGCTGCCCAACAACAAGCCTCCGCCGTACCCTGCCGCCGCACAGAACATTTGCCCGGACGGCGCGCCCCACCGTGCGTTCGCTGTCAGCGTCGTGACCGCCCATCGTGCTCTGCCGTCCCGTACGCTCGCCTACAACACGCGCCCACCCCCACCGGAGCAGATCACGCAGGCCGACGCCATCCTGTATGTGCCATCCGAAAATCTCGACGCAAATTCCCATTTGATAAGCGGTGCGCCGGTCGAGCCGCTGATCCTGCGCGCTGCGGCCGGCGAGTGCATCGACGTTACGCTGACCAACCTGCTTGATCCGACTGAAACGGACATCAACGGCCAGTCGATCTTCAACAACCCGAATCCCGACTCCTACCTTTCAATCCCGATCTTTCCCTCGGCGCGGGCCGGACTGCATGCCCAGCAACTGGAAGCAGACGTCACCACCAGCGACGGCACCCGTGTTGGCACCAATCCGGATGAGACCGCGGCGTGGAAGGGCGGGGTCAGGCACTACACCTGGTATGCGGGCAAGCGCGACGGCGGGCGGCTGGTCCCCGCCGAACTTGGCGTCGTCAATCTGCAGCCCGCCGATCCGATCGAGCAACCGTTGTTCGGCGCCGTTGGAGCGCTGGTCATCGAGCCACCCAATGCCGTTTGGCGTACGGATGCCGGCACCGCTGCGGCGGCCACCGTGTTTGCTCCGCCGCGGCTCGCGTTCCGCGAATTCGTCGGTGTGTGGCAGTCGCTCATCAACTGCACCTTCTTCCCGCCAAACAACAATTGCCAGAACCCGCAGAATTCCACCCTCGAGCTCGAAGGGCTCAACTATCGGGCGGAACCGCTCCCGTTCCGCGTCGGCGCGAATACTGACATTGCCAATGCATATTCCGACACCCTGCTGGCGTCGCCACCTACGTTGGTGTCCGCCAAAGTGCTCGCCTGGGACCCGCAAACGCCGGTGTTCTGGGCGTCCTCCGGCATGCCGGTGCGTTTCCGGTTCGTCAATCCGGGCGGTTTTATCGCACTGGCCGAGGTGTTCGGCCATCATTGGCAGGAGGAGCCTTGGAAGAGCGGCAGTACCCGCATCGGCGACAACCCGTTGTCGCAAACGATGGGTGGAGCGATCCTTGGATCCGGCCACGCGCTCAACCTAGTGATAGACCGCGCCGGTGTGCCGGGCGACTACCTATATCGCAATTTCATCGCATCGCAGGGCCCCGCCCTCGTAACGCCAGGCAGCTATGCAATGTGGGGCCTGTTCCGAGTCGGGCCTCAGGCCAGCGACGTGCTGGCCTTGACCGCCTACGAGCGCAGTGGTGCCGGCGCGATGTTGTCCGGTTATGTGACACCTGATCTCCTGACGCAGCGCTATGCACCGCAGGTGACACTCGTCGGCCGGCCGGACAGTGCTCCGGTCGACCAGGCCACAGGGCGCTTTCAGATCACCCTGACGGACGCGCCCGCGACAGTGACCGCCCGCTCGGCCAACGGGGGCGAGGCCTCGGCCGCGCTACCACCTGCGGTCCCTGCAGCCCCCGCGGCGCTGGCAGCGATAGCGCCGCCATCCGGCGCTCAGCCGGAGGCGGTCGCGCAGGCCGTCCGGGCACGGCAGCTCCAGATCCTCAAGGTGAGGAAGTATATGCCGCGCATCGTCGGGCAGCGCACACGGCAGTGATACCGGGCAGTTCGCATCCGATAGCGACCGGGCGGGCGACCAAATCGCTGCCATGAGGTTCAGCGCTCGCCCCGGATGGATCCTGTCGCTCGTTGCCGCAGTGCTCGCCACGGGCCTGGCTTGGCAAGCAGCAGCGGCGATTGCCGTCCAGCATTACGTGGCGGAGGGCATCGCC
>Ga0210395_10004485_pt1 | contig 10746 bp, 9 predicted proteins | sample IncBWH4OmetaG_FD_150861 | JGI IMG/M metagenome (GOLD analysis project Ga0210395, IMG submission 150861) | Forest soil microbial communities from Barre Woods Harvard Forest LTER site, Petersham, Massachusetts, United States - Inc-BW-H-4-O ...
CCGTGGGATCCAGCGGCGCGAAGTCCAGCAGGGTGAACGGCGAGGTCACCGGGTCGTTGATGTGCTTGTTGGACAGAGCAACGTGCTGGAGAACGGGCAGGAAGCGGTCCTCGCCTTCCAGGTGCCCGACGAGGTTGGTGATCGCGTACAGGCCTGCGAGCGGATGCAGCGGGCCACCGTGATGGCCGGGAGGGAGGTCGGCGGAGCGCACGACCGCGAGCGCCGAGGCGGTCAGCATGGTCTTCGGCTCGATGCCGGCACGCAGCTTTTCCAGTGTGCGGTCCAAGATTTCGGCGGGCGGCGTTTGCTCGATGAACTGGACCAACGGTTCGATCGTTTCGGGATACTGGACACGTGCGTGCATTACGGACTCCTCGTTTCGTGCGTCTGCTCGGAGCAGGCGGCGGTGTGATCTCGCCTTGCCGGGTCTCGCTCAGCAGCTGCCGGGGAGAGGCAACACGAGGGACGCTTGATTTCTCACGTAATCGTCGGCCGAGATCGGCGATGTGTCAATGTTGGTCATCGAAAGCAGCGCTCACAAGGTATATAAATTCGGGTTTAGGGACGCTGAACCACCATGGATTTGGTGAATCGCGGCACTCCACGACTCCCCCGGCCCACCGAGGCGCTCTCGACGTTGCGACCGACATATCACGCAACGCACCGGCTTAACCTGCGATTCATTGCTCACTCGGATTATGCCGGCCGACATTGTGGGTAGCGCGATGAAGGCCAACGTCTCGCACGTAACCATGACCGGAGATCGACGCCTGTTCGGCACGGACGGTATCCGAGGCAAGGCCAACAGCGATCCAATGACAGCGGGCATGGCGCTGCGCCTGGGTCAGGCCGCCGGCCTTTGGTTCACCCGTGACAACCATGGCCGTCGCGCGGTGATCGGCAAGGACACGCGGCTGTCCGGCTACATGATCGAACCGGCGCTCACGGCAGGCCTCATCGGCGCCGGCATGAACGTCACACTTCTCGGGCCGATCCCGACGCCTGCGGTCGCCATGCTCACCCGATCTCTGCGCGCCGATCTTGGTGTGATGATCTCCGCTTCGCACAACCCGTACGAGGATAACGGCATCAAGCTGTTCGGCCCGGATGGCGCCAAGCTTTCCGACGAGACGGAGTTGGAAATCGAGCGCCTGATGGATAGCCGATTTGCGGACCGACTGGCAGCATCCGAGGCGCTCGGTCGCGCGGCTAGACTCAACGACGCCGCTGGACGTTACATCGAGGCAGCCAAGACGAGCTTTCCGCGCGGTCGACGCCTGGACGGATTGAAGATCGTCATCGATTGCGCGCATGGCGCGGCTTATCGGGTTGCCCCGACCGTGCTGTGGGAGTTGGGGGCCAATGTGATTCCTTTGGGAGTCGCACCCGACGGCTTCAACATCAACAAGGGCTGCGGTTCGACTGCGCCCGAGTATTTCTGCGCCAGTGTCGTCGAGCATGGCGCCGACTTCGGCATCGCGCTGGATGGTGACGCCGACCGCGTATTGATCGCTGATGAAGCCGGCCGGTTGATCGATGGCGATCAGATGCTGGCACTGATCGCATCATCCTGGGCAGCCGCGGGTCGACTGTCGGGCAACGGAGTGGTTGCCACGGTCATGTCGAACCTGGGACTTGAACGCTACCTCGCCGGTGCAGGGCTTGCGCTGCACCGCACCAAGGTCGGCGACCGCTACGTTGCAGAGCGCATGCGTGAGATCGGACTGAATGTCGGCGGCGAGCAGTCCGGCCATATCATTCTGTCCGATTTCGCAACCACGGGTGATGGACTGATCGCGGCGTTGCAGGTCCTTGCCGTCATCGTCGAGCGCGGCAGACCCCCGAGCGAGGTCTGCCGGCTGTTCACGCCAGTGCCGCAGCTGCTGCGCAGCATCCGATTCCAGGGTCCCTCGCCGCTTCACAGCGCACGCACGAAGACCGCGGTCGCGGAAGCCGAAGCGGCAATGAACGGTTCGGGCCGGCTGCTGCTGCGCGAGAGCGGCACCGAGCCGGTCATCCGGCTGATGGCAGAAGCTGAGGACGAGGCACTGCTTGTCAGCGTAGTGGACGCGCTGTGTCAAACCATCACGGACATCGTGCAATCGGCGTGAACGCCTAAGTCACGATAATCCGGATCTTGCGCGAAACGACGGGCGGGTCGAAGGGGATGTGATTCGCGTCTCCCAGCACAAGCTGGAGTGTGTGAGGACCGGGCGGCAGCTCCAGCCGCGCCTCGGTCTGGCCCGCACCAAAATGTACATGCTTCTTGTCCGAAGGAATGGGCTGATTGGGATCAAGCGGCTCGTCAACATCGATAAACAGATGGTGGTGCCCCATGTTTGCCGTCGCATCGCCGGCGTGCGTCACGCCCATGTTGCGCAGCCCAAAGCGACACCAGAATGGGCTCTTCACCCGTTCACCGTCACCCGGCCAGATGATGTAAAGATACGCGTCCTTGGGAGAAGGCGTCGGACCTGCGAAGGCCCCGGTAGATGTAACCGGCAGAAGCGACAAGATCATTAGGCGCCGTGTCAGCATTTTGGCTCCCTTCGCGATTATGGCGAGCGTGCCACGCGGACTCCGTGGGTGGGATAGCGCACCGACGCGTCATACGAATCGCGGCTTGACGTGCGCACGTAGCTCGCATCGTTCCGCCAGGAACCGCCGCGCAGGACACGCTCGCGACAATCCACGCCGGAACGCGATGAACCATCGGCTGGCGCACCGCGGTAGTCCTTGTACCAGCAATCCTCAACCCACTCGGTGAGACCACCGCTGATGTCGTACAGGCCGTATGGATTCGCAGTGCGCGTGCCGACTTTCTCAGGCTGAACAGGATCACCGCATCCCTTGCAATCGGCGAGACCGGGCTTCATCGCATTGCCCCACCAATAGCGCGTCTCGGTACCCCCGCGCGCCGCGTACTCCCATTCGGCTTCGCTGGCGAGGCGATAAGCATGTTTCGACGCCCGCGAGAGCCACGCGACGAATTGCTTCGCGTCGTCCCAACTCACGTTGCTCACCGGTGCATCGTCACCGCCGTTCGGGACATAGCTGCAAGCTTTTGCATTCACGCACTCGCGCCATTGCCGATTGGTGATCGGGTACTTCGCGATCAGGAACGGCGCTACCGTCACATTATGTGCCGGCTCCTCCGACGGATCCTCGGTGCTGCCCATCCGGAATGTCCCGCCGGCAATGGGGATCATCTCCGGTTCAGCGACCGTCGGTTTGGGTTCGGGCTGATTGATCTGCACCCGTGGCGGAATGACGGCGGCCTGCATCTGCGCGGCGGGCGCGGCGGCGGTCGACGGCGCCGACTGATCCGGGGCGGTGCTCGCCGGTGCGGATTGCGGTGTCGCGGTGACCGGAAGAGTCGCGGCGAGAGGTGGCGCGGACTGAACAGCGGGCTGCGTCCCGGCGGCGATCGCCTCCGTGTGCCGCTCCCATGCACGCTCCCAAAAATACCATCCGCCGCCGCCGATCCCGACCGCGACGAGCGTGCCTACGCCAAGCAGGGCGAGGCGGACCTTACGGCTCCGCGCCGCCTTGGCCACCGCCGCCGGATCCGGCAGGACACGATAGATCGGCACCGGATCGAGAATGTTCTTGACCTTGCGATCGCCCAGCGACTGATACCCACAGACCAGCTTGTAGCGGATCTGTTCGTACACGCCGCCCGAGATGTAGATGTTGCCAGGCTCGGCCAGCTGCTCGAGCCGTGCTGCCACGTTGACGCCTTCGCCGTAGATGTCGTCCGGTTCGACGATGACGTCACCGAGATTGACGCCGATGCGGAACCGGATCCACTGCGTGCTGGGCAGCTCGAGGTTGCGGCCGACCATGCTTTGCTGGATGACGATCGCACAGCGCACCGCCTCGACCGGGCTGTCGAACATGGCAAGAAAGCCGTCGCCGCGTGTCCGGAGCACACGCCCACGATGCTCGGCGATCGTCGGATCGATCAGCTCGCGCAACAGCAACTGCACCCGCGCATGGGTGCCTCGTTCGTCGGCCCCCATCAGACGCGAATAGCCCGCGATATCGCCCATCATGATCGCGGCAAGTCGGCGTGTTGTTTCCTCCGGCATGGCAGGCTCCGGTAACCCCCTGGCGCTATTATAATGATGCCTCAGGATTTGCGCCAACGCATGCCCGGGCATCCGCACCTCGCTTGCACCCCCCCTCCCCCGCCGCTATACACCCGCGCCTCACCTCGCGCGCCCGGGCCTGAATGGGCATGCCCGGCCGCGAGCACCTGCCCAGCCGGCAGGCTCCCAACCGGAAGGAGACAAAATGCCCAAGATGAAGACCAAGTCGTCGGTCAAGAAGCGATTCAAGATCACGGCGACCGGCAAGGTGAAGGCCGGTCCTGGCATGAAGCGCCACAATCTCTCGGCCCGCACGCAGAAGGCCATCCGCAGCAACCGCCGCATGCAGACGCTCACCGACATGGACGCCCGTACGGTGAAGCAGTGGGCGCCCTACGGGCTGGACTGAGGGAACAGGCACATGGCACGCGTCAAGCGGGGCACCACCACTCACGCGCGGCACAAGAAGGTCCTCGAGCAGTCGAAGGGCTTCCGCGGCCGCACCTCCACCACCTTTCGCGCGGCGAAGCAGCGCCTGGAAAAGTCGCTGCAGTACGCCTATCGCGACCGGCGCAACAAGAAGCGCGACTTCCGCGGATTGTGGATCCAGCGGATCAACGCCGCGGTGCGCGAGCACGGCCTCACCTACAGCCGGTTCATCGACGGACTGAAGAAGGCCGGCATCGAGATCGACCGCAAGGTGCTGGCCGCCATCGCCTATGACGATGCCGCGTCGTTCGCGGAGATCGTCAAGAAGGTTCAGGCCGCACTGTAGACAAGACACTTCCTCTCCACTCGCGGGGAGGGGGAAACGTTGCCTCCTCGCCCGCGCGAGACCGCATGACCGACGACCTCTCCGCCTTCCAGGCCGAAACCGAAGCTGCCCTCGCTGCCGCCGCCGACCTGCGCGCCTGGGACGCTGTCCGCATCGCCACTCTCGGCCGGAACGGCCGCCTGACCGGGCTGCTGCGCGACCTTGGCAAGACCCCGCCCGAACAGCGCCGCGAGCGGGGCGCCTCGCTGAACCGGCTCAAGGACACCCTCTCCGCCTTGATCGAGGCGCGCCGCGCGGCACTGGAAAGCGCCGAGCTTGACGCCCGCCTGGCGGACGAGAAGCTCGACCCCACCCTGCCGCCGCGCCCGCGCGAGACCGGTCTGATCCACCCGATCAGCCGCACGATGGAGGAGATCGCCGCCATATTCGGCGCCATGGGCTGCGCGATCGCCGAAGGTCCGGATGTCGAATCGGACTGGATGAACTTCGGCGCGCTGAACATCCCCGCACACCACCCTGCGCGCGCGGACCACGACACGTTCTACCTGCCGGCACAGGGTAACAAACCGCCGCCGGTGCTGCGCACCCAGACCTCGCCGGTGCAGATCCGCACCATGTTGGCGCAGTCACCGCCGATCCGAGTCATCGTCATCGGCCGGACCTACCGCGCCGACCACGACGCGACGCACTCGCCGATGTTCCACCAATGCGAGGGTCTGATCCTCGACCGCGATCTGCATCTCGGCCACCTGAAGGGAACGCTGATCGACTTCCTGCGCAGCTTCTTCAGTATGGCCGACCTGCCGGTGCGCTTCCGCTCCAGCTACTTCCCGTTCACCGAGCCATCCATGGAGGTGGACATCGGCTGGAACCGCCGCACTGGCGAACTCGGCCGTGGCGGCGACTGGCTGGAGATCCTCGGCAGCGGCATGGTGCATCCGCGCGTGCTGGCCAACTGCGGCATCGATCCGCGCGAGTGGCAGGGCTTCGCCTGGGGCATGGGCGTCGAGCGCATCGCCATGCTGAAGCACGGCATCCCCGATCTGCGGCCGTTCTTCGAATCCGACATCCGCTGGCTGCGCCACTACGGTTTCAACCCGCTCGCGCCGACCATGCTGCACGAGGGCGTGTGAGCCATGAAGTTCACCCTCTCCTGGCTTAAGGCCCATCTCGATACCGATGCGACGCTGGACCAGATCACCGGAACGCTGACCCGCATCGGCCTGGAACTGGAGGACGTGGAGGATCGCGGCGCCGCCCTGGCCCCGTTCCGCATCGCGCGCGTGATTGAGGCGGTGCAGCACCCGAACGCCGACCGACTGCGCGTGTGCACGATCGACACCGGCCGCGACACCGTCCGCGTGGTGTGCGGCGCGCCGAATGCGCGCACCGGCATGAAGGGCGTGTTCGCTCCGCCGGACACGTTCATTCCCGGAACCGGCATCACGTTGAAGGTCGGCGAAATCCGCGGCGTCCGCAGCGCCGGCATGCTGGTATCCGAACGCGAGCTGGGTCTCGGCGAGGACCACGCCGGCATCCTCGATCTGCCGGACGATGCGCCGGTCGGCGTGCCTTACGCGCAATGGGCGGGTCTCGACGACCCTTTGATCGATGTCAGCGTCACGCCGAATCGCGGCGATTGCTTTGCCGTGCGCGGCATCGCGCGCGATCTGGCCGCTGCGGGTGTCGCCACGCTGAAGCCGTGGCAGCCGGCGAAGGTGGCGCCCGTGTTCCGCGGTGGCCCGCGCTGGCAGATCGACTGGCCGGCGGCGTGCCCGTGGATCCTCGGCCGCACCATCCGCAACCTGCGCAACGGGCCCAGCCCGCCATGGCTGCAAAAGCGGCTGATGTCCGTGGGCCTGCGGCCAATCAATACGCTGGTCGATATCACCAACCTCTTCACCATCGATCTCGGCCGCCCGCTGCACGTGTTCGACGTGGCGAAACTGACCGGCGACGTGCTGACGTTACGCCCGGGTCGCGGCGAGACATTCCGGGCGCTGAACGGGCGCGACTACACGGTGGCCGCCGAGGATTGCGCGATCGCGGATGCGGCCGGCGTGCAGTCGATGGCCGGCGTGATCGGTGGTGAGGCAACGGGCTGCGACGCAACCACGACGTCGGTGTTTATCGAGTGCGCGGTGTTTGATCCCATCCGCGTCGCGCTGACTGGTCGTCGCCACGACATCGTCTCGGACGCGCGCCAGCGCTTCGAGCGCGGCATCGACCCCGCGCTGATGCCCGACGCGGTGGAGGCCGCCACCGCGATGGTCCTGGAACTGTGCGGCGGCGAACCTGGCGAGGTCACCGAAGCCGGCACGCCACCCGTATGGCAGCGCACCGCGACGCTGCGGTTCGAGCGCATCGCCGGGCTCGGCGGCTCCGACATTCCACCGGATGAAGCGGTCGCGGCGCTGGAGCGTCTCGGCTTCGCGGTGCAGAGCCGTGACGCCCAGCGCGTCACCGTTGCGGTGCCGTCCTGGCGCAACGATGTCGCGGCACCGATCGTGCTGGATCAGGCTGAAACGCTGGATCCCGCGATCGCTGCCAAGGCGGCAGATGGTTGCGCCGAGATCGAACCGGAGTGCGATCTGGTCGAGGAGGTGCTCCGCCTGCGCGGCCTCGATGCCATTCCACCGGTCTCGCTGCCGCGCGTGTCGCCGGTTCCGCTGGCCACGCTGACGCCGAAGCAGGTTCGCTCCGAGTTGGTCCGCCGCACGCTTGCTGCGGAGGGCCTGACCGAGTGCGTCACCTTCAGCTTCATGGCGCAGGCAGAGGCGGCATTGTTTGGCGACACGCCGGAGGCGCTGCGCCTGACCAACCCGATCGCGGCCGATCTCGACCAGTTGCGACCGTCGCCGATCGCCACTCTGGCGCTTGCGGCCAAGCGCAATGCCGCGCGCGGCTATCTGGACCTGGCGTTGTTCGAGATCGGACCGGAGTTTGCGGTTGGCACCAACGAGAATCAGCGTTGGATCGCTGCCGGTCTGCGTACCGGCGCGACGGCGCGCAACTGGCTGGCGCCGTCGCGAGCGATGGATGCGATGGACGCAAAGGCGGACATGTGGGTTGCGATGGCGGCGATCGGAGTACCGCTCGACGCGCTGGTGCTCACACAGGACGCTTCGGGCGCTTACCATCCGGGACGCTCCGCCACGGTACGGCAGGGACCCAGGACCGTACTGGGAAGCTTCGGGGAACTGCATCCTCGGGTGCTGGCCGCGTTGGATATCGTCGGGCCGGTCGTGGTGTTCGAACTCGACCTGGACGCGGTTGGCGAACCTAAGCGTCGTCGCAAGGCGGCGCCGGATCTGTCGCCGTTTCAGCCGATCCGCCGCGACTTCGCGTTCCTGGTCGACACTACGGTGACGGCGGATGGGGTGCTGCGTGCCGCGCGCGGCGCCGACCGCGCGCTGATCAGCGGTGTGTCGCTGTTCGATGTCTATCAGGGCGACCGCCTGCCGTCCGGCAAGAAGTCGCTGGCGATCGAGGTGGTGTTCCAGCCGCGCGAGCGCACGTTGAACGACGCCGAGATCGAGGCCGTCAGTGAGAAGGTGGTTGCCGCGGTGGCAAAGGCAACGGGCGCCACGCTGCGCTGATGGCCGGGTCGAGCCCGGCCATCAGCCGTCGGCGCAGCGTGGGGCCGAGAGGACGCTAGACTCCCAGAGCCTTGGCAGTCGCGTGATCCAGCTTGCCGGTGACCTTCAGTTTGTGTTGCTTCTGGAACGTCTTCAGCGCGGCCACGGTCTTGGGCCCCATGTGACCGTCAACGTCGAGTTGCGCGCCATGGCTGTTCAGTGCGGTCTGCACGGCCGCGGCATGATTCGTTGCCGCATGATTCGCATGAGTCGCGGACTTCGCCGGAGGTGGCGGCGGCGGTGGCGGTGCGGACGTGACTGGCGCCGGTGCGGGTTCGGGCGGCGGCGGCGCGGCATTCTGGTCGGATCCGCAGGCGGCAAGGCCGACGACCGCGAGACAGCAGACAGCGAGGGCGAGCTTGTGTTTGTACATGGGGTACCTCTGGCGCGGCGGGGCTGGCAGGCGAATCGGTGGAAACCAATTCGCGCGCAACGTGCATCGCGACGGCGTCTCGGCGCAAGCCCGGCGTGTGCGGTTCTCATCGCTGTGGCATCCGCGCTACGCTCGACCGCCGTGTGACAGGAGGGCATGATGCTGCGCGAGGAACTGGTGTTTGTTGGCATCTGCGACATCGCGGGGCACGTTCGCGGCAAGGGTTTTCCGGCCCGCGAGATCGATGCGCGCCGACGCAAGGGCATTGGCTGGACGCATTCCAACCTGATGCAGACCGCGTTCGGGCCGATCCTCGACACGCCGTTCGGCACCGGCGGTGATCTGATGATCGTGCCCGATCCGGCGGCGGAGGTGCGCGTGGACTTCGCGGACGATTCCGCGCCCGAGCATTTCTTTCTGGGTGACATCCGCAACACTGATGGGACGGCGTGGGAGTGCTGCCCGCGCGAGTTCCTGCGCCGCGCCATCGAGGCGGTGAATGCGGCGTCCGGCCTGCAACTGGTCGCGGCGTTCGAGCAGGAGTTCGTCTACACCGGCAACCAGCATCGCGACGGCGACGCGTACAGTCTGAATGCGTTTCGCCGCCAGGGGACGTTCGGCGAGAGTTTCGTTGCGGCGATGCGCGCCGCCGGCGTCACGCCGGATTCGTTTCTTGCCGAGTACGGCACGCGGCAGTTCGAGGTGACGGTGGCACCGGCTCCTGCGTTGACCGCGGCAGACCATGCGGTGATCACGCGAGAGATGGCGCGGGCGGCCGCGCACCGGCATGGGTTCCGGGCGTCGTTCTCGCCGATGCCCGAGGCTTCGGGCATCGGCAACGGCGTGCACATCCACATGAGCCTGCAGGATGCCTCCGGTGCGCCGGTGACCTATGCGGCGGCCGGACCGATGGGCCTGAGCATGGTCGCACAGCAGTTCTGCGCCGGCGTGCTGCGGCATCTGCCGGCGATCTGCGCCATCACGGCGCCCTCGCCTGTTTCGTATCTGCGGCTGACGCCGAACCGCTGGGCACCGACGCTGATCGACATCGTGCAGCAGGATCGCGGTGCGGCGCTGCGCGTCTGTCCGGTATTCGCCGCGGCCGATGCGGACGACACGGCGCGGCAGTTCAATCTCGAGTTTCGGGTCTGCGATGCCGCCGCCAGTCCGTACCTGGCGCTCGGTGCTGTCATGTTCGCCGGCGCGGACGGGCTGCAACGCAAGCTCGGTCTGCCGCCGTCGGCGGAGGGCGTCGATGAGCTGCCGCATTCGCTGGGCCAGGCGCTGGACAACATGGCGGCGAGCAAGACGGTGGCCGGCTGGCTGGGTCCGGTGTTCATGGAGGCCTATCTGCGGCACAAGCGATCCGAGGTGCAGCATGTGGCGGAGTGGGCGGTGAACGAGCTCTGCAACCGCTACGCCGAGGTGTACTGAGGCCCTGGGCGTCCAGCGCCGATTCCGTCTCATGAGCCGTATGCGGAGACGATGGATCGGCTGGTGAGACGGAGCTGCATTGTCAGGCCGATCCGACGGGATGGGCGGCGATGGCGCGCAGCGCGGGGCTGGCGCCGTTGACGAGGGCGGCGATGATGGCGGGTTCGGGCGGGCCGAAGGTGAGCCGAGGCGGCAGCCCGCCATGCGCGCGGATCAGCGCGGCGCGATCGGGGTAGATCAGGGCGTAGTGTTCTGCCTCGGCGACCGGGTCGAGGACGGGTTCGGCGGTGTCTTTGGTTGAGACGAGCGGGGCTGCCTGTGCGGGCAGCGAGACCTCGTGGAACCAATAGCCGGCGCGTTCCATCGCCGCGGGGTGCATTTCGGCCTCGGCCTTTTCCCGCGCCGCCTGGGTGCGCTGGAGCGCGCGCAGCCCGC
>Ga0210395_10004486_pt1 | contig 10745 bp, 7 predicted proteins | sample IncBWH4OmetaG_FD_150861 | JGI IMG/M metagenome (GOLD analysis project Ga0210395, IMG submission 150861) | Forest soil microbial communities from Barre Woods Harvard Forest LTER site, Petersham, Massachusetts, United States - Inc-BW-H-4-O ...
GGTCCGCCGGAGGCTTGACTGTCACGCAACAGCCCTCCGGGCCGCCGCAGGCGGCGGGCCGCTCGCCGCGGCCAGCCCGCCTTCCGCAGGTGGCGGTGGTCCCGGCCGGGATGCGATACGACCAGGCCGCGGCCCGGCTGCGGGACCTGCTGGCAGCCGGGACTGCGGTCGGAGCGGTGCTGGTGGCGGGTGACGAGGGTGTCCTGGTCGCCAACCGGCTGCCCGCTGACGTGCCCGTCATCGACCAAGTGGACGCCGAAGCAGCGGCAGCGTGCCAGCTGCTCGCGGTGGAGGTGCGGCCGCCGGGGCACGCGCTGAACCTGCTGACCGACCCGGTTGCGCTCGGCGCCCGGTTCGGGCTGGGCGAGGCCGAGGCCGGGGACGCCGTGACGGTGAGCCGGGCACTGGCCGACCACTCCAACGCCGTCGCCGGGCTGCTGCCCGAGATCGCCGGGCCGGCCGAGGCCGGCCCGGACGAGCCATGGGTCCGGACAGCGGATGGCCGCCGGATCCCGCTGCGAGCCGCCTGCGCGCAGATCGCCGACTGGCCGGTCGGCGCGGTCCGGGCGTTCGGCACTGGCTCGGGCGAGAGCGCGGTGGATGACCTGTTCGCCGTGGACCTGGCCGCTGCGGCCGAAGCGGCCACCGCCCGGCAGGGCAGCACCGGCCGGGCCATGCTGGTCGCCTCCCTCGGCCGCGGCCCGGGGCCCGGGGCCATACCGCCTGCCGAACTGCTCAGCCAGCTGCTGGCCGTTCCGGTGCGCGTCCCGGTCACCGAGCCGACCGCGGCCCGGCTGGGCGCGCTGACCACGCCCGGGGCCCGGCCCGACGCGGTGGTGGTGGACCTAGGGGCGGGCACCATCGACGCGATCGGCGCCGGGGCCGACGTGGTGGCTGCCGGGGCAGGTGACCTGCTCACCGCCGCGGTGGCGGAGACGCTCGGCATACCGCGCGCGGCGGCCGACTGGGTCAAGCGCGGCCCCTGCCTGCGGGTGGACGGCGGGCAGCGGTTCGAGGCGGAGGACGGCAGCCGCGGTTTCCTGGCCGTCAGCGCGCCCGCCTCGGCGGCCGGGATGCTCGTGGTCGAGGGACCAGGCGGCCTGCTGCCGTTCGACCGCCGCCACGGCCCGGGGGAGTGGCGGGCCATCAGGCTGCGGCTCAAGCAGGCCGTGCTGGCGGCGAACTTCCAGCGGGCCATGCGGACGCTCGGGCCCGGCGCCCGGCAGGTCCTGGTCGTCGGCGGGCCGGCCGGTGACGAGGAACTGCTCGGCGTGATCGCGCGCTCGCTGCCCGCCGCCACGGCCGTCGGCCGCGGGCATGCCGGTGATCACCTCAAGGTCCGCGACGGCGAGCCGCTCGGCCACCGCTACGCGGTCGCGCTCGGCCTGGCCCTGGCCGCGCCGTAACGGGGCCGCGGGCCGCGGTAACCGGGCCGCGCGGCGCCATAACCGGGCCGCGCGCCGCCGTGTTCGGGATACGGGTCCGGACCGCGATCCGGCACCGCTTCGGGATGCGGGTCCGGACCGCGATCCGGCACCCCTACTGAGCGGCGGGCGGCGGCCACTGCTTGGCCACCAGCGTGAGGACGTCGTAGGTGGCCACCGACTTGCCGTCCTGGTTGGTCACGTCAGCGTCCCAGCGCACCTCGCCGTGGTCAGCGTCTTCCCGCGGGATGATCTGCTTGCAGGTCAGCGTCACGGTCAGCTCGTCGCCCGGGTAGACCGGGGTCAGGAAGCGCAGGTTCTCCAGGCCGTAGTTGGCCAGCACCGGCCCGGGATCGGGCTGGACGAACAGGCCCGCGGCGAAGGAGACGATGAGGTAGCCGTGCGCCACCCGGCCGTCGAAGAACGGGTTGGCCCGCGCGGCCTCCTCGTCCATGTGCGCGTAGAAGGTGTCGCCGGTGAACTCGGCGAAATGCTCGATATCGGCCAGCGTGACCTGGCGCGGGCCGGCCACCACCGTGTCGCCGATCCGCAGGTCGGCCAGGGACTTGCGGAACGGGTGCCCGCCGGAGGTGTCCCGCCCGGTGCCGGCCACCCAGCGGCCGGTGACCGCGGACAGCACCCGCGGGCTGGCCTGCACCGCAGTGCGCTGCATATGGTGCAGCACACCGCGGATGCCGCCCATTTCCTCCCCGCCGCCGGCCCGTCCAGGGCCGCCGTGCACCAGCACCGGCAGCGGGGATCCGTGCCCGGTCGAGGTGGCGGCATCGTCGCGGTCCAGCACGAGCAGCCGGCCATGCCAGGGCGCCAGGCCGAGCACCACCTCGCGGGCGAAGGCCGCGTCGGCGGTGACCACCGAGCCCACCAGGCTGCCCCGGCCGCGCGCCGCCAGGTCGATCACCTCGCCGGCGCCGCGGTACCCGATGATCGTGCTAACCGGGCCGAACGCCTCTACCTGATGCGGTTCCGGGCGGCTCGCGTCGTCGCTGTGGAGCAGCAGCGGCGAGATGAACGCCCCGCGCTCGGCGCTGGCCCCCGTGACCTCCACGTGGTCCGGGTCGCCGAACACCAGGCGGCCCGCCGTCAGCAGCGCCTTCACCGAGCGGCGCACTTCCTCCCGCTGTTCCAGGCTGGCCAGCGCGCCCATCCGCACGTTCTCCTCGGCCGGGCTGCCCACCACCACCTTGGCCAGCCGGTCACGGACCGCCTCGGTGACCTGGCCGGCCAGCGCGGCCGGGACGAAGGCCCGCCGGATGGCGGTGCACTTCTGGCCCGCCTTGACCGTCATCTCGGTCACCAGCTGCTGCACGTACAGGTCGAATTCCGGCGTGCCCGGCTCGGCGTCCGGGCCGAGGATCGAGCAGTTCAGCGAGTCCGCCTCGGCGTTGAACCGGACCGACCGCTCCACGACGGCCGGATGCGCCCGCAGCTGCCGCGCGGTCGCGGCCGACCCGGTGAAGGACACTAGATCCTGCTCGCCGACCGCGTCGAGCAGGCCGCTGGCGCTGCCGCACACCAGCTGGAGCGAGCCCGGGGGGAGCAGGCCGGAGCCGACCATCAGCTCCACCAGCCGGGCGGTCAGGTAGGCGGTCTGGGTAGCCGGCTTGACCAGGCTCGACACGCCGGCGATGAACGCAGGCGCGAATTTTTCCAGCGGACCCCAGACCGGAAAGTTGAACGCGTTGATCTGGACCGCCACCCCGCGCAGCGGGGTCAGGATGTGCTGGCCGACGAAAGACCCGTCCCGGCCCAGCGGCTCGACCGCGCCTTCGGCCAGGACAGTGTCGTTGGGCAGCTCGCGGCGGGCCCTGCTGGCGTAGCTGAGCAGGACCCCGATGCCGCCGTCGACGTCGAACTTGGCGTCGCCCAGGGTCGCCCCGGTCCGCGCGGACAGCTCGTACAGCTCGGGCCGGTGCTCGCGGAGCAGCTGCCCGAGCGACTTGAGCAGGGCGGCGCGCTGGTGGAAGGTCAGCTCCCGCAGCGCCGGGCCGCCGGTGTCCCGGGCATAGTCGAGTGCCGCGCCGTAGTCGAGGCCTGCCGATGACACCCGGGCGACCACCTCGCCGGTCACGGCGTCGAGTACCGGCCGCCCCTCATCCGCCGGCTCGACCCAGGTCCCGGTCACGTAGCTACGCAGCACGGTCATCGTCAGCTCCTCCAGAAGGCTCCCCGCGGGTCCTTTCGTAAGGTACCTCGCCGCCTGCGGGGGACGGCCCCCCGGTGTTTCCCCCAGAGCCCCCGACAAATCACCCCGGCCGGGCCGGCACTGTAGGAGCCAGACGGCACGGAGCCAGGCGCGGCGGCGCTTCGGATCACATCGACGTTTAGGCGGGGCGAGCATGTGGCGAGCACTAGAACCGGAAGATCCGCAGGTCATCGGGCCTTACCGGCTGCGCGGGCGGCTGGGCGTGGGCGGCATGGGCCGGGTGTTCCTCGGTGTCTCCGCGGGCGGCCGGCCCGTGGCGGTGAAGGTCGTCCGGGCCGACCTGGCCACCGACCCTGAGTTCCGGGCCCGTTTCCAGCGGGAGGTCGCCGTCGCCCGCCGGGTGAGCGGGCCGTTCACCGCGCCGGTGATCGACGCGGACCTGGACGGCCCCGAGCCATGGCTGGCCACCTCGTACGTGGCCGGGCCCTCGCTGGCCGACGCGGTGTCCGAGCACGGCTGTTTGCCTGCCGCCTCGGTACTGGAACTGGCCGCGGGGCTGGCCGCAGGCCTGTGCGCGATCCACGCCGCGGGCGTGGTGCACCGGGATCTCAAGCCGTCGAACGTGCTGCTGGCCGAGGACGGGCCGCGGGTGATCGACTTCGGCATCTCGCTGGCCGCCGAGACCACTCCGCTGACCCGACTGGGCATGGTGGTCGGCTCGCCCGGTTTCATGTCGCCTGAGCAGGCCGAGGGCCGGGACGTCGGCCCGTCAAGTGACATCTTCAGCCTGGGCGCGGTGCTCGCCTTCGCCGCCACCGGCGAGGGGCCGTTCGGCACCGGGTCAGCCCCCACGCTGGCCTACCGGGTGGTCTACAGCCCGCCGAGCCTGGAGGCCGTCCCGGCTGACGTGCGCCCGCTGATCGAGCGCTGCCTGGACAAGGATCCCGGCCGCAGGCCCACGGCCCGTGACCTGCTGGCGGGCCAGGGCACGTTCCAGCCGGCCACGGGCTGGCTGCCCGAGCCGATGACCCGGACCTTCGCCCAGCAGCCGCCCGCGCCGACCGTCACCGTGGCGAAGCTGACCCCGCCGTGGGGTCAGGTGCCCGTTGCATCGCCGTCGCCTCGGCGCCGTCCCGGCCGGTCGCTGGCGATCGCCGCGCTGGTCACGGGGTTGCTGGCGGCTTCGGCCGCGGGCGGCATCGCGCTGGCCGCTTCCGCTCACCCGTCCGCCGGCATGGGTGCCGGGCAGGCTGCGCCTGCGCCGACGACCACCGCTCCGGTCAGCTCCGCGCCCCCGGCCTCGGCGCCGGCCAGCACGCAGGCCGGGCCGGCCGCGGCGCCCAGCACGTCGTCGGCTGCACCGCCGCCTGGCATGTCCCCGTCCGCCATGCCGTCGGCGACCATGTCCGCACCCACGTCGTCCCCTACCGCCAGCCCGTCCGGCAGCCAGGCCCCGGCGCCGGCGCCCACCCCGTCCGGGAGCCAGGCCCCGGCTCCGGCCCCGAGTGGATCGCCGGCCGCGGGGGGCGGGGCCCAGACCCCGCCCCCCGGAGCCTCCTGAAGATCGGCTTACCTCATTCCCGAACCGGCGCCGACGACGGACTCGGGCTCGGGATCCGGGTACTGAGCCCTCAGTGGGTGAAGGCCTTGCGCATCTGCTGGATCTCGGGCGGCGGCTGGGTCTGCGGGTGATGCTCGAGGATCCGCACCTGCAGCCGCATATCATCCAGTAGCAGGTTGGCCAGGTCCATGCTGAAGCCGTTCCTGACCACGATCCGCATCACCTCGGTGTCGGTCATGTCCTCGGGGAAGGTGTAAGCCGGCACCTGCCAGCCGCGCTGGCGCAGCCGCTCCGACAGGTCGAACACCGAGTACCCGGTGATCTCCTCGCGCAGCTTGAACGCGAACACGGGCAGGTCACTGCCGTCGGTGAGCAGCTCGAACGGGCCTATCTTGGCGATCTCACCGGACAGGTAGAGGGCGATGTCCTGGCAGGTCTGTTGCACGTGCCGGTAGCCCTGCCAGCCGAGCCGCAGGAAGTTGTAGTACTGCGCGGCCACCTGGGCGCCCGGACGGGAGAAGTTGAGCGCGAACGTGGGCATCTCCCCGCCCAGGTAGTTGACCTTGAAGATGAGATCTTCCGGCAGGTAATCCGGGGTCCGCCACATGACCCAGCCGACCCCGGGATAGACCAGGCCGTACTTGTGCCCCGAGGTGTTGATCGAGCACACCCGCGGGACCCGGAAGTCCCACTCCAGGTCCGGCTGCAGGAACGGGGCCACGAACCCTCCCGACGCGCCGTCCACGTGCACCGGAATGTCGCAGCCGTGCTCGGCCTGAACCTGGTCCAGGGCCTGGCTGATCTCGAGCACGGGCTCGTAGCTGCCGTCCATGGTGGAGCCCAGGATGGCGACCACGCCGATGGTGCTCTCGTCGCACTTGGCCGCGGCCTCGGCCGGGCCCAGGTGCAGGCGGCCCGGCACCATCGGCACGTAACGCGGCTCCACCTGCCAGTAGCGGCAGAACTTCTCCCAGCACACCTGGACGTTCGAGCCCATCACCAGGTTCGGCTTGGTCGCGTCGAGCCCCGCCGCCTGCCGCCGGGCCCGCCACCGCCACAGCATCGCCATCCCGCCGAGCATGCAGGCCTCGCTCGACCCGGTGGTCGAGCAGCCGGTCGCCTGGCTGCCCTCCGGCGCGTTCCACAGGTGGGACAAGATGTTCACGCAGCGCCGCTCGAGCTCCGCGGTCTGCGGGTACTCGTCCTTGTCGATCATGTTCTTGGGCGCGCACTCGGCCATCAGCAGCTCGGCCTCGGGCTCCATCCAGGTCGTGACGAACGTGGCCAGGTTGAGCCGGGCGTTGCCGTCGAGGATGAGCTCGTCCCGGACGACCTGCAGCGCGGTGCGCGGCAGCACCCCGTGCTCGGGCAGCTTGTACCGGGGGATGTCGCAGGTCTTCTCGCGGAAGTAAACAGGGTTGATCTCGAGCTCGGCGTCCTGTGCGGACTCATCCACCTTGGTATGCAACGGCATGGCAGGCTCCCTGGCTGTGCGGGAAGGCGGTGACTGGGCCTTTCAGTGGCCAGGCTAACGCGGACCCGGGGTCCACCGAACGGTGGATGCGGCGCCTCCCGGATAGCCGGCCTGCCGCCTCGCCCGTCGGCCCGCCGATCATGGCCGCGCAGCCGATCCGCGGGACGGGGCCGTCAGGCGATGCTGGCTAGGACGCTGGCCAGGGCCGGCCGAGGAGGAGCGGGATGACATCGGTCATCGAGGTGACGGGGCTCACCAAGCGGTACGGGGACAGGGCGGTGGTGGACGGGATCTCGTTCGGGGTCGATCAGGGCGAGATCTTCGGCATCCTCGGACCGAACGGCGCGGGCAAGACCACCGCCATCGAGTGCCTGGAGGGTTTGCGGCGGCGGGACGCGGGCCAGGTCCGGATCCTCGGGCTCGATCCGCGGACCGACCGGCACCGGCTGCAGCAGCGGATCGGCGTGCAGCTGCAGCAGACCCAGCTGCAGGACAAGCTCAAGGTGCGCGAGGCCCTGGACATGTACGCCTCGTTTTACCCGCACCCGGCCGACTGGCGCGAGCTGCTCGAGCGCTGGGGGCTGTCCGGCCAGAGCAGGACCCGCTTCGGCCAGCTGTCCGGCGGGCAGAAGCAGCGGCTGTTCATCGCGCTGGCCCTGGTCGGGAACCCGGAGCTGGTCTTCCTTGACGAGCTGACGGCCGGGCTCGACCCGGGCGCCAGACGCGCCACCTGGGACCTGATCCGGGCGGTCCGGGCGGCCGGCGTCACCGTCGTGCTGGTCAGCCACTTCATGGACGAGGTGGAAGAGCTGTGCGACCGGGTCGCGATCCTCGAACGGGGGCGGATCGCGGCCCTGGACACCCCGGCGGGGCTGGTGGACTCCGCCGGGGGCGAGTACCGGGTCAGGTTCCGGCCCATGGCGCCGCTGGACGAGCAGTCGCTGGTCCTGATGCCCGGTGTCGTCTCCGTCACCCGCCACGGGGCGCAGGTGGACGTGACCGGGACCGGGGATTTCGCCTCCGCGGTCACCGCCGAGCTGGCCCACAGGCAGGTCATCGTGGCCGACCTGCGGATCGAAGGCCGCAGCCTGGACAGCGCCTATGTCGCGCTGACCGGCAGCAGCATGGACACGTGAGGGAGACCGATGAACGGCTTCAGCAGGCTCGCCCTGGTCGAGGGCAAGCTGTTCCTGCGCGAGAAGGCGGCGCTGATCGGGGTGTTCGGGCTGCCGGTGGCGCTGGTCATCGGGTTCGGCCTGATCCCGGGGTTCAGTGACCCGCAGAAGGGACTGTCGGACCAGATCGGCACTGAGTACATCGCGGCCGTAGGTGTCGCGATCGTGCTGGCCTCGCTGGGCCTGACCGGGGTGCCGATGGTCATCGGCCAGTACCGGGAACGGGGCGTGCTGCGCCGCCTGGCCGTTACGCCGGTGCGCCCGCTGACCCTGCTGCTGGCCGACCTGACGGTGTGGGCCGCGGCGGCAGTGCTCTCGGTGGCGCTGATCATCGCGGTGGTGCGGTTCGCCTTCCACGTACCGGCCCCGGTCGAGCCGGGCTGGTTCATCCTGACCGTCGCCCTCGGCATCGCCGCGCTGTTCGCGACCGGCCTGCTCGGCGCGAGCGTGGCACCGACCGCCCGGGGCGCGGCGGGAATCGGGTGGCTGCTGTTCTTCCCGAACATGTTCCTGGCCGGCGTCTACTTCCCGACCGAGGAGATGTCGGCCACGATGCGCCAGGTCGGTAACTTCACCCCGCTCGGCGCGGCGCTGCACGCGGTGCGCGACAGCTGGATGGGAATAGATCCCCGGCCCGAGTACCTGGGCATAATGGCGGCGTGGGCCCTGGTCGCCGCGGCCCTGGCGGCCCGCTTCTTCCGCTGGGAACAGGCGTAGGGAAGGCGGAGCTGTGACGGTGCGGACGCCGGACAGCGGCCTCGAGTCGCTGGAGCGCCGGTACGAGTCGATCATGCAGGTGGTCCCGTACCTGGTGCTCGCCGTCCCGATCCTCCCGTACGTCCTGTCGCAGAGCCCGAGTGCGGGGGCGGCCGGGATCACCGCCGGCGTCGCCGTGGCCGCGGGGGCCTGGATCACCTGGTTTACCGTCCTGCGTCCGGGCTGGGCGGATCGCTGCTGGCTGATGCGGCTGTACTGCGTCGGCCTGCTCGCCTTCATCGCTGCGCTCACCGCCCGGAGCCCCTGGTACGGCTTCTTCACCTGGTACGGCTTCCTGACCGCATTCCGGTACCTGGCCGGAGCCTGGCGCTGGGCCGCCTGCGCGGCCGTGGCACTCATCTTCGGCGTGGACCAGGGCGGGGGCTTCCACCGTCTGACGGTGTCCCAGGTTGTCATCTGGCTCGTCCTGGGCTGCGTGGACGTCGTGCTCGTCGGCCTGTTCGTGCTCCTCGGAGCGAAGTCCGAGGAGCAGAACCTGGCCCGCAAGGGGATGATCGCCGACCTGGCCCAGGCCAACCAGCGGCTGGAGGAGATGATGGCCGAGAACACCGGCCTGCAGGCCCAGCTGCTGACTCAGGCCAGGGAGGCGGGCGCCGGTGACGAGCGGCAGCGGATGGCCCGGGAGATCCACGACACGCTCGCCCAGGGCCTGACCGGCATCATCACCCAGCTCGAGGCCGCGCAGCAGACCGGCCACGACGCTGAGCGCGACCGCCGCATCGGCAACGCCACCCGGCTGGCCCGCGACAGCCTGGCCGAAGCCCGCCGCTCGGTGCAGGCCCTGCGGCCGCAGGCCCTGGAGGACGCCAGGTTCCCTGACGCGCTGGCCCAGGAGGTGGCCCGCTGGTCGGCCACCAGCGGCGTGCCTGCCGAGGTCAAGACGACCGGCGACGCCATGACCATGCATCCCGAGGTCGAGGTGACCCTGCTGCGGGTGGCCCAGGAGGCGCTGGCCAACGTGGCCAAGCACGCCGCGGCCACGCACGCGTGGGTCACGCTGTCCTACATGGGAGACGTGGTGACCCTCGACGTCCGGGACGACGGCGCCGGTTTCGCCGGCCCCGGCCGCAGCGAGTCCGGCGGCGGCTTCGGCCTGATCGCGATGCGGCAGCGGGTGAACCGGCTGGCCGGCCAGCTGGAGATCGAATCAGAACCGGGCGCCGGCACCGCCGTCTCGGCCAGCCTGCCCGCGATCGGACTGGGCCCGCCGCCGCAGGCGGCCGAAGAAACGGAGTCCTCGTGACCGGACCTATCCGCCTGCTCATCGCCGACGACCACCCGGTGGTCCGCGACGGCCTGCGCGGCATCTTCGAGGCCAGCGACGAGTTCGAGGTGGCCGGCGAGGCGGCCAACGGCCGGGAGGCGGTCGACCGGGCCGCGGCGCTGCGGCCCGACGTAGTCCTGATGGACCTGCGCATGCCCGTGCTGGACGGGGTCAGCGCGATCCGCCTGCTGGCCGAGCGGGGCGTCGACGCGCGGGTCCTGGTGCTCACCACCTTCGACACCGATACCGACGTGGTGCCTGCCATCGAGGCCGGGGCCACCGGCTACCTGCTGAAAGACTCCCCGCCGGACGAGCTCAAGCGCGGGGTGCGCGCCGCGGCCCGCGGTGAGGCGGTGCTCTCGCCCTCGGTCGCCACCCGGCTGCTCGGCCAGGTCAGGCAGCCCGCCCGGGACCCGCTCAGCCAGCGTGAGCTGGACATACTGGGCCTGATCTCCCGCGGCCACTCCAACCGGGAGGCTGCCGCGCGCCTGTTCATCAGCGAGGCCACGGTCAAGACCCACGTGCTGCACATCTACGCCAAGCTCGGCGTCAACGACCGCGCCGCCGCCGTGGCCGCCGGCTTCGAGCGCGGCCTGCTACCCCGGCCGTGAACCCCGGAAGCGGCTGCTGCGGATAACAGGTGAAGCCCTTTTGGACCGCTGAGGACACCGATGCCGCTGCTGCCGATCGCCCCCGACGATGCCGAGGTCATCGCGGCCTCGCTCGCCGAGCCCGGCCGGTTCGCCGTGCTGTTCGACCGCCATGCGCCGTACATCCAGCGGTACCTGGCCCGCCGGGTCGGCCCCCAGGCGGCCGAGGACCTGCTGGCAGAGACGTTCCTGGTCGCGTTCGGCAAGCGCGCGGCCTACGACCAGAGCTTCCGTGACGCCCGAGGCTGGCTGTACG
>Ga0210395_10004488_pt1 | contig 10742 bp, 6 predicted proteins | sample IncBWH4OmetaG_FD_150861 | JGI IMG/M metagenome (GOLD analysis project Ga0210395, IMG submission 150861) | Forest soil microbial communities from Barre Woods Harvard Forest LTER site, Petersham, Massachusetts, United States - Inc-BW-H-4-O ...
TTCGAGGCTGACATGACCTGTTACACTTGCAGCAGTGCATTTGACGTCCTTGTAATGCTCGCCAGACAGTCCGCATGCTCCGCCAGCATCCCACGTTGCCTGGGAGACAATGAATGACGATTGATGGCTCACGGCGCTCTACTCTTTTCGGCTTTGGATCATTGATCGTCGGCGCGAGCGTGTTCACCGCGAACCGCTCGCAGGCGGAAGCGAACCGGCAGATTTTCGCGCCCCACGCACGGAAACTTCCTGAGCTGATCGACCGCCTGCGTCGCACGCCTCGTCGGCGTGACTTCGAGACCGTCCCAATGGTTCTCCAGCATCCTGATTTCTGGGATGATGAGGCGCTGAAACAAATCATCGCCTATGACGGCGATCGCAAGCAGGTATGGGACAACACCGACATCGCGGGTCCCTGGCTCAACTTGATGCGCAACTCGCTGAATGCGCAGATCGTCTCATTCGGGCACGAGGATTTTCTTGTAACCTCCGCCACGCACGGTACGGCCCATCTCGCCCTGTTCGATGAGTCAATCTGGGCTAAGTACGAACTCGGCGTCCTTACCGGCACCAGGTTCACGGCCAATACGTCGATCGCGCCCAAGATCGCACCGGCTGGTTTCACGGAAAACGAGAATCCCGAAAGCATATTCGGCACGGCCGGCAATAACATCCTTACCTTGCAGGAGCGCGGCGTCATCTTCCTGGCCTGTCATAATGCGATCTGGGAGGTCGCTGCCAAGCTCATCAAATCGGACAGAAATCCTGACAACAAATCACACGAGGCGATTGCAGCCGAACTGACTAACCATCTGATCGACGGTGCGGTGCTTACTCCGGGAGTCGCCGCAACGATTGCGGAGCTTCAGCAGGCCGGGTTTCACTATGCGGCGTGAGACACACGCATACACGGCAGGCTTCGCGCCATCCTCGCTGCTCAACTGATGCATTCCTCTTGGCAAGCGTCCCTTGTGAGGGGCTGCGCAGGTGCCATCACAATTACTAATCCCTACGCAAAGACGATCCGACGTCGCATCACGAACGGCGCGAGCAAGGTATCGACTTCGTTCGCGATTACCTCGTGCTTGTGCTCCGGGACGCGAGTGATCTTCACGGTGGCGATGCTGCCGTGGCTATCATGCGGTCCTACCTCAACCTCGCAATCGATGCCCGTTTTCGCCAGAGGATCAAGAACGCTTGAGAATACACGTCTGGCCGCATCCCAGCGAAGCTGAGGCTTGAATATCTTGCCGACGCCGGTAAGTGGCATCAGGTCAACTTGGATGATCTGCACGGGAACAGCGGCGCGCTCGGGCGCGTGCTCGCGAACCCAAGCTTCCAGCTCGCCCGGCGTGACGGTTGCACCTGGTTTCAATTGGACGTAGCCCACCGGCAGCTCTCCGGCGTACGCGTCCGGCTGGCCTACTACGGCGGCTAAACCGACGGCAGGATGCTGAAACATGATATCTTCGATCGCGCCGGGATCGATGTTGTGGCCGCCGCGGATGATGAGATCCTTGGCCCGGCCGGTGATCCAGAGGTATCCATCCTTGTCGAGACGACCTAGATCTCCTGAGTTGACCCAAATCTCGTCCACAAACGCGCCAACGTTGTGGACGTCGTTGAGATAGCCACGGAAGACGCCGGGTCCAGCCATGACCACGACCCCAATCTCGTCAGCTTCACAGTCCCGCTCGACGCGGTTATTGGCATCGAGCTTGACTATGCGAACACGGCTATAGGGAACTGGAAAACCGACAGACCCGAGATGAGCGTGACGATCCGGATAGGCCATGGTGTGGACGCTTGAGGTCTCGGTCATGCCATAGACCTCGAGAACCGGGATCTTGAGCCGCTCCTCGATCATCTTACCGACCGATACAGGTATGGCGGATCCGCCGCCGGCTACATATCGCAAGCTTGAGACGTCTGCATTGCCTTGTGGGATAGCGAACGTTGCGGCCAGAACCGTTGGGACGCTCGCCAGGGTTTCGGGTCTAAAACGTTCGACAAGACGCCAGACGTTTTTAACGGCAGCCGGGTTGCGCCAGCCGGCAGGCGATAGAACCACCAGACAGTTGCCCGCGGCCAAATTACTCAAGGCCTGGGTGAGCGCACCGCCGACGTGGAAGAGCGGCAGGCCGAAAAGCAGATTGCTGCCGGGCTTCGACCTGAGCAAGAGATTGCATGCCCAGGCTTGATAGACTTGATTCGCATGCGTGTGGCGGGCGAGCTTGGGCGTGCCGGTCGTGCCGCCTGTATGAAAGTATGCTGCCGTCTGCTCGCCGGAAAACCGCCTGTTGCTTATCAGCCTGTCCGAAGGTTGCTCCTTGAGGAGATCGCTGAAGGAATAAATGTTGTTCGCGGGATCGCCGGAGCCATGGACCTGCACGATGGCCCTCAGGCTCTTCAGTTTGCCGCGGACTTGTTCCACCTTTTTCCATATGTCCGTTCCAGGCACCGGGCCAAGCGCGACAAGGACCGTGGTGCGCGCGGCCTCCAGGATTTCCGCGATTTGATGCGGTTCCAAAAGCGGATTCACGGGGTTGGCAATACCGGCGGCTTCAGCGCCGAACAGCGTGATAAAGGCCTCCGGCAGAAGTGGAAGCAGGAAGCTAACCACGTCGCTTCCGGTGGTTCCGAGTGCGTGGAACATATTCGCGGCTTGGGTTACGCGCGCGACAAAATCGCGGTGGGAAATAACGATCGGCGTTTCGGCCGGGTCGGCGTTGAGGAGGAATTGAATCGCGGGAGCATCGGGATTTCTAGCCGCGCCCAGCTTGATGGCATCGTAGGTGGTCTGGACGGAAATGCGATCACCGAGGGGGACCTGTTCCAAGGCGCGGACGTCGGCTTCCGAGGCAAACGTCGGATAGTTGTTGCCTATCAATCGATCGAGCGTGTGTATGCCCGCCATTTTTCCGCCTCCGGTCTATCGTTTGCACCGCTTGTTCAATTGAACCATCAACGAAACGTTTGATCGACCTCGGCCTTACCTCAACAGCCGCCGAGACGGCCACCGCGCATAACACGCAATTTAATAGGGACCCGCGGATCGCGAACCTACATCAATTTTTGGGGCCGGCCCAATTGAGGTTTCGTCAGCGCCGCCCACCGGCCGGCACCCTTATGCCCGAGCGGTCGGGTCTTGCCTGGCGACGAACGGCTGCCGGAGTCAGTGCCAAGCCCGTGCAATGCGCCCTTGCGATCATAGCCTATCGAAAATGGGTTGGTGGACCCCGTGGATATCAAGCCCTTGTTTGGTCTCGTCGGTGTCCTCATCGCAGCGATGACGTCTGAGTTCAACGATCAGGTCACGGCCCTTGCGTTGATAGACGTTCGAGGCGCGCTCGGTATCGGTCACGATTCCGGAACCTGGATCGAAAGCCTGTACGTGTGGGCGGAGATCGTCGGCATGGCGATCTCGCCATGGTTGGCAACGACCTTCACACTAAGGCGCTGGACACTCTTTGCGATCGCACTCTGCGGAGCCTCGAGCGTTCTGATCCCGTTCAGTCCTGATGTTGAGGCGATCTATGCTCTGCGGCTACTCCAGGGGCTCGCAGGAGGCCTGCTGATTCCTCTCGTAATGACCACGGCTCTTCGCGTCCTCACGCCGAACATCCGGCTGTACGGCCTGGCCGTCTACGCTTTGACCGCAACCTTCACGCCCGCGTTGGCCGCGACGACGACTGCGCTTTGGGTAGACATCGTGCACTGGCGCTTCGTGTTCTTGCAGGCTGTCCCACTTTGCTCTCTGGCCGGAGTTCTCGTCTGGTATTGTCTGCATCAGGATCAGCCGAAATACGAACGGCTCCGAATGCTGGACTGGCGCGGCGTGCTGCTTCTGGTGATCGGGACCGGAGCCCTGAGCACCATGTTGTACCAGGGAGATCGGCTGGACTGGTTCAACTCAAGGCTGATCTGCGTCTTGGCGCTGGTGAGCGCCTTGGCCATCCCGTTGCTGCTCGCCAATGAGTGGTTTCACCCGTTGCCGCTTCTCAAGTTGCAGATGCTCGGCCGGCGCAACCTTGCCTACAGCGCGTTCGGCCTGTTCCTCTTTTTGATCATCAGCCAATCCGGTTCGACGGTGCCCTTGCGTTACTTGCAGGAAGTTCAGGGTTACAGACCGTTGCAATCCAACCTGATCACGCTGGAGATCGCGGCATTGCAACTCCTGATGCTGCCGGCCATGGCGCTGTTGCTGGACTACAAGCGGGTCGATTCGCGTGTGGTCAGCTTGGTCGGGTTGGGATTGATTCTCGCGTCCTGCATTGGCTCGTCCTTTCTCACAATCTATTGGAACCGTGATCAATTCTATTTATGGCAACTGCTGCAAGCCATCGGTCAGCCGATGGTGATCATGCCGCTACTGATGATGTCCACCAATACCGTTGCCAACCCGGCAGAAGGTCCTTTCGCGTCCGCTCTGATCAACACGTCGCGCGCCGTCGCCGAGGCAACGAGCGCATGGTTCCTGGAGTTGGTTGGTCGCTGGCGTAATGCACTGCATTCCGACCGCATCATCGACGAGGTTGGCCAGGACCGCTGGCGGGTGATCCAGAGCAACGGCGTGCTGCCACAGTATCCAACGCCGTTGACCCCAGGCGGCTTGCCGCGCGCGCCAGGCAGTCTTGAAGCCTTCGGACATGCCGTAGAGCAGCAGGTGGCAATTTTGTCCGCGAGCGATACCTTTCTGATCCTCGGAGCACTCACGGTGTTCTTGATGGTCGTGGTCATGACGTTGCCGGTCCGCACCATGCCGCCGCGTATCCACTTTGCAAAGCAATAGGAAGTCGCATGGCAAACGATATCGCAGAACTCGAGATGCGACCCGCCGAGGCCATGAGCAATGAAAAGCCGGACCTCGCTCGGATGCGCGAAAACGACGATGAATCTCGCCCCAAGGATGTACTGTCGCATGACAGGGTGGAGCAGGAAATCGATGAGCTTCTTGCGCCTCGGCCGCGCTGGCCGTTGCTGCTGGTCGGACTCCTCGTAACGATCTTCGCAGCGATCGTACTCTTCATCATTTTTCGGCCGCGCCCGGACGTCCGGACCAGCGATGCCTATGTGATGGTCCACTACGCCACGATCGCACCGCGAATCTCCGGTCAGATCGCCACGGTGCCAGTTGACGATAATAATGTCGTCAAGACCGGACAGGTGCTCGCAACTCTCGATCCCCACGACAACGAGACCGCCTTGGAATCAGCCGAGGCGGCCGTCATGCGCGACAAATCGCAACTCGATGAAGTCTCGACGACGGTGTTACGCCAGCCGTCGATCATAAAAGAGCAGCAGGCTGCCGTTGCATCCGCGCGCGCCAAACTCGCTTTTGCGCAGGACAACGCGCGCCGCTTCGGTAACCTCGCCACGACGGGCGCCGGCTCGATGCAGGAGCACCAGCAGGCCGACACCACGCTTGCACAAGATCAAGCCGCGCTGGATGGCGTTGAAGCGTCGCTCGATGCAGCAAACCGGCAATTGGACGTACTCAGGGCACGGAGGTCTGCGACAGAAGCGGCCCTCAAGGCCGATGACGCTCAACTTGCTCAGGCCAGGCTCAATCTTTCTTATACGCAGATCACGGCGCCGATCGACGGCATGGTCGGCGAGCGGTCCGTGCAGGTCGGGAATTATGTCAGCCCCGGCACGACGTTGATGACGGTCGTGCCGCTCGATCAGGTCTATATCGAAGCAAACTACCGCGAAGTCGATCTGCGGCACGTCCGCGGCGGACAGTCCGTAACGATCCATGTGGACGCCTACGATATCGACCTCAATGGAATGGTGGTCAACGTCCCAGCGGCCTCCGGTGCCGCCTTTGCACCCATCGCGCCCAACAACGCCACCGGCAATTTTACCAAGATCGTGCAACGGCTGCCGGTCAAGATCGTGGTGACGCCCGGGCAGCCCTTGGCTAAACTCCTGCGCGTCGGCTTGTCAGTCGAGACCACTATCCACACGGGGTTGGAGGACATCGTGGGCGAACAACGCAGATCAAGCGACCGCGTGACCGGGCACTGACTTGTGCGCACTTTGCGATTTGTGCAGTACATTTCCGGCCCGACGTTGGCTCTCGGGCTGATCGGTTGCACCGTCGGACCGGACTATCAGACCCCGGAGGTAAGAGAAGCACCCAGGCGGTCGATGCCGGATGGTGGAAACGTGCCCAGCCGGACGGTCGAGGGCGCGGTCGACATCACCTGGTGGAAGAGCTTCCGGGACGTCGAACTATCCTCGCTTGTCGAAAGGGTGGCGACCCAAAATCTAGACCTCAAGACCGCGGCTGAGCGCGTGGTCCAGAGCGTGTCGCAGCGCCGGATCGCAGCCTCTCAGGGACTGCCGAATATCGAAGGGCAATCATCCGCTACCTACAATCGGCAAAGCCCGAACGGCACGCTCTCTTTGCTCACGCCTGCACCGGGCGCCCCTTTGGAATACGGCCTGTTTCATGATGGCTTGACGTCGTCATGGCAGTTGGACCTGTTCGGCCGCGTTCGGCGAGCTGTGGAAGCCGCCGACGCCAACACCCTGGCGGCTGTGGAGATCCGACATGGCGTCGCGCTCGCGGCCGTCACAGAACTGACCCAAAGCTACATGCTGTTGCGCGGGACACAGAACCGCCTTCAGATCGCGAAGCGCAATCTCCACCTCGCTGAAGAGAATGTGGAGCTTGTGAATGCGCGTTTCCGTAACGGCGTCGCCACCACGCTCGACATGGCGCAAGCCCGGGCTCAGCAGGCCACCATCGCCGCAACCATGCCCCCGCTCCGCGCCCGCGAGGCCGAGCTCATCAACGCCATCGGACTGCTGCTGGGCGAGGCTCCGCGCGCGCTCGAGTCCGAGCTGCGCCGCCCTCAGACAATTCCGCGCGTGCCCCGCAAGGTTCCGGTGGGCTTCCCTGGAACGAACATACGCGGTCGGCCGGACATACGCGAGGCAGAGGCGCGGCTGCACGAAGCTACGGCGCAAACGGGCGTCGCGGTGGCGAACTTCTACCCTGACGTGACATTGAACGGAGCCGCGGCAGTCGAAAGCCTGCAGCTTGCCAATCTGTTTACCCCGACGTCGGCCGCATTCGCGGTGGGGCCATCGTTTTCGATCCCGATCTTCGAAGGCGGGCGGTTGCGCGGGGCCCTGGCTTTAAGCGAAGCTCGACAGCGGGAAGCGGCGATCTTCTTTCAAGAAACGGTCTTGCGGGCCTGGAAGGAGGTCGACGACGCCCTGACGGCGTATCGCGAAGCGCAGCGCAGGCGTATCGATATCGCCCGCGCCGTTGCGGAAAATCAGTCCGCTCTGCAAGCTGCACGGCAACGCTACTCGGAAGGTGCGACCAACTTCCTGGACGTCACCGCGACACAAGCCCAGTTGCTCCAGAGCGAGAACGACCTTTCAGACAGCGATACGCAGATCGCAACAGACCTGGTCAATCTTTATCGCGTCCTCGGAGGTGGATGGGAAATCGCAGATGGTGCGGACGGCGTCGGATTCAGACGTGAATGAAGCTTGGCGGAGCCTAGCTTCATCAACGACCCGGCCAAATACAACCCTGAGTTCAAGTTGAACCGGGCCGAGCCTGATCAAGATGACATTATGCCTGACGTGCCGCATCCAGAGCCGGCTATCATTCTTGACGACCGCAACGTCGACCGTATGCTGGGAACCGATCGATATCGCCCCACGTATGGGAAGCCCCGTCGGTTCGACCTTGCAGAGGCGATGGACCTGCGTATCCGCGCTGCGGAGGGTTCTGCCGCCTCTTTTGAATATTTGCGCTGAGATCGCGAATGGCGCGTTTCAGGTCGTACTGAAAGATTGGAAGTTGCCGAATGCCAATCTTTGGGCCTGCCTCCGGTGGGACGAGCCGGCCGGATAACTGCTTGATCATGACGGGCGTAAGCGATGACCGAATCCGGCAAACCGTGGCTGGCAAGGCAAAGGGGCTCGGCCTATGCAATCGCAATCCTTTCCGGTCGCAATTGCAGTCGCCGTGGCTGCGATCATGTCCAACTTCCTTGCGACTGAGCCTATCGGATTACTTCTGCTCAGCGCCGTGATCGCCACAGCATGGCTTGGTGGTTTCGGCCCGGCACTTCTGGCAATCGCGCTGGCGTTTCTTGCCTTGCAATACGACATCGTGCCACCGGCCGGTTTACTCGTTTTGAAGAAAGACCTTCTCGAAGTGGACATCTCGGAAGCACCGCGTTTCGGGTTGTTCGTCACCGTATCCCTTGTTGTCTCTTTCGCAATTGCTGCGCACGGCAACGCGACAAAAGCTCTTCGACATTCGCGCGATGAGCTGCAGGCGTCGATCGAAAGTCTGAGGCACACCGTATCCGCACTGCGGAAGACCGAAATGTATCTCACCGAGGCGCAACGGCTGAAAGAAACCGGCAGCTTCGGATGGAATGTCACACGTGGGGAGATTTTCTGGTCAGACCAGACCTATCGAATCTTCGGCGTGGACCGCGCAACGAAGCCGACCCTCGAACTGATCTTGCAGCAAACGCATCCCGAAGATCGCACCGCTGTGCAAGGGATAATTGACCGTGCGACAGGCGATGAAAGGGATGTTGATCGTCAGTATCGGCTATTGCTGCCGAGCGGTTCACATCAGTATCGGCTCTTGATGCCGGACGGCTCGGTGAAGCACATCCATCTTCTGGCCCACGCTACGAAGAACACGTCGGGGGAGCTCGAACTTTTCGGAGTCCTGACGGATGTGACGGCCGCGAGGGAATCCGAGCGGAAATTGAGGCTTAGCGAGGCTTATCTGGCCGAGAGCCAGCATCTGAGCCATACAAGCAGTTTCGCCTGGGATGAACGTCGAAAAGAGTTCATCTATGTCTCCGATGAACTCCTTCATCAGTTCGGCTTTGAGCAGGAGCAGGAATCCCTGGTGCTGAGGAATTATTATGATCGCATCCATCCGGAGGATCTGCCCAGCCTGATCGATACAACCCGACGGTCCGTCATCGACAAGACGGACTTCGATGTCCACTACCGGATCAGACTTCCGGATGGAATAACAAAACACGTCCGAACGGTCGGGCACCCTGTCCTCGACAACGAGGGCGAGGTGACCCAGCTGGTTGGGACAAACATCGATATCACCGAGCAGTGCGAAGCAAACGAAGAACTGCAAAGGGCGCTTGACGAGATCAAGACATCTCAAGATCATCTTCAACTGGTCATCGATACAATTCCGACCCTGGTTTGGCGCGCCGCAACCGACGGCGTTCCCGATTTCCTCAATAAACAAGCCCTCAAGTACACGGGCCTCGCCGCGGGCGAGATTGAGCTGGACTGGCGTCGTGCCTTTCATCCAGACGACAAGAAAGACGTGTTCGTGAAGTGGGCCGCCATCCGGGAATCCGGCAAGCGGGGCAGCCTTGAGGCCCGGCTCCTGCGGTTTGACGGCGGGTATCGATGGTTTCAGTTTGATGCGGAACCGCTCCGCGATGAGTTGGGTAACATCGTCAAATGGTACGGGTCGGCCACCGATATCGAGGAGCGCAAGCTGGCTGAGTTGTCGCTTCGCGAAAGCGAGCAGCGCTTTCGCGATTATGCCGAAACGGCCTCGGATTGGCTCTGGGAAACCGGGCCGGATCACCGGGTCATCACGATATCGGAAAACATCAACGTCGCCGGCCTGCCCAGCTTTCGCCTGCAAGGCGTGACGCGATGGGAGGTCGCATCCGATCTTGGAACCGAGCCGGAAAAATGGCGTCGGCATCGGGAGGCGCTTGATGCCCACCGGCCGTTTCGGGATTTCGTTTACGGTGTCATCAACGACAGCGGCGCTCAGGTTTACATCCGAACCAGCGGCAAGCCGGTATTCGACGTTGAAGGTCGTTTCCTTGGCCACCGTGGCACGGCCGCCGACACCACTGCGTCGATACGCGCGGAGCAGGCAGAAAAGGCCCTTCACTTGGCGCACGCGGAGCTCGCGCACGTCACACGCGTGACCATGCTGGGCGAACTCACGGCATCGATTGCCCACGAGGTCAACCAACCGCTTGCTGCGGCCGTTGCCAACGGGCAGGCATCGCTACGTTCGCTTAAAGGTGAGCAGCCCGATCTTGCCGCCGCGCGCCGCTCGCTGGAATGGGTGATCAATGACGGCTGCCGTGCCAGCGATGTGGTTCGGCGCGTTAGGGCGCTTGCAAAAAAGTCCTACATGGAAACAGTTCCGCTCGACCTCAATCAGGTCGTCAACGAGGCCATCAGGCTTGTCGAACGAAGGCTGATCGAGCATGGGGTTTTGCTCAAAACCGAACTGGCGCCCGCATTGCCCGAGATTCTTGGCGACCGGGTTCAGCTGCAGCAGGTGGTCATCAATCTCTTTATGAACGGAATCGAGGCCATGGAGCCGATCACCGGTCGGCCGGGCGAGCTCTTGATTCGATCCGGTAGCGACGATACCGGCCACGTGATCCTGAGTGTCACCGACAATGGAATAGGCATTTCGACTGAAAACGCCAACCGTCTGTTTAACGCCTTCTTCACGACCAAATCGAGCGGACTTGGCATGGGGCTGTCGGTCTGCCGATCGATCGTGGAAGCCCACGGCGGGCGCATGTCCGCACTAAGCAATGAGGGTCCCGGAGCCACGTTTCGACTCGTCCTGCCCCTGCACCGCGAGGTTGTTTGATGACCCGGCAGCGCGGCGGTTTCACAGCGTATCGCACCGGCACGTGACGCGTCGACGCGCACTAACTCACGATGCGCTGTCC
>Ga0210395_10004489_pt1 | contig 10742 bp, 12 predicted proteins | sample IncBWH4OmetaG_FD_150861 | JGI IMG/M metagenome (GOLD analysis project Ga0210395, IMG submission 150861) | Forest soil microbial communities from Barre Woods Harvard Forest LTER site, Petersham, Massachusetts, United States - Inc-BW-H-4-O ...
TAACAGAGTGATAAAATTATCCCTCTCCAGAGGTCGCAAGTTTTGCCCTAACGTCGATCGATCCAGTACCAGCTCCTCCGCCAACTCTTGCACACTCGGCAACGCCGCACCTCTTGCGTTCAATGCCGACAGAATTCCGTATTGGCACTGCTTCAGACCAGTTGGCGCTAATATGGTATCATACATGTGCAGTAGCCGTCGGCCGGCTCTCCTGACGGCGCCAGCGTTGCATCGAGTGGTCCAAACCTGCGTTGGCGTCTCTAGCTCGTCGCCGTCAGTGGATATCTTCTTTCGCATACTCAAAGGACCTTTATCCCTCAATAAGGGGACTTCCCTGGATATTCCTCTATAACCGTATTTCGTTCGCACCGCAACCGGCGCTTACCCATTTGCAACCGCCGTGTTTCTCAGCACCTGCAGCTTTGCTGCTGTTCCGCCAACTTTTCTCCGAACAGCATCTCGTCGGTCATATCAAGCCCGTACGCTTTTCCTGTCGGGCCGACGCGGCGAGCGGAAAGCAGCACATCAATGCCGCCACCTGAGCCGAGATCGAGCACGATTTCACCGGACTTCAATTCAGCAAGGGCCGTGGGGTTGCCGCAGCCCAGGGAAGCTTTGAGAGCCGCATCTCGCACTTCGCCGTCCTGCGCCGCATCGTAGAGGTTTGAGGTTGTCGGATCACAGGACCCTTCCAGAGTGGAAGGGTCGTTGCGGCAGCAGGGAATGAGGCATTCGGGACGGGGCTTTCGAGCGCTCCCCCGCGTGCCGGGGAGATTGAACAAGAAGAAAAGCCAAGGACCTGACGCTCTGCTTGACATGTAGCTGACAATCGCATCACACGCCTTGCCATCAACATTGGTCTTACCGATAGCGGTCGCACCGAGGTGACCAGGGGCCTATCGAAAGAGACGCCGGTCGTGACAACCTTAGGGCCGCGCCGCCTCCCGGAACGACGGTCCGCGAGAACTCCTAGTGGAAAGACCAAGGACCTGAGGTTGTTCTTGACATGTTCATAACTGTTGGTTATGTCTATAACAAAACACCCTATGCGCTGGATTACTCGTGAACGCCCGAAAATTGATCGCGTGGCATGTCCATGGTTGATCTCTCGATTTATCGATCCTGCAGCCGAATTCATTTTCGTCCCGCCAACCGAGGTCGTCGAAAAAGCTAAAGAGCTTGATGCGGTACCTTACGATGTTCACGGCGTCGAACTCACGCACGACGGAGAGCTTTGCAGTTTCGACGCGTTTCTAAAGAACTACAATTTGGACGAGCCTGAACTGCGGTATCTCGCGTTGATCGTCCGGGGAGCGGACACCGACCGGCACGATCTCACGCCCGAAAGCGGGGGGTTATTTGCGATCTCCTTGGGTCTTTCCGACCTCCACCCTGGTGATGATCAGGCCGTGCTACGGGACGGATTTATCGTTTATGATGCCTTGTATCAGTGGCTGAAATTCTGTCGTGGGGAGCAACACCTCTGGTTTCCTCCAGGTGTAAAGCCGTCAACCGCTGCTTAAAAGAGGAGTTTCTTCTTCTTGAAGATGCGCAACCGATTGTCATTGCACGCGATGACGTTGTTCCTGGGACTTCTGAACGCTTCGTTTTCCCTGGGGCAAAGCGCCGGACCGCTGGTCTTGGAAAAGGAAATCGCACTGCCAGGAGTCGAAGGGCGGATCGACCATTTTTCGGCGGATGTTCCAAATCAACGTTTACTCGTGGCCGCTCTCGAAAATGGCTCCGTCGAAATCCTCGATATACGGCGAGGGGAACGCACTGCGGAGATCAAAGGCCTCGAAGAACCGCAGGGGGTTTACTATGATTTCAAAACGGGCAGGCTCTACGTTGCCACAGGAGGAGACGGTAAGCTTCGGATCTACGATGGGAAATCGCTGACGGTGGAGGAAACCCTCCGGTTTGGCGGGGATGCCGACAACGTCCGATATGACGAGCAGACCGGAAACATCTGGGTAGGCTACGGCAACGGCGGAATCGCCATTGCGAACACGGCCGGGCAAAATGTCGGCTCAGTCGCCCTCAATACTCATCCCGAATCCTTCCAGTTCGAGCCAAACGGAGATTGGGTTTACGTCAATGTCCCGAGACAATTCGGCATTGCGGTTGTTGACCGAAAGAAGCGTGTGGTTGTCGCCAAATGGGGATTAGGAGGTCAATTCGGAAACTATCCAATGGCTTTAGATGACACCCATAAAAGACTGTTTGTCGGATGCAGGCTTCCCGCTAAGCTGATCGTTCTGGACACAACTTCAGGACGGATCGTCGCCAGCTTGTCGACCATTGGTGACGCTGACGACATTTTCTATGATGCCGGCCGGCGAGTCGTCTATGTCATCGGCGGCGAAGGGGCGGTGGAAGTTTTCCGGCAACGCGATCCGGATCACTACGAACCAGAGGGAAGGATAACAACGGCGCCAGGAGCACGGACCGGGCTATTCGTACCCGCTTTAAATCGGCTCTTTGTCGCTGTCCCTCACCGTGGACCGCAATCTGCCAAGATCTTGGTTTACGAAGTAAAAGGAAACTGAACGAGCAACGGTATTGCGAAAAAATCGCGAAGCCTTATCCAGTAAAATGGGAAATTCATATCCACCGGAGAAGACAACATCCGCGGTTTCGCGTGTCGCGATTGGTTTGGGCTCGATGAGCTGCGGGTTCGAGCCGCAGCCGAAGGGCTCGATCCGGCTGCCTCCCGAGTCCTTTATTCGAGGATCAAGGGTTTTCGGTTCGTGATCCGGACGGCAACCTAGTCCTAGTCATCTTTGGCCTTGCGCCCCAGCTATCAGCAGCAATCGTCCATGCAAGTGGTTCCCCGCGCGAGACGGCGCGAAAGGCACCAGTAACTACAGCTGATGGAAATCAGAGTCACCAAGGCCATTAACGGTTTGCCCAGGCCTAAAGCTTTGGCGCCGAACAGGCTCACGTAGACGGCTAGCATCGGTGATCCACAACAGCCGATGACAAAACAGCCGCCGGCCATCAGCGCCCCGACAAGCGTCACCCCGCCGGCAGCGGCTCCCGCCGTAACGGTCCTTCCTTGACGAAAGAGGATGCTGCGACTGAGCGCCCACGTCGCGAACGTTGCAGCCAGCGCATAGGAAAAGCCGACGAAATAGTCCTGTCCGCGCCAGTAAGCCCCCAGGCCCAGCGGCCCGGCGACATGGGCGCTGATGCCGAAGTCCATCCAGCCGGCAGGGGCTGAGGCGGCACACGCGCCCACGTAAAGAGCGTGAGCGACAAAGATTGCCACAAAGACGACCGCAGGAATTAGCCTCGTCAGAATCACTGGATACCAATGTCCTGGGCAACAAAACTTATGCCCTGCTCGGTCTGGCTCAAGACGCCCGCGACACGGACAGTCTGTTCAAGCTTTGGAGCATCACCCCTCCAGCGTACCGGTATTTTCTTTGTGCCTGGTTCGGCTAAGCAGGTCAGGCCACAATCGGCATACTCACGCTGGTCCACGAGCACAAAGCCTTGTCCTTGTGAGACAACGGCCACAACACCGATCAGCTGCACTTGACCCAGGTGCTCACCGGGTTTACTGGCAAGATCATTAACGGTCACAGCGCCATCCGGCGTTAGCTGTTGCCGCTGCTGATCCTGTGCCCTGACGCCCCCCGCGACTAGAGTGATTGCTACGGCCAAAAGTGCGCCAGGCCATCTGCTTTTTGTGGTCATATTCATTACCTGCTGGGGTTTCGAAGGCGTCTCATCACCGGACCGAAAGTTCACGGTCTAGCTGCATTGGCAGTCGGGCTTTCTCTTTTTGTGCGGCTCCGCCGCTGCGAGCCGGCCGAGAGCGGCATCCTGCTCGTAAGTGACGCCATCTGAAAGCGCCGCCTCGGCCTTGGCCAGTTCGCGACCGAGATAGGCGGCGTGGTCTAGCTGTGTCACAAATCCGCGCTCGACGACCGTGGCAGCGATCAGCGCTGCTTGCCGACCTTCGATGACGTGAACCAAGCGACCATTGTTCTCGTAATGTTCACAGACAATCAGACGTTTCTGCGGCTGCTGCAGAACTATGAAGAACCCGGCGCGATCAAGTCTTAGTTGTTTTGGAGCCTTGGCAGCGATGTGTTCGATCGCGGCAAGTGCGTCTTTGCTGCCGGCGTCCGTGGTGGAAACAGCGGGAAATGCCTGCACCGGTCTGTGAGCGCAGTCGCGAACGGCGGCGAGAATACCCTCTATATCGGTAACGCCAATGAGGTTAACCTCCTCAATTTGCTGGCGAAACTGGGCCACGTCCAACAGCGTCAAGTTTTTAAGAATCGGTCGCCAGGAAGTTGACTCCAAAACCCGCATATCAGTATCAACGCCTCGCTCTTTCAGTCGGAGAAAAGCGTCTCCGGCGCGATGGCCTTTGGCTTCCGTGCCGCAGATTACCAACCAGCGAATCCGTGGATTGGCCAGCAGATTTAGAACGACTTTTTCAACACCGATATTTTCGGTGTCACAGCGACCCGCAATTGCCACAGCCGGTTCTCCGACAGCAATAAGAAGGGGCGACAGATCGCGATTAGAAAGCGTGCAGATGGCCACGGTACCCTCAGGGTTGCCCAAGACATAGTCACCCGGATGCGGCGGCCACGCAGTTATCGCTGACGAGCGCGCGTATCTACTCGAAGAGGCAACAGTCGATTTTGCCTCGCCGGCGGCGTGCTCATCGCTACTTCCACACGGATCAAGCTCCACCTCGTCAAAATGGTTGGCGAGTTCCACAATAGCGTCCACACCCCAGCATTTTTTACAGCCAATACAGTCGTAGGCCAGCGGCTCCATCCTCGACTGATAATCGGAAATTCGAGGCATAAGAGAGCGGATCTCTGGCTCTTCGGAAGACTCAAAGGCATCTCCCGCCTGAGCGAGAGCGTCTTGCATGCAGCCACACTTGCGACATTTTTTGAGCTCCATGCCACGAGCGATCTCATGGAGAGCTGGCGCGGCTCGGAACGGCAAATTTTCGATAACGTCTGGAGCTTGCGGCATCGGTTATTTCAGAGCGGCTTGATGTTTTTCCAGCTCCGTGAAGCCGAGAACGCAACGCCCGTTCTCACGAATAGCCAAACGGCGCTCAATTCGCCTGGAGTCACGGCGGAGGCGCGGGTCAGCATCACCATCCAGTTGGATGTGGGAGAATAGAGCCTCGATCAGAGCAGTTTTCCGATAAGTAATATGCGAGCGATTGGAGCGAAGATTGCTGCGGCCCAGCATGTGGCGATCATGACACGTCTTAAGCATTCCGATCAGCAGGGTTGGGGACACAGGCTTATTTTGCGCCAACTTAAACTCCGTACCACGGTACAGAGTCAAGAATATTAAGTGCATGCAACAAAATGATGAGAGACGCTGGCGACCGATGAGGACGCCAGGACGGCAGTGGTATTCGCCTAAAACGACTGCACAAGCAAGGATGCTTCGCTGTTTTGCGCGGGTAGGATATCTCGACGAGACTCGTTCAGCCAAAGTTACCTCAAGGCAGTTTCGCGAGGGTCTCGCGCCCGCGTCGCTTCATCTCGGGATCATCTTTCTCTGTGTCCGGCATTGCCAACCCTTTCGCGATCAATCGGCGGGCGTCGGCGGTTTTCCCCATCTGGGCGTAAGTTTGTCCCAGTTCGATATAATGCATGAGACGGTTGGGATTGATTTCGATGGCTTTCTGAAAGCACGACACCGCCTCTGCGTTCGATCCCGTCGGCAGTTCGCCGTATAAGAGCGACCCAACGGCTCTTTGGAGTCCATTAACATCGGCAAGCACTTTGTTCCATCGGCCCAACACGTCCCAGGCCAGATCGTTGTGCGGATCGAGTTTAATCGCCTTATCTACCGCGTCCTTGATGCGGCGCGCGGATTCGGTCTGCTCCTTGATGCCCTGGAGCGGCACCATTTTTCCGTAGCTGATTGCGGGAGAGAGTTGGGCTTCGGAGTCATTTGGCGCGAGCGCCGATGCCCGCAGCGCATAATCCAATCCGACACTACCGAGCCTGAGTTTCTGTTCGCGCGTCGTGGCATCGACCATTAAGTGGCGATATTGCCGTGCAATCCGCAAAAGGAGACTTGCGCTCTTGGGCTCCAGCTTTTCCGCCGCCAAATAGAAATCAAGCGCCTCAGAGGCCTGCAATTTTAGATCGAAATCATCGCCTTTCTTGATAAGCTCGTCGGCAGGTCCTGCCCGAATCGTGGAGCAGGTCAACATCAATGCCGTGGTTGCAAAAAGCACTTTGCAGGAAAAGTAAAGGTTCATTTTCATATCCTATCGCCCAGCTACCCCGTCCGGTCGCCCAAAGCTCGGTTGAGGGCTAAGGACGGAGAAATTCGTGCGCGATTCAAGAACTCATTTTGTCTACTGAGGCAAAGCTCACCATCTCTGAATTCAAGCGAGCCTTTTCCAACATAGCGACATCACATTAAAGGATTGTGAAGCACGGATGACAGTTTTGTCATCTTTACCAGTGCGTTCGGGTTTAAAAATTAACCGCAATGCCAACGAGCACCGCGACGAGATAGCCAAGCGGAACGATACCGCATTTACAAACCGGGAAGATTTGTAGCGAGCTCAGACTCCACCAGGTAAAGGGGCGAAACGCCGCGAAATTAGCGCCGCGATCCAAATCGCCAGGGGAACCAGCAGCATTAATTGCAGAAAAGGCCAGAGACCCACATTCAGGACCGGCACAACATTGTCTTTGTCCAAGGAGCATCTGTCATTCCTGCATACGCGAACATCTGAAGCATCTCCCAAGTCCAGTTCAGGACAAAGGCCGCGATAAGCAGCGTAACAAAAAGTGGGCTGGTACGTTTTCGCGAGATGGCCGGATCTCTCCACGGGCGGATGTACTTACTAATTCAGACTCTTGTGAAAAACACGCGCACGCTTAAGGCAACTGCACGGGTTCATCGCAGAGGTGGTCCGCCTGAAGCATGAGAAAGTAAGTTTCCGTTAATGTCAAGCATCCTTGCTTGTGCAGCCGTTTTCAGGCGAATACCACTGCCGTCCTGGCATCCTCATCGGTCGGCAGCGTCTCTTATAATTTTGTTGCCCGCACTTAATATTCTTGACTCTGTACTGTGGTACGGAGTTTATGGTGGCCTATAATAGGCCTGTGTCCCCAACCCCTGCTGATAACATCAGCCAACGCGTTCTAATCTAATCTAAAATAGCGGTTCACCCAGAAGTCTCATCGGTCCCCGACTGCCCGAGCCTGGAGCGACGGGCGTGGCTAGCCGCTTGCCTTGTCTGTTTTGGGCTTGAACTCAGAGAGTTCTGCTTATGAATAACAGAACACAGGCGATGACGGCAGCAGCAGATATCACAAGGAAAAGGATCATACGGCAGAGCTAAGCTCGCACTATCTTAACGAGAAGAAACAGCCAAGCTTCCAATCGAGTAGTACAAATTTATCGTCTGTCATGGGAATGCTGAAAAATACTGTAGATGCGGATGTCTACTGCATTACCTCGCAAGTGGTGACGCCTCCGCTTTGACGACACCTACGTGTTACGTTCAGCAGAAGCTCTTTGATTTCCCTTAGCGAAAATCCGAGCTCCTTTGTGCGCCTAATAAACTGGATTTTGCCAAGAACGCCCTCGGAATAAAGTCGATAGCCCGATTCTTTTCGGGCTCGGGCTGCAAGCAGTTCCTGGCGCTCGTAAAATCGAATCGTTTCCACCCCTATGCCTGCACGCCGCGCTACCTTCCCGATGAATAGTGACGCAGATTCGCCATGTTCATAGTCCATATTGCCAGCCTACAGTCTGGACCTTACTACAGAGTCAAGAGAATTCTGAGTTTGGGCGATGAGCCAGAGCCTCGGCAGCCGAAGGAATCGGAATGCTTAAGAAGTGTCATGATCGCAACACGCTGGGTCGCAGCAAACTTCGCTCCAATCGCTCGCATATTTTTTCCCCTCATGGGCGGGGGAACCCGCGGGCGAGGCCAGGCCTAGAAAGGCGTCCGTCTCGGGCTCTATTATGCACTCGAGTTGCCTCTTTTCCATTTACTTAAGTCATTTCGGGCCGTCCTAGTGATGACCGGTTACATGCTTCCGATGGATGATGAGGTCGCTCAGATCCTGATCCAGATCGGCAACACCGAATCAGGGACTTTCAATGAGGTGCTACAATTGGATGGAGACGTGTTTGCCGGTTTGCTCCCGCCTCCAGAGAACGGGGGCCAGGACAAGTCGTATCGCGACCCCAACTACCCTCACTCAATTCCCGGGCTTCTAGATCCGGGCGGCCCAAACGAATTCCGCCGCCCGTGGAGTTACCCTTCATCGGTGGTCGAGCTCCACGAGACAATATTTGAGAATGAAGAGGATCCCGGAAAACCTCCGCCGACCACTTCCGGTCCGCACGCCGCCGGCGCGGCGCCGATAATTCTTTTCGGCGGAGTAAACTCGGATCCGGCACTCCGGGACCGGTTTGAAGCTGCAGGTACTCCAGGCGATGCTGACGAAGTAGGATTGGATGTCACGCCCACGAGCCACTTAGGAGATGCGGTCGCGTTTTTTGAATATTGCCTATGGCTGGAATCCAGAACTCCCGTACAGGGCGATGGCACCGCCGTACCGCTGGTCGAATGGAACCTCGATTCGGACTGCGGATATTGCTACCATTGCTGGGACTGGAACCGGAACAAGAACGCACCCTCTCAGCCGGATCCCGAGGGTAACACCTTTCTTCAGCCGTGCACGTGGCCCTCCCAAGCAGTCGGCGAAGGCGAAGATCAATATGAGCTGCGCCCGGGTGTGCTCAAGGATCTGGAGCGGATCAAGTGGTACCTGTGGCACGGCAGACCGCGTTGTCTTCGCACCAAGACATGATCACATCACGGGCAAAGCCGCTATCGGCGCGCACGATGCAAAAGGCTGCTTCCCGTGCTGAGGGTAAAGGCGAACGTGGACACGCTTCAGCCGTGGCACGACACAGAACTCAAAGCCGGGGACTGCTGGGAAGGTTGCCAGCTAACTAAGATCGTTGCGGAACAGATGCGTCGCCAAAGTGTCTTTAACCTTTGCGAGAGCCCTATCTTTTTCCGCCCCCCACACCACAACATGCCCGAAATTTCCGACGGAGAGCAAGCACCAATTCTCGCCGTTTTCGACCGCCCGAGTATGAAGGGCCCGGATCTCATCGTCCGGTGTCAGCCGCTCTACAACCTCCCGGAACGCGGCTACCAAGGTCCACCCTTTTTTTAACAGCGGTCCAATCTCTCGCATTTGTGCATCGGTTAATTTTGCATACTGGACAATTTCCTCAGGTTTTTGGATGAGGTTCCTGGCCTTGACCTCTGCATAGAACCAGCTTCCCAGAATCGCCTTGATTCGAGCAAGAGCCTTCTCGATGGCTGCGGGACTTGGTGGGACTTTAACGGCTGCCGCCGCGTCTTTGCTCGCTGGCTTTTGAGCTCCTCGCGCCACTTTTCCGCCTGCTGGCTGGGTGAGCTCTCGCGTCTCCTGCTGGGCGCTCCCATCTCGCTCCTGAGACGCGGCCCCGGATTTTCCTAAGCCAAACTCTCGGAATCGAGTATCTCGCAACGGACTCATCTCTGCAAGCGCACTGTTGAGGCGGCGCCTATCGGCTTTCACATCCTGATACAGGCTCGGGCTTGCGTCTCTAATTTGCCGCACTTCGAAAACTCTTCGCTCGTTAATGCCAATCTTTTTTGCCCCTTCTGAAAGAGTCCCCTTCGGTCTTCCTCGGCCTTTATTTTTCTGCGGATCCGGACTTAATTCAATTTGCTCGGACCATTCCAGCGCGATGGCGGCTTTTTGACCCACGCTAAGATGCCGTCTTCTAAGGTTGCGGCTTAATACGAATTCCTCCGGGCTTCGCTTGGTGGCTTTTGCGTCAAATTCCTCAATTCGAGGTTTCACGCCGGCTATCTGGCAAGCCCTGTAGCGATTCCGACCGTCCAAAATTCTTCTCCTGCAGACGGAGAGGGAAAGGCTACGGTTACGAGAAGGTAGTTTTCACGGATCGATGCCAGCTTGTCCGAAGGATCTAAGACAACGGGTTCACCGCCATGGGTGCTATGAGTGCTATGCCGGTTGCGACACTCAGCGGCACTTAGGCATTGAGCGATTTCGTTGTCCGCGCTGCGGGAAGAACCTTAGCTTAGTATTCTTCCCAAGCCGGCTTCCTTACATCGCATTGAAGACCACGGTGCTGGGAGGTCGATTTTGATGCCCGGACTTCGGGGGCAAATCCGGCGTTGACCCCTGGATGTGATCAAGCGTGCCGAAACATCATCCAACCGGTTGCAAAGCTTGACTCGCTACTTTGCAAACCAGAGTGTGGCGTTTGCGACATCGCTTCACCCGATCCCGTTTATCACTGGGCACCCCTCCTTGGAAGGGCCAGAGTCTCCCAAAATACGTGATCGAACGAGAAGTTCCCGACGCCGGGAAATCGTCTGTCGAAGACTTGCGCTCTGCCGCGCAAAACGTAGGTAGTCACTCCAGGTTCCGGGGGACATCCGGAGTGAAGCCTACTGCAGATTCTGTGAAGTTGGAATTGGCAGGACTTTTCAAACACCCTCTTAAAGGGCTCTGAGCATGTCGTCGAAAATCTTCGCCTCGCTGTCCCGATGAGCCTTCAGCCAGCCTTTACCGTGACGAACACCCCCGTGTGCAGTGTGAAGCCGCCAACCTGCCCACCGATCGTGACCACCTCGAAGTGCAGACCGATGTCTGGGTTGCGAAAACCCGCGGCGGCAT
>Ga0210395_10004490_pt1 | contig 10740 bp, 10 predicted proteins | sample IncBWH4OmetaG_FD_150861 | JGI IMG/M metagenome (GOLD analysis project Ga0210395, IMG submission 150861) | Forest soil microbial communities from Barre Woods Harvard Forest LTER site, Petersham, Massachusetts, United States - Inc-BW-H-4-O ...
CCGAGGGCCGACGGAGCGCTGGAGGACGCTGCGGTCCAGGACGGCTCGCTGCCGGGCGAGGAGGCGGCGCCCGCAGAGGGCGCGCTGCCTGGCGAGTATGCGGTGCCGGCCGAGGGTGCGGTCTCTGGGGAGCTCGCTATGCCGGGATAGTGGGTTGCCGCTCCGCGACGACACGGTACCCCGACCAGCACAACCCGGGGGATAACGGCACGAAAACTCCTGGCCTCGCCGTGCCGATGGCGCCGCTACTGCGCGCTGTCGTCGTAGCGGGTCGGCGGGAAGGGCTTCTCAGGCGACGGCTCCCACAGTTCGCCGGCCTCTTCCTGCCGGCGGAGCTCCGCCTGCTCCTCGCGGTACTCGGTACCCTCCCTGACATCCGGCCGCGGCGCCTCGTCGGGCGGCGGGGGATCGGTGGCAGGCGGCACCTCATCGGGGTTGTAGTCGTCGAGCCCCGCGTCGACCCGCTCGTCCTCGGCGATCTCGGCGAGCTTGTCGTCGTCCAGCCGTTGCGGTGCACCGCCGTGCTCACGACGGTCGCGATGAAACTCCGGTTCACTCATACCGCAACGCTACCCCTGGGGATAGGCCCTGAACGCGCGGCACCGCGAGCGCGACCGCGCTGGCCGCTGCGCGCCCGCGGTGCGGCGTCGCGGTGGTGCTGGCCGTCAAACGTTGGGGGTGTGACCACCCTGGCGCGCCCTCCGGCGGCATGCGACGCTGACCGCGGATGGCGCCGCTTATGGAGGGAGTTCCGACGGCGGCAGGGGGAACTGGGCCGTGGACGAGTATTTTGTGGGGCGTGCGGCCGAGCTCGCGGTGCTCGACCGGTTGCTGCGTGAGGCCGTCGCCGGGCACGGTCAGCTCGGCGTGGTCGTCGGGCCTGGCTGGATCGGCAAGACCGCGCTTATCCAGCAGTTTCTCGACGACAGACAGGTCAGGGTTCGCTGGGTCTGCGCGGACCAGGATGAGGCCGCGCTGCCGGGCGGCCTGCTCGAGCAGTTCGGGCTGGCGGCGGCGAGAACGTGGGCCGATCCGCTGTGCGCGGGCACGGCGCTGCTCGCGAAGCTGGGAAAGTGGGCCGCGGCGGCCGGGTCCGCGGGGACTGTGCTTGTCGTCGACGACGCGCAGTGGGGCGACCAGCTATCTCTTCGCGCGCTGAGCTACGCGCTGCGGCGGTTGCGGGACGCCCCGCTCCTCGCCCTCGTGGCGGTCCGCGATGACCGGCTGGGCCACCTGCCGCCAGGCCTAGTCCGGCTCATCAGCGATACGGGGACGAGGCTGGAACTGTCGGGGTTCGACCTGGCCGACATCAGAGCGTTCGCCGAACGGGTCGGCATCGGCCCTGTTCCGCCACGTGCCGCCCGGCGGCTTCTCGAACACACTGGGGGCGTCCCGCTCTACGTCCGGGAAGTCTTGGACGCCGTGCCGCGAGAGTCGCTGCGCGCGGCGCTGTCCGCGCCGGACACGCTGCTGCCCGGCCCCAAGTCGCTGGAGGCCCGGGTGCTGACCGCGCTGGCCGGCTGCTCCGGGCCGGCGCGACACCTGGTGGCCGCGGCCGCCGTGCTCGGCACTCGGTGCCGCCTCGCCGACGCGGCGGCGCTCGCCGATCTGGCCGATCCGCTGCCCGCGCTTGAGGAGGTCATCGGGGCGGCCCTGCTCGCCGAGGCGCACGCCGTCGGCGAGCGGTGCTGTGAGTTCCCGCACGCAAGCGTTCGCGCCGCCGTCTACCGATGCGTCGGCGTCGCCGAGCGCGCGGCGCTGCACCGGCAGGCGGCACGCCGAAGTTCCGGCGACCGGGCGCTCGCACACCGGGCCGGGGCCTGCGCGGGGACGGATGCCGCGCTGGCGCGGGACCTGGCCGAACGGGCCACGGAAGAAGAGGCGGCGGGACGGCTCGCCGAGGCGAGCGACCTTTACCTCGCGGCGGTCCGCGTCGCCGAGCACGGGCCCGAACGCGATCGCCTGCTCCAGGCGGCCGCAGGTCTGCTCATCGACCTCGGCGAGCCCGCGGGGGCGCGTGGCCTCGCCGCCGAGATAGCCGCGACGGCACCGTCCGCGGAGCGCTGCCTGCTGCTCAGCCGTATCGGCACCGCGGCCCGTGATCCCCGCGCCGCCCAGCGCTGGCTGACGGACCCGCGGGTGGCCGGAACCTGGCGAGCCGGCCGCTCCCGGGGTGCCGAGCAGGAGAGCGCCGGAGGCGGGCGCGGCGACGGCGGGGACGATGTGGCCGCGGCCGCCGGCGAGTTCGCCCTGCTGCTGCTCAGCCGGCACCGGACCACGGAGGCCGCGGTCTGGGCGCGCCGGGCGACGGAGCAGGCCGGCACGGCGGTCACCCGCGCCTGGGCACGGGGCATCGCCGCCGAGTGCCTGGCGCGGACCGGGCGTGCGGACGAAGCGCTGACATCGCTGCGCGCCGAGCTCGCCCGGACAGCGGAGGACGATCTCAGCGGGGCGCTCCTGCACGCCGGGCTCGGCACGATCCTGTTCTGGCGCGACGACCTGCACGGTGCCGCCCGCCACCTGGCCGCGGCGGAGCCGGCGCGGGGCGGACCGGGCCCGGGGGGCGCGGGCGCGGCGAGCGCGGGAGGCGCAGGCGCGGCGGGCGCGGCCCTCGTGCCTGACCGCGCGCTGCGGTGGCTCCTGGCCGCCGGCGTGCGCTGGGCGCTCGCCGACTACCAGGCGGGTGCCTGGGACGAGGCGGCGAACCGGGCCGCATGGCTCGTCACGCTGACGGCCGACCTCGATCAAGACTCACTGCTCGGCAGCGCGCACGCCGCGGCCGTGTACCCGGCGGCCGCTCGCGGCCGCTGGGACACCGCGCAGGCGCACGCCGACGCCGCCGCCCGCCGCGCCGAGGCTGGCGACTACGACCAGCTCCTCGAGATCGTCAACGCCCGCGCGGCGCTGGCGTTCGCCAGGGACGATCCGGAAGCGGTGCTCGCCGCCGTCCACCCGGTCGCCGCCGACCTGGCCCGCTACGCCGGCACCGAGCCGGCGCTGCTCGGTTTCTGGCCGCTGTACGCGCACGCGCTGGCGCGCACCGGCCGGCTCGCCGACGCAGCCGGCGAGCTCGCGCCCTTCGCCGAACTGGCCCGCGCGCGCGGCCGCGGGTCCGCCATCGCCGCCGCGGCACGGGTCCAGGGGTTCATCCACGCCGCCGCGCGCCGCGAGGACGAAGCCCGCCGCGCTTACCGGATCGCGCTGGCGAACCTGGACGGTCGTGGCCTGCCGCACGAGGAAGCGCTCACCCGGCTGGACTTCGGGCGGTTCCTCCGTCACGGTGGCCAGCGCCGGGCGGCGCGCCAGGAGCTGTACGCCGCCCGCGCCGTCTTCGCGCGCCTTGGCGCGGTCCCGTTCGCCGTCCGCTGCGACGCGGAACTCGGCCGCGACGTGCCCGCCCTGCCTGCCGCGCGGACCGTCCCCGCCACCGGGCCGGCTGGCCTACACCTGGCCGCCGTGGACGCCTGGCCGGCGCCGCTGACGGCCCGCCAGTTCGCGGTCGCCAGGGCGGTCGCGGCCGGCAAGTCCAACCAGCAGGTGGCCCGCGACCTGTACGTCACGGTCAAGACCGTCGAGTACCACGTCAGCCAGATCTTCACCAGGCTCGGCATCGACGCCCGAGCCGACATAGCCGCCGCGTTGCACGCCCACCAGCCGTGACGCGGCAGAGGCTACGATCTAGCGGGCTCATCCCAGGTGCCAGCGAACGATGCGGAACCCGTGCCCCAGCGCGGCGCCGAGTGCCTCCGGCTCAAGGCGCCCGTCGGGCCGGCGCGGGATCGGGATGAACCGGGCCGCCCTCGGGTTCTTGGCGGCGATCACGCCAAGCAGCCGCTCGACCTCGGCGGGGTCGGAGACGAGCTCGCCGCGGGCGGGCACGTCACGGCCGCGCAGCCGGATCCGGACCGGCCGATCGCCGCCCAGGTTCAGCGTCCACCGCCCGCCGCCCGGCGTAAGCAGCCTCTCGCCATCGCGGACGTAGCTCACAGGCTGCCGGTAGGCCTTCCCTGTCTTGCGGCCGGTGTAGGAGATGAGCATCAGGTTCGCGGACAGCGGCGTCGGGAACGGGAGCCCCAGCACCGCCCGCATGGGCACGTTGACGGCCCGCATGGTCCGGGCGCGACGCCGCATCGCGGCTTCGGTCATTGCCATGATGATGTCCCTTTCTTTGCTGGTCAGACCATGACCGCGCCGCCGGCGACGTCGACGACCAGGCCGGTCAGCCAGGCCGCCTCGGCGGAGGCGAGGAACGCCGCGGTGTTCGCGACGTCTTCCGGTGTGCCGAGCCGCTGGAGCGGATGCCAGTCGGCCATGGTCGCCTGCAGGTCGGCCGGGATCCGCTCCCGGTTCCGCTCGGTCAGGATCGTCTCAGGGGCGATGCAGTTGACGCGGATCCCGAACGGGCCCGCCTGGGCCGCGACGTCCTGCGTGAGCAGCGCGATCCCGGCCTTGGCCGCGGCGTAGGGAATGGGGGACTGGGGGTGCGCGCGGCGGCCCGCCGTAGAGCTCATCGTGATGATCACGCCCCGGCGGCGTTCCTTCATCCCGGGCAGGAAGCTCTTCATCGTCAGGAACGTGGCGAGCAGGTTGCCGTCGACAGTGGCGCGCCAGCCGTCTTCGGGTATCTCCTCCAGCGGCGCGGGCGGGGTGAAGCTGCCGCCGGCGTTGGCGACCAGGATGTCCACCGGGCCCAGGCCGTCCTCGACCTGGCGGCGCACCGACTCGACCTGGCCGAACTGCGTGACGTCGCCGATCACCGCGATGACCTTGCCGCCGTCGCGGGCGATCCCGGCCGCGACGGCGGCCGCGGCGGCCTGGTCGCGCCCGTGCACGGCAACGGCGGCGCCGCGCCGCGCGAACTCGGCGGCGATGGCCGTCCCGATGCCCCGTGAGCTGCCGGTGACCAGGGCCACCTGGCCGCCGAGCGCGCTCATGCCGGCTCCTCAGTGGCGGCGTCGGCTACCACGTCGAGGCCGTGCACGGTGGCACGGCCGCCGTCCAGCCGCAGGGCCGTGGACAGGATGGAGACGGTCGTGATCTTGCCCGACCCGTTCGGCCCGAGCAGCCCGAGGACCGACCCGGCGGCCACCCGCAAGCTCAGCCCGTCTAGAGCGGTGACCTGGCCGAAGGCCTTCCGCAGGCCATCGGCCTCGATAGCGGCATCGCTCATCGCGATCCCCTTCCCGGTGCCGGCGGCGGCCCGTCAAGGACCGCCATCAGCAGTAGATTAGATGTCTAAGAATTAGATGTCAAACTCTTAGATATCAATGAATGGTGCTAGACTCGTGAGCGTGCCGGAACCGTTCCCAGTCCCGATCGGGCTGCGCCTGGCCCAGGCGGCCCGCGCCGTCGAGCGCGCGTTCGACGAGGCCCTCGCCGAAGCGGGCGGCACGCTCCCGGTCTGGCTCATCCTGCTTAACCTCAAGATCCGCAGGCCGGCGAACCAGCGGGAACTCGCCGAAGCGGTCGGCGTGCGCGAGGCCACGCTGACGCATCACCTGAACGCCATGGACGCCCGCGGGCTGATCACCCGCACCCGGGCCGCGGCGAACCGGCGTGTCCAGGTGGTCGCGCTGACCGAGGTGGGCGAGGCGGCGTTCCTGCGGCTGCGGGAGGCCGCGATCGGCTTCGACGCCAAGCTGCGGGCCGGCCTCGCCGATGCCGACCTGGCTCAGCTTGCCGGCCTCCTCGGCCAGCTAGCCGCCAACGTGGGCGAACCGGCCGGGCAAGCCCCGCCCTGGGCCGGCCTGGCCGGCCGCCCCTCGGCCGACGGCCCGCCCGCGAGCTGACCGGGGTTACCTGAAGGCGGGAGACCGGGTGGCGGGCGCAGCCGGGCGGGCGGTGAGCAGCGGCAGGTCCCGCGGCTTGATCACCGTGGAGAGGGCGATCGCGCTGGTGGACCGGGCGACCGACGGTGAGCTGTCGATGCGCAGCAGTGTTTGCTGCAGGTCGGCGTGCGACGTGGCCGCCACCTTGCAGATAACGTCGGCTGAGCCGGTGATCGCGTGCGCCTCGAGGACGCCGGGGATGGCCGCCAGGTCGTCGCGTACCTGGTCGAGGGCACCCTGGGTGATCTCCAGGGTGACGAAAGCGAGCACGCTGAAGCCCGCCGCGGCGAGGTCGATGTCCGGGCCGTACCCGGTGATCACCCCGGCTTCCTCCATCCGGTCGAGCCGGGCCTGTACGGTCGCCCGCGCGACGCGGGTGATCCGCGACAACTGCAGCACCCCTGCCCTGGGACTGTCTCGCAGCGCGCGCAGCAGCGCCAGGTCGAGCGCGTCCAGTTCCGTCACTGCGGCCTCCAACCTCGGCATGAGCACCCGCGCTCAGATGACGTAGCTCTCCAGCGTCTCCGGCGTGAACAGGTCGGCCGGTTCCAAGACGCGGCGGGCGAGGCCCTGCTCGCGGGAGTAGCGCAGGAACGCCGCCAGCGCCTCCTCGTTCCCCGTCAGTCCGTAGCTCCACCAGGAGGGACCCATGAGGTCGCGGGTGCGTTCGGCTTCCGCGTAGAGCCAGGGCAGCATGTCCCGCGACGCCGCCGTCTCCGCCAGCCGGACCGCGGCGAGCCGCCGAGCTTCCTCGAATGCCTTGAACAGCGACTGCGCCAGCCACGGCCGCGCCTCGTACACGTCGCGGCGCAGCACCACCACGTGCATGACCGGGAAGATGCCGGTCTGCCGGTAGTAGCGCTCCTCCTCCGCGCGGACATCGGGGAAGAGGCGGCGCACCTCAGGGCGGCCCAGCGCGAATGGCAGCGGGGTGCGCGGTGTGTAGAGCGCGTCGATCTCGCCGGTGACGAGCATGTCCGCCAGCGTCCGGTCCGGCGGAATCGGCGCGATGTCGATCTCCGGCGGCACCTCGTGGGCGACCTTGGCGACGCGGCCTGGCTGGTGCTGGCCGCCGGTGCGGTAGCGGACCGACTCGACCGCGACGCCGTAGTGCTCAGCGAGGATGCCCCTGATCCACACGTTGGCGGTGAGCTGGTACTCCGCGAGCCCGACGGTGCGGCCGCGGAGGTCAGCCGGGGACTCGATGCCGCTCGCGGCATTGACGTAGATGCCGTTGTGCCGGAAGGCGCGCGAGGGAAACACAGGGATCGCGACGAACGGCGCGCCGGCCGGGTCGTCCAGGCTGATCACGTACGAGGACAGTGACATCTCCGCGGCGTCGAACTCGCGGTGCCGCAGCATCCGGAAGAACGTCTCCTCGACCGGCAGGTTCAGGTACGTCAGCTCGACGCCTTCCGGCCGGACCTCGCCGCTCGCCAGCGCGGCCGTCCTGTCATAGTCCCAGCAGGCCAGGGTTACCGGCACCTGGCCGCTCATCGCGCCGTCACGCAACCATCTTGCCAGTCCCGGAGGCGACTGGTACGTGAGCGTCCTAGTCGTTCTCGATCTCGGTCATGAGGTCGTCGGCGGTTTCCATGCCGGCTTTCCAGACCGAGCGGGAGATGATCTTCCGCAGGTCGGCGCGGTGCCGGTACCGCCTGGCGATGTCGGTGACCTCACCGAGCAGCCCTTCGGACAGGGTGGTGGGCTCAAGGCCGAGCGCGAGGAACTGGTCGTTGCGCACGAGCAGCTCGTTTTCTTCCGCTTCCCGGCGCGGGTTGGGCAGCAGGGCGATCTCCGCGCCGGTGATGTCGGAGACCAGCTTGGCCAGGTCGAGAACCCGGTGGGTTTCGGTCATCTGGTTGAGGACCAGCGGCTTGTCGCCGGCCTGCGGCGGGTTGCTGATCGCGATCTCGATGCACCGCACGGTGTCCTTGATGTGGATGAACGCGCGGGTCTGCCCGCCAGTGCCGTGCACGGTCAGCGGGTGGCCGATGGCGGCCTGCATCAGGAACCGGTTCAGCACCGTGCCGTAATCGCCGTCGTAGTCGAACCGGTTGATCAGCCGCTCGTCGGTCACCGTCTGGCCGGTCTGGGTGCCCCACACGATGCCCTGGTGCAGGTCGGTGACCCGCAGCCCGTCGTTCTTGGCGTAGAACGCGAACAGCAGCTGGTCCAGCGTCTTGGTCATGTGGTACACCGAACCGGGGTTGGCCGGGTGCAGGATCTCCCGCTCCAGGTCGCCGTCGGGGGTCGGCACCTTCACGGTCAGGTACCCCTCCGGGATCGGCGCGGACCCCGACCAGCCGTAGCCGTACACGCCCATCGTCCCCAGGTGCGCGATGGCCGCGTCGACGCCGGTGTCCACCAGCGCGGTGAGCAGGTTGTGCGTGGCCCGGACGTTGTTGTCAACGGTGTAGCGCTTGGTCTTCTCCGACCGCATCGAGTACGGCGCGGCACGCTGCTCGGCGAAGTGCACCACCGCGTCCGGCCGCAGCTCAACCAGCACCGCGGCGAGCCGGTCGTACTCGGTGGCCAGATCGACGTTCACGAACCCGATCTCGCGCCCGGACACCTCACGCCACGCCTTGATCCGGTCCCCGATCGGCACGATCGGGGTCAGCGACCCAACCTCGAGGTCAACATCGATCTTCCGGCGGCTGAGGTTATCCAGAATGGTGATCTCATGACCACGGTCCGACAGGTAAAGCGACGTCGGCCAGCCACAGAAACCGTCACCACCCAGTACGAGGACGCGCATTCCGACTCCCATCGCAGTAGCGGCGAATCCCGCGCCGTGACTTTACCTCTGGTGAAGTGTCTCCGCTATGTAAGCGGCCTTCAGAGGGATGGGGATCGTTGGCCCGCACGACGCTTGCTTCTGCCTGGGAGTTTATCCGGGCGTTGCCTGTGCGGCTCGTGCCATCGCCGTTACTTCCCCCCCTGTGGTGACATCGTCACAGCTCAGCCCGGGCGGCCGGCGTGAGCAGCTCGCCGACCGCGCCGACGAGCCGGGTCATCTCATAGGACACCTGGCGCGTGTCGCACTCGGGCGCGGTGAGAACGGCGAGGCTCGAGCCACCGCTGATCGCCTTGACGAACAGCAGCCCGTCTTCCATCTCGACCATCGCCTGCCTGGCGCCCCCGCCGTCAAGCACCCGTGCCGCGCCCTCTATGAGGCTGGTCAACCCGGAGGTAATGGCGGCGAGCTGCTCGACCGCCGGGCCGGGGATGCCCGCCGACAGCGCCAGCGGGACGCCGTCGGCCGATACCACGATCGCGTGCGCCACGTCCTCCACCCGGTTGGTGAAATCGGTGACAAGCCAGTTCAGGTCCTGGCGGTACGGCTGGCTCAACGGCTAGCTCCCTCTCCTGTGCTCGGTGCCCCGGCCTCTGCCTCACGGCTGCCGAGCTGGAAACCGCTGAGGCGCGTGCGCGCCAGGTCCGGCGACCGGCGTGGCAGCGGCGCCCGGCGCGGGGGTACCAGGGGTTCGGTCCCGGCGTCGCCGGCCCGCTGGCCAGGCGCTCGGCGGCCGGCCGCCGCCGGACCGCCGCCTGGCGGCCGGTGGAACAGGTTCGCTCCCGGCACGCGGGTGGGCAGCCCGGTTGCCGTCTGATCCCTGGGCATTGGCGGGCTGAATGTCTCGGCGATCCGCCAGCCGCCGGGCGCCCAGCCGCTGTCGGCCCAGTTGGCGTCCGGGGCCGCGTGCCGTGCGGTGCTCGCGTAACCGGTGTCTCCTGCGGGACCGGTTTCCCGTACGGCGCTTTCGTATCCGGTGTCACGCGCGTCGCGGGCGGACGGCCGCTTGGCGCGGAACCAGCTGGACATTCCGGCGGCCATTGCCGTCGCCGGCTCCTGCGCGGCGTCCGGCTGATCGGCGGCCGTGTCGAGCCCGCCCGCGCCCGGCACGCGCGGCTCCAGGCCGCGACGGCCTGCGCGCCGGCGGCCGCCCGTGCCCAGCAGCGGAGTGAAAGACTCGCGCGCGAGCTGCCGCGACCGCTGGTCAATGTACCTCGCCGACCCGCGGCCCGTGAGGTTGCCTGGCAGCCAGACCAGGGCGGACAGCCCCTGCGGCGTGGCTGGCCGCAGCCGGACCCGCACCCCGTGCCGCGCCGCGAGGCGGGACACCGCGAACAGCCCCATGTGCCTGGACACCGACACGTCAACGAGCGGGGGGTTGTCGAGCCGCCAGTTCATCTCGTCGAGCCGGGTGGCGGAGATGCCGATCCCGCTATCCCTGACCTCGAGGAGCAGTCCGCCGCTTGATACTTCCTGGCCGGAGACGTACACCGAGGTGTCCGCGGGGGAGAACATGGTGGCGTTCTCGATGATCTCCGCGAGCAGGTGTACCACGTCGGCCGCCGCCTGCCCGGAGACGACGATCCCCGGCTGGACGTTGAGCAGCACCCTGGCGTACTGCTCGATCTCCGACGTCGCGGCCCGGGCCACGTCGGAGATCGGCACTGGTTCGATCCACTTGCGGACCGGTTCTTCCCCGGCGAGCACCAGGAGGTTCTCCGAGTTGCGGCGCATCCGGGTGATCAGGTGGTCCATCGCGAACAAGCTCGACAGCCGGTCGGGATCGTCCTCGTTCAGCTCCAGGTCGTCGATCATCCGCGTGAGCCGGTCGATCAGCGGCACGCTGCGCCGGGACAGGCTGATGAACATCGCGCTGAGGTTGCCGCGCAGCATCGCCTCGTTGCCTGCCAGCCGCACGGCCTCCTGGTGCACCTGATCGAAGGCCCTGGCCACCCTGCCGATCTCGTCGGTCGAGTCCACGCCGATCGGCGCCACCCGCTGGTCCACGTCAGGCTCGGCGGACTGGCTGAGCTCGGCGACGCGCGATGGCAGCCGGACCGACGCGATCTCGAGCGCCCCCGCCTGCAGCCGCCGCAGCGGTTCGACCAGGGA
>Ga0210395_10004492_pt1 | contig 10737 bp, 9 predicted proteins | sample IncBWH4OmetaG_FD_150861 | JGI IMG/M metagenome (GOLD analysis project Ga0210395, IMG submission 150861) | Forest soil microbial communities from Barre Woods Harvard Forest LTER site, Petersham, Massachusetts, United States - Inc-BW-H-4-O ...
GGGCGCTGGTGGATGCGTCTGTTGTATGCGCGGTATCTGATCGCGCTCCAAGTGCAGGCTGCCCACGTGTCCGCTGGCGAGCTCGCAGCCGATCGCATTCCTTCGGTGCGCGCTATCCGCGCGCGGCTTCATGTTGGGCAGCCGCGTGCGCAGCGGGTACGCGCGTACCTGGCCTCGCTCACCGGCGGATCGGTGAACTGCGGCAGACATGATTTCTTGGATCGCTTGCCTGACGCTGGCCGAGGTGAGCGACCCATTCGCCCCGGCTCCGCCACCAAAGCGCCCGTTCCGGGGAGAGGCCCCAGACGACCAGAGCATGAAAAGGCGAGCCCCATCTTCTCGCAGGTGACGCTGCCAAGGGGTTCACTCGTCAGAGGGTCTCTGGAACGGAAGCACTGCGCCACCATCCTCACTTTTGGGAGGGTCACCCTTGGGCGGAACATGCTCGTCCTTTGGCGGCCGCGGCTTCCTGTTGACACTCTTCGGCTTATCGGAGGGCGTCAGCCACTCGCGATAGGTCGGATCCGACCGCTGCTGATCCTTGGGCACCACCGGATTGACCGCGAGTGACCGCAGCATCTCTTTGGCTGACTCGGTCTTTTCAGGGTCCAGCCCGGCTATGGCTATCTGGTGGCGAACGTCAGCCTCCTTGGTCATGAACTGCGCGCTGTTCTTCTCTCGGACGATCACCTTGCGCCGTTCGGCGAGCGATCCGAGGATCTTTGGCAGGCAGCTGGTGATCATCGCGAAAACGATGATCACCGTAAGAGCAAGGATCGTCACAGTGCTCTTCGATGCAGTAGCGAAGTCAGTTAGCACGCCTGCGCTACCGCCCGCGGCGGTGCTGAGCCCTACAGTTCTGGCAATTTTGCCGAGAGACGGAACCGGCGACCAAGACATCGTTAGCCCCTGGCTTTCGGCGCACTGTCGCGCTTTTGACCAAAGTCACCGACGCGGCCATCGCTAGCGCAGTAGTCTATCTCAGGTCGGAGGAGACCGCCGGTTCGGCATTTGAACGACAGCCCGATCCTGCGCGTTATATAGCCGACGGACATCGAAGCCCTCCCGATGGGGGGTTAGGCCTTCGCAGTCGCATGCAAGGCCACGAGATGTGATGTTGGAGTACCGCCTTTTCCTGGGCGTTACCAACGCAGCGGGGCCTCTGGTTGGGGCCAGAGCCTCGCGGCTAACGTCCAGGAGAAGGGCGGCATCGCCCGGTTCGTCAGCCGAGGGTGAGCATCGTTGCTGTGTAGTCCCGCAGGTGCGTTAACCTAGTCCGCGCGGCGGGTTCTGAGGCTATCACCTGCCGACTCACTCCTTCCATGGCTAGCGTCCATATTTCGAACATACTCTAGTCTGACTGAAAGATGGCTGCTAGGAACCTGGACATAGATTTGACTCCCGTCACGCGAGTAGCCGTGGCGCAGTAGCCACATAGCTAGTCTACACTAGGACGCCAGCCGCATGGATGGGAGAAACTTAGCTGATGGAAAGGTGGCTTCCATCAGCGACCCAGTAGGTTGACATGAAGTCGGCGGGTGCGCGTGGCCCGTGTGGGCTGGCCGCAGATCGAGACTGGATGCACCGACGGCTGAAGCCGCAGCGAGGTCATCGGCGCGGGAACGGGGTGCGAGGTAACCGAGCCGATGCTGGTGGCCGCGACAGACCCCCGGGGGGCCCATGCGGGAGACAGTGGCCAAGGCCAGTGCGGATGTGACAGCTGGAGCCGTCGACCAGATGGACGAGGTACCCGAACCGCAGCCGGTGATGGCTGAGTTGTCCGAGACCGCCCCCCTCAAACGGGACGCTTCTCATCCCCGAAACGTGGACGTTGTGCACCGACCTGAGGTTAGACCGTGTCGCAGGTAGCCATATAGCTAGTCTACGGTAGGACATCAGGAGTATAGATGGAGGAAACCTAGCTGACTGAGAGGTAGCTGATACGTGATCAACTGCGGAACAAGACGGAGTGCATCGGCTACGTGGCGGAACTACACTACGTCATTAGACACTTGGTGGTTAGGAAGTTGGCTTTCGGGGAGGTGGTTACTTGACAAACCCTGACCATTGGCAGCCGGCCAATAGTCCACGCGAGGAGCTCTGGCTGGCTACGCCCACCTTCTCAAAAAGACTACCTAACAACTTTACAGCATCCCTCCAGAACAGTGAGACCGGGAAATGAAATCACCCAGTTACGGGCCGGTGGTCCAACGTGCCCTTCTGACACGAGACCTCGTAAGGATGCGCCAGTCGCGCAAAGAAACACAACAGGTCGCGGCTCGGGCCCTCAAGTGGTCGCTGTCGAAATTCATCCGAGTCGAAGGCGGTTATGTACGCCTCAGCCAAGCCGATCTCGAGTACCTACTACGGCATTACAATATCACTGATGAGGAGTACATAAAATATCTGAGCGACCTAGCTGAAGGCGGTCGAAAGCGGGGCTGGTGGGATAACTACAAGCTGCCCGCCGACAAGGCATTCACCGATTACATCGGATACGAAACAGATGCAAGTAAAATCGAGATAACGCAAGGGGCAAACATACCCGGACTCCTCCAGACCGGGCCATACATGCGGGCCATCGCTGCTGCATATGGGGCTAGGGGGGATGCTATCGACAACATCGCCGCGCTACGAAAAGCTCGCCAAGATTGGGCGGCTTCCCGAAAGGTAGAACAGATCTATATACTCGATGAAGCTGCGCTTAGGCGGAGGGTCGGCGATACTACGCCTGACCAGTTGGGTCATCTCATAAGACTCACAGAAAAGCCTAACATAACAATTCTCACTATTCCGTTCGACGCTGGACCACATTTCGGCATGAAAGGCCCGTTCGCGATCCTAGGCTTCGACTTCGGCCTCGATGATGTCTTGTACCTGGAGAGCGCCCGCCGGGGCGATCTGATCATCGGCCCAGGAGGCCAGACAGAACAGGGCGATCCCGAGGATGTCGCTGCCGCGCGGGTGGATGACGTGGCTGATTACAAAGCCGGATTCCAAAGCATGATCAATATCGCTCTGGATCCTCCCGATTCCGTCAAGTTCATCGAGCGAGTAATCCGCCAGACGTCCTAGCCCAGACCCAGCCTTTCATGATCTTGGTGAGCTCCAAACTGGGCAGTAGGCAGATTGGGGCCTTCGCCTTACACTAAGGGCGGAAGGACTCCCAGCATCAAGGCATGGCCGGTGCCTCAGGACAACGTCGTTCTGGTACGTTCTGCCTCCCTGGGCAGATTACGGCTCGGCCGTCACGCACGAAGGGACCAGTGAGTAGGGTCACGTTTTGAACTGACGAGCAGAACATCACGCCGGTCCACCCCTTGCTGTTCCCCTGAAAGGACACGATGGCTCTTCCTGACCAGGGCGGCTGTTCCCTCGTTTGGCGGCGAAGCACCCTCTGCACCGAATCTGGCTGTGTAGAAGTTGCCTTCTCAGGCAGCACAGTGTTTGTGAGGGACTCAAGGCTCCCGGACGGTCCATTCCTCCAATTGTCAGATTCGGAATGGCGCGCGTTCCTTTGCACCGTCATGGCCGGGGAATCCAACCTGGACCATCCAACGTAGCCATCCGCCCAGGTCAACATCATATCGTGTGGCGGGTAACTGCACGACGCTTGAACGGGCAGAACAGGCAGTAGGGTTCCGAGTTGCGCCCCGCTCATCCCCGGTAGGGTGCCTGCCGTCCAGATGAGCCGGGGCGGCACGGCTAGGCTGTCCGGCGACAACTACCACGGCGCTGAGGTCGCTGACGCCGTTGAGGCGATGCTGCGGTACGGCAGGCTGGTCGACCTGCTCATTAGGCCATAAAGGACCTCAGCATCGACATGCCCGGTGGGCTCAGCATCGCCGACGCCACGGGCGGCATCAAGATCGGGCCGACGCGCTCCGCTGCTGACCGTCCCAGCCGGGTCACCTGGGCAATCGTCCCGCCGGACAGCACGCAGCCCGGTCGCCCAGCTTGTCTTCGACGTGGAGGCGCCAACCCGCGGTCCCCTGGGCGGCATGTACGTGCGGGGCACGGCCACGACCGGCGTGGTAGGGGCCAGCATCACCACCGCCCCGTCCACCGACGAGGACCCGAAGATCCGCCTGTCCGTCACTCTCATCGACCCAGGGGGAAAACCCATCCGCCAGCTCCTTCCCTGGACTGCGCTTCGCCGGGCAATTCGCTCGTCCGAACCGCCTCGCCTTCGGCCCGGAGTATGGCCCGCTGACGCTGCGCACAGCCTCCCGCTGCCCGAACCGCCGCCCGCTCTCCGCTCCCAGGTGCTCCTGTACGCCGAGGCGCTCGGCACCATCAGTCAGTACGCCAGTGCGACGATCACGCTCCCTGAGCTGCCGGTGCTCACCGCCGATGACTTCGCCACCGTGGTCGCTACCGCAGGCATGCTCCGCGCGGTACGGATCGGATAGTGCGCGGAAGACCTCGCGGCCAATCGCGCTCCCTCTATGCGTAGCTATCGCCGACCAATGCCGCGGCCGCCTTTTCTCTGGTCGCGGCCCTGCTTCTCGGCATAGCTGGCGGCCTGGAAGGCACGGGCATCGAGGGCTGCCCTCTCACGCTGGAGCATCTCGCGACCGTGGGCCTGCCGCTCAGCCTTGGCCTCTTCCATCTCGGCGAGCGCGAGCGCTTCGACGGTCGTCGACAGCACGATCTCCCCATCCACGAAGAAGTGATACTGCCCGTCGTCGGGAACGCGATCAGTTCCCTTCTCCACGCTCAGGCCATACTTCAGAGCTGCACGCAAGTACCCCATGAGGACAGTCTGCCCCGCTCTGGTCTCACTGTCACGCTGCTCCCCGGGTCTTTACGGGCAACCGCGAGTGCAGGACGAGATGCCAGGAGCGTCGACGGATGTGAGGTCACTGGACAACGAAGACCTAGCGCCGAGCCATGAGATCGACCATGTCCTGAGAGGGATACGGGCGCGCCCCAACACAGGGACCGGTCGCGCCGCGGCGTCAGCGGCTTGGCCCGCGTCGCCGTTCAGACAGCCTCACGCCGTCGAGGGCAAGTGATACAAGCCAGGTGTCCGGCTGGAATGGTGTTGCTCTAAGAAATGTGCAGAGCATCGAATGTCTGAATGAAGAGATTCTCGGAGCCCATCATTAGGCGATAAAGCTGCTGCCAATCCGCCTTACTGAGAACTTTCCGATGAGCTGCTGGGACACGATAATTTCTGTTCAGTTGGCGCCATGCCTCAATCAGTCTCAGGACATCACCTGGTGCCATGCCCTGAGCGATCATAAATGCCCGGATATCTCGATGCAGTTGATTCCCCTGCGAGCGACAGGCGTGTTCGATGGCGTCAATGCTGGCACCAAAGGTGCGCGTCTGCTGCTCTCGCGTTGCGTCCTGTCCGACGACGGGAGAGATAATAGCGGCATGAAGAAGGTGCTCGAGCGCCGCACACATGCCGATTGCAGGGCCGGAAAAGTCAGCAATCGGATCAAGCCGATGCCCCACCAGGTCAGCGGTAGCCATCATTATCTGAACGTCATCGTCGAGCAAATTCCAGCGTGTACTGCCAATTAGTGTTTCGATGCGTACCCGGCTTGATGCGATGTCACCAAGGTGAGCGTGGCCCCACGCGAGTACAGATCCTTTAAGCCGCTGGACGATCTGTTCGTCGCGATCATCGTCAGTCTCAAAATGCGTGGGGGGAGGCTGGGATTCGTTCGCTGGAATGGCATAGTCGATCAACGCTAGAATCGTCCGAATAACGGTATTTAGCACTCTTTCGGTTACTGTCGTTGGCGCCAACGGATTGAGAGCGACCGAAATAAGTGTTCCAGCATGACGATCCTGAAAGACGTCTGCAACAGTCTCGTCAATGCTGGTAGTGTAAATAATTACAATGCCAACTGGAGGCTTTATCTCATAGTTCTGCAAGTAGCCAAGGATCTTATAGAGCTCGTCAGCCGGCAGTCGATTTCGCTGTCGGAGCTTAGGGTCAATGATGGCGAATCGACTATTCCCGATGGTCGGCTCAGCTCTTACTACAATATCGGGTATTCCGCCAAGGCGCTTCCCATCTTCCCTGCTCCACTGGGCAGCGTGGCGTTCGTCAATTGAACGCAGCCCTCGCTGGAAGAAAAGCTCAATTCGGCCTGAGAAAGTTTCGAGTCTGTAGGCGGGCATGGTACTACGCCATGCTGGGTCTATTGAAGGCTGCGGCAGGGTCAGCGCAGCTGCGAGGCACCTTCCAAGCGCGCCAAGACACCATAGTTCGAATAGCTTGCTATCGAAGCGATCACCGTATACGGAAAGATCGATGTCGCCTGGAGCAACTGCCGGCTGCCCTTGAAGGCACTCGTTAATCCACCTAGCGAGTTCACCGTAGGGACGTGCGTGGGAAATCTCTCGTCGTCGCAACCGTCGATGGACTTGAGCTATGAGATGTCGCGCCGCGGTGATTGTCCGGATGTCTGAGGCTGTCTGTATGCACCTAGCCAACGCTGGCACTTGTATCGACCGTGTCAGGCGCTCGCTGAGGTGACGGACTGTTTGATACTCGACAACATCGCTCGTTGCCAGGCTGCTTCTGAAACTGTCACCCAGTTCCACGAGAAGCCATTTAACCGCATACACGGCTAGAACGTTCTCAGGGGTTCGGAGGCCGCGTTCGACTGCGAGTACCGGGAAAATCAGCTCTTGATCGCCCTTGGGCTGGGTAATCCACCGGTTGATGTCGAGCGTACTGCTCAGTGAACCAACCTCCCGGCCACTTCGTAGCTCGTAGCGGAAGGTCGGCCGCCTTACGATTGCTTCAAGCAGAGCGGCCAGTCGTCGTCCCGCTGCTATAGCTGCCCGCAACCGCAGACCGGCCAGGAGTGCGTCGAGGCCCCCAGGGTCTGCTGACCGGCTTGCAGCTGGAAAATCGACCAACTCCTGGTCGCCTCGTGCAAAATAGACGCCGAGAAGCGACAACGACGACCCGACCGCCGCGCGACGGCCTGCATCGCTTAGCGCTCCACCAGGTGCCGTTTCGAGGAGGGCGGCATCGGAGGGGGCAAGCTCGCCGACCCATTCCGTGTCCTGCTGGCTCATAGCAAGCCGTGGGGATCCTGAACGTGCTGCAACGCTTGCTGCGCGTTAGCCAGCCCCGAACGCTGGAACAACTCGTCGGCCTGCTGGAGCTGTCGGTCATCGAGTTGGCCCATCTGAGGTACAAGCCGATCTGCGACGGCCCAGTCTAGTGCGCGTGCGGCCTCGATGCCGTTGGCGATTTGCAGAAGCAAGATCCGAAACACATCGACAACCTGCGCCGTGCCAACTGGCCAACCTGCTCCGTCTTCGGAGCTTGTCCGCAATCCTTGGATTGCCTGTTGGAAAACCATTATCTGCGGCCGTATACGTATGGAGATGGTGTCAAGCGGCTCCAGCGTGAGTACGCCACCGTACGTAGATGACAACCATTCATACGCAATGGCCAGAGTATTCTGGACTTCTTCCGTGACTTCTGCCGCGCTTTCAGGTGCGTTCGGAACGCCGATGGTGATGAACTGGAAGCGTCGTGTTAGGCCCTGAGAGATTGGATTGACGAAGCTCGTGTCGAGGTCGTTCATAGCCGCGATGATGCGGAAGCGTGAAGGCACCCACAGCTGCTGTCGCCCCTCCTCTTCGAACCACAGATCAATCGGGCTGCGTTCAAGGTTCGAAGCGTCGCATGACGAAAGCACTGTGTAAAGCGATCCAATGGCTTTGTCAATATCGGCGCGGTTGAATTCGTCTATAAGCAGCCAGGCCCCCTGCCAGCGCCGGGCCTGCTCAGCAGGTGCGTCATCAGAGCCCTCAGCTTCTGCATTGACATTCGCCCGCACATGTATCGCGCATTTCAACGCCGCATCTGCGACTTTCCCATAGGAAGGCTTAAGGGTATTGTCACTGCTCGGGCGTAGTCCGCCAACCACATGGAATGGGGACCACTCGCTCGTAGCCGTGGATTCAAGAAGCCGCACGTCGAACGCGTTAGCCAAGATCCGCGCCAAGGTGGTCTTGCCCGTACCGGGTGGTCCTTGAAGGACTAGGTGTCCCACGAGCAAGGCGGATACACAGCGCGTCACGAGAGATCGGGCGTCGAGCAGTACGATGCGCTGTTCCTCTAGCTGGGAAAGTATTTTGTCCACAATGCGACCGATATCAGCGCTACGCAACGGATAGCCGCAGATATCCCGAGTCCAGCCTAGGTCGTCATCAGAGGGTGACTCTTCTGAGTCGGGCTCGGCCGAAGTTGGCACTGTCTTGGGTGGCGTGGTGGATGGCATGTCGAGCGCTTCGGCATCGATGAGCGCAGGCTGAATCTTGTTAATCAGCTCCTCGTTCGGAGCAGGATAGTGCCTACTCCATCGCGGGCTAGAAACGGTGTGGTATTCTTCGGCGTATTCTGGAACAGCTCGCGGATAGAAATCTTCCAAGTCAGTTCCGTTGAGAGGATACTCCCCGTCAAACCAGTCGAGATATGACTCCAGATGGGAAAGATCCTCATGCCGGGCGAGCCAAAGCGCCAAGCTCAGTCTATTTACCGGCTTGATGCGACGTGCTGCCAGAGCTGCGCCGGCGGTGGGTCGTAGGGCCGTACCTATGCGCCTGGAATGGTCTTCGTTCCAGGCGATTTGGAATAGATCCTGACCCAGCAAGTCCTGTGTCCGAAGCCTCTGCAGAGTAGACCCAGGATAGTCGTCACGGATGAAAGATGGCGCCTCCTGCCAGACAGCCAAGTATGGCTTCTTCACGCCGTAGCGCAGCTGGAAGGCTTCGAGGACTGGCTTCTCCTGTTTCGTGCCGAACGCCTGAATAATCGGCGGGAGAGAGTGAATGATAGCATCCTGCTCGCTTCGAGCGGCATGCAGCAGCGCGGGGATAGTTACGATGGTCAGCGGATGGCTGCCCGCCAGATCGGCGGCCGCTTCAACGAGGATGTCTGATGATGGGAACGGCACACAGCAACGATAGCCAGCGTCGCATCGTGGGTACCGTATCTATACCGTAAAGAGATCATCTGCGCTAAGAACGTTCACGATGTGCTCGCAGAAGGTTGGATTCAGCTCTACTCCGATTGCATCCCGCTCCATATCCAAGGCAACCGACACGGTTGTCCCACCCCCTACGAACGGGTCAAGCACGGTCCCCCCTGCGGGGCAGCCGATCGCGATGCAGCGGCGAACCAGCTCACGAGGGTAGGGTGCGTAATGTGTACCACGCGCTAGCGAGTTCCGCTCAGGCTCAATGAGCCATACGTCCTCCACGTCTCTGAGGGCGTCGCGGTCGAAGTAGTATCTGGCCGACTTAGTGAACATGAAAATGTGCTCGTAGGTACGCCACGGCCGGTCCTTGGCTGTAGGCTCCGGGATGCTTGTCTTGCGCTGCCAGATGATGTCGCTCCGTAGTGTCCAGTCTGCTACCTGCATAGCGAGCGCTACACGCCACGGCATGCCGATGAGCGACTTCCTAGGGAGTCCCAGTCCTGGCCCGTCAACAGCCCGGAGCACAGACATCCTTCGCCTCTTGTGCTTAGCATCGAGGCCGTGTGGGCGGCCTTTCGCGTTGTAGTAGGTATCACCCAAGTTGAGGAAGACCGTCCCAGTGGGCTTCAAGGCATCGCGGAGCGCCTCCAGCGACGCGACAATATTGTCAACAAAGCCCTGAATCGTAGTTTCCATGCCGATCTGACCATCAACATCGTAATCACGCTGCCAGTAGTAGGGAGGGCTGGTGACAACGCAGTCAACGGAATTGGGCTCGAGAAGCGGAAGCTGCTCCCGGCAATCACCCGCGATCAGAGTCCACGAACGGCCCGCACGAGCCCCTGAGGCGTAGACGTTGGGACTATCACTGGATTCAGTTGCCGCGCTCACCGTCTGCAGCCTCACTTTTCTTGACCGGGAAACATCGTCATAAGTGTAAGAGATCTCCGTCGGGGAGTGTTGGCGGCGCGCCGAAACCGGCAAGCCTCGATGAATCCAACTATCGTTGGTACGTGGACGACGCCCGATTCCTGGCAGGCCCGAAGGAGGTTGGGGTCGTTCTGGGAGTGGATGCTAACACTGTGAATGTGTGGCTGCGGCGACGTCCGGCTGGCTTCCCCCCACCGGTCGTCCGGCTGGCCGGATGCTCCGTGTGGGACATCCGAGAGATCATAGCCTGGGCGGACGCCACGAACCGGCCGGTGTACAAACGCGATTACACCGCCCCTGCCTGGGCCGATGAACGAAGCGCCCAGTAGCCGTGTCCGTCTCATGATGCGGATACTAGAACCGGCCACAGACAAAATTCCCGTCTGTTGCACCAGGTGGCGAACAGAAGCGCTAGATCGCCTTGCGTCGACTCATGAACGCAAAGCCTCGGTAGCGGCGGACTGTCACCGGACTGGCGGAGCCATCCTGGCATTACGCCACCGTTCACACATTGTCTGGCGGCCAGATCACGCGGCAGGACGTGATCCGTCCCGATCGCTTGATGTACCGGTTTACGACGAGATGTACCGGTTTACGGCGAGCATGGCAAGCGCGCTGTACGTGACCTCTATCGATACGTGTCCCTGCTGCCAGGTCACTGGCCGACCTTTCAGGTGACGCGATAGGACGCGAAGCCGCCCGACCTGCTGACGTAGCGGTTGGCGGCGAGCATCGCAAGCGCGACCGAGGCGACGCGGATGGACATATCGTACTCGCGGACGGGCAGGAGGGCGAGGTGCTTGTACTCGTCGGCTTTGATCTTGTCGCGGACCATGCGGGC
>Ga0210395_10004493_pt1 | contig 10737 bp, 10 predicted proteins | sample IncBWH4OmetaG_FD_150861 | JGI IMG/M metagenome (GOLD analysis project Ga0210395, IMG submission 150861) | Forest soil microbial communities from Barre Woods Harvard Forest LTER site, Petersham, Massachusetts, United States - Inc-BW-H-4-O ...
CCCGTCCGCCGGCACGCCGCTCGCACTGGACGTGGCGCCGGTCCCCATGTTCATGCCGGTGCTGGCTGAGCTGGCCGGTGAGCTAGTCGCCGCGGGAGAGCTCCCCGTCTCTCCGCTGCCGAACGCCAGCACGAGGAGGGCGCCGATGAGCACGCCCAGGAGAAGCAGGCCGGCCGGCATCGCGCGCCGGAGTTGAGTGCGCAGGCGGCCCCCTGTGACCATGCGGATCCTCCTCCGAAATCTTTAGCGTTACTTCGCGCGCGCGAGCGCGGCCCGCACGTGCTGGTCAAGGGCGGCGTGGCTGAGCCACCCTGAGGTGGACACTTGCCAGGACCACAGGATCTGGCCGGACGGGGAAACCAGCACGAACCAGGGCGCTCCCTGCACCTGGTAACCGTCGGCCACCTGCCCGCTGCGGTCGACCGCGACCTGATACCACAGCGGCTCCTTGAGACCCGCCAGGAAGCGGGTGAGCGCCGTGGCGGACGGTTCGACGCTGCCCTCGTCGACCGCGGTCAGGCTGGGCAGCCCCGCGGCGCCCGCCGTGAGCTGGTAGCTGTCGAGCGCGTCCAGCTGTCCCGCCAGGCTGGTGATCTCCTGGTCCCAGGTGGCGAAGAACAGGTACAGCCGCGCCTGGCGCGGGTCACCGGGGCCGATGCTGACGGTTCCGCCCTGGGCGCGCGGCAGGGTGGTCGTCACCGCCGGGCTCGTGCCCGCGATCTGGGCGTATGACAGGTGCGACGACACCGGCGGGTGGCCGGGTAGCAGGCGCGCGGCCTCGTCGGCCAGCAGCTGGCCGAGTTGGCCCACGGCGGCGTAGGACTGCTGGGTCAGGTACAGCTTCGCGAGGTCGCCGTCCGGCGCGATGACGAAGATCGCCGGGGTGTGATCGATCTGGTTCTGGCTGATCGTCACGCCGACGCTGTAGGCCTTCCAGACGCTCTGGAGCTGCGGCAGCGAGCCGGTCAGGAAGTGCCACTGGTAGAGCATCCCGTGCAGCTGCGAGTAGGAAAGCACGTCCTCGAGCGCGGTCGCTTGGGGGTTGGCGTCGATGCCGAGCAGCTGGACCTGGGAGCCGGCCGCGCCCAGCATGTTCTTGGCGTCGACCAGCGCGGCGGTGGTCATCGGGCAGATCGTCGTGCACTCGGAGTCGTTGAACGCCAGGATCACGACCTTGCCGCGGTAGGACCGCAGCGACACCGGCTGGCCGAACTGGTCGGTGAGCGCGAACCCGGGCGCGGGACCCGACAGGGACGTGCCAGGATCGAGGCTCGGGTTGTCCGCGAGCAGGGTGCTTTGCGCGGCGCTCGCGCCGCCGGCCGGCCCGCCGGCGACCGCGTGGATGACGATCCCCGCGGTCGCCACGAGCACCAGGGACGCCGCGACCCAGGTGGCCGGCACGGACCGCAGCCGCTGCGGCAGCGCGCGCTGGCCGGCCGCCGCCAGCCTCCGCGGCAGTGCCGCGAGCCGCGGTACCCAGCGCCGCCACCGCCGGGCGAGCCGGTAGAGCCCATCCGCGACGGCGAGCGCCGCGATCACGATCAGCGCGATCCGGGCGACCTTGCTCACCGGAACACCCGACGGCGGGGCCGCGGCCGGCTGGCCGCCGGGCGCCGGGCCGGCCGCGCCGGCCGCGGGGGAACCGGCAGCAGCCGGCATCGCGAGCTTGACGCCCGAGGCGGCGGCGAGCGCCCGCACAGCCGTCACGGTGGCGGTGGTGAAGCCGTTGCCGCCGGCGCCGATGGGCACCTTGGCCAGCAGTTTGTAGGCGTCCGCGGCCGGGTGGCCGGGCCAGTTGAAGCCGAACCCGTTCGGCATCACGACCAGCAGCCGCTGCTTGTACGCCAGTGACAGCTCGATACCCAGGAAGCTGGCGTACGAGGTCGGCTTCTGCCACAGCGCCGTGATCGCGCCCAGGTCGTCAGGCGAGGCGATGATCGCCACCCGGATGGGGAAGCCGTCGTGCGCCGCCGAGCCCAGCAGGTTCGACAACTCCACCTGCTGCGACACGGACACGCCCGACAGGGAGGTCACGAACAGGTTCTGGTAGACCAGCACGTCACTGCCGGGGTCCCCGTCGGCCCGGGCGGCGGGGGCAAACACCCCGAGCGCGCAGCACGCGAGGAAGACTGCTGCCAGCAGGCATCGGCCGCGCGTCACCACACCGTGCTCGTGTCGCATGTCCACTAAGTCTCTTCGAAGGCGCCTCGGGTTCCCGGCGTAACCTAATTGCGCTACGAATCCCCGGCGCTGACCCGATCTGAGCTTATGCGGAAACGGAGAAATGCGACGCAGATCACATCCGTGCGCAATCTCTTGCGCTTGTCCGCGGCGCTCATCGCGGCGGCCATCGCAGGTGGCTGCGGCACGGCGCACAGCGCTCCGCGTCCCGATGCCCACGCCTCGACCCCAGCCACCGCGGGGATCCCGCAAGCGCTGCTGAACCAGGCGCGCCCGATCGGGACCGGCCCGCGCTTCCAGCCGCCCGCCAGCGGCCCCGTCGCCGGCGGCTGCCTGCCCTCGCTGGGCGCACGCGACGGCGTCCACGTGGAGGTGTTCGCCGCCAACCGCGTCGTCCTGCTGCCCGCGGGGATCGGCACCAGCGCCCCGCGGACCTCTGGCACCGGCCGGATCACCGCGGCCCGCTGCTACGGCGCGCTGGTCACGCTGGACCCGACCGGGCTGGTGCTCGTCCGCCCCGGCGCACGGCTCACCACGGCCGCGCTGTTCCGGTCCTGGGGCCAGCCGCTGTCGGCGACGCGACTGGCGTCGTTCCGCGCGGCGGCGGGGGCCGGCGTGGCCGTCTTCGTGGACGGGCGCCCCTGGCGGGGCGCGCCCGGCGCGGTGCCGCTCACGCCGCACGCCGAGATCGTGCTCGAGGTGGGACCGTATGTGCCGCCGCACTCGTCGTACGCGTTCCCGCCTGGCACGTAAGCCGCCGTTCGCCTTCCCGGCGTGCAGCTTCAGCAACGCCTCGTAGCGCGCGGTGACGTCCGCCTGGTCGGCTGGCTCGGGCACGGTGCGCAGGTTCAGCCGCTGGATCATGGCCGCCTGGTCGAGCAGGATCTGGGCCCGCGCGGCCGGGGCCACCGCCATGACCTTGTGCAGCGCGTCGAGCTGCCTGATCAGCACCGCGGGCATGCCGCCCGCGGACTCGCGGATCTTCTCGAAGGACCGCTGCACGAGCCGCTCGTAGCTGACCGGCGCGGTGATGAGCCGGATCTCGCCGCGATCGTCGCGGTGGAACCTGTGCGGGTGCCAGTCAACGGCGATCTTGCACAGGCTGTCACCGATCCAGTCGACGCACGTCATCGCGGTGAACGTGTCATTGACCGCGGGCGAGAGCGCGCGGATGCCGATCTCCACCAGCTGATCGATGCCGAAGGCGATGTCCTGGCTCAGCGTGCGCAGCGGGCCGGTGATGTGCACGCGCTCCAGGCGGCGGGCGATCGTGTCGGCGACCTCGGGCGGCCACACGGTTGCCATCGGGTGCCCGCGGGTGAGGAAATGCCCGGGGCGGTAATGCAGCCGGATCACCGCGTCGTACTCGGCGGCGACCCGCACTAGCGTGGCGTGCCGGACGAAGCGCAGGTAGCCGCCGGCCGACGCCACGACGACCCGGCCGTCGCGGTCCAGCCGGGCCTGGAGGACATCGGGCGCGGGCCCGTTGACGATCCCGGCCGGCCCGGCGGATGTGGCGCCCTCGGCGTCGATCGCCTGCGTCAGGTCCCTGGCGATGCTGGCGATGACCTCGGGCAGCTGGATCGCGGTGGCGGTGTGATGGATGAAGTAGATGAGCACGCCGAGGTCGATCGCGGTCAGCGCCAGCGCCACCGTCACCGACAGGTGCGGCACGAACGTCGCGCCGATCGAGATCAGCACGAGCATCGCGTAGAAGAACGTCGCGACGAACGTGCCGAGGGTCAGCTGAGTGCCGCGGTCCCTGATGAACGTGCGCAGCATCCGCGGCCCGAACTGGGATGACGCCAGCGTCAGCGTCACGATCATGACCGAGAAGACCACGCCGACCACGGTGATGAGCGCCGCGGCGAGCGACGACAGGATCTGCCTGGCGGCGTCGGGCGAGCCGCTGATCACCCAGGACGGCAGGGTGATCTCGTGGTGGAACGCGGCATGGTCGACGCTCAGCGTGACGACGAACAGCAGGACCGCCGCGACGCTCTCGGCCGCCGGGATCAGCCACAAGTTGGTGCGCAGCGTCTCGGCGCGCCAGTCCGACTCGACGGCGAAGTGCCGGAAAGTGATGTCCATCGCCCCCGCCATGCCGTAGTCGAATGCGACGCCGACCAGGCTTCCCGGCTCACCTGGGCTAAGGATATCCGGAGCGCTAGGCTGGTGATAGCAGGAGAAGGTGTCGGCCGATGATGCGGTACCTGCGGCCTGGTTCGATTTCTTCTTCACCACGCCGTACGAGAGCTTCTCGATCAAGGCCATGCTGGCCCCGCTCGGCGTCGAGCACTTCTGGGTGGATTCCGCGGTTGGCCTCGACCCTGCTTACGGGGCCAGGATCCCGATCACCGCCCCGCCGGCCACGAACAGCACACCCGTGACGAGCAGCGCGAGGCCGGGCACCCGCCGCTGACGGCCATAGACGAGGACGTCCCCGGGGTCGGCCGGGTCGTACCAGATGAGCACGCGCTCGCCCGGCAGCAGCGCCGCGGCCTTCCCCGTCACCACCTTCACGAGCGCGCGCTGATCCGGCAGCGTGTACCGAAGCGCCATGAGGTGCTGCTCACCGGGCAGCCGCTCGGCGACCGCCCACGCCTTGACGCCGCCCCGGCGCAGCCGGCGGTCGCGGCGCATCCCGGCGAGCCCGGCGAGCAGCGGCACCGCGCCCGCCAGCCCGATCCAGATGCCCACCACGGCCGCCATGCCGGTCAGCCTACGATGCCGCTCACCGGCCCGGGCGCATGGCTTTGACCTGGCGCAGCTAGGAGCCCGTTAGGGAAAGTGGCGCCCGGCCGCGCCAGGATTAGATTCACTGCTGTGGCGATACCTGATCTTGATCGCGCACCCGGGGCCTTCCCGGGTCCGCGCGATCGTGCGGGTCCAGCTGGCACCCCAGGTGCCGTGCGCCGCGTTCGAGTGGCGGCTGCGATTGATCCCGGCCGTGCTGTCCGCCGCGCTCATCACCGGCGCGGTGCTCGCGGCAGACGTGCCGCTGCCCGCGGACATCCGCCCCGGCGACCTCCTCGCCGTGCCGGGCACTGGCGCGTACACCCAGTCGATGGCGTCGAACTACAACCTGGTCGGACGGCCGCCAGTCATCGCGGTGCGTGATGGCGCCGCGCGCCTGCTGATCCGGCGGGAGACAACCACGGACCTGCTGGTCCGGGATATCGGCATGTGAGGAGCGCTCAGGTGCGGAACACGTATTTCGTCCCCGTCCGGACGAGCAGGGCCGGCACCCTCGCGTTGCGGACCGGGCGGCTGCCCTCCGGCGAGCGGGTCGGGCTCGCGTTCACGTCCGAGTCCTCCCTCCGGCTGACCATGGGGCCGTCCCAGCAGTGGGCTCGCCTTGACGGCGAGGCGCTGAAGGACATGCTGGAACCGCTCGGGATCGAGCACGTCCGGGTCGATGCGCGCCCGCCGCGCCCCGCCCCGGTCCGGATCCGGACGGCCGCGCCGTGCCTAGGCGCCGGGCGTGCCGTCCTCCGCGACGAGCACGGCGCGGACCCGCTCAAGGCTCCGGCGCCGGCGCAGCTCCAGCTCCGCACCGTGCAGGCGGACCGGCGAGACCGACGCCTCTCCGGTGCACCACTCTGACAGCAGGGACAGCGAATGACGGTCGCCCTGGTCGAGGGCCACCAGCAGCGTGGCCTCTCGCTCCGGGTGGGCCGGCCAGCCCACGTGCAGCAGCCCGGCCACGATGAACACGCCCACGCCCGCGAGCGCCGCGGCGACGATCACACACTGACGGTAACCCCGCCAAGGCCGCGGCGTCACGCGGCCAGCCGGCTTGGGTCAGCCCGGAAGGTCCTCCGGGCGCTTGGCGGCAAGCTTGCCGTGCAGCAGGCCGGTGGACTGGCCGACCTCGATGAGGTATCCGTCCGGGTCGCGCATGTAGCAGCGGATCTCCGCTCCCCGGTCGATGGGCGGCGTCACGAACTCCGCCCCCTTCGACTTCCACTCCTCGTAGCAGGCCTGGATGTCAGCCACCCGCAGGTTGAGGAAAATGGAGGTCGTGTCGCCGGGCTGGTAGTCGGCCACGGTGATGCCTGGCTTGTCGGGGGTGGGCGGGCCGCCGGGATTCATGATGATCCACGAATTGGACAGCTTGACCATGCACGGGTTCTCCTCCACGACCACCGTGCCGCCCAGGACCCGTGAGTAGAAGTCGCGCGACCGCGCGACCTTGCGGACGGTGATGAACAGCGTCGCCAAGAACCCCTCGGCTGGATTGGGAAGGTTGGCGTAGTCGATCTTGGGCGCGGATTCTGTCACGGTTGCTCCACTCCGGCGGCACTGGCGGACAGCGGTCTCTTGAGCGATGGCCTGGTGCTCCCTTTCCCCGGATGTGATCGGCGCAGACATCCCTACCTGGGCTTTGCTGAGCCGTCGCCGTGCACTAAACATGGACATATGGCGAATAACGGTGGCAGGCGGAGCGCGGCGTGGTTCGGGGCGACGGGGCGGAGCGGGATGGCCTACCGGTCATGGATGCGCAGCCAGGGGTTCACCCCCGAGGTGTTCGACGGGCGGCCAGTGATCGGGATCGCGACCACGTGGTCGGAACTGGCGCCGTGCAACGTCCACCTGCACCGCGTCGCCGAGTCGGTCAAGCGCGGCGTCTGGCAGGCCGGCGGGTTCCCGCTCGAGTTCCCCGCGATGGCCCTCGGCGAGACGCTGCTGCGCCCCACCTCGATGCTCTACCGGAACCTGCTCGCGATGGAGGCGGAAGAACTCATCCGCGCCAACCCGCTCGACGGCGTCGTGCTGCTGTCCGGCTGCGACAAGACAACCCCGGGGCTGCTGATGGCGGCCGCGAGCACCGACCTGCCGGCGATCATGGTCACCGGCGGCCCGAAGCTCAGCGGCAAGTACCAGGGCACCGACGTCGGCTCGGGGACGGCGGTGTGGCGCTGGGAGGAAGACATCCTGGCGGGCCGGATGACGCCAGCGGAGTGCGCCTTCGCCGAGAGCTGCATGTCCAGGTCCGACGGGCACTGCAACACGATGGGCACCGCGTCCACGATGGCGTCGATGGCCGAGGCGCTCGGCATGCAGCTCCCCTACTCGGCGAGCTGGCCCGCGGTCGACTCCCGCCGCTACGAGACCGCCCAGCGGGCCGGCCAGGTCATCGTCGACCTGATCGAGAGTGACCTGACCCCATCGAAGATCATGACCCGCGCGGCGTTCGAGAACGCGATCCGGGTGAACGCCGCGATCGGCGGGTCAACCAACGCGGTGATCCACCTGCTGGCGATGGCCGGCCGCCTCGGCGTCCCGCTGACCCTCGACGACTTCGACGCGCTCGCGGCCGACGTGCCCACGCTGGTGAACCTCCAGCCGAGCGGACAGTACCTGATGGAGGACTTCTGCTACGCCGGCGGGCTGCCCGCGGTGATGCGCGAGCTCGGCGGGCTGCTGCACCGCGACGCGATCACCGTCACCGGCCAGACCGTCGCCGAGAACGTGCGGGACGCGCCGTGCTGGAACCGCGACGTCATCCGCGCGCTGGACGCGCCGCTCCAGCCGGCCGGCAACGGCACGGCGGTCCTGCGCGGCAACCTCGCGCCCGGCGGCGCGGTGGTCAAGCAGTCCGCCGCCTCCCCGCACCTGCTCAAGCACCGCGGCCGCGCGCTGGTCTTCGATTCGCCCGAGTCGTACTTCGCGGTCGTCGCCGACCCGGACCTGGACGCGGACGAGGACACGGTGCTCGTCGTCCGCTACTGCGGCCCGAAGGGCTACCCGGGCATGCCCGAGGTGTCCAATGTGCCGCTGCCCGCGAAGCTGCTGCAGCGCGGCGTCAGGGACATCGTGCGGATCTGCGACGGCCGGATGTCCGGCACCGCCTACGGGACCGTCGTCCTGCACGTCGCCCCCGAGGCCGCCGCCGGCGGCCCGCTGGCCCTGGTCCGCACCGGCGACTGGATCACCCTCGACGTCCCGTCCCGCACGCTCACGCTGGAGGTGCCCGAGGACGAGCTGGCGCGGCGCCGCGCGGAGTGGACGGCGCCGCCGGAGCATGCCACCCGCGGCTGGACCCGCCTCTACACCGACCACGTGCTCCAGGCGGACACTGGCGCCGACCTGGACTTCCTGGTCGGCGCCAGCGGTCACCAGGTCCCCCGCGACTCGCATTAATATCCCAAACGTAAGCGGCTGACTCTCCCCGCCCGTGACTCACCCCGGGCGGCGATCCTAGCCCGCCAGGCCAGCCGGCACCTTGTCGAGGAAACCAAGGACTTGCGCGAGCCGCCCGCCCGCGTCCAGCTGGGCCACGTCGAAACCCACGACGACGGCATCGGCGCCGTCCGGCCCGAGTTCCCAGGTGAACCTGGCCTGGTCGTGGTGCGCGTCCACGGCGCCCGCGAGGCGGAACGTCATCCCGCCGAACTGGGCCTGCGCCGCCGCGATGAGCGCGTCGATCTGGGCCCGGCCGGTGACATCCGCCAGCGGGTCGGTGTACCGGCCGCCGGCGGACCAGATCTCGTCGATCAGGGCGCGCCGCGCCGACGGGTCGGTCTCGTTCCAGGTCGCGATGTACTGCTCGGCGAGCTTGGTGAAGTCGGACATGATCGGTGTTCCTCCGTGGCGATCGCCGGCGCCTGCCGCGCCGGACCGTGCTTTGAGGATCGGGCCGCCCGCGGCGCGGGTCGATTACGCCGCGGGTAACCGCGCGTGGCGTTACCTGCCAGGTAATGGCCGGCTTTCCCGGCGCTGCCTACCATGGCGAGCGTGACCTCAGCGACAGCCACCCAGTCCTATGCCGGGGACCCGGCTCCGGTCGGCAGGCTGCTGCGCGGCTGGCGGGAACGGCGCCGGCTCACCCAGCTGGAGCTCGCGCTGCGAGCCGAGGTGTCGGCCCGGCACCTGTCGTTCGTCGAGACCGGGCGGTCCCGGCCGACCAGCGAGATGATCCTCCGCCTCGCGCAGCAGCTCGACGTGCCGCTGCGCGAGCGCAACGTCCTGCTGCTGTCGGGCGGCTACGCTCCCGCGTTTCCGGTCAACCAGCTCGCTGACCCGCCCATGCAGGCCGTGCATGAGGCGATCGAGCACGTGCTGCGGGCCCACCAGCCGTATCCGGCCGTGGTCGTCGACGCCGGCTGGGAGCTGGTGGCGGCCAACGACGCCGTCCCGCTGCTGTTGGAAGGCGCGGCCGCCAGACTGCTCGAGCCGCCGGTCAACGTCCTGCGGCTGAGCCTGCATCCCAAGGGCATGGCGCCACGCATCGTCAACCTGGCCGAATGGCGGGCGCATCTGCTCGACCGGCTGAACCGTGACATCGAGTCCACGGCCGACCCGGCGCTCATCGAGCTCCGCGACGAGCTGGCCGCCTACCCGAGTCCCCCGCTCGCGTCCCGCCCCGATACCCGGGCGATCCTGGTTCCGCTGCGGCTGCGCGTCGGCGGCAGCGTGTTGTCGCTGTTCAGCACCACGACCGTGTTTGGCACGCCGCGTGAGGTCACCCTCTCGGAACTCGCGATCGAGTCGTTCTACCCGGCCGACGCGCCAACGGCCGCGTTCTTCGACCGCATCCGGCCCGCTCGAAGGACTCCAGCGAACGGCCAGCGCTTACGTCACGATCGAGGTCGGCGCGGCGGCTAGGACGCAGATCACTGGCGGGCTGAGGGGGAGGGTCTTGGTGCTCGGGTGCGTGAAGCCGGCGCTCCGCAGCAGGTTCTCGACCTCATCGGCGGCGCTGCGGGACGTGCCCGCGGTGGCGCCGGGGCAGCGCGGCTGGGACGCGATGGCGATGCGCCCGCCGGGTGCGAGCCGCCGGCGCAGCTCGGCGAGCCGTTCGGCGGGCGCGGGCCAGAAGCCGAGGGAGTTGACGGCGAGGATGGCGTCGACGGGGCCGTCGAAAGTGGCCGGAAGCTGGTCGACCGATGCATTGATCAGGGTCACCCGCCCGGCCCGGATGGCGGCGGCGTTGCGCCTGGACGCCTGCCGCACCATCACGCCGGAATGGTCGATGCCATAGACGTGACCTGCGCCGGCGCGGACCAGTTCGGCGACCGCCAGGCCGGGGCCGAAGCCGATCTCAAGGATCCGGTCGGCGGGCTGCACATCGAGCAGCGATACCACCCAGCCGTTGCGCTGCCGGTTGGACGGGCGGTGGGCAAAAACCCAGCCGGTCACGCTCCCGGCCGCGCCCCGGGGATGATGGCCCTGGCCGACGACGTCGCGGTCCAGGGCGCGCACGACGGCTATCCCGGCCCGCCCGATGACGCGCTCGACGGCCGCGGTCGCCAGCCGCCTGACTGGCCGTGGCATGCTTCCCTCATGTCGTGTTCCCATGACCGGCAGTCAATGCCTTCAAGCGCACCTGAAGTCAACACGACCGGCGGCCTGCTCACCATCGGCGAGCTGGCCCGCCGCACGGGAGTCACCGCCTCGGCCCTGCGCTACTACGAAGAACTCGGTCTGCTCCCCGCGCCGGCCAGGATCTCCGGGCAGCGCCGCTACCCCGAATCGGCGGCCAGGCTCGTCGCCGCCATCCTGCTCTACAGCGACGCGAGGTTCACCCTCACCGAGCAGAGGGTCCTCCTG
>Ga0210395_10004494_pt1 | contig 10736 bp, 9 predicted proteins | sample IncBWH4OmetaG_FD_150861 | JGI IMG/M metagenome (GOLD analysis project Ga0210395, IMG submission 150861) | Forest soil microbial communities from Barre Woods Harvard Forest LTER site, Petersham, Massachusetts, United States - Inc-BW-H-4-O ...
GCCATCGAGCACGTAGCGGTAGATCTCCGGGTGCGGCTTGAGCAGGTTGAGCTCTCCGCTGACGTAGCAGGCCTCGAAATAGTCGCCGAGCGGGCCGTGCCGGAAGTAGCTGCCATAGTCGGGACCGGCGTTGGACAGCAGCGCGAGCCTGGTCCCGCCCGCCTTGAGGTCGTCGAGCACCTCGACGGTGCCCGGGTTGATGCTCAGCCAGCTGCGGAAGTCCGCCGCCCACAGCTCATGTATCCGGGCGTTGTCCCAGCGCGCTCCCACCTCGTCGGCGATGGCCCGCCAGTAGGCGCAGACGCCGCCCCGCCCCTGGTCGAGTCCGTCCCTGTGGGCGTGGTAGGCCGTCCAGAACGGCTCCGCGTCTACCCCCGCCAGGCCCGCGATCACCGCGCGGTCGGCGGCCGACTGGGACAGCGAGATGACCTCACCGTAGTCGAAGATAACGGTCCGGCCGGGAAGAGACAGGGGTGCGCGGCTCACCCGGTAAACCTATCGTCCATGATCTGTCTATAGCCGGACGGGATAGGGAGGCGACGGTGGCACCACGGGTTTCCAGCGACCTGCTGCTGGTGGGCAGCGTGCCGGCGAGTTCGACCGAGGAGGCGCTGCGCGCCGGGGCGGCGAACTTCGGCGGGCTGGTCTTCGCGCTGCCCGACGGCGAGACCGGGCGGCGGTCGTCGTGGGTGGGGTACGAGCGGGAGACCCTCGTCCGGCCGAACCCGGCGATCGAGACCGTCCAGGAGACCACGTCGCCGACCGGGATCCCGCGGCACATGTATGAGACGCCGGTGTTCCGGATCCGCCCCGGTGTCACCGAGGTGCGCTGGGACTCCTGGCCGCGCGTCGACGACGCCATCGCCTCCTATCAGGTGTTCCGCGCGCTGCGCGCGGACGGCGTGATCCCTGCCGGGCTGCGGTTCCAGGTCGGGCTGCCGTTCCCGGTCAGCGCGCTCAACGGGCTGCGCGCTGACTTCGGGGCCGACTACCCGGTCGCCGCGCCCGGCTACGCGGACCTCGTGACACGCGAGATCGAACGGCTCACCGCGAACATCCCGCCGCGGGACCTGGCGATCCAGTGGGACATCGCCTACGAGACGCTCGACATCGAGGGCGTCCTGTCGTGGACGCCGGGCGGCGGCTGGGAGCGCTTCGCCGCGGCGGTCGACCGGCTGCCCAGGCTTGTTCCCGGCGATGTCCTGGTCGGGTACCACTTGTGCTACGGCACGTTCCCCGAGTGGCCGATGTACGAGGCGCGGGACATGGGCGTCCTGGTGCGGATGGCGAACTACGCCGTCGCGCACTCGGGCCGCCAGACGGACTGGGTGCACATGGCCGGGCCGCGGTACCTGCGCAGCGAGGACGAACGGTTCTTCCGCCCGCTAACCGGCCTGGAAGTCGGCGACGCCCGGGTCTTCCTCGGCATCGTGCTGCCGCTGGACGGCGAGCCTGGCCTGCGGCGCCGGCAGGCGACCGCCGCGAAGTTCCTGCCGGACTTCGGCGTCGCGCTGTACTGCGGGTTCCGCGTGCAGCCGGGCAGCACCCCGGAGCAGGCCGTCGCCGAGCACCGCGACGTCGTCCGCGCCGTCCGGCGCCCCTGAGCGCGGCGTCCCTGAGCGCGTGAACGATGATTTCCGTCAGCCGGTGGCGTCAGTCCTGTGAGGCGATCGTAAAAACCTAAGGGGGAACACCAATGACTCGACCGATCGGGGCGCCGTGCTGGATGGACCTGCTCACATCCGACACGGCACGGGCGCGCGCGTTCTACGCCGAGGTCTTCGGCTGGACGGCGGGGGAGGCCGCGGAGCAGTTCGGCGGCTATTTCATGTTCATGCGCGACGGCGTGCCAGTCGCCGGCTGCATGCCGAAGCTGCCGGGCATGCCAGCCAGCGACGGGCCGGACGTCTGGGGCGTCTACCTGTCCTGCGAAGACGCGAAGAGCACGGTCGAGGCGGCGCTGGCCAGCGGCGGCACGCTGCGCGAGGGTCCGATGGACGTCGCCGACCTCGGTACCCAGGCCATCGTCTACGACACGACCGGGGCGTCGATCGGCCTGTGGCAGGCCAAGGCGTTCCCCGGGCTCACCATCTACGACGAGCCGGGTACGCCGGCCTACTTCGAGTTGCTGACCCGCGAGTACGCGACGGCCGTCGCGTTCTACCGGGACGTGTTCGGCTGGGACGGTCTGGTCATGGGCGACACGGACGAATTCCGGCTGACCGCGCTCCAAGCCGACGGGGAGACGATCGCCGGGATCATGGACGGGTCGGCGTTCCTGCTCGAGGGTGAGCCGCCGGCGTGGAGCATCTACGTCAAGGTGACCGACGCCGACGCCGCGCTCGCGACGATCACCGGGCTCGGCGGGACGATCACCCAGCCGGCGATGGACACGCCGTACGGCCGGCTGGCGGGCGCCGCCGACCCGACCGGGGCGCGGTTCAAGATCATCGCCTGAGCCCGGGTTAATTCCTCGCCGTGATGCCGGAATAGTCGGCGACGATCCGCAGCCCGGACCCGCCGCGTTGCGGAACGTACGCCGCGAACTGTTCCAGGTACCCGATCCCGGCGGTCCTGACGGTCTGGCCGGGGGAGTAGAAGCCGGGGACGGTCAGGTGCAGGGCCTCCCCGTCCGGCGGGACCAGGGTCAGTTCGGCGGTGTCGGTGTAGAACACCAGCGCGCCGCCGTTGGTGGTGCTCAGCCCGAAGACGTAGTCGGCGGTGGCCGCGTGCCGGTCGGTCACCGTGGCCGTGGGCAGCCGCTGCTTCCAGAACGCCTGGTCGAGGCGATCCGCGAGGTTCCCTGGGCTGGCCGGGAACGACGCACCGGACGCGCCCGCCTGCCCGCCGTCAAGCGAGGCCGCGGTCAGCGCGGGGATCCGGGCCGGCATGACGGCTAGCGACGAGGTCCGCGGGTCGACCGAGGTCGCCAGGCCGTCGGCGCCGAGCGCCACCCGCGGGGTGACAGCGCCGGAGAGCACGTAAGGCTCGACCGCGTTCAGCCACTGCGCGCCGGGCGCGGCCTGCGTGAACACCAGGTACTCGCTGCCTGTGACCTTGCCGGGACTGGCCAGGTCGGCGTTCACGACCTGGACGGCGAACCAGTGCGGGTACTCGGCGACCGGCGCGCCCGGGATGTAGAACTGCGCTTGCCGCGGGGCGAAGGCCGGGTACGGCACCGCCGCTTCCGCCTGCTGCACGCGGTATATGCCGGCGTCGATCGCGTAGCTGCTGCCGGTCTCTATCGAGCCGAGCAGCGTGTCGCTGCGCTTTGCGTTCGCCGCGTTGTTGGCGCTCGTATACGTGGCCAGGACGCTCCTGGCCTGCGCTAGGGTCAGCGGCTGAGTGGACGCGGGCGCCGCCGCGGCGGGCGCGTTCGCCGTCGGCGCCGCCGCGTGCGTCCCGGTGGCCGACGGGTGCCCGGACGGAGCGGCGAGCAGCGTCGCGGCGGTCCCTGCGCCAGCCACGATCACGGCGACAAGCGCGACGAGCAGCAGCCAGCGCGGCGCGGTCGGACGACGATGCCGGCGCGGCACCCGCGGCGGCCAGGACTCATCGGGCCACGGCAGGCGCGCCCGCGGTGGCGCCGGAGCCCACGGCGGTGCCTGGATAGGCGGCGCCTCCTGGTACGGGTCGCGCTCGTAACTGATCGGCGAGAACGCGTCGCCCTCGAAGTCGTCGGAGTAGCCGGATCCCTGGTCGCCGCCCGGCCCGGGCGGCTGGCCTGTGAAATCCCATTGGGTCATCTGGCGCTCCCTTTCGGCGCGATGGTATGCGCGCGAGAATAGATGCGGTCGAAATGGAGCGGCCCGATGCCATTTATTACGAAATGCGAGGCGACTCGGTTCAGTACCTCATTCCCATCGCCGCGCGCACTTCGTCGAGGGTTGCATCTCCTATCCCGCGCGCCCGCTCACATCCGTCGCGGAGCACCTGGCGCACGTACCCCAGGTCTGCGGACAGTTCCGCGCGCCGCGCCCGGATCGGGGCGAACCGCTCGTTGACCGCCTCGGTCAGCGCCGCCTTGAGCCGGGCCGCGCCGCCGTCGCCGATCTCGTCGGCCACCGTCATCGGGTCGCGGTCGGCACACAGCGCGAGCAGCAGCACGAGCGATGACACCTCGGGCCTGGTCCGCGGGTCGTAGCTCACGCGGCGCACCGAGTCGGTCTTCGCGGTCTTGATGAGCCTGGCGGTCTCGTCGGCGCTCGCCCGCAGCGCGATCGCATTGCCGCGGCTCTTGCTCATCTTCTGGCCGTCGGTGCCCAGCAGCACCGGCGCCGCCGACAGCAGCGCGTCAGGCACGGGGAACACGGGCCCGTACCGTTCGTTGAACCGGCGCGCGATCAGCCGGGTGAGCTCGACGTGCGGCAACTGGTCGGCCCCCACGGGCACCAGGTTCGATTTGCAGAACAGGATGTCGGCCGCCTGATGCACCGGGTACGTGAACATCAGCCCGCTCACCGACGACTGCCGCGAATGCGCGATCTCGTCTTTCACGGTCGGGTTACGGCGAAGTTCAGGGACCGAGACCAGGCTAAGGAACGGCAAAGCGAGCTGGTTCAATGCCGGCACCGCGCTGTGCGCGAATATCACAGAACGGACCGGGCTTACTCCGATCGCCAGATAGTCGAGCACCAGGCCGATGGCGACCTCGTCGAGATGGTCGGCCGTGTCCCGGTCGGTCAGCGCCTGGTAGTCGGCGATCAGCACGAACAGTTCGACACCGGCGTCTTGCAGCCGGACCCTGTTCTGCAGCGTGCCGAAGTAGTGGCCAAGGTGCAGCGGTCCCGTCGGCCGGTCCCCGGTCAGGATCCGGAACCGGCTGGCATTGTCTTCTATCAGCTCCTCGAGCGTCGCGGAGCGGTGTCTTGCCGCGGTCAGTGTGGCGGTCATTTCAGGGGGTCTCCTTATCGGCTTGTTCAGTCGAGGACGACCCGGCGCGTGCAACAAAAAAGCCGTCCCCGTGCGTGGACGGCCTGTGTTGGCGCGTGCGGCGGAAGCGGCCGTCCCTAAGCGGGACGCCACCAGCCAGCAGACACCAGATAACGCATGCAGTAAGGATAACCGAATGTCTTGCTGGCCGATAGGTCGCCGCAAGAACACCATCGGCACGGGCGACGTCGTGGGAAAGGGCTCGGCCGGCGTGTACCCGAGACGCTGGTAGAACTCGATGACCTGGGTCCGTGACCGCATCACGTCGAGGAGGAGGGTCGTGAACCCCAGTTCGGCGGCGCGGCGCGTGGACCCTCGCCATCAGCGCCCGGGCGATGCCCGCTCGCCGGTAGGCCGGCCGGACGTAGAGCCGCTTGACCTCAGCCGTGCGCTCGCCGCGGTCCGCGAGCCCGGCACACCCCGCCGGCGCGCCGCCGCCCGCCCGGACGTCTCCGCCACGGTGGCCGCCATGTACTCGAAAACCAGGGCCCGCGCATCCCCTAGATTGCCGGCCCCGCACTCAACCACTCTCATCGGCCCGCCAAGTCACCATCCCCCATGATCACAGAGCTTTTTCGTAGCTATTGGCGCAATTTCTTTACCTGATAAAAAGTATTTACGTGATCTTGCCTCCTGGCGGCGAGCGGAGAGGGCCCGGCAGTCACACCAGTCGCATCGGCACGCCGAACCCCGCTGGTCGGGCAACCGACCGGACCTTCAGTCCCTGCAGGACAGTTAAACCCGCCGCGACCGGGAGGGTCGGGGCACGGCGTGAAAAAGTAGCGGCATGGAGTACACACATCTAGGGCGGTCAGGGCTGTCGGTCAGCCGGCTGTGCCTCGGGACGATGAACTTTGGATCGCTGACGCCGGCCGGCGAGGCGCACGCGATCATGGACCACGCGCTCGAGCTCGGCATCAACTTCTTCGACACGGCCAACACCTACGGGCGCGCGCAGAGCCCGCCCGGTCAGGTCGCGAAGAACGAGCAGTCACACGCCGGATGGACCGAGGAGATCCTCGGCGACTGGTTCGCCCAGGGCGGCGGCCGGCGCGAGCGCACCGTGCTGGCGACAAAGCTCTATGGCGACATGGGGACGTGGCCGAACGAGGGCAAGCTGTCCGCGCTGAACATCCGCCGGGCTTGCGACGCCTCGCTGCGGCGACTGCGGACCGACTACATCGACCTGTACCAGATGCATCACATCGACCGCGGCACCCCGTGGGACGAGATCTGGCAGGCGATGGAGGTGCTCGTCGAGCAGGGCAAGATCATCTACGCGGGGTCGTCGAACTTCGCCGGCTGGCACATCGCGCGCGCCTGCGAGACGGCGAAGGCGCGCGGGTTCACTGGGCTGGTCAGCGAGCAGTCGCTGTACAACCTGCTGACCCGCGACATCGAACTGGAGGTGCTGCCCGCCGCGATCGCGTATGGCGTCGGCGTCATCCCGTGGTCCCCGCTCGACGGCGGGCTGCTCGGCGGCGTGCTCAAGTCCGACCGGGAGGGCCGCCGGCGGCTGGCGGGCCGGGCGAAGGAGCGGGTAGAGGCGCACCGCGGGCAGATCGAGGCGTACGAGGACCTGTGCGACAAGATCGGTTACGCGCCGGCGGACGTGGCGCTGGCCTGGCTGCTGCACCAGGACGGCGTGACCGCGCCGATCATCGGCCCGCGCACGCTCGCCCAGTTCGACGACGCGCAGCGGGCGCTGAGCGTCATGCTGGACGAGGAGGTCCTCGGCCAGCTCGACGAGATCTTCCCCCGTTATCAGCCGGCCCCGGAGCACTACGCCTGGTGAGCACGCCGGCCGGCGATCCGGTCACGCGGGCGCGGCAGCTGCTGCGGGACCGATCGGGCGCGCAGCGGGTCACGAACATCGAGCTGTTCTTCGACCTGGTGTACGTCTTCGCGGTCACGCAGCTGTCGCACCGGCTGCTGCCCGAGCCGACCGTGCGCACCACGCTCCAGACCGCGCTGCTGCTCGCGATGGTCTGGCTGGTCTGGGCCTACACCACGTGGGTCACCAACTGGATGGACCCGGAGCGCATCGAGGTGCGGCTGCTGCTCGTCGCGGCGATGCTGATCAGCCTGGCGATGAGCGCCGCGCTGCCGCACGCGTTCGCCGGCTGGGGCTGGGTGGTGGGCACCGCCTACGCCGTCCAGCAGGTCGGGCGCAGCGTCTTCATGGTGGCGGCGCTGCGCGGTTCGCCGTCGCTGCGGCGGAATTACGAGCGGATCCTCGCCTGGTGCGTCGTCAGCGGCGCGTTCGCCGTGGCCGGCGGCCTGGTGACCGGGGCAGGCCGGGACACGCTGTGGGTGCTCGCGGTCGCGGTCGACGTGACCGGCGGCCTGACCGGGTTCGCGACCCCGGGCCTGGGCCGGTCGCTCACCGCGGACTGGACGATCGAGGGCGGTCATTTCGCCGAGCGGTGCCAGGCGTTCATCCTGATCGCGCTCGGCGAGTCGATCGTCATCATCGGCGCCACCCTGTCAGGGATGGCGCGCGTCACCGCGACGTCCGCCGCCGCGTTCGTCGTGGCGTTCGCCGGGTCGGTGGCGCTGTGGTGGCTGTACTTCGACCGGTCGGCCGGGGCGAGCGCGGAGCTCATCGCCGCCTCGGACGACCCCGGCCGGCTGGGCCGCTCCGCGTACCACCTGATCCACCCGGTGATGGTGGCCGGCATCATCGTGGCCGCCGCGGGCGACGAGAAGATCCTGACGTTCCCGTCGGCGGCCGCGACCGGGGGGTCGGCCGCGCTTAACCTCGGCGGCCCGGCGCTGTTCCTGGCCGGGCACGCCGCGTTCAAGTTCGTCGTGTGGCGGGTCGTCCCGTGGACGCGGCTGGCCGGCGTGGCCGTGCTCGCCCTGCTGGCGCTCGCCGCCGGCACGATCGCGGAGATAGCGCTCGCGGCCTGCGCGGCCGTAGTGGTCGCCGCCGTCGCGGCCGCGGACCGCCATGTCGGCCGGGGCCTAACGCGCGAGCGAAGCGAACCACTGACCTGACCGGAGTAACCCCGCCTCCGTTCGGATAAAGATTCTCTAACTTCGCGGCGGCTACTCTTCCTCTTCGCTGTCCGCGACGACGCTGATGCTGTCGTTGGCCAGCAGGAACGAGATGTCCTCCAGGCTCTTGGCGATCGAGAACAGCAGGTACGGCACCGCCGCCGCGGCGTCCCCGCTGAGCATCCCCGCCGCCACGCGGAGCTGCGGGCTGTAGTCGGCCCCGATATCTTCCTGGAGCTCGTCCAGCAGGCCCTCGTCGTCCATTTGTCCGCGCCTCCCGTTAGTACCGACTCGCCCAATCTAGGCTGGCTCCGGAATCTTAGTGCAGCGCGGCCGGGTATGCCGCATGGGGCTCCGTAGGCCGGAGAACAACCACGTGGGCGCGCGAAAAAAGCGTGCCAGACCCGGCGGGAGGTCGGGCCCGGCACGCTTGAGCGGGTCGGTAGGGGTTGCGGTTAGGAGGCGAAGTCGAGCAGCGGCTGTGCCCGCGACGGGTGACGCAGCTTGGACAGCGACTGCTTCTCCAGCTGCCGGATCCGCTCGCGGGTCAGACCGAGCGCGCGGCCGATCTCGTCCAGCGTGTGCGGGTTCCCGTCGTACAGGCCGAACCGCATCGCCATGATCGTCGCCTCTCGCGGCGTCAGCGCGTCCAGAGCCGAACGAAGCTGCTCCGCCATCAGCTGGCGGTCAACGAGTTCGGAGGCCTCGGGCGCGTCGACGTCCTCGATCAGGTCGCCGATGGAGGTCTCGCCGTCTTCGCCGATCGTGGAGTCCAGCGAGATCGGCTGCCGCGAGGTGCGCAGCAGCTCCTCGATCTGGTCCGGGGTCCGGTCCAGTTCGACGGCCAGCTCTTCCGGGGTAGGCTCGCGGCCGAGACGCTGATGCATGTCACGCTCGACGCGCGACAGCTTGGACAGCATCTCGAGCACGTGCACCGGCAGCCGGATGGTCCGCGCGGAGTCCGCGAAACCGCGCTGGATCGCCTGCCGGATCCACCACATCGCGTAGGTGGAGAACTTGTAGCCCTTGGTGTAGTCGAACTTCTCGACCGCACGGATCAGGCCCAGGTTCCCTTCCTGCACCACGTCGAGCAGCGACAGCCCCCGGTCGCTGTACTTCTTGGCGACAGAGACAACCAGCCGGAGGTTCGCCTCGAGCATGTGCGACTTGGCCCGGCGGCCGTCTTCGGCCACGAGCTCAAGGTCGCGCCGCAGCTCAGCGGACAGGCCCGGCTCGCTCTCCAGCTTGTGCTCGGCGAACAGCCCGGCCTCGATCCGCTTGGCCAGGTCGACCTCCTGCTCAGCGGTGAGCAGGCTGGTCCGGCCGATGGACTTGAGGTAGGTGTGCACCGAGTCGCCCATGGCGGGCGTCTGGTCGTCGAGGTCGACTCCGTCGGCGAACGAGGCGACGTCCGCCTCGATCGAGGCGACCTCGTCGTCCGCGAGCTCCGGGTCCCCGTCCCCTTCACCGGCGGCCGGGCCGTCAGGCCTGGCGGCTTCGGCGTCGGCCTTCTTGGACCGGGGCTTCTTCGCGGCGCCGCGAGCGGTCGTCGAACCCGCCGTGGCGGTTGCCTTGGCGGGAGAGCCCTTGACGGCAGTGCCCCGCACCGCGGTCTCTTGTCCGGCCACGGCCGGTTTGTCCGCGGCGGCGGCTTCTGTCTCCTCATTGGCGAGCCGGACTCCGGCTTCGCTCAGCTCACGGAGAATCGACCGAGCCTCGGCGGGGGTCAGCCCCGCCTGCTCGAACGCGGTCCGCAGGTCCGAAAGGGACAGGTGGCCCTGGCTGCGACCGCGCTGGATCAGGTCGTCCACGCGAGTTGAGTTAGCGTCCTCGTCTTGCACCGGAGCGGCCATGGCGATCCGCGGCATGAGACACCTCCCTCCATCTGTACACGAGCGCATGTGCTGCGCCGTTCAACATCAACAACGTCTTACGTCCCCGATGGCTTGTCAGCGAGCCCGAACTGCTTTACGGTGCTTGTACGGGCACTCTTAATAAACGCTTCGCGGCGTAGATTGTTCCCGTCCGCGTAACGTTCCCGCCTTCCGCAGGGATGCGAGATCCGGTTTGCCGCTTGGGAGCACCGGGATGGAGTCCGTCAGCACCAGTTCGCTTGGAGAAGCGTAACGCGGTAGTCGCGTCCGCACATGCGTACGTAGCAATTCTAGGCTAGGCGGCCGCGCGGGGTTCGCGGGGACCACCACAGCGGTGACCCGCTCGCCCCATTCGCGGTCGGGACGGCCTACCACGACGACCTCGCGAACGCCGGGGCAGCCGGCCAGGACGGCGGCGACCTCACCGGGGACAACCTTGTGCCCGCCGGTGTTGATCACGTCGTCGGCGCGGCCGCGGACCACGACTAGCCCGCCGTCGAGCCAACCGAGGTCGGAGGTTACGAATTCCCTGTCGGCCAGCGCGGCGGCCGTCAGGTCGGGCCGTCCCCGGTACCGGTTCATCAGCACGGGACCGCTGATCCGCAGCCGCCCGTCCTCGCCCGCCCGCACCGACACGCCGTCGAGCGGCAGCCCGTCGTACACGCAGCCGCCGCACGTCTCGCTCATCCCGTACGTGGTCACCGCAGGCACTCCGGCCGCGCGCGCCCGGTCAAGCAGGCCCTGGTCCGCCGCCGCCCCGCCGACGAGCAGCGACCGCAGCGCCGCCAGCGCGGCCGCGCCGCCCTCGTCGGCCAGCAGCCGGACCAGCTGCGTCGGCACCACCGACACGTGCGCGCACCCGGCCGCGACGGCGTCCGCGACGGCCGCCGCGCTGGCCGCGTCGGCGATCACGGGATCCGTGCCCGACAC
>Ga0210395_10004497_pt1 | contig 10732 bp, 10 predicted proteins | sample IncBWH4OmetaG_FD_150861 | JGI IMG/M metagenome (GOLD analysis project Ga0210395, IMG submission 150861) | Forest soil microbial communities from Barre Woods Harvard Forest LTER site, Petersham, Massachusetts, United States - Inc-BW-H-4-O ...
ACCCGCCGCCGTTCGGCCGGCCGCAGGGCACGGTCCTGCTCCGCCGGCGGCAGATCCCCGTGCAGCGGCAGCACCAGCGCGCCGCAATCCGCCAGCGCTACCTGGGTGCGGCGAATTTCCGCCATGCCCGGCAGAAAGGCGAGGATGTCGCCGTCATGCTCCGCCAGTGCCGCACGCACTGAGCGGGCCATTGCCTCGGGCAGATCGCGCGGGCTGGGGATGTCGCGTGCCGCGTGGCGGACCTCGACCGGGAACATGCGGCCGGCACTTTCGATCACGTCCGCGTCCAGCAGGCCAGCCAGGCGCGCGCCGTCTGCGGTCGCCGACATGGCGATCAGCCGCAGCTCCGGTCGCAGCACACGCTGGAGGTCACGGCACAGCGCGAGTGCCAAATCGGATTCCAGCGAACGCTCATGCACCTCGTCGAGAATCACCGCGGCGACGCCCTCCAGCCCTTGATCGGCAAGCAGGCGACGGATCAGCAGGCCCTCGGTGACGACCTCGATACGGGTTGCCGGCGAGACGGCGGCGTCCAGCCTGGTGCGATAGCCGACCGTGTCGCCGACCAGCTCATTGAGCAGCGACGCCATGCGGGTGGCTGCGGCGCGGGTGGCGAGCCGGCGCGGCTCGAGCATGACGATGCCGCCCTGGCCGCGCCAAGCCGCGCCGAGCAAATTGAGCGGGACCAGAGTGGTCTTGCCGGCGCCGGGCGGCGCCACCAGCACGGCATTGCGTCCGTCGGCGAGGGTTTTCAGCAGTGCCGGGACGGCGTCGGTGACTGGCAGTTCGGGCAGCATGCTGGTGGTCCGACGGAAACTGCGCCATATGCGCACGAAACCCGCAATCAGGGGACCCCATGCCGCTTGTGCTCAGAGCGATGCTGCTCGCGCTGTTGGCCTGTTGGGGCCTGCCGGCTGCTGCCCTGGAGAGCGCGCAGGTCGTCAGTTCGCGCGCCACCGCATCGCTGGTCACGGATGTCGATTCAGTGGCGCCGGGGAGGCCGTTCCGCGTCGGCCTGCGGCTGCAGCTTGCGACGGGATGGCACACCTATTGGCAGAACCCTGGCGATGCCGGCGTTCCACCGGAGCTGGATTTCGACCTGTCGCCCGGTGCCACGGCGGGGCCGATTGTCTGGCCCACGCCGCAGCGGGTGCCCGAAGGGTCGCTGATGACCTATTCCTACACCGACAACGTGCTGCTGCCGGTGACTGTCAAGCCTTCCCCTGCCGGCGCCACAAGCATTAAGGCGCACGCGAACTGGCTGGTGTGCCGTGACATCTGCGTGCCGGAGGAAGGCGACTTCCGGCTCGATCTTCCGGCGGGGAACGCCTCACCCTCGGCGCAGGCGCCGTTGTTCGCCGCGTTCGACCGGGAAGTGCCGCGGCCGTCTCCCTGGCACGCGGTGGTCGGACGGGACGGGACGCTGTTCGTGCAGGGTCCCGAGTTGACCCCCGCTACCGTGGTCGACGCGTGGTTCATTCCCGATACGCCCGGCACGATCCTCGACAGCGCCGCGCAGCCACTGACGGTGTGGCACGGCGGGTTCACGCTCGCGCTACGGCCTGGCAAGGCGTTCCGGCCTGAGGGCCAGCTATCGGGCGTCCTGTCGATCCGCGACCGCAGCGGGCTGGAGACCGATGTGGTGCTCCGCGCCACGGCCGGCACCGTGCCGCCACAACCGCCGACCATGGGTCTCCGGCGCCTTCTGGGGTTGGCTTTCCTGGGCGGACTGATCCTCAACCTGATGCCGTGCGTCTTCCCGGTGCTGGCCTTGAAGGTGGTCGGCCTCGCCGGAGCGGGGAAGGCAAAGGCGCGTTGGCAGGGGGTCGCCTATACGGCCGGCGTGCTGGTGGCATTCGCTGGTCTGGGCGCGGCGCTGCTGGCGGGGCGCGCCGCGGGTACAGCGGCCGGCTGGGGATTCCAGTTCCAGTCCCCGGTGTTCGTGGCCGCCATGGCTTGGCTGTTATTCGCTGTCGGGCTCAACCTTTCCGGGGTCTATGAGTTGGGCACCGGCCTCGTTCGCACCGGCCACGGCCTGGCTGCGCGTCCCGGACAACTGGGCAGCTTCTTCACCGGGCTGCTCGCCGTCGTGGTGGCGACGCCATGCACCGCGCCGTTCATGGGCGTCGCCATCGCCGCCGGCCTCGCCGCGCCACCGACGGTGACGATGCTGGTGTTTCTCGCGATGGGACTTGGCCTCGCGGCGCCCTACGCCGCGCTGGCGGCGATGCCGACCCTGTGGCGCTCGGCGCCGCGGCCCGGGCGCTGGATGGAAGTGCTGCGCCAGGCACTGGCGTTTCCGATGTACGGCGCGAGCGCCTGGCTCGTGTGGGTGGTGAGCGAGGAGGCCGGCCCGTCAGGCGTATTGGGCACCGCCGCCGGACTGGTGCTGCTCGGCTTCGCAGGCTGGGTGCTGGGCATCACGCAAGGCAGCGCGGATCGCGGCCGGCGCGTGGGTCAATCGGCCGCCACCGCCGCGCTGCTCGCGGCGCTGGCCGTGTTGAGCGGGATCGCGGTCGCACCGGCCGCGCCGTCCGATGTGGCAGAGTCAGGGGCGGAGCCGTTCAATGCCTCTCGCCTTGCCGCGCTGCGTGCCGAGGGACAGCCGGTGTTCGTCAACATGACTGCGGCGTGGTGCGTGACCTGCCTGGTGAATGAGCGAGTGGCGATCAGCAGCGATGCGGTGCGCCACGCGTTCGCCGATCATCATGTGACGTACATGAAGGGTGACTGGACGCGCCAGGATCCGCAGATCACTGACTACCTGCGCGAGAACGGCCGCGATGGTGTGCCGCTGTATGTGTATTACCCGTCGCGCGGCCAGCCGGCGGTGCTGCCACAGATACTGACCGAGAATGCGTTGCTGGGCGAACTCGACCGGGGTTAGTACCTCTATGAAGTGGTTTTGACGGTCGGGCGCTAACGTTCTCTTGAAGCGGCAGGCATCGAAAACTGGTTAGATTATCTTGTGGGAGGCGGCATCGGGTGCACGCCCGATCGTCCCCAGACGTGCCTAGTTGCGACAACCTGCAATGGAGGCAACATGCGCACGATTGTTTCACGACGAAGACTTGGATATGGCGCGCTCGGAGCCACCCTGATCGGTTCCGGCGCAGCAGGACAAGACAGCCCAAAAGAACGAACGCGACGGCTACCGTGGACATTCGCGCCGATACCCGTGGTAGGTGGCACATCCGGCTTGAGCCCGGTAGGCGCCTTTCACACGTTCGGCGGTCCTGGTCAGGAGCCGTCCACCATCAGCAATTTCAAGGGTTCCTCGGGCATTGCGGTCCTAAGTGGCAATGTAACACGGACGAACATCAAGACCGGCGATCAACAATCGTTTCCGTTCGATCAGAGTACTAGCATGCGGTTCATGACGGGAACGTTTGTCGGCGCTGACGGACAAGAGCACCAGGGAACTTTCGCGTTTGTTTGAGTGGAAGTGTTCCTGCCCGGTTCGGGCGGCGCACAGATACACGAATTCAACCCATCGCAGTTCCCGCCAGTCGGCCTGTTCTGGACCGTGCCTCTGCCTGCCAGGGGTGTCGAGGTTGATCTGACCAACGGTACCGCGACCATGACGGCGAGCAAGGTGCCAGTCTATGACTATATTACGCTGCAAAACGCGCTGACCACGGGCAACAACCCACCGCCGGTTCCGGGTTGGATATCGTTCAAGGTTGTCTGGCAGGGCGGCGTAACAATGATGCCCGTTACCAGCACTGATCCGGCGAAGGGCATCTTCTCTGGCACGTTTGCTACATGCATGGCGCAAATGGAGTGGCAGGCTGCGGCAGGTGACTTCACCTTCCAGTCGGACCCGCTGGAAACCTCATTGAGTACGTTTGCCGAAATCGGTCAGGAGACCAACGGTTCGTACCTGACTGCATAGCGACTCACGAAGGCGGCTGGATACTACCCACCGCCTTCCACCCGCCCTGGTCAACGTTCCGCATCACGACAGATGCAGATGGCTAGCGCATCGTGGCGGCTGATGAATCGCATATTCCCAACTTCGGCCGGTTGCGACGCGGTGCTGACTTCTCTCAGGAAACCGCTTCCGCTTCGATCTCCACCATGAAACGCGGATCGGCGAGCCCTGCGACGAACAGCAGCGTCGAGCACGGTGCATGCTCGCCATACACCGCCTCGCGTGCCGCGCGGAAAGACGCGAGCAGTGAGCGATCGGTCAGGAACACAGTCGTCTTGACCAGATTGCTGACGCCCATGCCGTGCGCCTCCAGCACCGCGCGCAGATTGGCGAATGCCTGGGCAATCTGGCCCTCGCCGGCGCTTGGTACGGAGCCGTCCGCCGCCACACCGACCTGGCCCGAGATGATGAGGCGACGCTGCTCGCCCGTAATCAGCATGGAGTGCGTATAGCCGGTCGGCGCGCGCACGGTCGGCGGGTTGGTTGCAGTGATGACGGCCATGGCTGGACTCCTTGGTTGGAATTACGGCTCGATGTGACGGTGCGTGTTTGCCACTACCGCGCGAGCCAGGCGCGCACGGCCTCTTTGACAAACCGCGCATCCTCCGGGTTCGTTGCCGGGTTGCCGGCACGGTGTCCCCAGATGCTGGGGATCGGTTTCAGTTCCGCCTGCGCCAGGAGCGGCAGTTCGGCCGCGTTGTCGGCGACGCGGAAATAGAGATCGGTCTCGCCCGGCATCAGCAGTACGCGCGCGCGGATCGTACGGAGTGCACGCGGCAGATCGCCGTCGTACAACGCGTTGTCGCTGATGTCCGCGGCGTCCCAGGTGCGAAGCTGGGCATACTGATTTGCCGCGGGACGCGCGCCGAACCTGTCCTCCCAGTCGGTGCGCAGGAACGTCTCGAGGTCCGGCGCGCCGGCGAGATGCAGTCCCGCACGGTAGAAATCCTGGCTGAGGGCCCAGGCCGCATAAATACGCCCGAACGCTCGCTTGGCCGCGCGTGGCTCGGCAGAGAAACGGCCGTCGCCGATATGCTCCGGCGCCGCCTCAAGCGTTGCCATCAGACTGCGAAGGAACACCCGATTGTGCACGGCGGTGCGTGCTACGCCGCAATTCACCACGATGCGGTCCACCGCGTCGGGGAACAGTGCGGCCCAGTGATAGGCCTGCAGGGCGCCCATCGACCAGCCATACACGCACGCCACGTGCTCGATGTCGAACAGGTCGCGCAGCGCACGGCGCTGGACCTGCACATTGTCGAATATCGTCACCAGCGCCGGATAGTCCGCCATGTCCGACGGGCTGGAAGACAGCCCGTTGCCGAACATGTCGCAGATCACGATGAACCAGCGCGTCGGGTCCAGCACGCCGTCGGGGCCGATCAGCCATTCCAGATCCGGATGCTGCGCACCGTAGCTGGTGGGATAGACGATGACGTTGTCGCGCGTCGGCGCAAGCGTACCGTGCGCCTTCCAGGACAAACGCGCGTCGCGCAGGACGGCGCCCGATTGCAACGTCAGGTCTCCGGCGTCGAAAATCCCCTGCTGCGTGGGCCAGGCCATCGCTTCCCCCTATGGTCCGGACACATGCTTGAGCCTGCCGCGACCCACCGCAAGAGGAGGCAGAAGGTGCTGAGCCTGTTTGCTGTCGGCCGGTTGCGCGACGGGCCGGAGGCCGAACTCTTTGCCCGCTACAATACGCGGCTGCGGCCGAAAATCGCAGTGATCGAGATTGCGGAAGCGCGTGGGGCGTCCACGGAGGTGAAGCGTCGCGAGGGCGAGGCGCTGCTGGGCGCACTGCCCGATCCGGCCTTCGTGGTGGCGCTGGATTCCGGCGGCGCGTTGCCGGACAGCGAAGCGCTGGCACGCCTGCTGGAACGCTGGCTCGCTGCGGGGCGGCCGGTCTGCTTTCTCGTCGGTGGCGCCGAGGGGCTGGACCGCCAGGTGATCGCCCGCGCCGATTACACGCTGTCGCTCGGACGATTGACCTGGCCGCACCTTCTCGCCCGCGTCATGCTGGTCGAGCAGGTCTACCGCGCTCAGTCGATCGCGGCGGGACATCCTTACCACCGGTCGGGGCGGCCCTGAGGCCGCCCCCCCGCGGCACTTACACCGTCGCTCCGGCGACCAGGTCACCGAAGCGCACCCAGGTCTTGCCGTCCCACTTCACGAACTGCATCGACGTGATCGGGCGGTGGTCCGTATGCGTCGTGTTGATCTTGATCCCCGGCAGCGTCACGGGAACCTCGAAATCATGCAGGCTTTCCGCCTGCTTCATGACATTCGCCCGTGAGAAATCGCCTTTGCACTGCTTCAGTACCTGCGTCATCGTCAGGCTGACCGCATAGGCAAACACATAGCTAGCGTCGGTGACGTCGCCGCCCGGCATGTATTTCGCCATGAAGTCGCGCCATTGCTTCATGCCGGGATCGTCCTTGAACGCCGGATCAGTCGGGTCCTTCAGATACTGGGTGCTCAGCATGCCGATGGCTTTCTCGGGTCCGGCCGGAGTCAACACGCCGCCCACCGAGATCGCCACGTTGGTCATGTAGAAGGCCGGCTTCCAGTTCAGTGCATACACCTTGCTGATCGACTGCGCGGCGAACTTGGGAATCCCGGCAACCAGCAACACATTCGCGCCGGAACTCTGCGCCTCGACAATCTGCGAATCGATCGTCGGATCGGTGGTCTCGTAGCTGGCAGTCTTGACGACGATCTTGTCCCACTTGTCGCCCAGGATATCGCGCACGCCGGTCGGATAGTCCTTACCGAAGTCGTCGTTCTGATACACGATCGCGAGCTTCGGATCCTTCACGTTCGCCAGCATGTGCTTGGCGTAGATCTGTGCCTCGGTGCGGTAGCCGGGCTGGAAGCCCATCGTCCAGGGATACTTCTTGATGTCAGCCCACTTGCTGGCACCTGAACCGACGAACAGGTGCGGTATCTGCTTGTGGTTCAGATACTCCGCGATCGCCGAGTTGCACGGCGTACCCAGATTCTGGAAGCAGAAGTCGACCTGATCCTCCTCGACCAGTCGGCGGACCTGCTCCACTGTTTTCGGCGGGCTGTAGCCGTCATCGTATGAGATGAAATCGATGGTATGCGCATCGACGCCACCCTGCTCGTTGAGCATCTTGAAGAAGGCGCTTTCGGTGCGGCCGATGACGCCATAGGTCGAGGCGGGACCGCTGTACGGCATCGTGTTGCCGATCTTCACCGACGTGGCGGTGACACCAGGTGTGCTGGCGGAGCGGGCGCTGCGCAGCGTGGCAGCGGTTGCGGCGACGACACCACCCGCGAGGGCAGCTCTGCGACTGATCATGCTTTGTTCTCCTTGAACGAACAAGTCTCCCTGCCGGCTCGTTGGCCAGCGGCGAGACACTGCGCCGCCGTGCGGTCGGCGGTCAATCGCGGTTGCATTGCATCAGCTTCGCTGGCACCGCTACCGTCGTCGATGAAAGCAAATGCTGCGGAGGCCAATGATGGACGTCCCGGTGACGCGCGATCTTGCAAGCGATCTGGTCTGGCCGCAGGGCGGCGTGACACGCGTGCCCTTCCGTGTGTTCTCTGATCCCGAGATCTACGCCGAGGAACAGAAGCGGCTGTTCCGCGGGCCTATCTGGAATTTTCTGTGCCTGGAGATTGAGATTTCCAATCCGGGCGACTGGCGTCTCGCCACGGTCGGTGAAACACCGATCGTCGTCACGCGCGACGAGCATGGCGTGATCCACGCGTTGGTCAATCGCTGCGCTCACAAAGGAGCACTTGTGTGCCTGCAGGAGCGCGGCAACGCGAAGGCGCTGACCTGCGTTTACCATTCCTGGAGTTACGATCTCGCGGGCCGGCTGCAGAGCGTTGCGTTCCGCCACGGCGTTCGCGGCAAGGGCGGCATGCCGGAGGATTTCGACAACGCGCAGCATCGGCTGGAACCGCTGCGCGTCGAAGTGTTCTCCGGGCTGGTGTTCGGCACGTTCTCGGATGAAACGAAGCCGGTGGAAGCATACCTCGGCGAGACGATGGCGCGCATGATCCGCCGCAATCTCGGCCGGCCGCATCGGCTACTCGGTATGCACAGCCAGATCATCCACAACAACTGGAAACTCTACGCGGAGAACGTGCGCGACTCGTATCACGCGACTCTGCTGCACACATTCTACACCACGTTCAAGGTGAATCGGTTGGACATGGATGGCGGCATGCTGCTGTCCGACGATGGCCGGCACTCGATCAGCTACGCCAAGCGCGACACGCTGCAGCAATCCGACGAATATCAGAAGGTGCATTCGGCACAGTACAAATCCGGCTTGGCCGCGCCGCAACTGCTCGACACGTGGACCGAGTTCGACGACGGCATCACCCACTGCATCCAGACGATATTCCCGACACTCGTCGTGCAGCTGACGCTGAATTCGCTGGCGGTGCGGTTCTTCACGCCACGCGGCATCGACAGGACCGAACTTTTCTGGATCTACCTCGGCTATCAGGACGACAGCAAAGAGCAGACTCGCCAGCGCCTGATGCAGAGCAACCTGACCGGTGCGGCGGGATTGGTGTCGCTCGAGGATGGCTGCATCAACGAATTCGTCCAGCGTGGCACCCGAGGCAGCGAGGACCGCAACGCGTTCCTCGAGATGGGCGGGCGCGAGGTCGCGTCGTCCGATGGGTCGCGTGCGACCGAGACCGGCATCCGCGGTTTCTGGCAGGGCTATCGCGAACTGATGGGCTTCTGACTGTGCGCGAAGCGATCGAGGAACTGCTCGCGGACTACGCCGAAGCAATCGACGACGGCGCGCTCGAACGCTGGCCGGGTTTCTTCACCCAGGACGGCGAGTATCAGATCATCACGCGCGAGAGCCATGATGCCGGCCTGCCGATCGGCATCCTGTATTGCGGCAGCCGTGGGATGATGGAAGATCGCATTCAGGCGCTGCGCACCGCCAACATCTACGAGCCACACAGCTATCGGCATCTGCTCGGCCGCCCGCGCTACGCACAACAGAGCGATGGCTTCGCGGTGCGGTCGGACTTCTGTGTGTTCCGCATTGCCCAGGACGGCGACACGGTGACCTTTGCCACCGGCCGCTATCTGGATCGTGTCGTTCAGGACGATGGAACTTTGCGTTTCAGGTCACGACACGTCGTGCTCGACTCGCGGCGGGTTGACATTCTGCTGGTCCTGCCGCTGTAGCTTGCCTTGTCGCCGAGGCCTCTGATATACAGTACTGATATCAGGCATCGACGGACAATGATATGCGTACCCTCGTAGACATTCCGGACAGTCAGCTTCGCGAGCTGACAGATCTCGGCAGGCGCCACAACAGGTCGCGCGCGGCCCTAATTCGCGAAGCGGTCGCCAGCTATCTCGCGACTCATAAGCGAGGGACCGGGGCGGATGCGTTCGGGCTTTGGGGGTCGGACGGGACCAATGGCTTGGCCTATCAGCGCAAGGCTCGCGCCGAATGGTGAAGGCGCTGCTCGATACGAATATACTGATCGACTATCTGCGAGGCGTGCCGGCTGCGCGCGCCGAATTGCGACGCTATCGCCAGAAGGCGATCAGCATCATTTCCTGGATGGAGGTTCTGGTGGGTGCGGACGCCACCACGGAGCACGGCACAAGAGATTTTCTTCAGGAATTTGTTCTGCTGGCGATCGACGAATCGATTGCTGAGCGGGCCGTGACGCTGCGCAAAGCCCATCGTCTCAAGCTGCCAGACGCAATCATATGGGGATCCGCGCAGGTTCACTCGATGTTGCTTGTCACGCGCGACGGCAGAAGCTTTCCTGCCGATGACCCGGGAGTACGAATTCCGTACACCGCATGATTGCCGAAGCGCGTGTGCGCCTGGGGTAAACTATCCCCCAGTCACGCTCATGTGCCGCGCCACCGCGGGGCGGTCGTGGCGGCGATCGATGATGAAGTCATGGCCCTTCGGCTTGCGGCTGATCGCCTCGCGGATGGCGTCGTCCAGCTCGGCATCGCTGGCTCCCGCGCGCAGCACCTTCCGCAGGTCCGCATCGTCGTCCTGCCCGAGGCACATGTACAGCGTGCCGGTGCAGGTCAGCCGCACGCGGTTGCAGCTCTCGCAAAAGTTGTGGGTCATCGGCGTGATGAAACCGATCCGCCTGCCGGTCTCCGCCACGTTGAAGTAACGCGCCGGGCCACCGGTGCGGTAGTCGGTGTCCTCCAGCGTCCAGCGCCGCCGCAGGCGCGAACGCACGATGGAGAGCGGCAGGTACTGCTCGGTCCGGTCGCCGGTGATGTCGCCCATGGGCATGGTCTCGATCAGGCACAGGTCGAAGCCGTGATCACCGCACCAGGCAAGCATGCCGTCGAACTCGTCCTCATTCACGCCCTTCATCGCCACGGCATTGATCTTGATCGCCATTCCGGCCGCCTTGGCGGCAAAGATGCCGTCGAGCGTCGCGCCCATCTTCCCCCAGCGAGTAATCCTGGCGAACTTGTCCGGATCGAGCGTGTCGAGCGAAACGTTGATGCGGCGCACACCGGCCTCGTACAGGCCGCCGGCCAGCTTCGCGAGCTGTGTGCCGTTGGTGGTGACCACCAGCTCCTGCAACCCGCCTTCCCCGAGCTTGGCGCCCAGGCTGCGGAACAGCGTCATCACGTCCCGCCGCACGAGGGGTTCGCCGCCGGTGATGCGGATCTTGTTAGTACCCAGCCGGATAAAGGCAGCGCAGATCCGGTCCAGTTCCTCCAAGGTCAGCAAGTCACGCTTCGGCAGAAACGACATGTCCTCCGCCATGCAGTAAACACAGCGAAGGTCGCAGCGGTCGGTG
>Ga0210395_10004498_pt1 | contig 10730 bp, 9 predicted proteins | sample IncBWH4OmetaG_FD_150861 | JGI IMG/M metagenome (GOLD analysis project Ga0210395, IMG submission 150861) | Forest soil microbial communities from Barre Woods Harvard Forest LTER site, Petersham, Massachusetts, United States - Inc-BW-H-4-O ...
GTGGAAAGGGTCCGCCCCGTGAATCCCGAATGGCGGATCATGTCACTCGCCTACCTCAACCTCGTCCAGCACGAGGGCAAGGGCCTGAGCGAGGAGTACGTGGAGCGGATGAGCCGCGCGTGGGGCCCGGTCCGGGTCTGCGCCGCCGCCGCCGAACATGCCGGCCCCGACATCCTCGGCCCGCTCTACACCGCGATCGGCTCCCGCCTGCACAACCAGGGCCGCCGCGACGACCCCGACATCCTCCCGGAAGCGCTGGCCGACGTAGGCCTGCCAACCTCCCTGGCGAGCGCCGCCGAGAGCACCGACTACGACCAGGTGATCAAAGACTCGCACAACGAGGCGTTCGATCAGGTCGGTCTGGACGTCGGCACTCCGGTCATCCGCGTCCGCGGCAAGGCCATGTTCGGCCCGGTCATCACGCCCGCGCCGCGTGGCGAGGCGGCCGGCGAACTGTGGGACGGCCTGGTGCTGGTGATCAAGGCGGATGGCTTCTTCGAGCTGAAGCGCAGCCGGGACCGCAAGCCCAGCTTCGAATAGCGGGAGGCCACGGCACAACCTATGCCGCGGTCGCCAGCCGGAGCTGCTCTAGGTCCACGCCGGTCCAGTCACGCAGCCCCGCGGCGCCCGCGGCCGTGACGGTGACGATCCGGCTGCCCTCCCGCGGCAGTATCCAGCCACGCCGCGCGAGCTCGCCCGCGATCGCCGCGCCCATGCCGCCCGCCAGGTGGTGCCGGCGCTCGGTCCAGTCCAGGCATGGCCGCAGCAGCGGCCGCCGCTGCCGCCGCAGGCCGTCGGCGTCGATCCCGAGCTCCCCGAGAACCACGTCACCCGCGTCGCCAAGCAAGAAGCCCCCGTCGACCCGAGACAGCGCCGACCGGGCCACCAGCGCCTCGGTGACCGCCACGCCGACCACCCCGGCGAGGTGGTCGTAGCACATCCGCGCCCAGCGCAGGTTGCGCATCCGGGTCGAGTCGCGCAGCGACCGCACCGGCGTGGCCGGCGCGAACTGCATCAGCGTCTCGAGCGCGTCCGCGACGGGCTGCGCCGCCAGCGAGTACAGCTGCTGGCGGCCGACGCGCTGCGAGCGCACCAGGCCGCCGGCCACGAGCTTCTTCAGGTGCGCGCTGGCCAGTGACCGGGAGATGCCCGCCGACTCGGCCAGCGCCGACCCGGACTGCGGCCTCCCTGACAGCAGCGCGAGCAGCATCCGCGCGCGGTTGCGGTCCGCGATCAGGCTCGCCACCGCCGCGAGTTCGGCGTCAGGTTCCATACCGACAGGCTAACCCCGGAACTGTCAAACCGTCGTTTGACAGTTCCGGCACTAGCGTCGGTCGCATGAGACTCCCGACACCCTGGATCCGGGTCGCCCTCGCGATGTTCGCGGTCGGCTGGGGCGCTAACCAGTTCTCGCCGATGCTGATCGTCTACCGGCACGCGCTCGGCCTCGGCCCGGGCGAGATCGCCGGGCTGTTCGCCGTCTACGGGGTGGCGCTCATCCCCGGCCTGCTGGTCGGCGGCCCCGCGTCGGACCGGTTCGGCCGCCGGGCGGTCGTACTGCCGTTCGCCGCGCTGTCGCCGGTCGCCACGCTGCTGCTGGTCCTCGGCCCGCACTCGATCGCGATGATCTCCGCCGGCCGGGCGCTGGCCGGGGTCTGTTCCGGCGTGGTGTTCGGCTCGGCGACCGCGTGGGTGCAGGACCTGTCGCACGGCGACGGGCTGAGCGCCCGCCGCGCCGCGCTCGCGCTCAGCGCCGGGTTCGCCCTCGGTCCTATCACCGCTGCCGTGCTCGCCCAGTGGGTCGGCGACCCGCTCGTCGTGCCGTTCCTGCCGCACCTGGCGATCGGCGCCGTGGCGTTCGCGATCGCCGCGACCACGCCGGGCGCGCGGGCCGACCACCGCGGCGCCGCCGCCGGCCGGAACTGGCCGCCCGCCGCGGTGCGCACCCGCCGGTTCTGGCTGACCGTCGCGCCGCCCGCGCCGGTCGTCTTCGGCGCGGTCGCGCTGGCCATCGTCGTGCTTCCCGAGGAGGTCACGAGCGCCAGCACCATGTCGGTGGGCTACGCGGGGCTGATGACCGCGCTGACCTTCGCCGGCGGCATCGGGATCCAGCCGGCCGCCCGCCGCCTCGGCGCGCGCCACGAGCACGCCGGGATCATCGCCGGGCTGGCCGCCACCGTCGCCGGCGCCGCGGCGGGGATCGCCGCGGTGGCCACCGCGAGCCGGGTCCTCGCCGGCGTGGCCGCCGTGTTCCTCGGCCTGGCCTACGGGCTCTGCCTGGTCAGCGGCCTGAGCCAGGCCGAGCGGCTGGCCGGCGCCCGCGACCGCGGCGCGGTCGTCGCGTGCTACTACGTGCTCACCTACCTCGGCTTCGCGGTGCCCTACGTCGTCGACGCCCTGAACGGACCGCTCGGCCGCCCCGGCACGTTCGTGGCCCTCACCGGGGGAGCGGCGGTCTTGACCGCATGGACGGGGCTGCAAGCAGCGCGCCGCCGTTCCGAATCTCGATTTGATCTATCCCGAACGGTGCCCGTCTTTTCCCGTACCCCCCGCTGATCCCATCGGCGGGACCAAACGCTAGCGTCGGTGCCGGAGCGGACGACGGCCGGAGCGACGATGCCACTGACAGCACGCTACGACGGGCACGCCGACTGGTACGACAGCTGGAACCAGCCGCATGCCGAACGGGGCGGCCCGCAAGTGCGGGACCTGCTCGGCCCAGGGGAGGGCAGGTGCCTCGACCTGGGCTGCGGCGGCGGGCACTACTTCGACGCCCTCGCCGCGACCGGCCGGACGGTGGTCGGCCTGGATTACTCGGCCGACCAGCTCCGCTTCGCGGCGAGCAGGTCCCGCCAGGTCGTGCGGGCCGACGCGGCCGCGCTGCCGTTCGCCGACGGCACGTTCACGGCCGTGGCCTCGATGTGGATCTCCACCGACGTCGACGACTTCGCGCCCGTCATGGCGGAGGCCGCGCGGGTCCTGACACCCGGCGGTGTCCTGGTCTTCTTCGGCGCCCACCCGTGCTTCAACGGGCCGCATGTCGAGTGGCTGGAAGACGGCGGTGTCCGCGCGCACCCCACCTACCGGCAGGCCGGATGGCACCAGCGGTCGCCGTGGTGGGGCCAGTTCGTGCGCGCGCGAGTCGGGATGCGTCACCACCCCCTAGCCGACCTGCTCAACGCGTTCACACTCGCCGGCCTGGTCATCGAGCACGTCGTCGAGCGAGGCGACAAGGAAGTCCCCACGATCCTTGGCATCCGCGCCCGCAAGCCCGGTTAATAACCCGCCGAGCATCGGACACCATCCCCCACGGTGGGTGATGCGCCCCCGGTGACGGGCAGCCAGCCTGAGGCTGAGGTTCGCCTTGATCAGAAGGAGCGGCGGGACATGGCAAAGCCGGAAGCGGTTTTCATCTACATCGGCACCTATCCAAATGAGGTGGCGGCCAAGAACGACTACCAGGTCGTCAAGGAACTGCACTCCGCGGGAGCGGTTGGGTCGTATGACGCCGGCCTGGTGACGAAAGACGATAAAGGCAAGGTGCACGTCAACAAGGACGAGACCGCTACCCGGCACGGGGCCTGGGGCGGCGCCGCCGCGGGCGCGGTGGTCGGCATCTTGTTCCCGCCCTCGGTCATCGGCACCGCGCTGGTCGGCGCGGCCGTCGGCGGGGTCGGCGGCCATCTGTGGCGCGGCATGTCCAGGAGCGACGTCAAGGAGTTCGGGGAGCTGATCGACACCGGGCAGGCCGCGCTGGTCGTGGTCGGCGAGAGCAAGATGCAGCAGGCCCTGGACAAGGCGGCCCTGAAGGCGGAAAAGCACGTCGCCAAGGAACTCGACGTGAGCCCGAAGGACCTCGACGAAGCAGTCCGCGAAGCCGCGGGCCAAGTGCGCTGAGGCACAAGGCTTGACCCATGACCTTCGCCGAGGTCATGGACCATGTGGCGCAAGCCTTCGAGGCGCTGGGTGCCATTGTGCTGGCCATCGGGACGCTGTCGTCCTTCGTCGCGGCCGGATTGACATGGCACCGTTCGGGACATCTAAGGCAGGCCTTCGGGCCGCTGCGGCAATCGCTCGGCGGTACCTTGCTGCTCGGCCTGGAGATCTTGGTCGCGGCCGATCTCGTCAGGACGATCGCCGTCTCGCCCACGGTTGACAACGTGCTGATCCTCGGGCTCATAGTCCTGATCAGAACGTTCCTGAGCTTCTCGCTTGAAACGGAGATCAACGGAACGCTGCCGTGGCGTCGTGGGAACCGCTCAGGAAACTTACCCGGCCAGGGCGGCGGCGAGCCGGGCGATGGCGGTGGTGTAGGCGTGCGGCGGCGGGGTCGCATAGCCGACGACGAGTGCGGGCGGGCGCTGGCCGGCGCCCGTGCCGAACTGCGCGAGGCCGGACACGGCAACTCCGTGGCGCTGCGCGCTGGCGATCGCGTCGGCCTCCTCGCGCCCGGGCGCGAGCTCCACGACGGCGTGCAGCCCGGCCGCGATGCCGGTGACGCGGGCCTGCGGCGCGGCCTGGCTCAGCGTCGCGACCAGCCGGTCGCGGCGCCGCCTGTACGCCAGCCTGGCGTGCCTGACCTGGCGGTCGTAGCCGCCCGAGGTGATGAACTCGGCCAGGGCGAGCTGGTTGACCGCGTCCGGGCCGCCGCCGGTCAGCTGGGCGGCCGCCACCACCTCCTCGAGCAGCCGCCCGGGCACGGCGAGCCAGCCAAGGCGCAGTCCCGGCGCCAGCGCCTTGCTCGCGGTCCCGCCGTAGACGACATGTCCCGGTGCCAGCGACTGCATCGCGCCGACCGGATGCCGGTCATAGCGGAACTCGCCGTCGTAGTCGTCCTCGATCAGCACCGCGCCGGTGCCGGCCGCCCACTCGGCGAACATCCTGCGGCGGGCCGGGGCGAGCGTCATGCCGAGCGGGAACTGGTGCGCCGGAGTCAGCAGCGCGGCGCCTGCGGCGCTCAGCGGTGCGTTGGCGGCTACCGCGCCGTGCGTGTCGGTCGGCAGCGGGACAAGACCCAGCCCCGTGTGGGTGAGCACGGCGTTGTGCTCGGGCAGGCAGTAAGACTCCACGGCCACCGCGCGCACTGCGCGCGCGGTGAGCATCTGGGCCAGGACAGCGAGACCGTGCCTGAAGCCGCCGCAGACGACGATCCGGTCCGGGTCGGCGCTAACGCCACGGGCGCGCGCCACGTAACCGGCGAGGGCCTCGCGCATCGGCGCCAGGCCGCGCGGGTCCGGGTACGTCAGCAGCTGGTCGGGGAAGGACGCCAGCGCCCTGCGGGTCGCCGCCAGCCACTCGCGGCGCGGGAACGCCGACAGGTCCGGCACGCCGGGACGCAGGTCGTACCGCGGCCCGCGGCGGGGCCCCGGCGCGGCGGGCGGACGTGGCGGCGCCGCGGGCGGCGCCGCCACGTCCGTGACCCAGGTCCCCGCGCCGGTTCGCGCGCTCAGCCAGCCCTCGGCGACAAGCTGGCCGAAGGCGTCGGCGACCGTGTTGCGGGCGATCCCCAGGTCCGCGGCCAGGGCACGGGAGGCCGGCAGCCGGGTGCCCGCGGGCAGCCTGCCGTCGCGGATGGCGGCGCGCAACGCGTCCTCAAGCGACCGTCCGAGCCGCGCGCCGTCTAGGTCCACATCCAGGTGAAGGTCAAGATTGGCCCAATGCTGTGCCATAGATTTGGACCATACTCCTGGGCCGATCGCCGCTTACGGTGGAGTCATGACGACAACGGAAACATTCACCACCCGACTCGACTTCGACGCGGCGGCCCCGGCCTTCTCCCAGGCGATGGCGCACCTGGACCGCGCGGCGACCAAGGAACTCGACAAGGCGGGCATCGAGCCGCGGCTGCGCGAGCTGATCCGCATCCGCGCCTCGCAGCTGAACGGCTGCGCCTACTGCGTCGACATGCACACCAAGGACGCTCGCGCCATCGGCGAGACCGAACAGCGTATCTACGCCCTGCCGGTATGGCGCGAGACCGCGTTCTTCACCAGCCAAGAGCGCGCGGCGCTGGCGTTCACCGAATCGGTGACGCTGGCCGCGAGCACGCACGTCCCCGACAGCGATTACGAGGCGGTCGCCGCGCGGTTCGGTCCGGCCGAGATCGGCGCGCTCATCGCGCTGATCGCGACGATCAACTCCTGGAACAGGATCGGCGTATCGAGCCACGCCTGGGAACCGGGCTCCTACCAGCCCTGACCCTATCCGGCCAGCCCTGACCCTATCCGGACTGTGAGTCGATGATCGTCAGCAGGCTGGTGAGGGTCTTGCGGTCCTCGACGCTCAACGGCGTGAAAAGGTCTTCCGCGGCGCGCCGCCGTGCCTGGCGCATGTCGTCGCGGACGGCCTTACCGCGCTCGGTCAGGTGCAGCAGGGTGGCGCGCCGGTTGCGCGGGTCGATCTCCCGCTGCACCAGCCCGGCTTCCTCCAGCGTGTCGATCACCCGCGTCAGCGAGCGCGGTACGATCCCGAGCTGGTCGGCGAGCTCCGTCATCCGCAGCGGCTGCTCGCTGCGGGTCATGATCCGGAGGGCGCGCTCCTGCGCCGGAGTCAGGCCCAGCGGTGCCAGCCGTTCCGCCTGCGCCCGGCGCAGCCGCCTCGTCAGCCGGTAGAGCAGGTCCGCGAGCTGGGCCGGGTCCTCGTACTCCATGGCTTCCATGCTAACAGAGCAGTGCTCATACCGAGCTTGGAACAACTATGAGCTATACTCTGTTAGAGTCATCAAGACTAACTACTTACGCATGGAGGCATATTGAGTACCGCTAACCAGCGTGTCCCGCTACGGCGCATCATGCGCCTCTTCCGCCCGTACCGGTGGAGCCTGTCCTTTGTCCTCTTCCTGGTCGCCGCCTCATCGCTCGTATCGCTCGTCAACCCGTTCCTGATCCGCGAGGTCATCGACGTCGCGCTGCCGAAGGGCCGCACCGGCCTGCTGACCGTGCTCGTCGTCGCGATGATCGTCGTGTCGATCGCCAACAGCTCGTTCAGCGTCTCCCAGACTTACGTCTCCACCAAGGTTGGCCAGCGGGTCATGCATGACCTGCGCACGTCCGTCTACTCGCACCTGCAGCGCATGTCGCTCGCCTTCTTCACCAGGACCCGCACCGGCGAGGTGCAGTCCCGCATCGCCAACGACATCGGCGGCATGCAGGCGACCGTGACCACCACCGCCACGACGCTGGTGTCCAACCTGACCACCGTCGTCGCCGCGATCATCGCGATGATCGTCCTCGACTGGCGGCTCACGATCGCCTCGCTGATCATGATGCCCGCGTTCGTGTGGGTGAGCCGCCGCGTCGGCACGGAACGCCGCCGCATCACCCGCGACCGGCAGCGCCAGCTCTCCGTGATCTCCTCGATCGTGCAGGAGTCGCTGTCGGTCAGCGGGGTCCTGCTCGGCCACACGATGGGCCGCTCGGCCTCGCTCGCCGACTCGTTCGGCGCCGAATCAAGCAAGCTCTCCGACCTCGAGGTCAGCTCCAACATGGCGGGTCGCTGGCGCCAGTCGACGATCCAGATCGTGATGTCCGCCATGCCCGCCGTCATCTACTGGGTGACCGGCCTGACCGGCCACGGGGGCCATATGGCCATCTCGATCGGCACGCTGGTCGCGTTCACCACCCTGCAGCAGAACCTCTTCCGGCCCACCGTCCAGCTCCTCAGCGTGGGCGTGGACATCCAGAGCTCGCTCGAGCTGTTCGGCCGGATCTTCGAGTACCTGGACCTTCCTGTCGACATCGACGAGCCGGAGCATCCGGTGACACCGCCGACCATCCATGGCGAGGTGCGCCTCGAGGACGTGAGCTTCAGCTACACAGGGGCTGACCGGCCGACCCTGGACGGTATCGACGTGATCGTCCCGGCCGGGCGCAGCCTCGCGGTCGTCGGCGAGACCGGCTCGGGCAAGACCACCCTCAGCTACCTGATCCCGCGGCTGTACGACGTGACGTCCGGCAGCGTCACACTCGACGGCGTCGACGTCAGAGACATGTCCTTCGACGCGCTCGCCGCCGCGATCGGGGTCGTCTCCCAGGAGACCTACCTCTTCCACGCCTCGGTGGCCGACAACCTGCGGTTCGCCAAGCCCGACGCGACCGACGCCGAGCTCGTCGCCGCCGCGAAGGTCGCGCAGATCCACGACCACCTCATGTCGCTGCCCGACGGCTACGACACCGTGGTGGGGGAGCGCGGCTACCGGTTCTCCGGCGGCGAGAAGCAGCGCCTGGCGATCGCCCGTGCCGTGCTGCGCGATCCGCCGGTCCTGGTGCTCGACGAGGCCACCAGCGCCCTCGACACGCAGACCGAGCAGGCCGTGCAGGAGGCCATCGACGCCGCGAGCCAGGGCCGCACCACGATCACGATCGCGCACCGCCTATCGACGGTCCGCGACGCCGACGAGATCATCGTCCTGGACCACGGCGAGATCACCGAACGCGGAACCCACGCCGAGCTGCTGGCCCTCGGGGGCCAGTACGCCGCGCTGGTCGACCGCGACGCCGACATGGTGGCAGCCGCCTAATCCCCGGTGCGGCGCGCGCGCCGTCTCGCGCCCCGACGAGTACGGTGTGGCCGGCAGCCGGCCCGTATTTATTTGCGGTTTCCGGTGCTCTGACACCGCAAACCGCAAATATATCGAATCGGCCCGCGGCCATATCCGCTCCGACAGGCCAGCCCCGTCACTGGTCCACCCGGTGCGTCAGGGCGACGGCGGCGGGGCCGCGCCTAGGTAGCGCAGCACCGCTAGGACCCGGCGGTTGCCGGTGTCGCCCGGATAGAGTCCGAGCTTGGCGAAGATCGCGTTGATGTGCTTGCTCACCGCGCTGTCGGTGATCACCAGCGAGGCGCCGATTTCCGCGTTGGAGCGGCCCTCGGCCATCAGCGCGAGCACGTCGCGCTCCCGCTGGGTGAGGGCGTCGATCGGGTCCCCGCCCCTGCGGACCAGCAGCTGGGCGACCACTTCGGGGTCGAGCGCCGTGCCGCCCGCCGCCACCCGGCGCAGCGCGTCGAGGAACTCGGTCACGTCGGCGACCCGGTCCTTGAGCAGGTAGCCGACCCTGCTGGTGTTCGCCGACAGCAAGTCGGCCGCGTACCGCTCCTCCACGTACTGGGACAGCACGAGGATCGCGATGTCCGGCCACTGGCCGCGGATCGCCAGCGCCGCGCGGATGCCCTCGTCGGTATGGGTCGGGGGCATCCGCACGTCGGCTATGACCAGGTCCGGCTGTTCACGCTCGACCGCGTTGAGCAGCGCGGTAGCGTCGCCCGCGGTCGCCGCGACCACGAATCCGGCGCTCTCGAGCAGCTTGACAAGGCCGGCGAGCAGCAGCACCGAGTCCTCGCCGATGACCACTCGGAGTGTGCCTTGGGGCGGAGTCACGGGTCCACGCTACGGCACGGGGTCAGCATTGCGACATCACTCGGCGCGCAGCGCGGTGGCGGGTCGGGCCCTGGCGGCCCAGGTGGCCGGAAGCATCGCCCCGGCGACCGCGATGACCAGCGCCGCTAGCGACAGCAGCGCGAGCCTCGCCGGCGGGAACACGTCGGTGAAGCTGGCCGGGATGCCGGTCTGCGCGGTGGCGGCCATGGCGTTCAGGGTGGCCTTGTTCAGCGCGACCGCGGCGGGCGCCGCGATCACGGCCGCAAGCACCGCCGGACCGACGATCCAGCAGGTCACCATCGTGAGCATCTGGCCGGGCCGCATGCCGAGCGATTTGTAGATGCCAAGGTCATGCACCCGGTCCCTGGTGGTCATCAGCACGGTGTTGAGCACCCCGAGGCCGGCGGCGACCGCGACCATCAGCGCCAGCAGGCCGATCAGCGCGGTGGCGATCGCGTAGAACTGACCGCCGCCGGAGTCGGTACTGGCCCCCCACGGGCTCTTGCCGCCCAGCGCGGTGTTCACCGCCCGGGCGTATGCGGCGGGGCTGGTTCCCGACCGCAGCCCGACGTCCCACTGCCCCAGGTTCTGGAGGGTCGCGACGCCGGGCAGGGTCTGGGCGCTGCCGTAGATCCGGGGCTGTTTCGACGGCTCGAACACCTCACCGGCGATGCGGACGGTGACCTGCGTGGTCCCGGTGTTCACGGTCGTCGTGTCGCCGACGGCCAGGCCGCTGCCGTTCAGGAACGCCGTGTTGACGTCCACCTCGCCGGGCGCGCTGTACCAGCGGCCGGTGACGAGGGCGTAGCCCGTCCAGGAGGAATCGCCCGCGAACACCTGGGCATTGACGTACTCCGTCATCCCCGGAACCTGGACCTGCCCGTAGTACACCGGCACCTGGTGCGCCGTGCCCGGCTGGGCGCGCAGCACCGCTGTCACCGCCACGTTCTGCGCCGCGGTGGGTACTTGCTGCGGACCGGCGCCGGGCTGGAACTCCTGGATCTGCACCGGGACCGTGGTGGTGAGGTTCTGCGCGGCCTGCGCCCGGCTCAGCGAGGAGTGCAGCCCGATCGCGAATACCACGGCGGTCGCGCCGAACGCGATCGCGGCCAGACTAACGAAGGTGCGCGCGGGCCGGGCGAACGGCGCCGCGAGCCCAAGGCCGACCGGGCGCGGCAGCCGCAGCCGGGAGGCCAGCCGGTGCGCCGCGTACCCGCGGCCCGCCCTGGGGGCGCGGCCCGCCGCGATCGCCTGCGCCGCCGATAGCCGGCCAGCGCGCAGCGCCGGCCCCAGCGCCGCGAGCAGGGTCAGCGCGAGCATCCCGGCCGGCGCGATAACCGACGCCCAGAAGGGG